>JACKQG010007684.1_pt1 | contig 10740 bp, 13 predicted proteins | sample 8237621 | NCBI WGS metagenome assembly JACKQG01 (sample SAMN15677084, study PRJNA649215) | marine metagenome | biome: marine; feature: Black Sea; material: saline water; isolation source: suspended particulate matter (SPM) from the Black Sea western gyre | collected 2013-06-09/2013-06-10 | depth... | reverse complement strand
AAATCGGCACCAACCAAGTCAATGGCGGTTGGACGCCGCACCTGCACTTCCAGGTCATCACCGACCTGCTCGACCTCGATTGTGAATTCCCCGGCGTTTGCCAGGCCAGTCAGCGTGAAATTTGGAAAGCTTTCTCGCCTGATCCCAACTTGGTCCTGCGCATCCCTGAAGGGAAGCTTCCCAAACATCCACTGAGCAAATCCGAAACATTAGCTGCTCGGCAAAAACTGATCGGCCGCAACTTGAGTGTCGGATACAACGAGCCGCTCAAGATCGTGCGCGGCTGGAAGCAATATCTCTTCGATGAAACCGGCCGGCGCTATGTCGATGCCTACAACAATGTACCCCATGTTGGGCACTGCCATCCACGCGTCGTGGCGGCTGGTCGCACGCAGTTGGGCGTTCTCAACACCAACACCCGCTACCTGCATGACAATCTGCATCGATATGCCCAGAAAATTATCGCCACGCTGCCTGAACCCTTGAGCGTGTGCTTCTTCGTTAACTCAGGCAGCGAGGCCAATGAATTGGCCATGCGACTTGCCCGCGCCTACACGGGGACGAAGGATATGCTCGTCATGGAAAGCGCCTATCACGGCCATACTACTTCATTGATCGATATCAGCCCCTACAAACACGATGGCCCTGGGGGTAGCGGCGCTCCGCATTGGGTGCACGCTGTCCCCATCCCAGACATCTATCGCGGCCAATACAAAGCCGATGATCCCCAAGCTGCTGAAAAATATGCCATCCATGTTCAGGAAGCGATTGAGAAACTGGAACAGAATGGGGGGAAGTTGAGGGGCATAATCGCCGAAACTTGTCCCAGCGTGGGCGGCCAGATCTTCTTGCCTGAGGGGTATCTGAGTAAAGTTTATGAGCATGTGCGATATGCCGGCGGTCTGTGCATTGCTGACGAAGTACAGACCGGCTACGGTCGCACCGGCACACATTTCTACGCCTTCGAGGCACACGGCGTCGTGCCCGATATCGTCGTGTTAGGCAAACCGATTGGCAACGGCCATCCCATCGGCGTGGTGATCACCCACCCGGAAATCGCCGCGGCCTTCGATAATGGCATGGAATTCTTCAGTACCTTTGGCGGAAACACGGTTTCGTGTGCCATCGGCATGGCGGTGTTGGATGTAGTTCTGGAGGAGAATTTACAGAATCATGCCCTGCATGTGGGGAATTACTTACTTGAAGGATTACGGCGCTTTGAGGCTGACCATGCCCTCGTGGGAGATGTACGGGGGTCTGGGTTGTTCCTGGGCGTGGAGTTGGTCCAGCATCCAGAGACACTCGAACCAGCCACCGCAGAAGCCGCCTTCATCGCCAACCGTATGCGCGAGATGGGCGTGCTGCTGGGCACCGACGGACACTATCACAATGTAATCAAGATCCGCCCGCCGATGCCCTTCTCCATCGAAGATGCAGATTTGTTATTAGGGGCGATGGAGCAGATTCTCTGGGAAGATTTTGGGGATTAGCTTATCCCGCTTATTCTCCCTGGCACTTTTCCAAAAGGGCTTGAGCCACACAATCTAGATTTTCAAACACATCGCGGTTCTCAAATCGAATAATTGTGTAACCCTGATCTTCCAACCATTTGGTCCGAATTTCATCGTACTCGGCTTGGAAAGCATGTATATCGCCATCTATCTCGATCACCAATTTGGCAGCGGCACAGTAGAAATCCACAATGAAACGGCCAATCGGATGTTGACGGCGAAATTTGAAACCCCCGAGATTGCGATTGCGTATTGCCTGCCACAATTTTTCTTCAGCGGGTGTTTGAGGTTGGCGCAGGCGCTTGGCTTGCTTCAATTTTATTGGATGTATTCGGTGGCGTTTTTCGCTTGTCATTTTAAACCCCAATTCTTCCCCTCACCTAACCTCTCCCCTTAGGGGAGAGGAACTTAACACCCTCTCCTTGTTAGGGAGAGGGCTGGGGTGAGGGTCGGCTTTCTACTTCTCTCGCTCTTCAGCCTTCTCAATCACCGCATCCAACTGCTTCATAACCCCCTCATCCAGCGGAGCAGGCTGGTAATTCTCAAAAATCTCGCGCACCTTGGCGTTGGCGCGGTCGCCCAGCGTCAGAGAACCCGCTTGCTCCCAGTCATCACGTGAAGAACGGTCCAATAGTTTGGGCCGCCAATTATGGCGGAAGTGTTTGAAAGTATGCTCTTCTCCCACATAATGACCGCCAGGACCAACCTGGTCGATCACATCCAGGGCAATAGTTTCTTCGTTAATCTCAACCCCACCCATAAATCGTTTGACCAACCCGGCAACTTCATCCATGGCAACGATCTGATCGTAGGAGGCCGTGATACCCGATTCAACATAACCCACATCATGGATCAAGTTGCCCCCTCCCAAGGCAGTCAGCATCATCCACATGGCCCCCTCAGCAGCGGCCTGCTGATCGAAGACTTTGGCATCGCTGCATCCCGAAAATGCAAAGATTGGGATCTCATAAAAATGGCACATTTCCGCGAAAGCCGTATTGCCCAACATAAACTCTGGTGCTGCGTAGGAAATCAAACCCTGACTCATATCCATGAAAAGGATGCCACCCGCCCCAATCATTGGCGCACCCTCGCGGATCAATTGGGTGATCAACAAACCGCTGAGCTGCTCGGCGTTGGCCTGTACCAATGCCCCAGCCAGCGTGACTGGCGCCGTCGCCCCGACCATCATGCCAGGGGTATAAACCACGGGCAAACCCTTCTTGGCCAGGAAGAGCAATTTCTCGCAGCTCTCCTCGGCGTGGGTTAATGGAGAAATTGGCTCGCTGTATAAGGCGCAGAACGGGCTGCGCTGCAGAGCATCAGCGCCCCCGGCAATAGCTTCAGCCATCTCAATGATCGCTTCAAGATTCGGCCGACTCCAGGCAGTATAAATGATCGGCTTGGATGTGTTTGAGACCATCGTTCGGAAATGATACAGATCCGAGAGATTCTCAGTCACATCCGAGGCTATGCCCATGCACATCAAGAAATCCAGATTGGGCAAAGCATCGATGAGTTTGGCTACATTGGCAATGTCTTCCAAAACAGCCTCACGCCGCTCGCCGGTATACGCATCTAATACAAAGGGGGTATCGGAGCCGGTGCCGTAATACCCTTTGCGGCCTTCCAGTTCCATGGCTGGGTTGCCATCGCGATCACAAAGTACTATTCGCGTCGGCGCGGTGCGGACGGCCCACTCGATTAAATGCGAGGGGATGCGTACCCTCTCTCCATCCAGCCAACAGCCCGCCTTCTTCAATAAGTCGCGAACCTCTGGAACCAATACCTCCACTCCAGTGCGCCTCAGCAACTCTAAGGTCGCGCTGTGAATCTCCTGTATTTGATCATCACTAAGCAGCCTCATACCTGGTGAAATTTGAGCGTTGAAATCACTGTTGATCATCTGCACTCTCCTTTGAAATCTGAATGATTGAGAACCCCCGCCCTCTATTTGGCTTATTGGTAAATTGATTATAGCATAGGGAAAATGAGCAATTTCCTATCAAAAAAGGCGCTGCAAACCATCTGCATCGCCCAAATCGGACTGGAAAATTTCTGTCTCTAGTTTACATTTGCATGGCGAAAAACATGGGGCTGAAGTAGGGAATCAGCCAAATAATCCAAACAACAACACTGAATTTGTGGAAATTGTTGATCGCATTTTCATCTTTTCTGACCAATACCACCAAAGCCCAAACTGCGTGAACGAGCATCAACAAAATCGCGATCAGGCCTGTAATACCATGCACATCAAATTGCATACCCCCAGCCATTTCAAACATCATCCCCGTTCCCCAAGTATCACATATCAAACCCAAAACAAAAAATATTAAATGCCAGGGTTTCAATTTTCCTTGAATCCGTTCGCTCCATACACCAATAGAGTAAAAAACCAGGGCTAAGGTGATGATTATAGTTGCTGATGAATCCATTCTATTCTCCTTTGCGCGAACGAGTGCTTCGATTTCACTCGCTCGCCATCCCAGCACTCATGTGCTGGGGATAATTTTGCGTGAAATTAGTTTTCTTCTTCGTTGGCGGAACTTTTCGATTCGCTTCGTTTCATTCTGATTGTATTGAGAACAATAATCAACACCATAAGAATGATTCGATATACTGGCTTTACAGGCAGATAGAACCCTATCGCCAGGATCAATAACCCCATAAAGGTATGCGCTAAGATGTTTTTCCAATCTTTCAGGTAAGTCCAGATAAAATCAAGAGTTTTTTTCATGGTTATAGTGGGCAGCCTTGTTGGGGTTTGGATTTGTTATCCAAGAGATTCCGCCTGAACTCGAGCGATCATATCTTCCGTCCACGTGAGTTCGGTTTCAAAATGTTGGCGTTGGTGTTCGAATAGCAAATGAAAATCTCCTTGGTGTTGTTCGCCTTCGCCTAGTTTTCGAAGCAACTCCTGCACCAGTCGGCGGCGTTCTGTCAGTAAAGGCAGTAATTCATCGGCAGGCAAAGTGCGTAAAAATGCCAAACTAACTGCACTGGATTGCTGACTGGGACTGTAATTTACCAAGCTTTGACGAAGGATTTTTTGAAAAGCATCTTCCCCTTTTGGCGTAATTGAGAATACTTTTCGTGGAGGGCGATTGCCAATTTGCTCTTCTCGAAACGAAATCCAGCCATCAGCAGTCATTTTGTTTAGCAAGCGATAAGCCGTTGGCCTGGTTATACTTACAATGATGTCAAAATGTGAATCGAGCAATTCATTGATCTGATATCCATACATATCAGCATTTCGAATCAAACCTAAGAGAAAGAGTATTTTGTCCATTTGATTCAGCCTAATAGTCTCATCGTTGATTAGTCTCAGGTGAGACTAATCGAATTGGAATTTTACCCGGCTTTGGAAATTAATCAAGGGTGTAGTGCAACAAGGATCAGTGCGATGGTGGGCAATTGTTAGCCAACTTTCAGGCAGGCCAGCGACAATAGAAGTACAATTAGTGCATCTTCGCCCAGATAAGGGCGTCCATAGGAGATTTCATGCGCTATAAAACAGATTCCATCGCAAAATCATTTTCACTTGGCGAGGTAATTGCCAATAGCGTCACCCATGCCATTGGGATTGGTCTGAGCATCGCAGGTTTAGTTATCCTAATCATCCGTGCTGCCAATCGTGGAGATGCCTGGCATATGGCCAGCTTCATTGTTTTTGGGGTTTCGTTGATCTTACTATATCTGGCATCGACGATCTACCACAGCACGCCCCGCTTTTCGTGGAATGCCATATTGCAGCGCTTGGATCATGCTGCGATTTTCTTCCTGATTGCAGGCACTTACACCCCCTTCTTGTTGACTAAACTTCGCGGCCCCTTTGGGTGGAGTATCTTTGGGATTATCTGGGGATTGGCAATACTCGGATTGATACTCAAAGTTGGCTTTACCAAACGCTTTGTGAAACCCTCTGTCTGGTTATATATCGCCATGGGCTGGTTCGCCATCGTCATGTTCAACCAGATGATGCAGCAAGTCGGCAGCTTGAGCCTGAAATTCCTGGTAATTGGTGGTGTCTGCTACACGGCTGGTGTGATCTTCTATCGCTGGCGCAAACTACCCTATAGCCACGCCATCTGGCACCTATTTGTCATGGGCGGCAGCACATTCCATTTCTTCTCAGTTTTACAGTTGGCTTAGCAACAGAGATCAAGCAATTGAATGTCAAGCATTTGCCACATTGATGGGGGTCTGAACAAATTCCACATTTGGTGTATGCGGTCCTGTTTGATCCCAACAAAGTGGCCGCCCCGCGTTATGTTTGAACTCTTTCAGCAAATGTGCGAAAATTCGCCGCTCAAACACATACGCTTCTGCCTCTAAAGTGATCTCTTCACTGTAACCGTGTTTTCGATACTCTGAAAAATAATTGGAATAAAACTGCCTCGCACCCTCACGCTCAAATTGCTCCACATGCTTGAGTTCATGCGCTAACAATGCCAACCCTTTTAAAGTGTGGGGATTATATAACTCTAATTTGCGAAAATATATCGTATGCCCCAGCGTGATCGCAGCAATCTCAGTTCCCGCAAAACGGTGACTGCTCAGGAAGCGCGGTAACCATCCGGCGACCGCCAGGCGCGCCCGGCTGACCACACCTGGATCTGCAAACCAGTTGGGGCGAGCTAACATATGAATTGCACATGGGGGAAGCTTCTTTGGAATTCGAGACATCAGTCTTCTTCGTGCTCGCGAACATAATCATCATGCAGCGTATTCAATTTTTCCCAGATTTCTTGGGAAACTAGCCCCTCGATATATTCAAATAATACGCGGGCTGCTTGGGCCTGTTCCTCGTCGGCAACATAACTGGGAATTGAAAAATCTTGCCCATAGGCGGTTACCGAGAGCTTATTTGCGCTTCCCCCGTCAGGAATATCATCAGTCTGCTGCCAACTTTCTTCAACTAGACTCATGTCAAATATCCGCACATAGAGATCATCAAGCTCTGCATCTGAAATGGCTATTTTCTCTACCCAAATAGGTGGTCCTTCATCTTTATAATCGGCGACAAATATAATTTCCCCCAGTGCGCCAGGGCCAATGGTAATGGTATACGAGTAGAAGTACGGTGGTGGCAGAGCTCCCGTTTCCCAATAATACTCAACCTGAAAATCATCGGGTCTAATCTTTGAAAATGGGGTTTCTGTCAGTACTGGAAGAGGGTCTGAAACTGTGCATCCAGTCAAAAACAAGATCGCAATCAGCAATATGGTTATTCTCATCGATATCTCCAAAATCAAGATTTCTATTCCTGAGCAAAATTTTGAGCCGCGACAGGCTGATTAACTGATGTTACGCAACCTTAACAGAATCTCCCTCGCTACGTGTGCGTAACAAGAGCGATTAACTCTCTCTGCGTTGATTCTGCTACCCAACCTGACGCTGTTCCCGAACAAAAGTCGCTCGCATCACAATCCCTCGCAGTGAAGCCTGTGCAGCCATCGACCGCCTTGCAGATACTTCATCCTGCACGTTGGTGGATTCCCTTTGGACGCGTTTAGGCTCCTTCAGCAGGATCAACCCCAATAGAAAGCTCAACCCTACCAACCAAAAGGCAATCCAGAACACGCCTCGGGGCGTAGTCCACCTCGCGACAATGGCAACCGACAACGGCCCCAGTACACCGCCCAACGCCAGGGATGACTCCTTAAGTCCCATCACCCGCGAGCGATGATCATCCGTAGTGATATCCAAAACAAAGGCGCTCAAAGCGGGAGAATACAGCGCCTGTCCCAAACCAGAGATCGCCGCAATCACTGCCATCCCAACAAAACTGTTCAACATGGCCATGCCCACATAAAGTGACATGCTCACAACCAGGCCGATCATCACCAACGGTTTGCGTCCCCAACGGTCGCTCAATTGTCCCAAAACCAACTGACCAAAAACCATCGCAATGCCATAGGCTCCCACAACGATACCAAACTGAACGGTCGTCCAGGCCAGTTCGTCGTACATAAAGAAGATCATCTGCGGCTCTACAAAAGCGAAGGCAAAGGAACCGACGAAATCGATGAACAGCAGCGTGCCAAAAATGGTCAGCGGGCGCGGTAAAGAGCTCCACAAAGATTCTTCTGCTTGAACTTCTGCCCGCACCGTGCGTTTCGCTCGCAGCGCTTCACGCCTGCGCACCTGGGGTGGACGCGTTTCTGGGACTAAGAAAATCGCTGCAATCAGCGCAGAAAATGCCACAATTGCAGAAAGCGTGAACGGCGCTGCATATCCCCAGCCGTCGTATAGGAATCCACCCAAGGCGGGGCCAAAGATCATCCCCACAGCATAGCTGCCCATGATCACACCCACCCAGCGAGCACGCCGATCTTCGGGTACCACATCTGCAACTACGCCCATAGCGGCGGGGAATAGGCCCGCTGTCATACCCCCGGCAATGCCGCGAATGGCGATGAAAACCGTGGTGTTCGGGGCGAAGATATAGCCAATATAAGAGGCTGTGACAGCCACCAAGGCCAACAAGATGATCGGTCGTCGTCCATAACGGTCTGCCATCCCACCCAAAACCGGCGCGAAGATTAATTGAGATAAGGCGAAGACCATGGTCATCATGCCCAAGGCGCCCACGCCATCGCCGAATTCGCCCAGACGGCGTGCGAATATGGGCATAATGATGCCAAAGCCGGTCATCAATAAAGCCACGCTGCCTGCTAACAAAAGTATGATCGTGCGAATGCGTTGCGGGGAATATGTCGTCGCATCACTGATATGCGTGGCGACGACCAACTCACCCAAAACTGGATGTCGCTTCGGGATCACGGAGTCACCCCTAACTCAACCCACAGTGTGGCTAAGTCAATGTACATGGTCTCGCGCTGGATCGAGTTTTCAGCAACATCATAGACAGAAATGCCGCGCAAACAAATCGTTTTGCCAGAAGGTTCTAATGAGGGTTCAAAGACTGGCGGGCCTAAGGGTCCATCTTGAGTTCCAGTGAAAGCCCACTGCACAACCACCACACTCTCGCCCGCAATCGTGCGCGTGACTTCGTAGTCAATCTCCGAAAACGCCCCCAACCAGACCGGCCAGAACTGATTGGTCTCTTCATGAGATAAAGGGGAGTCGGCAAAGGCATCGGCGTGCACCCAGTCGAGCACGAAATCGGCATGGCGCAGGCCCTGCATGGCCGCGTAATCGCCGCTCTCTAAAGCCGTCAGGTATTGTGAAATCACATCCAGTGAAACTGGTGCGTCATTAAGATCATTTTCCGTCATAAATCGATCCTCCAAACGAGGCACGATTCTAACATGGGTAAGACAACACAAACCCACACTTTCAGGGTAAAGTCTCCCAAACCTAAATGTTTGGTAAACTTGTCACAAACTTTCAATCACAACTTATCATGGAACAACCAATGCCCAAAGAAAAATGGGCCACCGCTAACATCCCTGACATGCAAGGCAAAACCATCATCATCACCGGCGCCAACAGCGGCATCGGCTACGAAGCGGCGCGGGCGCTGGCCGCAAAGCGTGCCACGCTGATCATGGCCTGCCGCAGTTTGGATAAAGGCCACCAGGCCATACAGCAAATCCTGGCCGAATCCCCCGAGGCCGATCTTAAGCTGATGACGCTCAATTTAGCGGATTTGTCTTCAGTGCGTCAATTTGCCCAGAACTTCCGCTCGAATTATGACAAGCTTGATGTGCTGGTCAACAACGCTGGCGTTATGGCCATCCCCTACCAGAAAACCATCGATGGCTTCGAGATGCAGTTCGGCGTTAACCATCTAGGGCACTTCGCCCTGACCGGCCTATTGTTGGATCTACTCTTAAAAACCGAAGGATCGCGTGTGGTGACCATCAGCAGCTACGCCCATCGCTACGGCTGGATCAACTTCAACGACTTGAACGGCGAGAGATTCCATTATCGCTGGATCGCCTACTGCCAGAGCAAGCTGGCCAATTTGCTTTTCGCTTACGAACTACAGCGCAGACTCTCCCAAAGTGGTGCCAAAACGGTCAGCCTTGGTGCGCATCCCGGCTATACTGAAACCAATCTACAGCAACATTCCTGGTTTTACGGCCAATTACTGAATCCCTTGATCGCCCAAAGCCAGGAAATGGGCGCGCTACCAACTCTGTACGCCGCCACAGCAGATGATATTGTTGGGGATGAGTACATCGGGCCGGACGGATTCTTAGGTCAGCGCGGCTACCCCCACAAGATCAACTCCGGACGCTTGACGCGCAATAAGAATCTGGGCAAACGTTTATGGGAAGTTTCTGAAGAAATGACAGGGGTGAAATACGATTTTTGAAGCTGCATAACACATCCCAAATTTAATGATTAGTGATATTTTCGCCTTCACTCCCCATCCCCCCTTTATCCCCCCTTCCCCACTGGAAGGGGGGTTTTGTGAAAAAACAGGTGCATACTGGCACAAAGCGCCGCATGCACCTGTTTTTTCACTATTGCCCCTCACCCGATTGTCGGGGGAGGGGTCAGGGGTGGGGGCCAGATTTAGTTTCTAATTGCATTATCCTTTTCTCAGATTGAAATCAAGGCGATTCATGTTTCTGACACAATCTCAATGATATTGCCATCGGGGTCGATGACGGCGCACTCGTAAAAACCATCTCCAGTCTGACGCGGCGCTTTTTCGATTGCACAGCCAATATCCTTTAATCTTTGGAACATTGCATCTACATCACTACGAGTGGGAACGGCAATCGTCATATGAGTCAAACCGACCACGCGATCATGGCGGTCATAAGGGCGAGTACTGACATCGGGGGCCTGCATGATCTCAATCTGGCCGCCCTCAGGAAAGGTTAGGAAATAGGAAGCAAAGCTGCTGTCTGGGCGCTCGTATTTTTCATTAGCGCTGGCCGAGAAATGCTCAACATAGAATTCTTTGAGCACCTCAAGTTTAGTTGTCCAAACGGCGATATGAGCAATCTTCAGAGTATTTATTCCTTACACAATAAATCAAAAAATCTTGCGATGAAACTAACTGGCACTCTCTCTAAGTTTTATAATAACCTGCGGGAGGTTCAATTATTTAGCGAGAAAATCACTATGTATTTACCGGAAAGTGTCACTCTGAGCGAAGAGTCTCCTGCTCTCGCCAAGGGCGCGCCTTCGGCGGGGCAGAGAATAGAATATCAAAATCATATAAATCAGCGTGAATCTGCATCCAGATTATTAACTCATGTTACGCACACGTAGCGAGGTTTCCCTGGAAATAGGGGGTGGGGGC
>JACKQG010007683.1_pt1 | contig 10741 bp, 6 predicted proteins | sample 8237621 | NCBI WGS metagenome assembly JACKQG01 (sample SAMN15677084, study PRJNA649215) | marine metagenome | biome: marine; feature: Black Sea; material: saline water; isolation source: suspended particulate matter (SPM) from the Black Sea western gyre | collected 2013-06-09/2013-06-10 | depth... | reverse complement strand
AAATGCCTCAGGAGTTTACGAATGATGTAATGGCATTTAGACAGGAAACCATATTGAACTTTCTGGAATTCTTATCAGATCACTCTTCAAGCAAAGGTCTTAAAAATGCGGTTTGTGTCCTTCCATATAGTGAGCCAAAATACGGTATATATGAGTGGGAGAAAATAGTTAAGCTCAAGAATATAGATATTTTTGGAAGTGATCCATACTGGATCTCTTATAACGAACCAGTTGGTGATTTTGTGGAGAAAGTGTCCAGAGAGGTAGTGCGGTTGTGCAAAAAGCACGATAAAGAACCTCAAATATGGATACAGGGATACCGGGTTCCCGCAGGGCGTGAAGAAGAGGTTTCTATTGCCATCAAGGCGGCTTTTGATTCTGGTGTAAGAAATATCGCAACCTGGTGTTTTGAGGGAGGCGCTTGTATGACATACATCAGTTCAGATCAACCGGAAATCGTTTGGGACAATATCAGCAGAGAGTACAAAAGCTTACGTAAGGTAAATAAAGTACCTAAAGCAAAAAAAGTGTGAAATTTCAAAGTGAACTAAAGTGCCTAAAGTTAAGGCGTTTTTTCTATTATTTAACTTTAGTGCATTTCAAACTTCAGTCACTTATATATTTAGTCACTTTAAACTTGTCTAAATACAATAAAAATGAATACAAAAATAGAAAAGATTGCAAAGAAAGTATTGCAAGAGAATGAGATATCATATGATGAAGCTCATTATTTGATGGAGATTAGTGGGATTGAAATTTATGACCTACTTTATTGGGCTAATCGTATACGATACAATTCGTTCAATAATGTTGTCGACCTCTGTTCCATAATTAGCGCCAGGCAGGGAAGTTGTTCAGAAGACTGCCGATTTTGTTCACAATCCAGTCGTTACAAAACTAATGTCACAAATTTCCCATTAGTTGAAAAAGAGAAGATCGCAGAGGCCGTGGAAAAAGGAAAAGAGTATAAATCAGATTGTGTAGGTGTTGTTACAAGCGGATATAGTCTGGAAGGGAGTGATAATTTCGACAAGATATGTGATGACGCATATGAATTGTCCAGGCATGACGGTCCTCCTGTTCACACTTCAATTGGCATGATTACGAACAAAATGGCTGAAAAACTGGTTTCAAGCGGGGTTGAGATGATTAATCATAACCTCGAAACATCAGAGGATTACTATCCGAACATATGTACATCACATTCCTATAAGGACAGAGTTGATACAATTAAGATTGCAAAGGATGCCGGTTTGAAGATATGCAGCGGCGGCATTTTTGGTGTTGGTGAGAGTGTCGTGGACAGATTGGACCTGGCTTTCAAACTGAAGGAGCTTGATGTTGATACAATACCAATGAATTTCCTCAATCCTGTAAAAGGCACTCCATTGTCTTCAGGGAATTCATTGGAACCTATGGAAATATTGAAAATAATAGCTGTTTACCGTTTTATATTACCTGATAAAGGAATTAAGGTTGCTGGTGGAAGGGAAGCAAATCTGCGTGACGTACAGAGCTGGATGTTTTACGCAGGGGCTAACAGCACAATGATAGGTGATTATCTTACTACCAGTGGAAAACTTCCGGAAGATGATTTGCAGATGATAAAAGATTTAGGGTTGAAGTATAAAGTGGGAGAGATGCAAAAACATTGAATTGCGATGTTGTAGGATTGGGACAATGCTGTATTGATTATTTAGGTGCGGTAGAACAATATCCTGATATTAATGAAAAGGAAGAAGTATACAATCTTACTGTTCAGGGTGGGGGGCCGGTAGCAACGGCAATGGTTACGTTGTCAAGACTTGGCGCTTCAACTGCATTTATTGGAAAGATATCTGACGATTATTTCGGTGATCTGATTAAAGACGGGTTAACAAGTGAATTTGTTAACATTGATCACATTGTTGTAGAAGAGGACAAAAGATCTCAGTTCGCTTTCATCGTAATAGAAAAGGAGACTGGCAAGAGAACTGTTTTATGGTCCAGGGCGACTGTTGCACCTTTAAGATCAGAAGAGATAAATAGAGGTGTAATAAATACAGCAAAAGTCTTACTCCTGGACGGTCTTATGAAAGAGAGCTCAATGGTGGCTGCCGAATATGCCAGGGATGCAGGGGTGAAAATTGTTGTTGATGCGGGCAGTATGAGAGAAGGTGCATTAGCGCTTGTAAATTTGTCCGATTACTTTATCGCATCAGATGATTTTGCAAGACAGTTTTCCCGTGTTAATGATCCAAAAGCAGCTGCAATAGAGTTATTGGGCCTTGGTGCTAGAACGGTGATAGTGACACTGGGTGAAAAAGGAAGTATATGCGTCACGCCTGAGAGGATTTTTTATCAACCGGCATTCAAGGTTAAGGCTGTCGACACAACCGGATGTGGAGACGTATTTCATGGTGCGTTTATATTTGGATTGCTACAAAAGTGGGATTTAAACGAAACAATGAGATTTGCCTCTGCTACTGCTGCTCTTAAGTGTCGCGAAATTGGCGGCAGAACTGCTATTCCAGATCTCCGGGATGTAGAAGAATTCCTGGAGAACGATAACCCTCCTTCGTGATATGATTAATGTCTGATAACGCAATAAAACAAACCGCAGAATTATCAAAGAGATATTCTTTACAAAAACATATATTAACCATTTTGAGCTTAACCGTAGCACTGCTCTATTTACTCTTCATGGGCTTGTTCGGCTCAAATATACTGAAACATCTTATATCGTTTGTAACGGTCAATGAATATCTATTAATAGCGTTTTATGTTTTCGTATTTATTGTAATTATTGATGTCATAACCATTCCTTTAAGTTTTTATGGAGGCTTTGTTCTTGAACACATATATGAATTGTCAAATCAGAAAATTTCAGGATGGATCAAGGATGAATTAAAAAAAGTTCTAATATCTCTGCCGCTTGTCATAGTTATGGTTGAGATACTGTATATATTTCTCAGAAATTTTCCTAACTCGTGGTGGATATTTGTTACCATGATCTGGATATTCTTTTCAGTTATTATGGCAAAACTTGCCCCTGTTCTTATCTTCCCTCTATTCTATAAAAGTGTCCCTTTAGATAACAAAGAAGTTGAAGAGGGTTTGGAATCGCTTGCAGAAGGTACCGGGATTAATATACAGGGGGTTTACAAAATCAACTTGAGTAAAGATACAAAGAAGGCAAATGCTGCCCTCGCCGGTATGGGAAGTACCAGAAGAGTTCTCCTGGGAGATACACTATTAGATTCGTATTCACTTGCTGAAATAAAATCAGTATTTGCCCACGAGTTGGGTCATCAAGTTTACCATCATATATGGAAGATGTTAGCTATTGGCACCATATCAGGTTGTTTCGGATTTGCATTTTGCCATTTATTACTGACTAAAGTGATAGTTGTGTTGGGATATCAGGATATACATGACATTGCTGCGTTTCCTGCTGTGTGTATAGCACTGGCTGTTTCAGGCTTTATGCTATTACCAATTCAGAATGCCATCAGCCGGAGGTTTGAGAGGGCGTGCGACAGATATGCGATAGAAAAGACCAACGATCCTGAGGCATTTATCTCTGCAATGGATAAACTGGCAGAACAGAATCTGGCAGACAGAACTCCCAATAGGGTTGTAGAATTACTGTTTTACAGTCATCCGCCAATGTCCAAACGAATAGAGATGGCAAAGAAATGTGTTCAGTTATAACAGTAACTTCAACTACTTCCAACTACTTCACAAATCAATTCTCAAAGCTCAATCCACAGCAATCAACATTCATTATATTTACATTGCGCCTCTTATTCGAGAGAGCTGACATCTGATCCGTCCGAATTATTTATTCTGACATGGAAAAAATTTCCCTATCTCTAGATTGGACGCACACAAATTGTTTTTAAATTCGTATAAATTACAGACATGCTGTAGAGAAAAATACCAAATCTTTTGCCTCTTTTTAAATATAACTTTTATATAGACATTAATTACTCAGGTCATTTCTCACTCTTTTAATAGTAGTCTGTCTGTAAAGTATTGCAAACAGATGAGATATATGATGTTTATGTTTAAAGATTGAAATGCATACTTACAAACATTTTTGATATTAGGGAATTGGCAACCCATTTGCGCATTTTGATAAAAAAATAAGTTATTACTAAAGATTAATTGGATAAAACCGATAAACCATATAGCACGGAATGGAAGACCATTATGCACATTATGCATAAAAGCTTATAAGCTGGTAGTTGTGTTGGTTCAGTGCGGTGAGGTCGAAGACAGAATGGCTGGGGGTTTTATAACTAATATCGAGGAGGTATTAAATGGAAGCAGTTGCAGAGAAAAAAGATAAAAATGCTCTGGAGGGGAAATTCCTAACGTTTATTTTAGGTGATGAAGTCTATGGGTTCGAGATACTCAAGGTAAGAGAAATCATCGGTCTCATGGATATTACAACCGTGCCACAGACTCCGGGTTATATGAAAGGTGTGATTAATCTGAGAGGTAAGGTTATACCGGTCATAGACCTGAGGTTGAAGTTTTCAATGCAGGAAGAAGATCATACACAGGAAACATGTGTAATCGTCGTAGAAGTTGATAACACTTCAATCGGCATTATAGTTGATAGTGTGTCAGAGGTGTCAGACATCAGCGGTGAAGAGATAGAAGAGGCACCAAGCTTTGGCCAGGGCATAGATACAAGCTTTATCATGGGACTTGGTAAGGTTAAGGAGAAAATAATTATTCTTCTTGATATTGAGACGGTACTATCATCAGAAGAGTTAAAAGTGGTAGAACAGTTAGCAAAATAATAGACGGTATAAATAGAATATTTTAAGCATTAAATAGTGGTATTTATGTCGCCCCATAGATCCACTTACAAACAAAATTTAACTTATGGGAGGGTTAAATAAATGACTATTGGTAAAAAATTTATTTTAGTATTTTCTATCTTTTTTGTTGCCGTAATAGCTGGGGCGTTCTTTGTCTTCAGTACTATAAGGGAGACACAGAATGATAAAGATACTATTAAACTTGCCGGACGTCAGCGCATGCTCACACAGAAATATTTTAAGGAATATATCAATGAATTAGTCCCGTTACAGGTTCGTCACAGCACATTAAAAGCTGCCGAGATTGCTACAATCCAGATTGTGGAAGATCGAAAGCAATACACAAAGAATATCATAATAAAGCTGAAGAAGGATGGTATTGTCGATGTACACCCTAACAGGCAGTATGCCAATATCGATGGCGGTATACCACTTCCGGCAACATTTGTACAGGAAGTGTCAAACAAGATTAATGAAAAGGGAGTGTACAGCTATGATCTCTTGAGTAGGTGGAATATAAACAAAGAAAAAGGGTTGACTTCAGGCTTTGAAGAAGAGGCTTTTGATTATCTGTTTAATAAGGAGGGGGATGTTTTTTCACGATTTATGGTGCACAACGGTGTTTATTCACTTCGTTATGCGACAGCAGATGTAGCCGCTGCAGCTGGCTGTGTAAATTGTCATAATAATCATGAGGAGAGCCCTAAACACGATTTTAAGCTGGGAGATGTGATGGGAGTCCTTGTGGTAAACATTCCAATTGGTACAGTAAGCGCTGAAACAGTAGCGTTCTTTGACGAGTCAAGAGACGGTACATTTGGTGAAGATAGTTTCCTCAAGACAAAAAAGGTATTTGAAACTACACTTGGGGCACTTATAAGCGGCGGGCAGGCACCACTGGATCTGGGAATGAAAAACTTCACGACACTTCCTGCTAATGATGACGCCGCGATACTGGCCAAATTAAATATGGTTAAGACGTTATGGAATAATACTCAGGAGAATATGGAAAAACTTACACAAGTTGAACCCAATTCTGCAGAATATATATTTGTATATAACAACGCATACAAAAGTAATGATGCCACTATGAAGGCGATGAACGAAACTGTTAATTTGTATCAAGCACGTGACGAGCAGATGATAGCGATGTTGTTTTGGATACAGTGTGGATCGGTAGGTCTTGTCTGTCTGGTTATTGGACTTGGTTGGCTGTTCTTCGCACGTCCATTGATAAACTTCCTGAAGGAACTTGTTGCAAAACTGACAGAGGGTTCAAATCAGGTTGCTGCAGCATCAGGGCAGATATCAGCTTCAAGTCAGAGTCTTGCTCAGGGTTCCTCAGAACAGGCATCATCCCTGGAAGAAACTTCTGCCTCAATGGAAGAGATGACATCCATGACAAGGCAGAATGCTGAAAATTCTAAAGAAGCAGCCAAGATTGCAGAGCAGTGTAATAGGAATGCGGAAACTAGTAATGAATCTGTAAACCAAATGAACAAAGCAATGCATGATATAAACGATAGCAGTAAGAAGATCGGAGACATAATAAAGGTAATTGACGGGATCGCATTTCAGACAAATCTCCTGGCGCTCAATGCCGCTGTAGAGGCAGCACGTGCAGGTGAGCATGGTAAAGGTTTTGCTGTAGTAGCAGAAGAGGTACGTAATCTTGCTCAGAGAAGTGCAACCGCTGCGAAAGATACTACCGAACTTATTGAAGATTGTGTCAGTAAGGCTGAGGTAGGTACAAAGCTTTCTGAAGAGTGTAAGGCTTCATTGTCTGATATTGTCACTAATGTTAAGAAAGTAACTAGCCTGATAGATGAAATATCTATAGCATCGACGGAGCAATCTGACGGTATTGATCAAGTAGGTAAGGCAATACAGCAGATGGACCAGGTTACACAACAAAACGCTGCTAATGCAGAAGAGACTGCATCAGCAAGCGAAGAGATGTCTGCACAGGCACAAACACTCCTGGAGCAGGTCAAGATTTTATCGGATCAGATTGGAGTTGAAGATAATGATTCATCTAATACTTCCGGAAAGACACATTTTAATGGTGATCAGATCGAAAGCAAACCATCCGATGCAAATGGTAATGGCAAAAAATCTGTCCGTCACCACAATCCGGTAAGTGCAGAGGAGTTAATTCCAATGAGTGAAAACAGGATTACTGAACATGATGACAGCATGTCTGACTTTTAAATAAGTTAGAGTGAACTGTCTTATCGTTCAGGATTCGATTATGTAAGTCTGGGGCACAATCGTACCATTTTCTATGTAAGAGAATGGAGGCGATTGTGCCTTTTTTTTACGAGAGTAACCTATTTACTTTCCCAGCGTCTTTGAGAGAGGATTAATGAATTTCTAACGCACCCTCGCCAAAAAGCATGTCGGGCAGGGAACCGCACCAGTCCGAACGGCTTGCCGGGCGGAACGCAAAGAGAATGAAATCCGAGTTGATATTTACCCTTTATCCCTATACTCCGTGTTAGAAAAAATGTTTAAAAAATGATCAGTTTGTATGGAAGAAATTACTGATTAATTCATTAATACACAAAATATTTTTTGCTAACTGATAACTCGCCGGAATTAATCCAGAGATAAATTTTCTACTAAAAATTCCAAAAATTAGAAAATTTAACAGTGTTAACTTGGTAAGCTATTATTTTACAGGGAGTTGCAGGTCATGTGGTTGCTTTAAAATAAACGATTAATAGATTGTTGATTCTGCCTGGAAGAACCAGGTGAGAGATTTTCATCTTAAAAAAACCATTATTGGCAAACAGTTTGCACTTAAGGCTTATCGGTTGATAGCCTATGGCCCAGGAATGATCCAAATTGGTAGGGTGACGCCACAATAAGAGAAGTATAACTGTTATCAACATTGGAATTACTATGCATGGTCTTAAATTTACTATTAAAGTTTTGTAAATATGTTCCGATACTAATAACTGATGTTTTTCACAAGCAAAACAAATGACTTATATCAATTGAATATAATTAAAAACTAAAGATGGCCTGCATATGATTGTGGGCCGCCTTAGCGGGCAGAGCTTTCGTCCTCTGTAAGTTGAAGGCGCAATTGGAATGTTCTCTTTTTTGAGGAGCATTCCGATTGCGCCTTTTTTTTATGATTTTTTTTCATGTATGTTGTTTTGCAGTGAATAATCTAATAATTTAATTTTGTAGGAGGAGAAAAGTGGTGAAAGCAATACTACACTGAAATAAGTGGTTTTCTCGCTTCCTTTTACTTTTTTGAAAATTTTATATGGAGGGTTTTAAGATGTTTAGGAATATGTCTATAGGGGTAAAGATGTCATTAGGGTTCGGTTTAATAACATTGGTTCTTACTGCTGCAGTGCTGACAACTATATGGCAGGTGAAGAAGTCAAATGCAATAACTAACAAGGTCATTGATCTGCGGGCACCAACTGCTCAGGCAAGTTTGTCAATGCTTAATGGTATTAACCACTCACTGGCTGCACTTCGGGGCTGGATAATCCTGGGAAAGGATAATTTCAAGGATGAGAGGGCAAAGGCATGGTCTGCAGAGATCGAATCGGCAATGACAGATATGAATAAATTCGCACTCAACTGGACCAACCCGAAAAACATTGAAAGGCTCAAAATCATTGAGGCAAATCTGTTAAATTTTAAGAAATATCAGCAGGAGATAGAAAGTATTGCCCAGTCAATAGACAATACACCTGCTGTTAAGATACTGTTTGAAGATGCAGCGCCAAAGGCAGCTATAATGGTATCCAACATAACCAGGCTGATAGATCTGGAGGTAGCTCAGGCAGCAACAGCTGACAGGAAGGCACTGCTTGGTATGATGGCCGACGTACGTGGTACTACAGGTCTTGCACTTGCAAACATACGTGCATATCTGCTCTCAGGAAATGAGAAGTTCAAAACTAAATTTGATAAATTATGGGCCAAGAATATAAGAAGGTTTGGTGATCTTTCAGATAATGCCGCACTTCTTACACTTGAGCAAGCTGAAGCATTCGCTGCATTCAGCAGTGCCAGAGAGAAATTCAGCCCACTGCCACCAATGATGTTTGAGATCAGGGGTGGTAAGGAATGGAACCTTGCCAACCTATGGCTGGGGACCAAGGCAGCTCCAACAGCCTTTGCAATCAAAGAACAATTGGATGGTATGGTGGCTAATCAAAAGCAGCTGATGGCAACTGATGTAATTGAAGCGAAAAGTCTTACAGCGGCGCTTTTGAAGCTGGAGTGGTTATTGCTTGCAATCGGCTTAACTATTTCCGTAATAATAACTGTCTTCCTGCCAAGGAATATAACTCGTCAGATCACAGAACCTATTAAAAAAGTGGTTAAGGAGTTGACATCTGCATTCTCACAACTTGCGGCAGCAGCCGGTCAGATATCAGGATCAAGTCAAAACCTCGCGGAGGGTTCATCAGAGCAGGCATCTTCGCTGGAGGAGACATCTGCAACGATGGAAGAGATGGCATCAGTGACAGTACAGAATGCCAATAATGCAGGAGAGGCAGCTAAGCTTGTAGATATGTGCAGTATATCAGCAGATAATGGCAGTAAGGCAGTTGGAGAGATGAACTCTTCTATGGATGAGATAAACACAAGTAGTAAGAAGATAGCAGAGATTACGAAGGTGATAGATGGTATAGCGTTTCAGACAAATCTCCTGGCACTGAATGCTGCAGTAGAGGCCGCCAGGGCAGGTGAGCACGGTAAGGGTTTCGCAGTAGTTGCAGAGGAAGTGCGTAATCTTGCACAGCGAAGCGCGACTGCGGCAAAAGATACTACAGAACTGATAGATGATTGTGTGGTCAAGACAGGTAAAGGAGCCGAACTTGCCAGTAAATGTAATGATGCGCTGCAGGAGATAGTTCTCAATGTCAAGAAGGCAACAGCCTTGACTCAGGAAATTACAAATGCCTCAACGGAGCAATCTGAGGGAATAAGCCAGGTAAATAATGCAGTGCAGCAGATGGACCAGATCACACAGCAGATTGCTGCTAATTCTGAGGAAACGGCATCAGCCAGCGAGGAAATGTCAGCACAGGCACAAACCCTGAAAGATCAGGTTGATATATTATCAAAACTGGTTGGCTATGAAGCTGAAGAAGATGGGTTAGAAACCAGCGGGCATAATGTTGCTCAAATACGTCATGAGCAGTATCAGCCGTCAACTGTAAAAGTAAATGGTAACGGGAAAAACTTTAAAAAAGTTCCTAACAATGCAGACCTTGAGGCAGCAATTCCGATGGGCGAAAACAGGATTGAGGAACATGGCGAACATATGAGTGATTTTTAGAATAAAGGTGGATTTGCTCTAAAGAAGACTGTTAAAAGTCTGTGTAACGCAACCTGTGACTTTTGATAGTGCCCATCACCCTTCCTCTCCCATTCCGGGGTGAGGGGCAACCATTAAAAAGTAAACTAGAGTATGTACGACTCTTTTTTTTAGTATAAATTAGTGATAATTCGTGTCAAAAATAGAATTAAGATAAAGGAGAAATAAAATGGAAGCAGTTGCAGAAAAGAAAACTTTAGATAAAGAAGGGAAATATCTGACGTTTGTTTTAGGCAGAGAAGAGTATGGAATTGAGATACTCAAGGTGAGAGAAATCATCGGACTTATGGATATTACCACCGTGCCTCAGACCCCGGGATATATGAAAGGTGTTATTAATCTGAGGGGAAAAGTAATACCCGTTATAGACTTGAGATTGAAGTTTTCGATGCAGGAAGAGGAACATACACAGGAAACATGTGTAATCGTAGTAGAGGTTAGTAGCACCTCAATAGGTATCATAGTCGATAGCGTATCAGAGGTATTGGAGATCAAGAGTGGAGAGATAGAGGACGCTCCAAGTTTCGGGCAGGGAATAGACACTGACTATATAATGGGTATGGGCAAGGTA
>JACKQG010007682.1_pt1 | contig 10742 bp, 8 predicted proteins | sample 8237621 | NCBI WGS metagenome assembly JACKQG01 (sample SAMN15677084, study PRJNA649215) | marine metagenome | biome: marine; feature: Black Sea; material: saline water; isolation source: suspended particulate matter (SPM) from the Black Sea western gyre | collected 2013-06-09/2013-06-10 | depth... | reverse complement strand
GCAACTCGAAGAGTATGATGCCGAGAGAGTAGATGTCAGCTCTGACGTCCAGGTCATCCGGATGTGGAGAGGTAAAATGCTCCGGGCTCCTGTAAATCGGTGTACCTTCTTCAATTGATGGTATTCTCCAATGGGAGGGGCTCGATTGATTCAGTATCTGGGCGTATCGGGCTGATCCAAAGTCTGAAACCTTTAAAACCTCCCCGGAAAAGAGTAAATTTGTCGGTTTCAGGTCGAGATGTATGGCGCCTGAATCGTGAATTGTTTTCACCCCCTTGCATGCCTGTTTGAAATAATCAAGGCCGACTGTTCTGCGAGCCTCCAGATCTTCGGAGTGGTTCGAAAGCCAGTCTTTGAAAGTGCCGCCATCGGCATGCTCCATGGATAAGAGCAGTAGACCTGTCCCTCCCCAGGGAACGAAATGAAGATCCTGCACCCGAATTATGTGTTTGTGGTCGAAAATTGTGCTGTGGACATTCATCTCACTCTTAAGTTTCAATGATGCACTGTTTTCTCTCGAAGGACCGACTTCCGCCACCTTCAAGGCCACCTCAATGGAGAGTGTCATGTCTTCGGCCAGGTAGACGGAACCAAAGCTACCATTTCCAAGGAGGCGCACGATCTTAAAGCGATCCATCAGTCTTTGGTCTGGTTGGAGTTTTACCAGTGGTCTTGGTTGGCCATGGTTTTCCGAAAGATAAGGATCGCTTCGATCATCTACGCTCACATGCAGGCCGCAAGCCGGGCATTTGTCTTCTTCATGTTGAAGGCTGTTCTCGTAACCTGGAGATAAGGATAATGATGTGCCCATTATTGGATACTCCTTTGGGGGATGCTTTCATTTAAGAGTCTTTGTAGTGCGTGTTTTACGGTACTGTGGACAGCCGCAAGGTAGGGGTTGGATACTGCCTTATTGCGTATGCCCTTGAGCGCGCGGGATGCTCGCTCGTTTTCCTCTTGGATGCCAGAGCCTTTCCCGTTCTCGCGCCAGTCAAAGATAGTCATTGGAATTACCACGGTACCGAGGTCTCCGGGCAAGATCTGTAGCGCGAACTGAAGCCCCCTGACGCTATTGTTCGCCCCATCACCGAATGTGACTATCTTGACCTCATTGATCTCCTTCCTTGAAAGGCACCAAATATGCTCTGTTGCAGCAGCCGGTAAAAGCTCATTTCCGCGATCTCTCCGAACCTGATTGTATTTCTCTGCGAGTGAAGCGGGATCCAGTTTCATACGTCCACACGGCTCCGGGTGCTGGCTCTTGATTACATAGCGGCCCAAGAACTGTTTTCCGATGACGCTGGCTGATTCAATAATTTGATCGATAGGTATATCCGGTTGTATTAAGCAGTCATTGTGTTCCAATAGCCCGGCGATTTGCGCCACCTTTTCTCTATCTTCAAGAAAGGGATAGTTTGCATTGAGGCTCAAAATGTGTTTCCAAACGCCATCTGCTTCATGTATTTGCCAGGCCTTTTGGAGCAGGGTCGCGTATCTCTCCATCCAGGTACAAACTGTTAGGGTGTCCTGGGGAAGGATGCCTATCAGCGAAGAATAAAATCCAAGAGCTTCTCCAATATTTCTCTGTTGCTCGGCCTCTTTGGCCCGAAATGCCAGGGAAACCTGGTTGTAGCCGAGGTCAATGAGCCGTGCGTGAAGCCTTTCGACGACATCATGGGGGGCTCGCCCCATCTTTTCCTGAATCTCAGTTATTATCTGTTTTACTTCCGCCTCCTTTTGATTGGCATAAAAAGCCTGGATCTTCTCTGGCGCTGGAGTGATAACTGTCCGGTAGTCTTTACCAGGGAGCGAGTTCATGAGCTGGAGGGCGCCTTCTTCCACCGTGTAGATGCTGGCCGTTCCCTGTGTATCCACAAGTATAAGCTTATCTAGTGAAAATCCCGTCAAGCCCGCAGAGATCACACCTTCGGGCGCCTCCAGGTCATAGAGGGGTTTATCAGAGCCAGCAGGCCAGATTCTCATGCGATTATCCTTCATGCCCACGGTCAAAAGGTTTTCTCCCCAGACCGAAATGGCATAAAAAGGACCTTCGTGTGCCTTCAGATGTCTGAAATCATCCGCTTTGGGGTCGTAGATCGTCATCTCTCCCCCTGTGCCGGGGCAGACCAGAGCTTGCTCGGCTGACCAATAGAACACCCGAACCAGAGCGCTCATTGGTGGTGGGGCTGGTAAATCAATAGCTCGAACCAATTGACCTTTCAGGGGCTCCCAAAAATGCAGTTTCCCTTTTGAGGAAAGACCCGCTAATTGGTCATCGGACAGATTCAACAAGCAGCAAATGTTCCCTTCCATGACCTCAAGAGGCTGGGGAAGGTATTCGTTATTTTTTCGCCACAGCAGGCATCGGCCTGCCGTATCACTGACAGCCAAATAGGAGTTGTTTGTCCAACATACCGATAATATTGGCGCTCCCTGGACCAGTTCTTGATTCGGAACAGGGTCATCAGTCCCCTGATCATGAATGCCGGAAATCAGGCGGATCAGACCTCCCTTTGTTCCTACCGCAATTGAGCCGTCATCCACATCAATGTCGATTGCGTATGCACTGTGTCCCGGAGATAGCCCGACCAGCCTTCGGGTTTCGCCTGAATCAGCTTCAAGGATTTCGACATGAGGACTGTTCCCACCTGCTCCCAGGAGGGTCATTTCAGGCTTCCATTTCAAATTCATATTCTCGTACTCCAGTTATAAGGGTATTATCGACTAAGTTCCTCATCCAAGAGGCCCCAGTGATAAGAGGTTATTGATCTCAGATCCAAAGGCTGGCCTGGATGGCAGGGGCCTGATGTGGTCCGGGTCTCGTAAGGCGGAAAACCTTCCATCAAGCGCAGCCTCAAGGACGGCTTCCGGGTTAAATCTGTCACTACGTCCTGGTTCTCCTATGGGCCATTTCTTTTCCTCTGCGAGTTTGAGCAATTCATCGGCCCTTTTGATCAAATCTATCAGCAGTTTTTGCTGGTGAACGCCCTTATTATATTGTGACTTTTGAGATTTTTTCCCTGCTTCGTACTTCTTCTTTGCCTCCTCAAGGTGGAGGGAACTGGCGTCTGCGCTCAATATGTCAATATTCTGCTGGCACCTATCTATCTCCTCCTTTACGAGCTCCAGGCATAACTGAAGCTTCTTTGATTCTTCAGCGACTATTGCGGCGGCCTCTTCTTTGTAGGCGTACAGTTCTTCAGCAAAAGGGCACTCAGAGTAGCCATTTTCATCCACCCTGGGTAGTTGGTTGATTTTCCCCCACAGTTCCTCTAAAAGTCCTTCCATGTATTCAATGAACGAATCCACATCTTCCAGCCTTAGATCGGCGTCTTCATTTGATCGGTGCTGATTGGCATTTGCATTAGATTTCATTTTACCTCCCTCCTTTTCCGGAACGGACGCGGTCTCGATACGTTTCCTGTGTTTCGTTACTTCTTTCTCTGTTATCTGAAGCCCGATGGATCTGTTCAGCCAGGAAGTCGATGTCACGCATAAGGGCTTCCTTTGCCGTCAGCAATTCGTTGATTGTTTCCTTCGTTTCAACTCTGACGCTGACTTCTACTACCTCGCCGAGGTCTGAATCCGATGAATCACGACCCTCCTGAATTTCTCCCTCAAATTCTTCGTTCTCTGATTGAATTTCTTCCAGATTTTCGTCTTCAGTTTCGAATACTTCCGTTGTTACATCCTCTGCTTCATCAATGCTTAGGTCTAACTCTTCGGCGCCTTCTTGCGTGCCTCCGAAATCGAGCTTTTCACGAGTTTCTCTGACAGCCTCAACGTCAGAAGCTATTGTATCGAGGTCGCTCTCCTTTTCCTCCATCATCTCCCGGCTTTCTTCATTTGTTTCCATTACCTCATTCCTGGTGGGAATCTCTCTCCGTCTTCTCATAGTTTCACCTCCTAACTTTCATTTATGTTGCAACTGCTGATTAAATTGTTGATAATATCCAGATCTTTTTCTACGTCCGGCCTGATAATCGATTCAAACCGATTAACTATATCATCTTTCATTTTCAGAATTTGCCTGTCCTCTAGTTCAAATTCGCTTTCCGGATCGAGATACTTTCTGTATGTGTCTCTCATAAACGATTCATAGGCGTCTGTCAGACGTAGTTCCAACTTGTGGGCCTTGGTTTTTTCGCCCTCCAGCCTTTTGGTTCTATCGTTTGATCTGGGTAGCTCAAGGGTCTTTTTATGTTTGAGAAGGATTTGATGCAGTTCGCCTGCAAATTGAACTACCTCTCCGTGGAAAAGATCCATTTTCTCCTGGAGGAGGGCTAATTCATCAGTGATCCTTTCTAAGGCAGCCTCCTGGTACCATTCGTCATCTTTGATGTATGGAATGATTTGCTCATTCTCTATTGGAATGCTGAAATCAAACTTCTCATGGAGGTTTATGGTCTGGATCCTCCGCGAATTGTAGTAACCTTCAGTGAAGAGGAAAGCCCCGCCGGTGCCCATCCGGACTAAGTCCTCGATTTGTGTTGGGCTCAGGAGCATGGAGGCACCGATCACTTCGCGATCCTCTTTGGCCGGTTGTCTTAAGGTGGTTTTTGTAGTTGTGTTTTTGATCACCTCCGGTGCTACGGCTGAAGGGAGCTGATCCACGATAATAATTGCAATTCCCAGGGCACGGAGTTCAGCGAGCATTCGAACAATATACTCGGCGGCAAAGGCCTTAGGGTTTGCAACATCTGGGGATGCCACTGCGGGCCCGCTTCTTCCTACAATATTATGGGCTTCTTCGATGATGATCGCGTATCTCAGTTTCTTTTTACCCCTGGGCGCTGTCTTGAGGTATTCACGGATACCCGTCAAGAGAAACAGAATGCTCAAGCAGGTCTGTTCTTCATGAAGCCGGTCGAACTCGATTATGGTGGGGGTCTGTATGAGATGGTCTATTTGCGGTACGCTGTGGGGGCACTGGAATATCATTCCAGCGCTACGGCGAGTAAGAACGCCGGGGCGTCCTCTTATCACGGCCAAGAAATCGGAATTCCTATCTGGTGAGTATCCCTTGCGAGCCAGTACTCGCTCGGCCGCTGCCACCAAGTCAGCCATAACCGGCGGATGGTCTTTATCCGGATGATCTTCATAGACCTGTTCCAGTCCTTCCCCTAACAAGGCAGGTAAAGATCCTTCCATAGGTATAGCCCCCTTAAAGCAGGACAAAATGTTGTCGATATGTTCATAAACTGAAACTCCCGGGAGCAGTTCCAGAGGGTTGAAACGCAAGGGAGAAACGGTGTCGTCTCCAGGAGTGTAGACTTCGAGCTTTTCGGCCAGATCGCGGGCATTCGGGTCAGGATGGTTTCGAAAAGTTTTCAGGATTCGGTATTCGGTCCTGACAGGTTCAATAACCGAAAAGGGTATGCCATACTGATGAAGTTGAAGACAGAGATTCAGCGTAAGGGTCGTTTTCCCTGAACCTGGAACTCCGTTCACAAATACATGCTTGACGAGCTGATCCAACGGGACCCCCCTGAGTAATCTGGAACCTTCCTGATCCTGACCGAAAATGATCAGATTTTGCTCACTCATAGCGAGGGGGTCGGTGTTTTTACGGATGCAGTTGGGTGAAGTAGCTGAGGCCACTGCCAAGCGGAATGCACCCAATAGCTCATCGACAGTAACAACTCGGCTGAGGCGTGATAGACCTGAATAAAGTCTCGGATCCTTGTCTTGAAACAAGATTTCATGGGCGGATAACGGCATAAAGTAAATCTCCTTCAGGAGAGGAGCTCTTCATCGAACGTCCTGTCTCCTTTGGTAGAGGATAATAGACGGTAGCTACCTCCTTCAAAAGCCGACTCTGCTACGACCGATCCTATCAAGTGGGCGACTGCCCGGGTTTCAGCCAGGACAATGATGCGAAATTGAAGATGTGGCTGGCGAAGGGTTTCGTGAAAGCGTTGCTGGGATCGAAGGATGTCATCGGCCAAAGGGTCCCGGTAACGAAGTGGTTTAATGCCTTGTCCCCGGGTTGAGCGCCAGCCTGGAGAATCATCCCCCACGTAATCCACCAGTCCTGGATCTTCATCTTCGTCACGGTCCCACAGTCTGTTTACCGCCTGCAATTGCGACAGGTAACGGGTATGCTCTGATAGCTCTTCTGAGATATCTACCGGTTCGACGCACATGTCGATAAGGATTTCTTCATTGATGCCACTGAGCACCCTGTCCAGGTCCATGTAGTCGTTTCGGTCGTTTGGCTCAAATGAGCGTATCGTATAGTAGTATGATGGTATCTTGGGGTTGAATTCGGATGTGTAAAGCGGCTCTACAGCATCTTCGCGTCTGACGATCTCGCAGGCTGCCTGGAATTTTCCCGAGAGGGCTTCATCATATTCAGTGCGTTTGAGGTCGTAGAATCTGCTTAGCGGCCCCCGCTCCAAAAGGAGCCTTATGCTTTCCTCAGCGCCTTTATCGTAAATCCGGGCTATGACCCATAGTTTCAGACGGGACTGCATGTCCCCGCTGGTAGTTTTAGGGCTGAACGCAAATCTGTTGGTCAGCGACACGGAACCCGGCGGCATATTGGATAGTGTTCTAAGAAGATGTTCAAAGTCACGGCCCACTGCCAAAAGAACGTCTCCGCCCGCTGCCATCTGGTGCTGAGAATACAAACGGTCGGGAATTTCGTGTACATGATACACTAAGATGTCCGGATTCATTGGCTTTCTCCTTTTAAGCTGCAAATTTACGTCTTCCCGGAATGCTTGATATGGGAAGTTCTATACCAAAGTGCTTGACCAGCAAATGTTCGAAATCCCCGCAGACGGGGCAACCAGGATGACGTTTTACATCAATGCCGTACCATCTTAGGATGTGCATCCCATCGACGTTGAATTCGAGCGGCTCCAGGTCTTCATACTGCGTGTCCACCTCTCGTCGGTTTAGCCAGAGATACCAGGGGGCGACGAGATCATCATCGACTGATTGCAAAGCGGATTTCTTACCTTTCATAAGCTCCTGTATGGCGAGCTTGGCCACCATGGTGGTGATAGGGGCTATGTCTGTCGAAAGGCCCGGCTCAATGGCCACCGGACGGTCCGTGTATGCCAGACCCTCTGCCTGTTCGGGATTCGAGACTTCTTGGTCTTCTGCTTTTTTTGGCAGATACATGCAATAGCATTGATAACATAGTGATTCATGCGGCCGTACTCGTAGGATCTGTCCACCATAGGCCCTTCTGAATGCGGCCGCAAAAATGCATGTTGTTGCTTCTTCTACGCACACTCTATTGATGATTAGTCTTGATTGCCGGTCGTCTGTGGTGCAGATAACCAGGTCCGCTTTCCGAATGATGTCTCTGACCTTGTCAATATTGTCCCAGCTGACCTTTTCCTCAAAGGTACTATTACGGGCGTATGGATTTACTTCTTTGATCAATTGATCCATCACCTTGGTTTTGAGGCGTCCCACATGCGTCAGGCCTGCAAAATGTCTGGAAATATTGCCGACTTCAAGGCGGTCATGATCCATAAGGTAGAGAATCGTGATTCCTGATTTGACCAACTCTATTGTTACTACCGAGCCAAAGGAACCTTCGCCGGCAATAAATACTTGTTTTTTTGAAAGGATGTCGGTTTCGAGCAACCCACCGAATCTGGAAAAGATCTCCTTTCTCACTGGAACGATCGTTACGGGGACATGTTTCCATTCCGTTTCGTGCAGCACATAACCGGCAACAGTTGAGGATCCAGGCTCGAAAGTAGGTTGATCTTCAAACTTTTCGTCATTTCTGAGGATGATTACTCTGACAAAATCTTCGGCCTTTCCCACGCCTGATACTGGAATTGTCTCTGGGCCAACCGAAAAATGAATGGTTCCCGGGACCGCCCCTGGCGAAGGCCTTTCCTGAAGCAAATTATAGACATCCCCGTCGTCCCAGCTATCGAAATAAACGTCATTCGGCCCCATCTTGTCGGCCAACTTCTCGATTATCTCGCCAGATAAGACAATCCTCCCGAAATCACGGAATTCTGTGGCCGCAAGCGTCGCGTCTTCCGGAGTTATTCCGATCACCTTATCTGGGTCATCTAAGACTGAGATGGGCTGAATCTTTTTCGTCTCCGTGTTATATCCTAACTTTTGGCCGATTTCGTTTCCTCTGTTTACGTCATTAATGATCTCTTTGACCGTTTCTGTTTCTGTATTCATTTTGGCCTCCTTGTTGCATCTAAAGTTCCAGTTGCTTGCTGCGGAGATAAAGGGAGTGAAGTTCTTTTGATGCAAGCTTTTCTAAGTAGAGTGAAGCAAACGGGGTTCTCTGCTGGTACCCGCTGTAAAGGTTTCTTTGCTCACATGTGTTAGCCTTCTCTCTGCTTTGCCTCAATTTTACTTTCTCAAGGATGTCTGCTATGCTTTTTCCGTTGCGCGAATGTAATGAGTATGCTTCAAGCCATAATAGCCCACGGATCATTACACCAACAGCCGTGCAGGATGCCTCCCACGTATCTGTGGAGAAGTGACATATCTGTACGCATCCCCCTGGTCCGTTTGGCGATGTATGAAATTGGTGGGAACCTGGCTGCGAGTTTATTGTGCCCTCCCCGTACTTGGGAAGGATTCGGGGAGAAACCACGTACAAATTGGGCTTCTTGTCGGGGTAATGAGCTGGTAAAACTAGCCTAAGTTTGTATCCATCTTCTGTCGAGGTTGAATACCAGCCCTCGAAATAGTGTTCGCTTCCCTTGTGGAAAAGTTTAAATTGCGGCATTTCTTTTGACATGATTGCTTTTTCTATCTGAATCCGTTGTTCAAAACCTTGTAATGTCATCTCTAACACCTCCCTTTAAGTTTTTTGGTATGATTGATGTCTTATACAGTCGGTGGCGCAGACGAAACGAATCCCTCTATTAAATATTGTTTCCAAATTTGTATAAGGCCCATAGCACACCGCAACATCAGTAAGGTTGATTAGTTCATCTGTCGCCTTATCCTTAGAGAAATAGACGGCTCTAACTCTATGTCGTTTTTTGAGCCCGTACGCTACGAACATCATGCCTCCAGAGGATATAGGAAGTGAAATTACCAAAAACCCGTCCCTGAACGTCACCCTCGCACCATCACGGACCTTTTCAGGAAGTTGAAGGCACTGTTTGTAGATCCGTTTGGGCAGCTTTTGATCGCAGTAATCATTTATTTTGGGTTTTTCTTCGAAACAATCGTACAGAATTCGGGCCATGGGAAAAGTATATGTTTGCCTGAGTTCAGGAATTTCGCAGTTTTGGCTGATTGCCTGTCTGATAGGGCTCACGCCGGGTATCACCTTTATCGGGCATCGGATTGGTTGTCCGTGTGCCGGATCCCGGTATATGAATGCATGGACGCGAACTGACTGGGGATGGCGATGTGATTTAATTCCGGGCTTAAGTCTTGAGACTACATTTGAAAATCCTCGGTTCTTGGCGCTTTTGGATTTCGGCTTTACTACTATGAATCGTCCATTATTAGGGATAGATACTTCAGCCTCATTTGTAAGAAGAATCTGACATAGCCGGAGATACCCGTTTCTTGAAGCTATCCTATGGGTACTATGGATATCCTGTGGGCTAAGATGCTTCAGGGAAAGATTGTGGTGATCATGCCAAGTCCCAGCGAATTGAAGGGCAAAATTCTCCCACAAGTAAGCATTCGATTTTCTGAAGAATTCAATGTCCTGCTGGAACAGCGCTCTTTCTTCTATTGCATTTCGACCAGCGGGGGTGGCATACATTATGACAGGCCTTCCGGCATGGCTTAAAAGCCCATATAGTTCCCCACCTGTTTCGATGCCGCTACATGGCACCGATTGTCCCACAATAGATTCTATCTCACTCTGATAGATGATTACGTAAGGGGTAAGCTCAGTCGTCCCGCTTCTTGCTGACACGCATGCGGATTTATTTGATCTCAGTACCCCTTCAGGACGAAAGTCATTAAAATTGGCCTCTCTTGAACTAAAGTCCTTTCCATTTTGATACACAGCCGACATAATACGCTCCTATGCTCCCAAGGCTATCTTCAAGGTCGTTCTTAATTTCTTTTCAATCCTTTTAGTAATATGTTGCTTACCGATTCACATACTATGCCATAATCGTGCCAAAAAATGGCGGTTGGATGTTTTCAATTGAATATCAGCATGTTACGATAGAACTGTAAATTAGCTGTTTGATGTATTTATTACCATAAGTACATAGTTATTTGGAATAAATGAGGCTCATTCGGTCAGATTCTGATGATTAAACAGTTAGTTAAACAATAGTATTGACTTTTGGTTATATATATAACATAATGGTAGCATAAACATAGGAGTGGTGGATATGGATGCTTCCGTACCGGTCAAAATTCCCAGCTTCATGAATTCGAGGTATTTCGAAACTCATTTTTTTGAGCGCCTAAGGACCGCTCTTCAAGATGAGCATCGGAAGGTCGTTCTTGATATGCGCTCAGTTGTATGGGCGGATTTAATGGAACTCTTGTGTATTCCTTTAGCTATCTGCTGGCAGAAGGGGAAGAAAAGAGATGTAGAACTGGTATGCTTCAGACCGTTTTTTTCAAACCATATGGAACATACTATAATGAACATCTCTGGACTCGATACGCCGCTCCCATCGGTGGGCGAGGTAAAAAAACTAAGAAATGATAGCCAGTACAAGAGTAATAGCGAGTTTTTTTGGGGGACACTTATCCCGTTCTGCTTTTTCGAGCGAATTCTCGAGCTTGAAGTGCCCTGTTATCTTGAGAATTGG
>JACKQG010007681.1_pt1 | contig 10742 bp, 8 predicted proteins | sample 8237621 | NCBI WGS metagenome assembly JACKQG01 (sample SAMN15677084, study PRJNA649215) | marine metagenome | biome: marine; feature: Black Sea; material: saline water; isolation source: suspended particulate matter (SPM) from the Black Sea western gyre | collected 2013-06-09/2013-06-10 | depth... | reverse complement strand
ACCTGTGGGGCATAGTGCTGTTATAAACTGGGATATTGTAGCAGAATATGATTATTATGTTAATGGTAATTTTTCAATTATTATTTCCCAGATTCCAGTATATATTTGGTATCCTTGCAATACATGTTCAGATGAAGCAATCTCAACAATATTAGATGGACTCGGAATCTCTTATGAATCCAGCTCTTCTCTTCCAGAGAATACCTCTCTTTATTCATCTATTTTTGTTTTATTAGGAGTATATTATCAAAATCATGTACTTACTGAATCTGAGGGTAATATCCTTGCAGGTTTTCTTGATAATGGAGGAAAGATTTATATGGAAGGGGGTGATACCTGGTATTATGATCCTCAAACCTCTTTTCATTCATATTTTAATATAAATGGAGTTGCTGATGGAACTTCTGATGGTGGTCCTTTTGAAGGAGTAGATGGCACTTTCACAGAGGGAATGTATTTCCAATATTCTGGGGGGAATGCCTGGATAGACCATCTTGCACCAATAGGAAGTGCCTTTACTATATTAAGAGATGGAAATAATAACTATGATGCGGGTGTTGCTTATGATAGTGGAAATTATAAAACAATAGGTTGTTCGTTTGAATTCGGTGGCTTAAATGATGCTGGGTTCCCAAGTACAAAAGAAGAATTGCTTTCTCAATATCTTAACTTTTTTGGTTTGTTTGGTGCTCCTCTGTATTATGACATTTCAGGAAATATTTGTTATTTCCGTCATGATGACCCTGTTCCCAATGTAGAAGTTAGTCTTACAGGAAATAATAATTATTACACCTCTTCAGATGTAAGTGGACTGTACTTATTTGCAGAGATACCTGAAGGTAATTATACATCAACACCCTATAAGGCTGATGACCTTGGTGGATTAAGTGGAATGGATGCTTCCCGAATAGCAAGATATGCGGCTGGTCTTTATTCATTAGACTGTATTGAATTGATAGCTGGAGATGTGTCTATGAATGGCTATATTAGCGGAATGGATGCTTCCAGAGTAGCAAGATATATAGCTGGTTTAATTCTCCAGTTAAATACAAGCGATATTAATTGGGTATTTACACCAGAACCAATTCCTGAATGTGATGATTGGCCCCCGATAGTTTATGAAAATACACGAGAATATTCTCCCCTAGAATCAGACTTAACAGATGAGGATTTCATTGGAATAAGGCTTGGAGATGTATCAGGTAACTGGTCTCCAGACGCGAGAATGCCACTTGCTCAAAAATCTTTGGAATCAACCAAAATAGAAGCAAACATTAATTCTACCTTAAAAATTCCAATCATTATAGATGAAGTAACAGCAATTGAAGGTATTGATATTTGCATTATATTTAATCCAGAGGTATTAAAATTAGTAGAATTAACCCTAAATAAAGGAATTCTTGATAACAAAGATTATGCAGTAGAAACCAATCTTAAAGATGGGAAAATGGTTATTTATGCTCTTAAAGATTTAATCGCAGAAAAAGGAATTGTTGCATTTATACAATTTGATGTAATAGGAGTAGAAGGAAGCAAATCAGAAATCTACTTCACTAAGTTTGATGCTAATGAGACAGAAGTATCAGGAGGATTTAATATAGTAGATTCAAAAGGAAATGAAATAATTACAAAAAGATTAGAAGCAAATGTTGTTGAAACTTTACCTGAGAAATTTGCACTCTATCCAAACTATCCGAATCCGTTTACTTCCAAAACAGTTATTAGATATGATTTACCCGAAGATGCACAGGTTATTATTCAGATTTATAATGTAAGAGGACAGCTTGTAAAAGAACTTGTTAATGGAGTTGAGATAGCAGGTAGAAAACAGATAGAATGGAATACTAAAGGATTGAGTTCAGGTATCTATTTCTATAGATTATCAACTAAGGATAAGACTTTTATCAAGAAGATGATTTTGATGAGATAGTGACATAGGAGAGGGGGAGGATTCGAGTTTTAAGACTTATAGTAAGTCACTATGACTCGAAATAAAACTTCTATCAACCTGTGCTTCCAAAAAGGGAGTTAATCAAGAAAAGCACTTCATTCAATCAATAATGATTGATAATAAATATTCAATTATCACAGGAAAAGACAGGATTAAACTACTGGAAAAGGCTGATGAAATAATCGTCTCATCATGGCCAGAATTTATGCTGCATGACACTATTGCAAACAAGTATTGGGATAACTTGTATAAAATATTTCCAGAATATCAGTTTGTATTAATAAAAAAAGGTTGTGATGACATTTTAGCTGTTGGCAATAGTATACCTCTATCTTGGAATAATGATATCAATGAATTACCTATTGATGGCTGGGATTGGGCTATTGCAAAGGGTTTTACAGACTATGATAAGGGACGGAATTATACAGTATTATGTGCGCTTTCTATTTCTGTTCCACATCACAATCGTGGTAAAGGTTTCAGCTACCAGGTAATTCGGTATATGAAATCTATAGCAAAGGCAAATGGTTTAAAGTCTATGATTGCACCTGTTAGACCAAATCTTAAATGCCATTATCCTTTAATCTCCATAGAGAAATATATCTTATGGCATAATGAAAAAGGATTGTCTTTTGATGCCTGGATTCGTGTTCACGCTGGTTTGGGTGCAAAAATAGTAAAAGTTTGTAAACAATCAATGCGAATCATAGGTTCTGTTTCTGATTGGGAAGACTGGACAAATATGTGCTTTCCTGAAAGTGGAACTTATATTGTGCCAGATGCTCTTGTTCCAATTGAAATAGACCTTAATGCCGATACGGGAACATACATTGAACCAAATGTTTGGATGTGCCATCCAATAAATTAATCTGTATAAAAATTGTGATAGTTAATATAGAAGGATTATGTATTTATTAGTTTGCGAGATGGTAAACCATCTCGCTTAATCGAAAAAACCACCATAAATGGTGCTAATGATTTGAACATACATAATGCTTTAGCATTATTTTTTCGATTTAGCGAGGTTGTTCACATCCTCGCAAACTCTAATAAAGTTTATTTTTGTTGATTATTTGATCTTTATTTTAAGAATGAAATATTCGTCTTATTAGTGTTTACCCCGTTGATAATACTATCTACAGGGTTTGCCTGCTTTATCTTCGTTTATATGAGGTGGATTAAAATTGTAACACGCTTCTCTGAAGCGTCTGTCAGAAGGAGCTCTGCTCCATATTATGAACCAGAGATTCATAATACAGACGGAACAGTCCCCGCGGACGCGGGGATCCGTGTTACAGAGGGAATAGAGTTACCAAGTGCGAAACTTGAGTTAATTAATTATTTTAAGAAAGAAACCTGGTGAAAAAAATAAATATCATAATATCTTTATTGTTATTGGGAGTTAGCCTTATGGCAAATGAAAAGATAATTAAATTACCACAAGCGAACTTTAAGGGAGGAATATCATTAGAAGAGACTCTACAAAAAAGAAGGTCAAGACGCAGATATAGGTCAGAAGCATTATCAAAAAAAGAACTAAGCCAAATTTTATGGTCTGCTCAGGGAATTACAAAAGAACCAATTTTCCGAACAGCACCATCTGCAGGAGCATTATATCCAATTGATATTTATGTTTCTATTATCAATGTAAAGGATGTTGATAGTGGTTTTTATTTGTATATTCCAGTAGAACATCACCTTATAAAAATAGATAGCAATTCTTATAAAGACATAATATATTATTTTGGATATAGACAGGAATGCCTGAAAAATCCTGCACTAATCACTTTAATGGTTGCTGATTACACTAAAATTACACCCAGATATGACGAAAGAGGATATCGTTATACATTTATGGAAGCCGGGCATATCTCACAAAATATTTATCTACAATGTGAAAGTTTAGGATTGGGAACTGTAGCAGTCGGAGCCTATGATGAAGAAAAACTTACAAAATTGTTACCTGTAAAAAATGATGTGATATATATAATGCCAATTGGTAAATTGTTCTAATAAAATCAGCTTTTATAATGACTATAAAAAATATGAAATTATTTTATTATCTATATTATGAAGGGGAGTAGATGCACAGGACTCAAATATATAATAAATAACTTGGTGAACTTTGTCCCGTTATGGCAGGCTTCTCTGCGGTTTACTGCACTATTTAATATAGGATATTACAAAACTTATGGGTATAAAATTTTAATATTTTTTTAAAAAAAATAATATTTTTCTTGACAAGAAAAAATCAAGAGAAATTTTTAATCAAAATTTTTTGAATAAAAGTATAAATGATAGAAATAATCAAAATCAAGAATAATTAATTAAATTAAGTAGGAGGAAGTATGTTCAACAATATGAGGAATCAAAAGGGATTTACTCTTATTGAATTATTAGTAGTAGTTGCTATTGTCGCTATTTTAGCCGCAATCGCTGTTCCAATTTATATGAGTTATGTCAAAAGAGCAAGAGCAACAGAAGCTCAATCTGCAATAGCAGCAATTCGTAGTGCGTATCGTGTATATTATCAAACTTATGGTTCTACGGAAAATTATACTATTGAACTTGCTATGAAGGATGCAAAATTAGGAAAAGCAACTGAAAAGAACTGGGAGATTGAGGTAGTAGGGAATCCACCAAAGAAATATCTTGCAACCTCAACTGCTGAATTTCCTGAAGGTGAAGGCAAACTAGTTTGGTATGATGTTGATGACGCAGAATATCATGGTTATGGAATTGATGAGGAGGAAGAAGAGGAGAAAGTTGTAGAGTAAATCGGAGGTATCTTTTGACAATACAGGAATTATTAAAGTTTGCAGTTGATGCTGAAGCATCAGATCTTCATATCAGTGCCGGTTCAATTCCTATGGTTCGTGTTTACGGACAGATGAAAAAATTGAACCTTCCAAGATATACAGAAGATGAAGTGGAAGAGCTCATTTATAGCACAATGAATGATTCACAGAAGGCAATGTTCAAAGAAAAATTAGAAATTGACTTTTCAACTAAACTTTCTGATGGTATCAGATTTCGTGTTAATGCATTTCATCAAATTAATGGATTAGGTGTCGCTTTCCGTGTAATTCCAAATGAAATTAAAAGCTTTAATGAACTAAACTTACCTGAAATTTTGAGCAGATTGTCAATGAGACAAAGAGGACTCGTCCTTGTAACAGGTCCAACAGGAAGTGGAAAATCTACAACACTTGCAACTATGATTGATTTTATCAATAATCATAGACAATGTCATATTATTACGATAGAAGATCCAATTGAGTTTGTCCATTATAGTAATAATTCGTTGATAAATCAAAGAGAGTTGGGTCATGACACCTGGTCTTTTACTGCTGCCCTTCGTTCTGCACTTCGTGAAGACCCAGATGTAATTCTTGTTGGTGAGATGCGTGATTTAGAAACAGTATCCTTAGCTCTTACTGCTGCCGAGACCGGTCACCTCGTTCTTGCTACTCTACATACAAGCAGTGCCACAAAATCTATTGACAGAATTATTGATATCTTTCCAAAAGAACAACAAGCTCAAATCCGTTCTATGCTCTCAGAATCTTTACAAGCAGTAGTAGCTCAAACATTACTACCTATGAAAGATGAAGATGGTAGAGTTCCAGCATTAGAAATTATGATTGCAAATGTTGCAGTAAGAAACCTTATTCGTGAAGAAAAAACATACCAGATTCCTTCAGTAATTCAAGCAGGCACAAAAGAAGGAATGCAATCTCTAGATCAATCTCTATATAATCATGTTATGAATGGACTTCTTGATAGATTAGTTGCACGGGAAGTTGCAAACAATCCAAAAACATTCGTGTCTAGCGCGGGGTTCTAATGATAAAACATTATTTAACCTCTGAAAAAGGATTTGGTATTATTCAAGCTTTGATAACATTAGTTATTATCTCTGCTGCAATCGCTGGAATTTTTGTAAGTTCATTTTACGCACGAAAAAAGGCAAATGAAAATTATCATTATCGTGCCGCACTTCTTGCTGCAAACGATAAAATTGAACGAATAAAATGTCATAATAGATATACACAAGGTCGTCCGGATATAGAGACAGTACCAAAAATAAACGCTCCTATTATCCTGGACCCAACTGGAAATACAAATTTAAATGAAGATTTTGACATTTACATCTCACCAATACCAACTACAGATTTAGATGTAGCTATATATGCTGTATATGAGGAAATTATTGTAACTGTAACATGGGAGGAACCATCAAAACTATTCTTCAATCCTCAATCAAAAAACACCAAAACTTTAATGCTTCGTGAAGATTATTTTAGAAGATCTGATATAAGTTCTGAATAATGAAAAGAATTAAAGATCAAACCGGTTTTTCCCTAATTGAATTAGTTTCCGGTTTATTACTTGTATCATTAATATTTGTAATTCTTACTTTGTCAGTAATAAATTTTGTAACAACTTATGAAGATGTAAAGCTCTTTACTCAACTTCAGGATGAACTGTTTTCAGCTATTGAAACAATAAGATATGGTTATACTATTGAAGAAACAACTGAAGATGTAGGATTAATAGGATTACTTACAGCTAATAATGTTGAAATAGAAAATTCTGGGAGCCGTATTGTTTTAACGCCTATTGTTTTTGATCCAGGTATTCCTTATTATTCTATATTCTATATAGATGATATGGGACGATTGAAAGCAACAATACAATATGCAGACAAATATCATACAGGAATACAGATTTTCCCGTCTGGCAACAAGATGATAGGAAATCAACCACAATTTAAAATTATAAATCATCATCTTTTTACTGCTGAAAGAACTTTTAAACAGTCCGATGGAAGTGATAAGATTTTCTTACTAGGAATTGAACTTGAAGCCCGGGTTCGTTTCCGTGAAAAAGCAAGAGAACAATCTGTAGAAGATGATATTCGTATAAATACTAGAACTATTCAATATAAAACTTCTGTATTTATTGGAAATGCTGAATTGGAAATTCTGTAGATGATAAAAGCCTTGATAATTGACACTGACTATTATAGTATTATAAATGAAGTTCACCCTTCGCAGTAGCAGTTACTAATGCTACGGAGAACGGGTCTTTGTTTTTTGGGCAAAAAATTTAACCGCAAAGTTCGCAGAGTAGACGCAAAGGACACAAAGATAATAAAATAACTTGGTGAACTTTGTGCCTTCTTTGAGTCCTTTGTGGTTAATTACTATTGCAGCTTTGCTGTATTATGAATTAATGCTAAATGTAAAATTAATAATTAAGATGAAAGTGTTTTTTAAAAAAATAATCATAGGAACTTCAATGAAGGAATTACTTAAAGGTGAAGATGGTGCAATTCTTATGATGGTCGTTGCATTAGTTGTGGTTTTTGTTTCTATCCTATCAACAATTTCTTTAATAGGAATAGTTCAAACTGACCATTTGCAAACGCAATATCAACATGATATGCTTCAAGAAGAAATATTACTGCGAACTGAAGCCCAAAGAACACATTTATGTATAGAATTTAATAAAAATAGACCTCTACCTGATAGAATTATTGAAATTATATCTCCAGAAAGACATACTACTTATCATATTAAAAATTCAAAAGAGATAACTACAATCTCTACTTTTATGGGATATGCAACGGAACAGGTAGTTGCTGTTCATTCTCTTATTACAGGAAAGAGGGCAAAATCTTATATTTCTGCGAACAAATCTCCAATAAAGAGATATTCAGAACGATTACTCAGAAATAAAAGCCTGGCTGAATATCAATATTTTACACATATAGAAGAATCTGAAAATGCCGATGGGGGCGAGGAAGCTGCCAGAGTAAAATTCTATGGGTATGACGAATTATGGGGACCGGTTCATTCCAATGATAATATCTGGATACAATTTGTAGGAGGTTGGCCAACTTTCCATGCAATGGTAACAACTGCAAAGAGGATTATGGATTATGGAACAGGACAACCAGCAGTATATAGTGCACCTATGGATATTATATTTTTAGGTGGTTATGAAGAGGAAGTACCTCCTATTATATTTGAACCTGATGCAAATGATATCCGTAATTATGGTTTAAGACCTTTTATTGGATTAGATGCAGATATTGTTTATGTTAAAATTAATAGAACTTCATTCACCTCAATGTATGGACAGATTGATTTAGTTGAAATAGATACATTTGGTGTTTATAGCTGGTATCCAGCTGATGCAGACCAGGTAAATGCCGTTATTGCTGCTGGTGGTAATTGGTTTGAAGATTCAGACCATATCTGGACGAATCATATTCCTATCTATGATACTACCTGGACAACGGGTCCAGGTGGTAGTGTGAATAATCAATGCGTCTGGGTAGCAGAAGGAGAGGGGCAACTCTGGATAGAAGGAGAAATTTCAGGGAAGCAAACATGGGGTTGTGCTGATACTATTTTCATTGTAAATGATATTACTTATGCAGGAACAACTCCTGGTCAACCTCCAGATGACCCGGATAATCCCAACATTTCAGATTATTTCGGTTTGGTTTCTGAGAAGAAAATTCTTATAAGATATAAACATAGAGACCCATTTCATGAAATGCAAATAGTTGATGAAAATTGTAATAGTATTTACTTATATGGTGCTTTCGCTGCAATAGGTAAAGGAGATGAATCAATATATGGAGAGATGGCTTGTCATTATGACGGTATATTTACATTCCAATATCATCATCCTCATGGTTCCACTCCGAATTTTATCGCTCCAAGTCCATATATTTCAGAAGAGTTTACTATTATTCTTTTAGATTCAGGTGGAGATGGTTGGGATGATGCATCATTAGATGTAATAGTGGATGGTGATATCGTATTGGATGATATCACATGTTATTCAAGTCAAAGTACATATCATTTCACTGTTGATAATGGAGATGTCATACAAACTGTATATACTCCCGGGGGACATGAGGATGAACACATATATGAAATTTATGACCAAAATGGAGAATTAGTTGCTTCAGATGGTCCTTTTCCTGGCCCAGGTATAATGTATCAAGCATTACTCCCACCACAAGAAGATACTCTTTATACTTATATAGACTTTCACAAATTTATTTATCCATTAGGTCTATCTTTACCACCTGAAATACAGGAATTTGAATTACATGGGGGAGATCCACGTCCAACTCCATATTACATGTGTGGTTATCCTTATGAGTCAAATGCTTATCTATTTTCTTATCCCAATAATGGTCCGGGATATGTATATCCTTATGGAACAGATTGGCCATGGTATAATCCTATTTGGCCCGAATCTGCTGCTGATATTTATAACGATTGTGAAAGAGGTTTTATTCATATGTTTGGTGCAATTGCACAGAGAAGACGAGGCTTTGTTCATCGCTCAGGAAGTGACGACTATAATCATCCACAAGGACTTTCAAGCCCGAGTCCCTGGGAAATAGATATTTATCGTTATGATGGTGACCATCCCAGCACTGGTTATAATAAAGATTATCATTTTGATGACAGATTTTTAGTTGTTCAACCTCCTTGTTATCCACAAGTTTATCAAGGGTGGGGAGAATGTATTCTTACTGCGTTTGATAAAAGAGCATGGTTTTTAAAAATTCCTCCAGAGTAAATAAACTTTGTTAGGCAAAGTATGAAAGCGTTTTTTAAAAAAATAATCATCGGAACTTCAATGAAGGAATTACTTAAAAGTGAAGAAGGTGCAATTCTTATGATGGTTGTTGCATTAGTTGTGGTTTTTGTTTCTATCCTATCAACGATTTCTTTGATAGGAGTAGTTCAAACTGACCATTTGCAAACGCAATATCAACACGATATGCTTCAAGAAGAAATACTACTGCGAACTGAAGCCCAAAGAACACATCTATGTATAGAATTTAATAAAAATAGACCTTTACCCGATAGAATTATTGAAATTATATCTCCAGAAAGACATACTACTTATCATATTAAGAATACAAAAGAGATAACTACAATCTCAACTTTTATGGGATATGCAACAGAACAGGTAGTTGCTGTTCATTCTCTTATTACAGGAAAGAGGGCAAAATCTTATATTTCTGCGAACAAATCTCCAATAAAAAGATATTCAGAACGATTACTCAGAAATAAAAGCCTTGCTGAATATCAATATTTTACACATATAGAAGAATCTGAAAATGCTGATGGTGGTCCTGCCGCTGCTATGGTTAGATTTTATGGTTTAGATGAGTTATTTGGTCCCGTTCATTCTAATGATAATATATGGATTCGTAATCTTTATGGATGGCCAACTTTCCATGCAATGGTAACAACTGCTGGTCGTATTATGGATTATTCAACTGGACAACCAGCAATATATAGTGCACCAATGGGAACAATATTTTTAGGAGGTTTTGAAGAGGAAGTACCTCCTATTATATTTGACCCTGATGCAAATGATCTACGTAATTATGGATTAAGACCTTTTCAGGGTATAGATGCAGATATTGTTTATGTTAAAATTAATGGAACTTCATTCTCCTCAATGTATGGAGAGATTGATTTAGTTGCAATAGACACTTTTGGTGTTTATAGTTGGTATCCAATGAATGCAGCTCAGGCAAATGCAAAAGCGTTAGCTGGTGACAATTGGTTTGAAGAGTCAGACCATATCTGGACAAATCATATTCCTATCTATGATACTACATGGACAACGGGTCCAGGTGGTGTTGTGAATAATCAATGCGTCTGGGTAGCAGAAGGAGAGGGGCAGCTCTGGATAGAAGGAGAAATTTCAGGGAAGCAAACATGGGGTTGTGCTGATACTA
>JACKQG010007680.1_pt1 | contig 10743 bp, 15 predicted proteins | sample 8237621 | NCBI WGS metagenome assembly JACKQG01 (sample SAMN15677084, study PRJNA649215) | marine metagenome | biome: marine; feature: Black Sea; material: saline water; isolation source: suspended particulate matter (SPM) from the Black Sea western gyre | collected 2013-06-09/2013-06-10 | depth... | reverse complement strand
ATCCATAAATTAGTTAAAAAAATCTAGTATTTATTCGAGTATTTTTTTAGAACAATATGAAAATCGAGATCCCATTCAGCGGCCATAAAAATATACTCTCATTACATGAAAAAACCATAGAGATCACAAAGGATAATGAATTGACTGTTAATGGTGATTGCATTGTTGGCATAAATTCTAGCCTAGCATGTATAGATCTACCAGAAAAATTCAAAAAAAAGATACAAAACCCAGATACAACGATTGCGTTTACCATTATAGCTGATGACTATTCTTTTTCAATACACGGAAAGGGATCAGAAAAACTAACGCTAAAACATCCAAATGACATAGTGCTACGTAAAAGTGCGTTCACATGTTCTAGAACAATTGCTATAAAATGCGACAAAGCTTCAGACGATATACCAAGAGAGATGATAAAAAAACTTCAAAACCCAAAAACTAGTGGAAAATTAGTTATAGAAATAAAATAATTACTTTTTCACTAACAGATCAGTCATTGCTCGATTAACAATTTCCATAATGATGAAATTGTTATAGTTAATTTGCTGTATTTTACGTGTTTTTGAAAAATTTTTTGAGATTGGGCCAACTATTTTACCAAGCTTCAATGATGTTTTTGATATTAGCTTTGAATAGTTTTTATCAAAATCTGCTGGTAATGTAAAATCCAAAAGTTTAGTAGAAGTACCATAATATTTGGTAATTCCGCCTCGTGCTTCTTCTATTTTGGATATTTCAATTAAGCCAGAATTTTTAAGAATTTCAATATGATGACGTATTGTTGTAACCGCTTTTTTGTAACCAAATTTTTTAAGACGACGAGTAATTTGTTCAACATTCAATTGTTTTTTATGCAACAACTGCACAATTTTTCCTCGTATTGGATCGTCAAGCGCTCTGAATATCTCATAATTTGTTAAAATAATCCTATTTGTTGTTATTTCTTTCTCCATTAACAATGGCATATTTTACATACAAATATGCTCTTTAAAATAAAATCATGTTTAAGTTTATTAACCATTAGCAATAATTTCCTAATGCTACTATTATTGTAATAATACTACTATAATATTAGTAATAGATTAAAATTTCAAGAAATGAAAAGCAGCACGGCAAATATCACGTTTATGTTACTTCTTTGAAAACAAGATTAGAGTTAAAGTGTATTGCCAGTCATGCTCTCATATGCAGTGACATATCGGTGAGTCATTTTAGAAACCAAGTCGGATGGAATAGAAGGAGCCACAGGTTCTTCACCGCTTGAACGTGCATCATCAAATTTTTTCTGATAACCGTTCTCAGTCAACCAATCACGTAAAAGCTGTTTATCGTATGCTTCTTGTGTTTCGCCAATCTTGTATGCATCTTTTGGCCATAAACGAAATTCATCTGGACCGATTGAATCAGCTAAAATTATTTCATTATTTAATTTTCCAAATTCCAATTTTAGATCCGCTAGAATGAATCCAGCATTATCAGCAATCCGAGCCATTTTTTCATAGATTTTGATTGACTCTTCTGATAGCCAATCATATTCATCGTTAGTAACAAGTTTCTGTGAAATTGCTTCTTCCCTATTTACCGGCATGTCATGCGCTGATTTAGTGGTAGGATCAAAAATTGGTCTTGGTAATTTAGCAGCAAGATCTGTTTGTGTACCATCTTCTAATGAAATTTTTCCATCCTTCCATCGTGAAACTAAACTACCATAAAAATAACCACGCACAACACACTCAATTGGAAGCATGTTAAGTTTTCTTACTACAATTTCTGTATCTGATTTTCTTTCTACAAAATGATTAGGAACACTAAGTTTCGTAAACCAATATTGAGCAAATTTGCAAAGAACTTCCCCTTTTTTTGGTATCTCATCCTTAAATTTTACATCATATGCTGAAACACGGTTACTGAATTTGAAAAGTAATTTACCATCTTCAAATTCGTAGACGTCTTTAACTTTACCAGAGGTTAAAAATTTCAACTGTGATCAGTGTGTATTGATATTATTCGTTATATGTAAATTAAGAGCCCATCATTCCAGGCATTGCTATTGGTTCCCTATACGCTTTATACACATCAACATTGCCATCTGCAGTTACTCGTACAAATTGTAAGCTATTCCCATCTGGTGGTGACAGTATCATAGTTTTACCGGGTTTTAATATTGAAATAAAATCTTTGTCGCCATCACCGTAATCAATTGTAATATTTGTTAAAGGTTGATTACCTGTATTTTGTATCATAACACGAGCTATAACAAAAAGACTTTGCTTTTCTTTTGTAGGATCAACCAAAATTGAGTTATCAGAAGTTACAGTAGAACCAGGAAATGCCATAGTAATTACTAAAATTATAACAGCTGCAGCACCACCAATACCACATCCTATCAAAATATTTTTTTGTGATGAAATATTTGTTTTTGATTTTGCGGGAAGTGTCATTGTACTTCAATACAAATTGCTATCCTATAAGGTTAAAATTAATCATAAAATTCTACAATATCCATCATCTTTTTGGCTCCATCATTAAGAGGAATGATTTCTTCTGTTTCAATATTTACATTCCAAATATACTCCTGCACAGCATTGTATGTCTGGAATGTAAAATGAACATCATAAAACGAAGCGCCTTTTTGCTCTTGCATATCTAGTACAGAAACTTCTAACATTGTATCATTATGCTTAAGTATTTTTTCGGTAGGATACGCATTTTCCCTTTGTGTTATTATTGCATCAAATAAATTATTACCAGAATCATCAGATCCTCTATACGATTTTACAATACTCCATGCAGTATTTTGTTCATCACTTTCCAAATTTTCAACAAGTTTCTTTTCCAAGTCGCTTGGTGCAATCATATCAGGTACAATAAAAACAACGAAAAAAACTGCAGCCGAAAGATAAATGAAAGACCTCTTATTTAGAAATTTTTTCAGATCAGATTCTTTTTTGGGTTTTTTGTCGTCCTCTCGTTTATCCTTTCGTTCTTCAACCATACTATAACTAATTTATTAGAAATGATGCTAAAAAAACCTAACTTGAAAACACATTAAACTTATTGTTCGTTTTCCCGAATTTTTTTTGCGCATTCTTGTTGTTCAGTAAAGGAATGCTCTCTAAGTGGTTTGTGACAAATTTTGCACAATGGATCCTGTGGACTCCCAGACTTTGGTGGTGTATTCATCAATTTGACTAATAATTATGTCACATAATACAAAATAAAGATAGATATTTGATGGTTATTTACAAAGTCCGATGGTAAAGGCTGTCTGCAAAGATTATGGATTCGATTGTGATTTTGTTTGTGAAGGTGATCTTGATTCGGTTATAGATGATTTTGGGAAACATTGTACCGAAGAACATGGAATTGAATATCAACCAGAAACCCTAACAAAATTCTTGATGAATAAGTAACTAGTCAACTAAAAATTATAGATTCTCTTGCTCTGAAATTACAGAAAGAGTTGTAGTTGTATTAACATTTTTAACTTTTCTTATTTTTTTTGTAATAATTTTTCCAATTTCATTTTCTGATGCTGCTTCAATTTTTACAAGAATGTCATAATATCCAAAAGTACCTTTGGCTTCTTTAACTATGTCAAATTTTAGCAAATCACGCAATACTTCCATTTCATGACCAATAGTACTTTGAACCAGTACATACGCAATATTCATTTACTGTTCTCCGTCTGTAGCTTAGTTTTAAAAACTGGTTTTATTCCTAATGAAGAATAATCTCCCGTTACACATGTAAAACACATAGAATCTATTGGAATACCAATTGCACGTGAAAGATTTTCGGGATCATTATAACCAAGAAAGTCAGCACCGATATCATTTCGCACTTTTTCTATAATCTCTACATCTGAATAATCCTTACCGTCAGTATATGTTGCAAGTTCCTCTTGTGACGGAAAATCTATACCAGCAAAACATGGAAATTTAATTGGTGGGTACGTTATAACAAGACTAATCTTACGTGCACCACCCTTTCGTAATGCGTTAATAATTGCACGAGAGCTAGTACCACGAACTAAACTATCATCAACAACAACAACATGTTTATTCTCAATAATTTCTTGGATGGGAATAATCCATCTATTGATTTCTATTCTATCAGCTTGATGTGGTTCAATAAAACTTCGAAGTGGACCTTTTTTACTATACCGATCTTTTAATAATCCCTCATCAAAAGGAAGACCAAGTTCTTGCGCATAACCTAACGCAGTTGGTCTAGCTGAATCTGGAACAGGAATAACTAAATCAGCATCTTTGAACGGAAATTTTTTTGCAAGATATCTACCAATATTTTTTCTGGCCACGTATATGTTAGAACCTTCCATTTTACTTGATGGGTGTGCAAAATATGTAAACTCAAAAGAACAATGAGCTCTAGATGTTTCAGTTGAAAACATTTCAGTTTCAATACCATTTTTACTTAATTTGATAAGCTCACCAGGTACGATATCACGTTCTAACTTAGCGCCAATAGCAGATAACGCTGAAGATTCGGATGCAATGATATGTGTTTTACCGTCTACTTTTTCTCCCATAACCATTGGTCTGAATCCTTTTGGGTCACGCGCTGCAAAAACAGAAGAATCATCAGAAAGAAAGGTGAAACAGTATGACCCTACCATATCATTTTTTAAAATTGATAATGCTTTACCAAGATTGCCTTTTTCAGAAATCAGAGAAACTAAACGCTGTGCTACAACTAAAGTATCACTTGCATGTTGTGGCGTAAATGAGCATCCACCAACCATATTAGAAAGTTCTTCTACATTGGAAATTGTTCCGTTATGTGCAATACATAGATCCTTTACTTTTAGTGGTTGGGCATTATGTAAATTACTTTTACCAATAGTAGAATATCTAACATGGCCGATTGCAGCAAATGATGAATATTCTTCAGAGATTTTCTTAAATTCAGAGGCAGATGAAGAGACCAAACCTAATTTTTTTAATGGTGGCTTATTGGGTACTGCAATTCCCCATGCTTCTTGCCCCCTATGCTGCAAAGCACGCAATGAATCAATAAGCATAGGAATTACATTAATTCCATCTTGGCTGAAAATTCCAACAACGCCGCAATTTTCCTTAACCATGCTTCAATAAATCCTCCAACCCATTGAAATACCTTTTTTGTGCTAGATCAATTCTAAATTTAACTAGATTTTTTGATTTATGCTTAATATTTATTTGATCGCCAAAAAATTTTCCTAAAACAGCAAATGTGATTTTTTTCTTAGAAAGAATATGATTTACTTCCTTAATATTTTTTTTATCAATTACTAACAAATAACGAGAATGACTTTCCGAAAATAATATTTTCTCGGAACTAAGATTTTCTTCACATGGTATTTTTTCAATATCAATAGTACATCCAATGTTCCCAAAAATTGAAAGTTCGGATAGTGCTATAGAAAGTCCACCTTTTGAACAATCATGCACTGATTTAACAAGTTTATTTTTTATTAATGATAATACTGCAAGCATGTTAATTTTGGAATCCGTAAAATCAACTCTTGGACAAACTCCACCAATAAATCTGTGAATATACTCAAAATATTCAGAGCCGCCAAGTTCATCCTTTGTATCACCAATAACTACCAAGCAATCATCATTATTTGGAGAGACGGACAAAAATGGAGTTTTATCTTTAATTCCTAAAACACCAATAAGTGGTGTTGGTTTAATTGGACCTGAAGGAGTTTCATTGTAAAAACTTACTTTGCCACCAACACATGGTATCCTAAGAAATTTTGCATATTCAGTCAATCCCTCAAGTGATTCCATAAATGTCCAAAATATTTCTGGATTCTCAGGATTACCAAATTGAAGATGATCAACCATTCCAATTGGATTAGCACCAGTACAAACAACATTTCTACATGCTTCCTCAAAACAACCAATTGCACCCTGTCTAGGATCAAGATAACAATGTTTAGGATTACCATCAATCTTTGCTGAAAGAAATTTTCCATTATCTAATCTTAAAACAGATGCATCAAAACCAGGTTTTACAACAGTTCTAATCCCAACCTCATGATCATATTGCTGAAAAACCCAATGTTTACTTGCGATGTTTGGACTAGATAATAATTTTAGAATTGTTTTTGAGTAATCCAAAGTTTTTTTTACTTTATTTTCTTTTTTAATTTGTAACAGATATTTTGGTTTAGTTTTTTTCCTATCAAGTAATGGTGCCCGTGCAACAAATTCTGCTGGTAGTAAGGCTAATGTCTTCTTAGCCTTTTTTACATGCATCATTTTATCATTCTTAACATGTCCAATTGTTGAGCATGTTACTCTGAATTTGTTACAAATTTGCCTTAGTTTTGGTAGTTTTTGCTTGCTTGTAATTATTAACATTCTTTCCTGTGATTCGGAAATCATTATTTCATCAGGTAACAATCCAGATTCTCTAGTATGCACATTATTAACATCCAATTCAATTCCAATTTCTAAACTTTCAGCAATTTCAGAAACTGCGCACGATAATCCACCACCTCCCAAATCTTTCATTGCGTTAATACATTTTTCATTTCTTGCTTCAAGAATTGTTTCTATGATTAATTTTTCAATAAAAGGATCAGGAATTTGTACTGCTGATCTATCCTCACCTTCCAAAGAATCAGATGCAAATTGTGATCCACCTATTCCGTCACGACCTGTAAAACCGCCGATAAGAACAACCAAGTCTCCTTTACTTGCATGGTTTTTTATCAGCCTATCTTTTTTTCCAAACCCTATTGCAGCAACATCAACCAACGCATATCCTTTGTAACAGTTATCAAATTCAACTTCACCACCAATAGTTGGAATACCTAAACAATTTCCATAATCAGCAATTCCTGAAACTGCGTTTTTAAAAAGCCAACGTGCATGCATGTCATTTTCAATATCGCCAAAACGCAATCCATCAAGTATTGCAATAGGTCTGGTTCCAGCTGACAAAATATCACGAATAACACCTCCTACGCCTGTTGCTGCACCGCCAAATGGTTCAACAGCTGATGGATGATTATGACTTTCAATATGTACAGTAACAACATAACCATCACCAACATCTAAAACACCTGAATCATATCCTTTTTCAAGTATTACACTTCTACCTGTAGTTGGAAGCATTTTCAGATGTTTTTTTGATGATTTGTATGAACAATGCTCTGACCATTCTGCTGCAACAATTTGTAATTCCGTTTTTGTTAATTTTCTTTTAATTATATCTTGAATATGCTTAATTTCGTGTTTTTGTAGACTCAATTTTTAACACCCAATGTATGTATCAACGATTCAAAAATTAATGATGATGGTTTGTTATCTAATGGATTGATCAATTTTTCAGCCGCACGCTCAGGATGAGGCATCATCCCAACAACATTGCCGTCCTCATTACATATACCAGCAATTTGTTCTACAGAACCATTAACATAATCTTCATATTCAAAAACAATTTGATTATGTTTTTTTAGATCACGCATTAATTGAGAATCAGCATAATATCGTCCCTCACCATTTGCAATTGGTATTGGTATTTTCTGATTCAATTGTAACTTATTTGTAAACTGGGTTTTGTTATTTTTTACAATTAAGTTTGTCCATTGACACATAAAATTTAGTGACTCGTTTTTTAGCAAAACTCCTGGTAGTAAATTAGATTCAACCAATATTTGAAATCCATTACAAACTCCTAAAATTGGAATTCCTTTATTGGCCAGTTTTTTAACATCATTAATTACTGGACTGTTTGCCGCTATTATACCAGCACGTAATCTATCACCATATGAAAATCCTCCTGGTAAAACAACTGCATCAATGTTATTCGGTAAACCTTTCTCATGCCAGTAATACTGTGTATTCAAATCAAAAACGTCAGATAAGACATGAAACATGTCACGGTCACAATTACTGCCAGGAAAAACTATTACCCCGACTTTCACAATTATGTTAATTATTTCACCTATAAAATTGATACACATAACCATGTTTTTATTTTGGAAAACATCAAGCCCAGCATGGCACAAATTAGAGATATAATGGAAAAAAATGTTGTAACTATTGAACATAATAAAACTGCATTAGATGCTGCACGCCTGATTTCTGAGAAAGATGTTAGTTTTCTAGTGATCATGAAAGACAACTCTCCAGTTGGTGTTTTATCTGAAAGTGATTTTGTTAAAAGATTAGCGGCAAATGACAAAAAAGCATCAACTGTTATTATTTCTGAAATAATGTCAAGTAAATTCAGATGGGTGGAACCAGAAACAGAACTTGAGGATGCTATTCAAAAAATGCTTAATAATAATATACGAAGATTGGTTATCCTAGATGATGGTAATCTAGTTGGTATTATCACACAAACTGATTTAACTGGATTTCTTAGAGACAAATTATTAGTAGATAAAACAATACAAAATATTCAGAAAAACTAGTTTGTTTTAGTTTCGATTACGATATTACTTACAAGCGGATTAAATATCCTTAATTCTTGGCAAATATTCTCAACAGTTTTTTCAGCCTTTTTTTTGTCACTTGCTTCTATCGTAAATTTTAGTATTTTTCCAGCACGGATTTTTTTTATTGAAGAATTTTTACTTTTTAATACTAAATCATTCAGAATTGTATCACCCTCTGGATCACTGATATTGGGCTTATTTTCTATTATCACATGTACAACATACGTTGACATGATGAAACTTCAAGTCAAAACGTAATATGTGTACTGCCGTAATAAAATATCATGCCGAACGGCTTCTAGATCTACCTTTTTTTCTTTTATACTGTCTAGCCTTCCTTTGTTTCTTTGATGCCATACTAAAATTCCAGATAACTAGTTTTTGAACCTATACGTCAACAAAAATGTATTAGTAATGGTTGATATGAAATTGGTTACATGACTCGATTTAGATATTGGAAACTAACCAGTGATGATGCTAAAAAATTAACGCATGATGTGGAAAAAATTCTTAATTGGGAAATTAAGGGTGTGAGAAAACCTGAAAGTGATGCAAAATTCATTGGTGTGTTTCTATATCGTAATGGAACACCATACAATTACGAAACGATAAAGGGGATTGTTTACTATCATAACAATATTGATAGAAATGAATTACCAGATATAACAAAATTTCTTAAAAACCGATTTGGAGGTGAAGTAATAGAAAAGGATGATAGAATATTCTTAAAAAATTCAAAAGAGATCTATTCTGGTAAAGAAATTGGGGAATTAGCAGAAGAATGTGATGCAAAATTCAACACAAAATCTGTTATATCAATTGAATTAGCAGACGTTACACAAGATGATCTAAAGAAATGGGGCTATCCTGATTCTAAGCTTCTTCCTATCCCCGGTAAATAATTATTAATGAAAAACATAGTAAGAATTTAGATGTCAGAGCTAGATGGAATTTATGAACATTTAAACGAACTCAGAACACGAGTTTTACGAGTAGTAATTGTAGTTGGAATTATAGCTGTATTTCTGATGACATTTCATCTTGAATCTATTTCATACAATGAAGTTATACTCTATTACCCTATCCCGGAACCTCTTGACAATATTGCTGCACAACTTACTAACTATTTCGAGATTAATTTGGTACCAGAAGGTGTACAATTAATACAAACTGCACCAGGCCAAGCATTTTTTTCACAAATCTATATTGCTGCACTAGTTGGTCTTGTTGCCGGTACACCTGTAATTATTAGAGAAACTGTAAACTTTCTAAAACCTGCATTAAAGGAAAATGAGATAAACATTGGAAGAACGATTACTGCTCCTATCATGGGTCTTTTTGTTTCTGGCTGTCTATTCGCGTATTTTGTTGTAATACCATTCATGTTAGAATTTTTGTACAAATATGGCGCATCATCAGGTCTTGTTACATTTTTGAATATAATGGATTTCGTCACATTTGTATTACAATTTCTATTAGCATTTGGATTATCATTTCAGTTACCTGTGATAATGTATGCTATTAGCCAGACTGGTATGACTAATGCAAAATTTTGGCGAAAAAACATACGATATGCAATTATTGTCATTGTAGTTTTTGGTGCACTAGTAACCCCTGATGGTAGTGGAGTAACAATGTGGTTTATAGCTGGTCCAATGATTGGATTGTATATAGCAGGCATGATTCTAGTAGAGCGTAAAGAAAAACAAACACTGAAGACTTAAATCTGTAATTTAGTAAATGTGATCAAATGCTTGGTGGAATGGAACTGGTAATACTTGTGGTTATAATTGCTGTCTTAATCTTTGGTGCCGCAAAAATCCCTCAGCTTGCAAAGACGTTTGGTAAGGCAAAATCTGAATATAGAAAGGGTGAAATTGAAGGCGATAATGAATTGAAAGACTTCAAAGAAAAAAAGAATAACGAAACTTCTTAACTATACAATTTTAATTTTTTGAACCCCATCTAGTAAAAAGATCATGTTCAATGTCAAACTGATCTAAACATTTACCAACAATATGATTTATCATATCATCAATTCCTTTAGGTTTTGTGTAAAATTCTGTAACCGGTGGAAGTATTACAACCCCAAGTCGTGCTAATTTCAGCATATTTTCTAAGTTGATAGCAGTTAACGGTGTTTCGCGCACAACGAGAATCAATTTACGGGATTCTTTTAACGTTACACCCGCTGCACGGGCAACCAATGTTTCATCATAACCATTTGCAACACTAGACAATGTTTTCATACTACATGGAATTACTATCATTCCGTCAAT
>JACKQG010007679.1_pt1 | contig 10743 bp, 2 predicted proteins | sample 8237621 | NCBI WGS metagenome assembly JACKQG01 (sample SAMN15677084, study PRJNA649215) | marine metagenome | biome: marine; feature: Black Sea; material: saline water; isolation source: suspended particulate matter (SPM) from the Black Sea western gyre | collected 2013-06-09/2013-06-10 | depth... | reverse complement strand
GATATTCTAACAACTTAGTAAGAACCAACTAGGACTTATCGGGGGGTGGCAAGGTTATTAGCGAATATTGTAAACCTGTATAATTCGTTAATGGAACCCCACGACTTCAGCTACGATGGCCGGGCAACTGTGGCTTTCTGCGTAGACGGTAATCTACTTTTATTTTTATTGTACACTATTGATAAGTGAGTAAACTACCAGCACTGCAAAGCTAACGTAGATTTCTCATACGCCAGCCGGCGGAATCGAAATGACAGGGAAAGAGGTACATGGTAAATTTAAGTTCTCTCACGTTTCTCACCCGCCGTAGCTTCAACGCAAGCAGGCACAACTACGTCCTTCCTGGACTACGTTGCGTAAAACAAGCACCGGCTGTCATCCTGATCCCGGCTTGCCGGGAGAACCATCCCTGCGTTTCACTTCGGGAGGCAGGGGATCTCTGGCTTTTGTTTTGCACCTAACCTTTATTTGAGATACTTCCCTGCCTGCATGCCTGCCTGCATACTTTCGGCAGGTATACCTTCAGCGGGCAGGGCTCCACTCAGCCGGCAACCGAGGAACTGCAGGGCGTGGGTTACCTAATCTAAAATTAGACATCCGAAAGCCACACTATAGCTGTAACCTACCGGAAATATTTCCTCATTTTAGTAAAATCATCTTGCGAATAGCCGAATATTTTCCAGCTTCTATTGCATAGAAATACATACCGGCACTGACTAGCTGGCCGGATTTGTTACGGCCGTTCCACCTGATAGATTTATGGCCAGCCTGTTGGTATTCATTGAATAATTGGATTACCTGGCGGCCCCTGATATCATAGATAATAAAGCTGACATTACCGTTCTCGGGGAGGTCATAATTGATAGTTGTTATCGGATTGAACGGGTTGGGAAAAGCCGGATAAAGTGTGAAACCATCGTAAAGATTAATTGTCTGATCAAGTCTCAGCACTGGCAGATTGTAACTCACACCATTGATCACAACGGAATCACCACCGGTACCAAATACATGAACGGGATCCAATCCAGTGCCGGATGAATCCAGACTGATAACCAGAAAATTAGCCTGGGTCCTGATTGAAGGAATCGGTAGTCCATTAATCATCTGGGAAGCGATGTTGATTGTGCTGTCTGCAAACTGAGTTAAAATAAGTTCGTATCGATTATCGCTCAATGCGGTACGATCGACTAACAGGCTGTTGTATCCAGTCGATGATAAGGAATAAATTCCAGGCCTAGAATCATCAAAGGGAAAGAAGACGCTCAAATAGTGCGTATCGATTCCATTTTTGACTGCCTTCAGCAGGTTGTGGCTAACCAAATTGCTGAGACCATATCCATCAGCGTGCTGGCTGGAATCAACCAGCAGCGAATCCAGGCTATCAAGGGCGGTTACATATACCAGCAGGTTGGCATCCTCCCGATTAACGATCCCACCGGTTGGCAGTGCCTGAAATGATCCGTCAGTATCACCACCCCCGTTAACATGTAATAACCAGGTATATTGCAGACTGTCAGTATTCTGATTATCGACTCGATCAGCCATGATGAAATAGCGCTGGTCCACAAAGCTGATTGACCGGGTAAAGTCTACTGCAGTAGGATCGTTTTCATCCGGCAACCAGACTTCCTGCCCCGGAATGGTTTCATAATCTGGATAGCGAGTATAGGTTTGCCCATAACTGGATTCCAGTTCAACATACGTAAAATAACTGTCAGTATACAGGTTACGGAAATATCCATCGACGGGACTGGCATCACCGACTGAAAAGATAATATTTGGACCGTCGATTGCCAGTGTCGGCCCCGACGGTGGACAGGGGCCAAAACCGTTAACTAAAATTGTATTATGATTTTCCGGTTTATTCACCGTGTAACGATCATCCCACCCTCCATAACCGGCATCAAAGACCAGTAATTTTCCTTTATAGCCAATCATGAAGTGATTCAGGTCCGCCTGATCATGGGCGGCAGCAGCCTGACGCGTCAACCCATGTTTGCCGATAAGATGTAGATAGATCGCATAGGTCGACCAGTCGCTGCGCAGTACAAGACTACCAGCATCTGGCAGATATTGAATTTGTCCCCATTCAGCCGGACTGGCGACTTCGGTTCCGTTACCAGCACAAATGTAGTCAGTACGCAAAGTTCCTAAATATCGATTTAAAATATAATCTTTGGTCATCGCAGCGGTATAAGAATCATATGGCCAGGAATAATAACCACCCAATATTGACAGTTCGGGAAAATAAATATTTAACGGACAATCCTCCACTGCCGGTAACCGTCCTTCCGGCAACCTGATTTTGCTGATCCAATCGTAGATTGGTTGGTAACGCGGATCATACCAGGGTGATTGCAATTGAATGTTAGCCAATGATGGATCATCAGGATAAAAATCACCAAGCGAATCATTGGAATAGGTTTCCAACCAGTCACCGTTAAAATTGCGCATGGCAACGAAAAACGGGATCAGTTTCTGCCAGGCATAGCGCAGGTAGGCCGGACCTTCGGCATAACCACCATCGGGATCGATCTGACGGAAACCGTCCGTAGCCTCCGCCGGATCGGCAAACAGGACCCATTCGATAATAACCATGGTTGCGTTTATCCAGTCGGTGGCATGCTCGTGCTGGTTCAAGGTGACGGCTGCAGTACCCAAAGCACCAGCTAGAATTAATTTATGGTTGTTTCTTTGGAGGAAATGCTGGGCTATGAAAGGATGTGTGGAATAATGATTTAAAAGATCATCGGCAAAATCAGCTATTCGTGTTTCGATTAAGCTATCGGGCGCTACCCCGGTACCCAGCAATAAATCGTAAGCCTGACAATAATAGATCAATTCTTCCGAACGGTGCTGCCAGTTATCGATATAGGGTGCCAAGGTATACAAATTCAGGATGTTATCGGGTCCATTAACTGTAGGATCGAGGTTATGCAAATAATCCAGAGCCTGAGCGCGGTATTGGTCCCTGGTCCAGGGATTTGTACTGTCGGTGCTGTCATTCAGATCATAAATACCATTATCCTGTTTATTAATGGCGTACACAAAGGCAGCCTCTTTGGCCACTCGGGAACGCAGATCGGTGCGGGTGCGGGGATTTGCGATTGTATTTTCGGTAGCCGTGACCGGTCGCCGGCCATTGGTATATATACTTGAATAACTGCTAAAGTCGTTGTGCCATAGATTCGAATATGGTAGTGTGCCTACCCTGGATCTAACTGCATTGAGGTCGGTTCCGGTTAGCAGCACCCGGGGCCGGTGATTTATATCCGGATGCCATGGATTTGCATGATTCACACCTGGAATCAATAAAGTCAAGATGCATAATATGGTAAACTTTTTCAAAATTCAGCTTTTGTAATTTATTCCGCAGCTGTCTACTTCAACAGCACAATCCATCTACGCACAAGTGCTTCGCTGGATAAATTTTCTCATTTTAGCAGTACCATTCATCTACGCTTTGCTACGATGAATAAATCTTCCTCATTTCAACAGCACCATCTTTCGGATTGCCGAATATTTCCCAGCCTCAACCGCATAAAAATACATCCCGGCACTGGCCAACTTACCAGAAGTATTGCGGCCGTTCCAGCGGATTGATTTGTAACCGGCAACTTGATGATCATCAGCCAGAACTATGACCTGCTGGCCCAGGATATTGTAAATGGTAAGCCTGACGTGAGAATCTATTGGCAGATCATATCTAATGGTCGTCACGGGGTTAAACGGATTGGGGTAGTTCTGATGTAATTGGTAAGCTACAGGAAGCGGTGGTTCTTCTTCGACACTGACCACTGTCGTCAATGACACCGGTATTGTGATCAGACCCTGGTCCGGATCATTGCTGAATAGCTGAATCTCTGTATTGTATTCTCCAACCAGAAGATTACTGGCATCCAGTACAATGCTGATATCTTGCGAACCACCGGACTCGATCGTCCCTGACAGCGGCTGGACCGTAATCCAACTGGTTATCGGCGCAGTGGATTCAATCCACTGCGGAGCACCATATATCGCACCGGTATGATTAACAAGCGTATAGCTGCTGGTAGTATCGCCGATACCCTCATTGAAGCGCCAGTAGCCCACCAGACCGGGTTCATCATAGGCAACCGTGTGGTGCATATCGGAACTAATCTGATCTTGATCACGGACGGTATTCCAGACCATGACAGCATCAATCGCACCAGCAGCAAAGGCAGGTAAACCTCCGAATCCGATCCAGAATGGACTGTAGGATAAATCGAAGGAGGCCGGGTAAGTAACCTGATTACTGCCCTGTAATTCACCATTCAGATAAAAACTTTGTTCAAAGCCATCAAAGGTCACTGCAACATGAGCCCATACACCGGCTGGATTGGCAGGATAATCGAAGTATTGTCCCGCAATTAACGTATGATAGTATCCATCCTGAATGCTTAATGAGAACTGCTCGGTTCCCCCAGGAAATTCCCAGAAACCCCGGTCACCGGCATGTGTGTTGGGGTTAATCCACATGGCAACTGTTATACTATCGGACCCACTACCAAACCCCAGATCACCGCAGTCAATATAATCATCAATCCCATCGAACTGCAGGGCATAGCCACTCTGCTGATATAGTTCTTCCATTGTTAGTTCAAACACCAGGTCGCTGCCGCCGCTGTTGGATATGACCGAGGTATGGGTTTCCATCAAATCCAGGTTCATTTCCAGATCATAACGGTAGGGGTAAACTGATATATTCGGTGGCAGGACACCCTGCCCTGTCAAGGGAACCACGATCGTACTTTCATCCTGATCATTGGTTGTCAGGGTCAGGTTCCCAGGATAATTAGAGCAATAGATCGGTGTGAAAATAACCAGGAATGAATCTCTTTCACCCTGCTCCAGAGCTATGAATTCCGGTTCCACAACATATTCTACCAGATCGGTCTCGGCAAAGATATATAAAACGTCACAACCCCAGCTACTGACCCGGTAGATCAGCGTATCATGATAAGTAAGGAAAGCTTCGTCGAAGTCCAGGATAAATTGTGTGACCTGGATCTCGGGTATATCCCGGGGGAATCCAAGGGGGTGTTCAAACGCCCCCATATCCGGCAGACTGCCCGGTGGGTCAGGCCTGAGATTACCGTCAATATCTACTGCTGGAACACTGTCATTCGAGCCGGTACCGATGCAGGGACTGCAGGTCAGCAACTGGTAGATTCCATTATCAGGATCAATATAGAGGGGATCAGCATCAATATTGCCGGTCAGCCAGTTGACCGTGTTTTCGCCCACTACAATACTATCCAGACCGCCTTCGATGTTGCAATGCGTAACCATCAGCGTGTTTTGGGCGCCATCCTCCGAGAGCTGTATCTCAGTTTGACCAGGATTCCACAGTATTGAGTTAGATAGGTGCACATTAGAACTATCAGTACAATAAATAATGCTTCTATCAAGTGAGTCAGTATTTACAAATGTTGAAGACCTTATAAGAAATCTGGAAGACTGGGAATATATGGCGGAACCGATAGAAGCTATATTGTTGGCAAAAACCAGGTTTTCCAGCAACAAGTCTGAACCAACAGCACTAATTCCACCTCCAACCGAAACCCCGTAACCTGAGAACGCCAGATTGTCCTTAATCCGACAATTAACTATATGAGAGTTAGATGATCCAAAGAAAATCCCACCACCTCCAAAGCCTCCATTGGCAGAAATAATCAGATTGCTTAATGTTGGCGATGAACTAAAACAACAAATAGCGCCACCGATCCGACCATAAAAAAATTCGGGGAACCCGCTCCCGTTAATTAAAGAAAATCCACATAACCGGGCTGTTGAATCCTCCCAATTCTCAAAGGTTACCACGCTGCCATTCTGGTTACCATCGATAATGGTTTGCCCGATATAGGAGGTATCGCCGGTGGTGAATGTCAGGGAACCAACTATGATATTCTTACCATTGAAATTAATATTCTCAACATAGGTGCCGGGCATAACCAGGACAGTGTCACCGTGGGTTGCAAAATCGATTCCGGCCTGGATGGTTGGTTGATCGTCAGGTACAATGATCAGGGTAATGGAATCCTGGCCAAATAGTGGGATGTCAGACAGGACCCATTCAGCTCCATTGATTACACCATCATTGCCACTAATACTTTGATCAAATAGAGTATTACCAGAACCCGCATTAAAATTCCAATATCCGACTAAACCTGGCTCATTCCATGTTGGCTCACGATACATGCCTGCTCGAATTTCTGACTCTGTTCTAATTGTATCCCAGACTTGTACTTCATCAATAATTCCATTGAAATAATATGGGGATCCAGGTATGTGATCGTCCCAAAATCCAATGTTTGCTGTAGGAGCAATTCCAATCGCTAAAGAGATTGTATTACTGCCAACCAAGTAACCATTAAGATAAAGTTTATCTTGGGTTCCAGTGAATACATAACCAATGTGATTCCAACCCTCATTAAGATCTACTCCTGTATTCCAATTATAAGAATCACCCCAATGCAAAATCCAGATACGCATTCCTGTTTCCGATAACTCATTGGAGCCCCCAATCCCCAGAGCAACACTCGAGGCATAGCTTGCTGTTTCACCCCAGCCAATAATAGCTCTGAATTCTTCCCCTGTTTCACCTTGAATCCAGGCTGTAATCGTCATGGGTGGATTAATACCAGTCGGAAGACCATTGGAAGAGAGAGCAACATGGTCATGGGCAACATCATTAAACCTCAGAGCCAGATTGTCAGTTGAAATATACCCACAACCAATTCCCAAAGCGCCCATATTAGCACCGTTTTCTCCTGTTCCAACGCAGGGAGAGTTGATAGCTAAAGTATAAACGCCACTATCTGGATTACAGAATAGTGGTAGGGCATTGATATTCCCATCAAGCCAATTCACCGTACCTCCATGATCCATTATGGTCCCAATTCCTCCACTGATAGTCGAATAACTGATCGTAATAGTCGTACTCAAATCGGTAAGATGAATCTCATCTCCAGAATGATTCCAGATGATAGAATTAAGTATCGATACAATTGAACTATCTCTACAATAAATGCCACTGCCTAAGCCAACAGCAGTATTGCCAGCAATTGTTACATTCTCAAGAATCATGGTGGAAAGTCTGTCATTAGATATACCCCCACCTTCCCCGGTTGAATGATTATTCATTACAATAACATTCGACAATCTACAATTTGAATCCCAATTAGCAATGCCACCCCCAAGACCTGGTGAACCTCCATATAAAGGATAGGTTTCATTTCCATCGATCACAACATTCCACAGCATTGATCTTGAATGGCCCAGATTAATTCCACCACCATAATTTGACCTATTATCCTTTACAATTAGATGCTCCAATCTGGGACTTGACTCCCAGCAGCTTATTCCACCACCACCTTCAAAGGTGTTATAAAAGGAATTACCATTTGTAATAGTGAAACCGGTAAACAGGGCGGTAGAATCTTCACCGTTTGTAAACAACACTACACGGCCACTATCATTTCCATTTATAATTGTCTGTGATATAAAAGATGTATCGCCGGTTGTCAGAGTGAGTGACCCAACGGTGATGTTCTTGCCTAAGAAATTGATGTTCTCAACATAGGTCCCGGGCATAACCAGGACGGTGTCACCAAAATCAGCGAATCCGATTGCGTCCTGGATGGTGGGTTGATCATCAGGAACAATTATCAGGGTGATCGAGTCACCACCGAACAAAGGAATACCGGACAGTACCCATTCGGCGCCATGTATAATACCAGGATTTCCGCCTCCGAAATCATTGACGAAATCCCCTTCTCCCTCATTAAATGACCATAATCCATCTAACCCACCTTCGCTTCCGGTAAGTCCCCGGTACATGTAATCCTGAATCTCAACCTGAGTACGAACAATTCTCCAGACACGAACTTCGTCTATGATGCCATTGAAATAATATGGTGTACCGTGGAAATCATCCCAGAAGCCAATATTAGCTGTTGGATTGCTCCCAATTGTAAATGATACTAACTGGTTGGCCACCAATTCGCCGTCAAGATAGACAATATCCTGGGAGCCGTCATGAACATAGGCGATGTGGTTCCAACCCGGATGCAGATCGACTCCAGTATTCCAATCATACAGTCCCCCCCAATGTGAAACCCAGATTCGCATCCCTGCTCCACCTAAACCATTAGCTTCCCCAATACCCAGCGCCACAGCCGAGGCGTCAGTATCCGTCTCACCCCAGCCGATTATACCCCGGAAATTCTGTCCTTCTTCACACTGCACCCAGGCTGTAATTGTCATGGGCGGATTACTACCAGTCGGTAGGTCATTATATGAGATTGCAACATAGTCATCTGTGATATCATTAAATCGCAGGGCCATATTGTCTGTCGATATATAACCACATCCGAGACCCAGGGCACCCATATTGGTGCCATTATCCCCTGTTCCAACACAGGGCGAGTTATCTGCTAATTTATAATTACCGTTGTCGGGATCACAAAATACAGGAAAAGCATCAATAATCCCGGCATTCCACGTAATGTTGGAGACACTATCAGCTACCAAACTAGCATAACCACCGCTAATGTCAGAATATGCGATGTCTATTACGGAAGTATCTATACTATAAATGTCATTACCGGCATTACCCCAAATAATGGAATTAGTAATGGATATATATGAATTGTCCAGACAATATATTACACTACCATTCAAGCTACTCAGATTATTACAGATTGTTGCATTCAGCAATTCGAGCGATGAATTATCACAACAGATACCACCGCCATAGTCACTTTGATTGTTATGGATTATTACGTTCAGCAACTCGGGCGACGAATTAATACAATATACTCCACCACCATAAAATTGCCCATATTCGGAACCGATACAGATATTATCTGAAATTATTATTTCTGAAAGTTTAGCATCTGATGAATTAAGGTTAATTCCTGCACCATATCCGTTACCTCCCAAAATAACATTTTCTTCAAGAATATTACCTGTTATATGCAACTTAAGTAAGGTAGGACTAGAATTAACACAGGCTATACCGGCACCGCCAACATCTATTAAACTTGTACATTGTAAGTAACCACCGGTAATAAGAAAGCCGCATAAAACTGCTGTTGAATCTTCTCTACTATTGAATGTTACCACACTCCCACTGCTATCACCGTCAATCACCGTTTGGGAGATGTACGAGGTGTCTCCCGTCGTCAAGGTCAATGACCCAACAGTAATATTCTTTCCCAAGAAATTGATGCTTTCCTGATAGATCCCCGGCAAGACCAGGACGGTGTCACCGCTTAATGAGGCATCAATTCCAGTTTGTATGGTTGCAAAAGGATTCGACTCACTTCCATCACCTGTGGAATCCGATCCGGATGTTGAAACATGCCAGGTGCGGTTTGGATCTGGTTCGAAACGTAGTAACCAGATATCCCCTCCACCGGTATCAAAAGATCTTGTGTAACCAGTGACAATATAACCTTTATCATCAGTTTGCTGAACTGAAAAACCTTCATCGTGGGAAGGACCACCATAAGTCTTGGTCCAAATGGTATCTCCACCTGAATCTGTTTTAATTAACCATAAATCAAGATTACCCGCACCAATAGATGCTGTGAAACCTGTAATTACATACCCACCATCATCAGTCTGATGAACAGATTTACCCTCCTCCGGTAATACGCCTCCATAAGTTCTGGTCCAAAGAGTATCCCCACTTGAATTAGTTTTAAGCAACCATAAATCAGTACTACCAACACCAAAAGATGCCGTGAAACCTGTAATTACATACCCACCATCATCAGTCTGCAGCAACCAAGAACCTTTATCCGAACCAGGGCCACCATAAGTCCTGGTCCAAAGGATATCCCCACTGGAATCTGTTCTTAACAACCATAGATCATCTGTTCCTGCACCGAAAGATCTTGTGTACCCGGTAATTGCAAATCCATTATCATTGGTTTGAACAACACTTGAACCTCTGTCCCAACTATTCCCTCCAAAGGTCTTGGTCCACAGGGTATCCCCATTGGAATCTGTTCTTAACAACCATAAATCAGAATTACCAACGCCAAAAGACATCGTGTAACCGGTGACAATATAACCACCAAAAGTCTGCTGAGCTGAAAAACCTTCATCTGAGGAAGGACCACCATAAGTCCTGGTCCAAAGGGTATCTCCATCGGAATCTGTTTTAATTAACCATAAATCAAGACCGCCTGCACCAATAGATGCAGTTGAACCAGTAATTAAATAGCCACCATCATAAGTCTGCTGAACTGAAAAACCTTCATCTGAGTAAGGACCACCATAAGTCTTGGTCCAAAGGGTATCTCCATCGGAATCTGTTTTAATCAAGAGTAAATCGTAATCGTTTATGGGTCCTACTCCACCGACAATAATAAACCCACCATCATTAGTCTGTTGTACCGAGTTGCCTACTTCCGTTTCAGTGCCCCCATAAGTCCGGGTCCACAGTGTATCCGGCTGTGCGAAAGCAACAGTGACAAATAAAAGTAAAATTACCGATAAAATAAGGTATATAATTTTCATCGACTTATCTATTTTTCAAACTTCCATAAATGAGCTGTTGTTCTGGTCTTGTCAAATGTTGACAAAGTGTAAATATGCATGAAATCAATTTCGGGAGGATGGATGCTTTATGAGGAGGTGCGGAAAAAACGCAGTACGGATGAATCATCTGTATTCCCTTGGTAGAAGGTATCAATTAGCACCTAATTA
>JACKQG010001278.1_pt3 | contig 10744 bp, 8 predicted proteins | sample 8237621 | NCBI WGS metagenome assembly JACKQG01 (sample SAMN15677084, study PRJNA649215) | marine metagenome | biome: marine; feature: Black Sea; material: saline water; isolation source: suspended particulate matter (SPM) from the Black Sea western gyre | collected 2013-06-09/2013-06-10 | depth... | reverse complement strand
TTTTTTTTTTTTTTTTTTTTTTTTTTTTTTTTTTTTTTTTTTTTTTTTTTTTTTTCATCAATTGGCAATTGAGCAGTAAGACCCAATGCACGACCCCGGGGGATAATTGTCACCTTATGGACAGGATCGGCATATGGAATAAAGTTCGCTACCAGTGCATGACCCGACTCGTGATAAGCAGTAAGTTTTTTCTCTTCTTCACTCAAGATCATACTCTTCCGCTCAATACCCATCATTACCCTATCCTTTGCATCCTCGAAGTCAACCATATTAACCTTTGACTTCTTTTTCCGAGCTGCCAGAAGCGCCGCTTCATTCACAATATTAGCTATATCGGATCCAACAAGACCCGGTGTTCCCCTGGCTACCGTTTTAAGATCCACATTCTTCGCCATAGGAATATTTTTAGTATGCACTTTGAAGATACCGAGACGCCCCCTTAAATCAGGAATATCAACGATGATCTGTCTATCAAATCGACCCGGTCGCAGTAAGGCAGGATCCAGAACATCAGGACGATTAGTCGCTGCAATGACGATTACACCTTCATTCCCTTCAAATCCGTCCATTTCAACCAGAAGCTGATTCAACGTCTGCTCACGTTCATCATGACCTCCACCCAAACCGGCACCACGATGGCGACCTACTGCGTCTATTTCATCAATAAAAATAATACTGGGAGCTGCCTTCTTTCCCTGGTCATACAAATCCCTTACCCGTGATGCCCCAACACCTACAAACATTTCCACAAAATCAGCTCCACTCAGACTGAAAAATGGGACACCAGCTTCCCCTGCTACCGCTCGCGCCAGAAGCGTTTTACCAGTCCCGGGAGGGCCCAGCAGAAGTGCTCCTTTCGGGATCTTTCCACCAAGTTTTTGAAACTGTTTGGGATTCTTTAAAAATTGTATAATTTCCATCAATTCTGTCTTGGCTTCCTCACAACCTGCCACATCGGTAAAGTTTGTTTTTGGCATATCTGGAGAGAGTAACTTTGCTCGACTCTTACCAAAACTAAAAATTCCTCGACCGCCAACTCCTCCTCCCTGCATTCGCCTCATAAGAAAAATCCAAAAAGCAATCAGTAATAACCACGGTGCCATACTGAATAGATACCCAGACCAGTCTACTTTCTCATTTTTAAAACTGTACTTCAAAAAATATTTATCCCATTCAGCCAGCACAGACTCATCGATATATGGAAGAATAACAACAAAACGATCAAATTTTCCCAATTCCTTACCGTTAACAATGAGATCCATTTCACCTTTAAGTTTGCCATGAAAATTATTCCCCATGATAGTGGCTTCTTCGATGAGATCGTTCTTTAAATATTCCTGATATTCATAGTATTGAATATCAACTTCACCTCTTCCCTTTCTGGTAAACAAGTTTGATAAAAAAATAGCCGCAATTATTATAACAATCCAAATAATAGATGTTTTTCCCGCCTGTTTCCAATTAAAGATTTTTTTATCACCCTTTCGATCAGGCTGCTGAATACCACGTTTCTGAGGTTTGCTACTTCGTCTGGATTGTTTTGTTTTTTTATTCATCGGATAATTATCATAATATTTTTTGAGATTTTCATCAGATTCCTGCTTTAAATAACTCTTTCCATTCAGATGTCTCTGTAAACTCCTTGTTCTTTAACTATTGTCTTAGCCTTAGCTCGGCAATTAATTTGTTATTTATTTCCTCCATCATCCTGGTTAAAGACGTAAATACCCTTTAAGTTTCTCTTTTTTTGATTGTAATCCAAACCATATCCAACAACATAATCCGAGGGAATCTCAAAACCAATGTAATCTATATTAAAATTTAGCTGAGCTACTTCTTTTTTAAAAAGTAAAGTTACTATTGACAGAGAGGATGGATGCGCCCCCTCCAATCTCTCTTTGAAAAATTTCATCGTGAGTCCTGTGTCCACAATGTCCTCAACAATGATTACATCTCGCTCTGTGATATCAGCTGAAATGTCTTTAAGAAGGTGAACAGTCCCACCTGAACGAGTCCCGGTGTAACTGTGTAACTTAATAAAATCGACTTCACAATCAATGGAGAGTTCCCTAACCAAATCTGCCATAAATATAAACGATCCGTTGAGTACACCAATCAGTATCGGTGTTTTCCCTGTGTAATCTGAAGATATTTCTTCCGCAAGTTGTTTGACTTTTGTTTCTATTTCCTTTTCTGAAATCAGTAATTTCATAATCTACTCACCTCACTGTGTTGTTATTTTTCCAAATTATGCGAGCTATTACCTGTGTTTCCGATGACACTTTGAAACGGTCATCCAGAGTAACCCCACATAACCATACGATATCCCTTCCTGCAGTAAGAACATATTGCTCCTGTTTCGTAAAGCGGTCAATTTTTTTATCAATTAATATGTCGCTTACCTTTTTAAAACCTGTCATTCCCAATGGTTTCATCCTGTCACCCGGTCTCCATCGTCGAAGGTTTAATTTCTTATCTCTCAATTTAGATATATCAATGTATTCAATATTTGGATCTATATTGAATTCCGGATAATTATTCAGCCTGTCAATCGTAAAGGTGTGATCGTCGACATCAATCTTCGTATGTTGTTTAAGAAAAAAGGGAAATTTTTCCTCCCTACCTGAAATGTCGACTTCTTCTTTATGAAGCAATAATCTGTTTCTATCCATCAATAGGGTCCAGTAATTAGGAAGTGTTAATTTTTCCCCAGTTGTGGCACTTTCCAGAAAATTACTTAATTCATCCCAGATGTGCCGACGCCAACTACTGGTTCCTTCAGTATCGGTTACAAGATCAAATATAAGCCGTTTTTGAATCAACATGGGTTCCTTTTCCAACCGATTGATATCAATTGCAAATCTGTTAAAATCCGTCTCAACTATCAGTTCTTTCCGTAGTTTACCCACATCTGCAGAAATCACTTCATCCATTTCTTCAGCGATTTCCGGAAGGTGGCTCATTGTACCTGCAAGATTCGGATTTAATTCCTTTAATAGTGGAATTACTCTATGTCGCAGATAATTCCTGGGAATCGATAAGTCTCTATTTGACAAATCGTCACGATAGGAAAGATTATTATCTTCTGCATATTTGACGATCTCTTTTCTGGAAAAAGGTAATAGAGGTCGGATAATCTTTCCATTTTTTAACCGAATTCCCATCAAACCCTGAATCCCTGATCCCTCAATAATTCTCAGGAGAATCGTTTCCACCTGATCATCAGTATGATGTCCCGTGGCGATCCAATCATAATTCTTTTTATCAGAAAGGTCGGTTAAGAAAGCATATCTTTCACGACGGGCGAAAGCTTCCCAGCTTTCTCTGGACTCCACTTGTTGATTTTTTAATGAACATGTAAAAACACGTAGTCCATACTTCTTAGCGAGGGAAACTGTGAATGATTCATCCTTATCAGAAGCCAGACCCCGGATTTTATGATTAAAATGAGCAACAGTTAGAGTCAAGTCATATGAATCTTGCAAATTCACCAATAAATCCAGGAGAACAACAGAATCTACTCCGCCAGATACCGCAACAAGTCCACGGCTTGAACGAGAAATCAATCCTGTGGTCTCGTTGTGCTGATTAAACAATTCAAGAAGGGATTTCTCCTTTGTCTTAATCACCATAGTAGAATTTAAGAAAAAATGGAATGAAAATAATGGTTAGATATTCAACGTACTTTTGATACCACTTCCGCCACTCCTTTTGCATCATGCATGATGAAAAAATGGATGCAAGGTACTTGGGCATCAATCAGTTCCTGACACTGCTTTAACGCCCAGTCCACCCCAATTTTACGTATATCTTTCGGATTAGCATCCATCACCTTTCTGGTAAGGGCTTCGGGTATTTGAACATGAAAAGTCTTTGGCAGTAAAGAAAGGTGGCTTTTACGTGTAATAATTTTTATTCCAGCTATTAGAGGTACGGAAATTCCTGCCTTTCGTGCCCTATCCACAAACCTGAAGTAAGCACTGTTGTCAAAGAACATCTGCGTTACGATATAATGAGCGCCCGCTAATATCTTATTTTTTAAAAATTGAATATCCCTATCCCAGTTAGGCGACTCAATATGTTTTTCGGGATAACCACCAACACCAATACAGAAATTGGTTGGACTCGCATCTTCAAGTTCCTCGAGATAAATACCTCTATTCATATTTACAGTCTGTTCTACAAGTTGATTGGCATATTGGTTACGAGCTTTTTCATCACGGCTATATTTCCCTCTCCCGGTATCATCTCCCGTTACTGCCAGAACATTATGAATACCAAGATAATTAAGCTCAATGAGGGCATCTTCGGTTTCTTCACAGGTAAATCCCCTGCAGAGGAGATGGGGGATTGCCTCAATATTGTAGCGATTTTTGATGGCAGCACATAACCCAATGGTTCCTGGTCGCTTTCTCTTGGCATGACGGCGATAGAGACCACCCGCCTTTTTTTCATAATAGACTTCCGCTGCCCGACTGGTTATGTCGATAAAGGGGGGGTCTATTGGCAATAATTGGTCAATGAGGCCAAATATCTGCTGGATATTTCCTCCCCGTTTTGGTGGAATGATCTCATAGCTGAAAAGTGTCGAATCTGCTCTTGTTAGGAAATCAATTACTTTCAAAGATTAACAACCTCCTATGCCAAACTATACCTCTTCAAAAAAGAGGTGAGATAAACATTGAATTTTTTCTTCATAAGAATCCGGATAGAGAAAAGACAGGGCAGCAGAAGTACTACTCAACAGTGAATTCCCATCCTGAGGAGTAAAACAGAATCCTACCACTTCCCGTTCATTGTGTACCGCCAGAGTAGAAACAGCCACAACCGTCTGATTTAAAATCCTCCCGTAGTGACCGTGATCCCTACCAAATGAAAATATTGTACCAGATGTGTTTTTTTCAGTTAAAGCGATTAGAGGATTGGCTACAAACCGGTCAATAACATCCTGAAGTGTGACACTCTCTTTCAGTTTAAGATAAAACCAAATCACGTGCATATACTGAGAATTCACCTTCACTGCAGAAGAGAATAGACTAGGTTCCCAATCGATGGTCTGAAACAGTTGGACAGCATCTCTTGCATGGTGAGTTCCAAAACCTTCAGTACTGTGTTTTCCAACCTCAGGAGCAGCGATGAATGAACCTGCCTGGCTGATATCGGTAGCCCTGCGGATACAGACAAACTTTCCTTCCTCAAGAACATCCGCACTATTATGTCGTCCAATAGTATTGGTTAAGGATGCGATATTGTGGGTATTACACGACACAACCTGAACAAACTGAGGTTTATTCTCCTTAAGCGCAATATCATTGATACCCCGTGCATACTTCATACCAAAACCGTGCTCACTACCCTGAGCAAGGAATCCTTTAACACGATTGGTAAATTTTTCATAGTATCTATGTTTATTCTGGTGACCAATTCCTTTAGGAGTGCAGTCAATGACAACAGCAGCTCTTTCAATGGCCTCTTCCGCTCCAAACTGGGGCTTATGTCCAATATTCTCGAACTCCTTCCATCTTTCCTTATAGACAGAGAGCAGAGCACCTCGTCTAATTAAATCATTTACCTTTGCTCGCTCGTATGTAAGGGGAGAATTTTTATGAAAGCTGACTTCATCAATTCCTAATTCCTGCCTGTAGTCACATAAAAGGCCGATAAGAGGTTCACCAATGGTTCCTGTTCCGATTACGTGAACAATATTTTTATTATTACTCATGAACTTACCTCACTTACTCAATTTATCTTATCTTCAGTGTTATCATTAAATTTTTGTTTAACAAACCACAAATGTTACTCAAATGATATAAATTCGAAAATTGTGCGTGAAATTTACGAAATCTTCAATATCACTTACTTTATTTTTTTACTACCAAGAGAGAAAACAGCAGATTGAATCACGGATATTATCAATATTTCTAAGCATAAGCATGCAAACCACCAAAAAAGTAATTTCCATAAAATGTGATGAATATCATAATCGTTCCAATAATTGAAAGGATAGCCAACCGTCCTCCTCGCCAATCTCTCTGGTGTCGAGCGTGCAACACAGCCGAGTAGAAAAACCAAACTAAGAGTGACCCCACTTCCTTTGGGTCCCAACTCCAAAAGGAACCCCACGCCTGTTCCGCCCAGATAGCTCCCGCAAACAGGGCTCCAACAGTGTAGAGAGGATATCCCAATGATACAGCTCGATAATTGATTTCATTGATTAGAGTCATTTTGCCAGAAATTTTATTGATCACAGGTCCAGAAAATTTATAAATCAGGTGGTAGAACAGAGGAAAAAGAAGAAGAGATAAAATGTATACAGAACCTATAAATTCAAAGAAGCGCCAGATACTCCCCATATGTCTTTGGGGGGTAATAAAAATAATTTTGTTGTGAGCTAAAATTCCCACTAACAAACTTGAAAGGACAAAAGTTAGAATAAAAATAGCAAATAGAACACCACCAAATCCTTGAGAAGTTTGATTGATTCGTTTTTTATATAAGTATGCCAATAATGAGATCATTGGAACTAATAGAACTCCAAGAACAATCACAAGTTGCCCCAGGAGTGTCCTGGCATTCATATAAGCAACTCTTGATTCAAATACCTGATTAATGCCGAAAGCAGTGTGATGGGGAGTAAAATTGAATATTTTCAATATCAAAAAGACAACTACTGGAATATAAACCATACAAAGAACAGCTAGAGAAAACAACTGCCTTTTTTGTTCTTTTATTTGGGAGGAATAATTATGGTCCTTTAAAAGGTAGAGTAAACTTATAGTTCCGGCAACAACAAAAGCTCCCGAACCAAGAGCAGCCAAAGAAATGTGGATTGTCAACCAGTTACTCTGAAGGGCAGGCATCAGATTTTCATTGGGCGTTTTGTCTAGAAGAGCTGCTGCAGCATTTAGCATGATGATGATTGGTGATAAAACAATTCCCACAAGGTGGCTTCTGTACCGCAAAACTACATACAACATAATGGCAACACCAGCCCAGGACATCAACATTAGATGCTCAAACATATTTTGAAATCGGATTGCACCCACGAGATACCACTTGACGATAAAAGCCATTGTCTGTAGAGCCAATCCAATAAAAAAAAGGGGGATTCCAACCTTGGTGACTGCTTCCTTCTTCGACGAAAAATAGAGGGCATAACATACAAAGCCGGCTAAATAAAAAATGAAAGTGTACCAGAAAAGGTTTTGATAGAGTGTTTCTGTCATTCTATCCTCCGAATATTAATATTTGCAGTTTGAATAGAAAATTTTCCACTATCCTTTTCCTGAAAACCGTAATAATTCAAAAATTCAACGAAAAACCTCTGTCCTTCTTTTAATGAATGAAATCCGGACTTGTTTAAAAAACAAATTTGATAATGTTGATATTCATCATTTTTATAGAAGTTTATTTTTATTGCTGGATTTTCCTCACTATTAGAAATCGATTCAATCTTTCCACTTCCCATCGGCTGAGAAAGCACACAGTGTGGCTCGAACTGCACGATTTTTAAACGCCACCTTTCGTCAATGTCAACCATCTCGTTGAATGCCACCTGAATATCTTCACGAACCATTTTAAAAGAGATTTCTTTCGTAGCAGGAACTTTCCCCAATTGACTACCTCCTTCACTATTAGCTGTGAATTCATCTTTTAAAGCAATTATCCCCAGCAGGATAACAAGCAGAATGGCAAAGAACACAATTAAGCGATTTTTTCGATTCACTTCGAAATACTCCCAATTATTCTTTCTAATTCTCGGTTAAAAGCTATTTTATTTTTTGAAGGTTTTCCAGTTAGAAATACAGACTTTCTCTCGAAGGCAACCCAGATATCCCGGCGCCAGAACAAAAATGATATTATGAGCCCTAGAAATCCCGCAACCATTCCAGTAAAAATCATGGATTTTCCTTTACTAATTTTTAAACTTAATCCGGTTAACCAATTCTTTTCATTTTTCCCAATTTCCTGTTTTGTTTTGATTTTTTGTAATAGGTTTTTTCTATTCGGAATGTTCCGGAAAAATTCCTCAACCAGTGGTTTATAATCGGATTGGTGAATGGTGCACTGTTTGTATACTAATGGATTGTTTACCGTAATTTCATGGTTCCTAATTTTTTTACCATTTTTATCAAACACCTTAACATATGACCTAAAATCGGAGATACGAGGACCTTTCCCGGCATCATAATACCTCACCCTGAAACTATCGACAGTTACGGTGATGACTTCATTTTCTGATATGTGAATTCTCCACGAAAAAAAATCCGGGTACTCACTGAAAATTTTCCCTTGCTGATGTTCTTCAGCAACTAAATATTTAAATTCTTCTCTGCTTGTCATTGTGTAGATAATACCACCAATGACAATAATCAATATTCCAATATGGGTGATAATAGATCCAAGTCTACTAATTTTAAATTTTGATGCTGAGATGAGTTTTTCCTGCCCATCTGCCCTTTCTTTTATCCTGTAAAGATGTTTTTTCAAAACCGATTTTACTTTTGAATATCCATTTTCATCCTTTATCTTAATTTGATGATAGTTTTTTGTTAACTTGATTTGATTGATGGTTTTGAAATTGAAGTGTTTCACCGTTTTAACAACTGGAACAATATTTTTAAGGACACATGAAAGAAGTGACACAATTAGAAGTCCTAGAAGAATAGAATACCACCACGAGGAATAGGGAGAGTGCTGTTGAATTAACTTGTAGAAAAAGGAAGCTTTACCAAAAAAATCTGGGTATTCATTCATTAACATAGACAACAGAGACATCGTACCAAGAATAATCAATAATACAATGGCAAATTTCATTGAAACCAGAAGGTTCCAAATACTATTCCAAATACTCTTTTTACTATACACTTTCTCGGAGATATTATTCAATTTTTCTTGGTCTCGGATTATTTCAGGAGATTACTCTCGATTTTTTTTACGATACCAGATAAGTCCGGTGCCTGACGGGCCTGACCGGCCTTTGACGGATCAGTCGGGAGCCTGACCGATATGTATGGAACTGAAAATCCAGTATTGATATTAAAACAGTGTAGTTTCCTGCCATTCACCAAACACCGATTTCATTGTATCCACAATTTCTCCCAATGTGGCATAGACTCTGGCAGCGTGAATTAGAGGAGGCATAATGTTATCACCAGTTTCGCATGTTTTCTTGACCTTGAGCAATGCTTTTTCCACAACTGAATTTTCTCTCTGTTTTCTCAATTCCTGAAGGTGTTTTATTTGATTTTCCTCAACTTTTTTGCTTATCTCCAAAATGGGAATTTCTATCTTCTCGTCGGTGTGGGTAAATTCATTTACCCCAACAACAATCCGATTTTTATCATCAACTTTTCGCTGGTATTCTGAAGCGGCACGAGCAATTTCCCGCTGAAAAAAGCCAGCTTCGATGGCAGGAACAACTCCACCCATATTTTCGATCCGACTGAAATACGTTTCCGCTTCTTCCTCTAACTGATCTGTCAAACTCTCAACATACCAGGATCCTCCCATAGGATCAATCACATTTGCCACTCCGGTTTCATAAGCAATGAGTTGTTGGGTTCGTAGAGCAATTTCCACAGCTTTTTCCGTTGGTAGCGCCCAGGTTTCATCCATTGAATTGGTATGCAGAGACTGAGTCCCACCAAGTACAGCAGCCATAGCTTGGAAGGCAGTACGGGCAATATTATTCTCAGGCTGTTGAGCAGTTAAGGTACAACCAGCAGTTTGGGTATGGAATCGAAGTTTCCATGATCGTGGGTTTTTAGCACCATACTTTTCCTTCATATGTCGTGCCCAAATTCGCCGGGCAGCCCTGTACTTTGCAATTTCTTCAAAAAAATCAAGATGAGAATTAAAAAAGAAGGAAAGTCGTGGAGCAAAATCATCCACATCCATGCCAGCCTTCATACCATATTCAACATAAGTAAATCCATCTGCCAGGGTAAAGGCTAATTCCTGACCGGCTGTGGAACCTGCTTCACGAATGTGGTACCCACTTATGGAGATGGTGTTGTATTTTGGTATATTTTCCGTGCAAAATTTCATCATATCCGTAATCAGTCGCATATGAGGTTCCGGAGGAAAAATCCACTCCTTTTGAGCAATAAATTCCTTTAAAATATCATTCTGAAGTGTCCCCTGCAGTTTAATCAAAGGTACCCCCTGTTTCTCAGCTACCGCAATATAAAAAGCCAGTAAAATGACAGCAGGACCATTAATCGTCTGGGATACAGAAATTTTACCCAGATCAATCCCATCGAATAAAATTTCCATATCTCTCAAGGAAGGAACGCTTACACCGCATTTCCCCGCTTCACCAAGAGAAAAAGCATGATTGGGATCATATCCCATTAGAGTAGGCATATCGTATGCTACCGATAATCCAGTTTGTCCACTCTTTAATAAAAAATGGTACCGCTCATTGGTCTCCCTGGGAGTACCAAAACCCGAAAATTGTCGCATTGTCCATAATTTACCACGGTACATATTGGCGTGAACACCCCGTGTATATGGATACTGACTTGGAAAACCTAATTTCTCAAGATACCCCTCATCCGGTGCTTCAGGATAATATAAAAGCTCATTCGGTTTTCCGCTGACCGTATCAAAATTGTAATGACGGATTGAGGATTCTGAAACCTCCTTCTGCCACTTTTTTTTCTGTTCTTCAAACAGGTTTAATTGATTTTCCATAGATAATCTCATATATCATTTATTTTTGGTTAACTTCCTATCAGTC
>JACKQG010007678.1_pt1 | contig 10747 bp, 8 predicted proteins | sample 8237621 | NCBI WGS metagenome assembly JACKQG01 (sample SAMN15677084, study PRJNA649215) | marine metagenome | biome: marine; feature: Black Sea; material: saline water; isolation source: suspended particulate matter (SPM) from the Black Sea western gyre | collected 2013-06-09/2013-06-10 | depth... | reverse complement strand
TTTTCAACAAGGCATACTTCCCGGTCCTGACAACAGGACGGTTCCTGAATACGCGACCATCCCGATTAGAGACAATCATCAGTGCTCTGCGCCATGCCGAATCATCAATTACCAATTGATGCTCAAACCCAAGGGTCTCTAAAATGTCCCTTACACATTTAACTGACATAAGCCAGTATAAGCCACTGTAAACACTCGTATCTTTACTTTCGCCGCCACAGTACTTCATGACCGGCAGGTTATAATTGCCCTCTTTTAAAGCCTTCCACTCAAAAAGAATCGTATCAGACAATTTTGTCAATTTTGATGTGGCTAAAAAAGGATAGGGAACGCGATGTAGAAATCCCATGCACAACATGAAGTCAAAATGGCCATATTTTTCCATCTCATCGCTAAACACATCGACGACATCGTACTTCACATTGACGGCTCCAAGCACATTGCAAACATAATTGGCTTTTTTGATTCGCAACGCATCGGCATCAATGCCAACAACTTCCCGAGCGCCCATCTGGGCCAGCTTCAGGCTAAAGAAACCTTCGTTACATCCGACATCCAGAACCCGTTTTCCTTTGACATCGATCTCTTTGATGTATTCTTCGATACGCCCCCACTTAACCCGGTTCTTGCCGTGTGAAATCTGTTCTCGACCGATCGTCTTAAGACCAAACGGCAGATCAATATCATGGTTCCAACGCTGTGCTGCGCCCAGTTCGTCAATTTTCTGCTGAATGTCAGTCTTAGAATAGTCGGTCATGGTTAGGGGCCTTTAAGCAGACTTTAAAAGAGGGTTACAACATCTCGATGACTCATAAGACATAATGGTGATAATCGCTTATCGATGAAATTTTATTTAATCGCCAGAAACCCTTCGAAACACAGGTATTTCATAACACTCATTACATCCACAAACCCGGCACGCTTGAGAAGATCCAGATTGGCCTGTGTCGAAAATGGTTCAAGTATACCTTTCAGGCTTCGGGCCTTTGCAATGATCTCTGCGGGACTGTAATCCTGTTCAAGTTTATAATCGTTGTAAAGTGTCGTCAAGATATCCTGAAATCTTGCATCCGAGCCTCGGACCTTTTCAAAAAGGATCAGCGCCCCACCCCAATTCAAAGCTTCATAAATCTTATTGATTATCTGCTGCCGGTGTTTGGGCAGCGTAAACTGGACCGTATAATAGCATATAACAAGGTCTGTCTTTTCAAATTCATAGTGTACGACATCGGCAACCTCTAGAGAGACATTCTTGATGCCTTTGATATTCTTGCGGGCCTTTTCGATCATATCTTTTTCCAAATCGATCCCGATCCATTTGGCATTCTTTTTGTTCTTGTTATGTTCTGCCAGTTTCATCAGCAGGCTGCCCACCGAAGTGCCAACCTCATAACAGATTGAATCCTCTTTTACAAAATAGTCACTTAATTTGCAAACAAGAGCATGTCCCGTTTCATACATCGGCACAGAACGGCGTACGTGTTCACTGAAACCCTCCGCGACTCCATTGCCAAAAGACCACGAAGCATTTTCAGCCTGTATATTCTCACCGACATGTGCATTTTTACCGACTTGCGAATCCATTTTGGCCTTCTTTCTGTAAGAACTGTCCTCTCAAAAAAACCTACCGGAGACTCTTGAGGAAATCCATCACGATCTTTTTAACACAATGAAGACGATAACGCAAAGAAAAAATGCGGTACTTTTTGACCGCGCTTTCCATCTCAGCGATTCTGCCTAATATCCGGTCACAACTGACGATGGGCGTAGGCTCCTGTAACACAGATGCTTTTTTTGCAAAAATCTCCATGTGCCTTGGTTTATATCGTATAGTCGAAGATGGCTCGAAATTGAGCACATCAAAGCCGCTCTTCTGCACCATATATCTATACGAGTTCTCATGGAAGTAATGAACATGATCAATGGAAGCATTCTCTCTAAACAGCTTTCCATTGGGAGCAGGACTGGCCATGCGATCAAGAACATCCCAATTGCAGATATATAAATAACCGTCATCCAACAGAATATCTCGTGCTATTTTGAGGCACTGCATTGGATCCACCATGTGCTGCAAAGAGCCAGACACGATTGCAAGTTTGACTTTGCCACCATATTTTTGCGTAACAGCCGGCCCAAGCTCTTCGATCGGAGCATGAAATATCTCGACCCCCAGCCTGTCCCTGATGAAATCCACTTGTATAGCCATCGGCTCATTTCCATCGATCGCACACCCGGTCACGTCGCGCAATCCATACAACCAGGCGCCGTCGCCGGCACCAAAATCGAACACAATATCATTCTTTGTCAAGTTGCCTTTCAGATATTGCTCATACAGACGGACACCATGTCCGGCTCTTTCCTTGAAAAACATTTCTTCATGTATCCCGGCTCTTTCTGAATAGGCTTTGTTTTTAACCGCAAGGGCCATTCGCCCGTAATCATCCCGATCGTAAAACCTGGAATAAGCCTCCACCGTGGGTCTGGGGTTCAAATACATGTGAGTGCAATTTCGGCAGATCACACAGGTAATCTCAACCTGACCTCTTTTTACATCTCCCTGGTAAAGAGTCTGGTATTGATCGCTATGACAAATCGGACATGGAACCGTCTCCTGCGAATCGATTAAATAGGCCAGGTCCGGGCTTAGTTTATTTCGCACAGCCATACTTTTCCTCATCCCTGTTGATTAGCTCTTTGTTTTCGTTAAATATCGATAAGATCCGATCCGTTGTATAAGCGGCCAGTTTCTTAATCTCGTTGCCAAAACTACTTTCACCAGTATCTCCATGACGCTGCTCTTTCTTCAGCAATGCCGTAAAGTAATCGATCGCCACTGACCCTCTCATCGTCGCAGCAATATAGTGAACCAGCGGTTTTTCTTTGTATTCATAATGGGCCATCAGGTCTGCCATCTCTTTAGCAAGGTCATTAGCACTGTGAACATATCGGACCATCGAGTCCGGAAGAATGCTGAACGGACGCGGCCCCCCCAGCATAACCGTAGGAACCTGGTATATCATTGCTTCAAAAGAAACAAAGGTCGCAATCGAGATGACCATCTTTGAACTTTTTATAATCGGCCGGACCTCCATATTCGGGTTGGCCAGCATAACGTTCGGTACTTGCAGAAGCTTGCTATAATATCCTGCCGAGCGATACCCCAGTGCACGCGGGTGCTCCTTGACCACCAATTTCATACCAACCGGCAGGCTGCGTGCAATCATTCGGACATTTTCAATATGATTCATATAGGGTTTCCCCCATATCAGCGAAGAGATCTCAGGTTCAGACTGCAATGGATAAAACGCATAATGCATCGCATCAAGCTGTTTCTGTGAAACGTAATACTTCGAATATTTAAACGCGTGATATTTTGCCTTTATTGGGGAAACGAACTTCCTGTAAATCGCCGGCAGAAGAACTCCCGGAATGGCATGATCTGACCGATAGTGACGCAAATACTCCCACTCAACCTTAATAGCCCGGACAAACTTATCGAGTAAATGCTTCCGGGCATTTTTTTTCTTTCGTTTGGAAGGAACGAGTATCATCCCTTCGTACCTGATATCAGACTGCCTGGCCTCCTTAAGATACCGCTCGGCCTGTTCGGTCCATTCGTCGGACTTCCCGCTGGCCTCATACTCCTGAAACATTTTATAAATATGCGACGAACAGCCGAATATGCCGTCATTAAATTCAACATATTTATTGATCTTGGTCGTCCGAAGAAAAAGCATCGGGATTTTTCTGGACTTGCAGAAAAAATAAAGCAGATAGTCGCCGAAAGTAACCGGATCTAGTGAAAGCACGATATCCGGCTTGATATCAGCCAGCAACCGGTCAAAACGAACCATCGCCCTCTGAAGGACTTTCAACATCTCCTCATGATTAAATGAAGGCGTATAATCCTGTTTCACCTTGCACTGCCTGCCCAGATAAAGCCTGCGGTCACAGACAATCGCATCCCACAGAGTTGGATTGCCGATGGCTCGTTCGTATTCACTTATCACATCCGTATCCAATTCCTGTTTTTTTGCCTCGGCAACGATCTCCCATTCTTTTACAACCGTATGCTCAGATTCAAAATCAGGGTGCTCTTTTAAGAAATGACCGTAATACATAGACTGAGAGGCATAAAAAGCAGCCTTCTCGAAAGAAATCGTTTTGTTGATCTCCTTAAAAAGATCATACAAAACTTTTAATCCCGCCGATTGTGTGGAAAAAAGAATATTCATTGATCGTCCTCTAACGGGATTTTTTTCTACAGAACTGCATGCGTGCCAAAAATCCGACTTCTCCGACAACGCTGACCGCCGCCTTGTACAAATAATATTTCGTATAGTTGCACAAAAGTCTCAGCCAGGCCTTTATATATCTCGGGTTAAGCCGCTTGTGATGATTCCGGTAATAGTTAAGGGAATAATAACTACCGGCGATCTGGCTGAAACCCTCGACCAGGAAATTGGGGGTCTTGTTGAACTTGAAGCTGTTAATATATCGCTGAAAATCTGAAACCCCTTTATCGAGTCCCGGATTGTATTCATAATAGGCCTCCTCATCCCCGATAAATCCTCCGTCTTTCGCCATGTCATACAATCGTGTCTTCGGGAGTGGATTCGCATAATAGACCCCGCCTCGCTCAAGTCGGTGGCGTCGAATAAACCGGATCGTATCCCACGCCTGCTGCTCCGTTTCTCCGGGCATATTAAAGATAAACGTTACCCGTGTATGAAGTTTCTCCTCCCGGCACATATCAAATAATTCACCAGCTCGATCGATATCGATTTTTTTACCCATAATCTCATTACAGATTTTTTCGTTGGCCGACTCCATGCCAAACACAAGATCATAACATCCGGCACGCTTGAGAAGCCGAATCGTCTCCCGGGTATAATCAACATCCGTCCTGACAATAACATGAAAAATAATATTCAGCTTTTCTTTCAGTACCGCCTCGCAGAATTCCTCCGTCTGCTTTCGATTGACAAATGACAACGAATCTGAAAAATTCACCGACTGAATATTAAAACGCTCCTGAAGATGTTTAATATAATCGATAATATACTGATTGCTGAATTTTCGATAACGTTGCGTCGAGGCACTGCAAAAAGCACATCGGCCGATACATCCCCGCGCACTGTTAATGGTAATATTCCGCAGCGGATCAGTTGAACCGAACTTGGAATCCAGATCTTCTTTCGTAAGATAGCTCCAATTATAAAGATATGACCGGCTAAGCGAACTGATGTAATAGTCCATTTTAAAAGAGTCATAATCCGGATGCCCCAGTTTATCAAGCTCTTTGACGAATATATTCGGCCCATCATAGATGACAATATCATCACCCTCTTTTCGTGAGACACCCGCAAGTGAACATACATCATCTCCCTCCAGGAGACATTTCACCAGTTCCGGGGTAATTTCGTCCCCCTCGCCATGAATGATATAATCCACACCTGTATTTCTAAGAACCACTTCAGGAGCCTGAAAAGCCCAATAGCCGCCCGCAATAATTTTTATGTCAGAAAATTCTTTTTTGATCAACAAGGAAAGTTCCTTGAGGAACGGGTATTGGACCCAGAAACCAGTCAACCCCACGATGCGGGGCGATTTCTGCGTAAGAACTTCCTGGATTTTATTGTATATCGCCTTTTCATCATATAATCCGACGGTGTCGCAATCAAAGATCGAATACGATATTTCATTTTTTTTAAGCCCCGCACCGATCATTCCAAGGCCGGTCGGAAAATGTTTCTTTTCCTCTGTTTTGGAAAATGCGGGGTTGATCAACAGCACATCACTCATAAATACCTCACTTTTTTGTTATCACAGGGACTGGATGGATGTTCGGTCACTGTCTCTTTGCCAGCAGACTTTCAGCAACTTGAAGATCAAATAAAGTGTCGATATCCACCGACTCTTCATGATCCATTATCAAAGGACGACTGTCGTCCCCAAACAAAGAGTTGTCGTCAATAATTGTGGTACGCCGCACCGCATAAACAGCCGCCCCGTTACGGGCATACACGGTTGGTTTATCCTGCCTTCGAAGTTTGCCGGTCCCCTCGCCTTGCAAATAGGAAACCAGTCTGCCGTCGACTATTTTCATCACGGAAACAGGATTATAATGATGGGGAACCGAAACAACACTTACAACCGAATCGGCTCCTGTTTCTTCAAGCAGGGACAGCGCATCATCAATATGTTTCGCCCTGCGCAGAGGAGAGGTCGGCTGAAGAATAACCACAATATCAGGCTTGTAATTCTCCGAGGTCTCCAGATAATCGAGACAATGCCGGACAACATCCATCATCAATGTTTCGTCTTGCGCCAGTCTATCAGGCCTTTGAAACGGCACTTCCACCCCCTGCGCTTTGCAATATTGAATGATCGCATCGCTGTCGCTGGAGAGGATCGTTCGACAGATCATACGACTGCTTTGGGCGGCATCAATCGTGTATTGAATTAAGGATTTTCCGCATAAGTCGATAAGATTCTTATTCGGAATTCCTTTTGATCCCCCTCGGGCCGGTATAATCGCTAATACTTCTGTTTTCTTCATTTGATTATTGACTGTCATCACACAAATAATTATATCCGGATCCGTTTCTGAACGGATAATTCATTCAGGTCGATCTCCGACAGTATGCGAGCGATTTTCTCCCCGGCGCTGCCGTCGCCGTAGATATGATCCGCCTCGTATTGGCCGTTATGTATCTGTTTTGTAATAGCCTCAATGACCTGATGCTTGTCATAATCGACATCGATCACATTCCTGCCCTTGAGTCGGTGCTGTTGACGCGTACCTATATTAACAGCCGGCACGCCGATGATCGTCCCTTCACGGACAGCACTGCTGGAATTACCAACCAGGCAGGCACACATATCCATCAATTTGACATACACATCTACCGGCAGGTTCTTAAACAGATGCAGCCAATCGTCAGGCTTGTTCTTCTCTCTAAAGGTCCTGATTTCTTTTGCCATCTCATCTGAACCCGCATCGGCATTCGGCCAAAGCAACAGGGTTGGCATTTTAAGATGGTCTAAGGCCGCTAGTGTCTCATGCATCGCAGCTCGGTTACAGCCGTACTCCGTCGTAACCGGATGCTGAGAGACCAGCAAAAACGGATTCTTGTGCAGGTCGAACTGTCCACCGACACCCTTATAAGTCGACCAGAATGCCTGCTGATCGATGCCCTTGCCCTTTCGATTGTCGGAAATGATCTCATTGACCAGATCCATCCGGGGACAGCCTGTCGAAAAAACATATTTAGGATCTTCGCCCATTCGTACGATTCGTCGGGCCGCGTCCTCATTCGCCGGAAAATGAATATGTGAAAGCTTGGTCACGGCATGTCGAATAGACTCATCGATGGTACCGGAAACCTCTCCTCCCATTGTATGAGCCAGATGAATATTCATATAGGCGGCAGTCGCAGCGGTCGCCAAGGTTTCAAACCGGTCCCCCACCGTCAGCGCAATATCCACTTTGTGATTCATGAATAAGCGAGACAATTCGATCATCCCCAGGCCGGTTGACATAGCCATCGTTTGAGGCGTTTCGCCTTCGACCAAAATGTGGAATTTCTCAGTGATCGGAAATCCATCTTTTTCGATAAGGTCCACAACACGCCCGTATCGATCCAGCAGCGCCGAAGCACCGACGAATACCGCTAAGTCCAGTGTTTCTGGGTTTTTTTGAATATGGGTCATCACTGACTTGATGCTTGCATAATTCGCCCTGCTGCCTATCACGACACCGATCTTTTTTTTCTTCATTTTCATTTATTGCAGCATTTCCATTCTGATTTGAGTATTCTTTGCAATGTCTATCTTTGCCGTTTTCCCAACAACATCGCCAACACGGTCCGGTGAAAGTCCGTCCCCCGGTTTTTTGTAGCACAACATATCAGCATTAACCTGTATTCCTTCCGGGATATCCTGACCTGACACAATACTTTTTTCAAAGATTCTTTTCATGTCCTGTAATTCATCTGCTATCGCATCTTTATCAACAGAATTCCCGACCGCTAAACTGACTTCTCTGATCGCTTCGACAAATCGTTTAAATCCGTCCGGTTCAAGAGAATGCTTCGCATCCGACCCATACATACTCTGGGATAATGTGAAATGTTTTTCAATAACGTTCGCTCCCAAAACGACCGCAGCAATCGCGGCCCAAACACCCATCGTATGATCGGAAAATCCGGTTTTGATACCATACCTGTTTTGAAGCTCTTGAATGATATTCAGCCCGGTTTTTTGAGGTGGACAGGGGTAGAATGAACTGCACTGCAAAACTGTCAGGTCACCACAGCCATTGCCCTTTAAGACTTCAACCGCTCGGTCAAGTTCCTTCCAGTTGCTCATCCCTGAAGACAAAAGAACTGGTTTCCCTGTACGTGCTATTTTCTCTAAAAGCGGGGTATTTGTAACTTCACCGGACGGGATTTTATATCTCTTGACACCAACGTCCTCCAGCAACTCCACCGCGGTCGCCGAAAACGCCGAAGAAATGAACTCCAGTCCACACTCCTGCTCCGTATACCGGATCAGGTCGGCATATTGTTCCGGCTCAAAAGCCGTTCGTTCAAAATACCGCTTCCGGCTCTCATCCCTAAAGTAAGGTGGATTCGGCGCATCAGGAAGGCTCTCGGCGTCGAATATATGCGTTTGGAATTTGACCGCATCAGCTCCGCAATCCGCAACCGCTTTAATAAAGCATCTCGCAAGTTCCAGCGACCCTTCGTGGGTATTCCCAACTTCAGCAATAATAAAGATTTCTCTAATGTCTTTTTCCATCAGTATACCAGTTCAACAATAAATGATACGGTCCGGAAAAAATACTGGCTCTGTCCAAACTCCGTCCCCGTGGGTTACAATTAACCGCCGATTATTCACGCATCTTCTTTTATTTATTTGGCCAAAGGCCCGCTCATATGAAACCTAAGCCTGGCTTTTTTTAAGGCCTTCCGATAAGATCGCTGCAATTATTGATACCATTAATGCTATCACAAACACCATAGCACTTTTCTTGACAGTGCCTCTTGGAAACGTATAAATCCCCGGTTTTTCTGCCAAGGGCGGACTCTTTGTCATCGTATTTTCTATTTCTTTAAGATGAGCCTTCAAATAATCCTGCAACTCCGTGGCCTCATAACCGTCAATCTGTTCTGATAAAAAAGAGTGATACTGCTGGATCGTATAATAAGAAGGCATTAGTTGCTCGACATGGCTCAATAACGTTTCATTTAATTTGAGCAGGTCCGCGCAATAGGCATACATTTCTTCGTTGGCTCTAATCCGGTCTTCAAGATCGATTATCTGAGTCTTTGCGGCCTGTAACTGGTACGCCAAAGGCAAAAAGGCACTATTCTCCCCAACATTGCTAAACTGCAAGATGATTTCGCTCGGCAACTTGTCTAAACCTTCGGAAGCCGAACTCTTCAGCTTCTCCAAAGTCGACATTTTCCTTTCTAGTTCCAGATTTAATGTGTATCTTGTGTCTTCGATGCCAGCCATGTCCGCCTTAAGGCTCACGATCTTGCTATTCAGCATCTCTTTCTCTGAATACATCGGCATGACCTGTTCGAAGTTGTTCCTACAGACCGTGGCTATTTCATGAATATTTCCTCCAGATTTTGCCTTCACGCCCATTACTAACAAAGCCCCCTCAACTTCTTGCAGCTTTTGCAACTCCTCGAAGTCTTTAACCTCTGATGGTTTTATAAATGAAGGCGAAATCTGAAAAGAAATAAACCCCTTTGCGCTTTCCATCATTTCAGTTTCGGCTATTTTTTGTCCACAACCATCTAAGCCGCTTTCTCTCAATTTCTTAAAAAGTTTCTGTAAATTCTCTGTACTATAAAAATTGCTCTCAAGTATTTCAAAGGCTTTTACTTGAGGAATCGATATATTGTATTTATAGCTTACAGAATAATCTCTTGGCTGTAGATACAAATATATGCCGACAAGCAATGCGGGTAAAAATGCACCCAAGGCAATCAACAATTTATGTCTGCTCAAGATAAGGATATAATCGAAAAGGTTAATTTCATCACACTCTACGTTGCTGGTACCGGCCTGATTGCTTCCGCTGTCATTGTGCATGCTGCTCATATTTCACTCCTTGATAGTTTTTCCTTCTTGAGGCTCAAGCTGACTCGATTGCAAGCAAAGGAATAATGTTATCTGAGTTTCACGCTGAAGGCAACCTTTATTTCATAGGTTTGGCGACAATATGGATAAAATACAGCTCGTGGTAATTTGAGTTTCTCAGGAAATCGGCGAGTGGAACTCGAAAAAGCAAAACTGCTGTTTTGAGAATACAAAAAAAGAGGGGTTTTGTTGCTTATGAGCTGAATACAAGAAAATCAAAGTGCGGCCTGATTATAGCCGGTGGTATAACGCCAGAACAGGTCGCATTTCCACAAACATTTTATTTAGTGAAATGTGGAGTTTTTTTTGTCCAGTGATATGCTTATAAGTTGAAAAATGAAATGTTACTTTTACTGCAGTCTTATCCGAAATAAAAAGCTCTGAATTGTTTATCTCTGATAGCGGCTATGTAATTTTTGGGGTCTGAATCGTATTGAACAAGATTCACAGAACAGATATATTTAACTCTAAAAGTATGAGAAACAGGAGAAATATCTAATCGCTCTTAAAACGGAAAAAATGAACGGCCCTAAACAGCTGCCTACGAAACGGGCACTGATCATCAACGCCCCCCTTGTTATTTTGG
>JACKQG010007677.1_pt1 | contig 10748 bp, 10 predicted proteins | sample 8237621 | NCBI WGS metagenome assembly JACKQG01 (sample SAMN15677084, study PRJNA649215) | marine metagenome | biome: marine; feature: Black Sea; material: saline water; isolation source: suspended particulate matter (SPM) from the Black Sea western gyre | collected 2013-06-09/2013-06-10 | depth... | reverse complement strand
ACTTTGGGATTGAGCGTTCGCGGCGAGACGGGCTCTTGCTCCAAGACCTGCATCAACGTGTCTAACGGATTGTCCGCTTGGAACGGCGGGCGAGCGGTCAACAGGCAGTACAAGATCGCGCCGAGCGAGTAGACATCCGCCGTCGCCGTTACCTCGTCGATCTTGCCGGACGCCTGTTCCGGCGGCATGTAGCCGGGAGTGCCCAGGATTTGGCCCGTTGCCGTCAGTCCGTCGTCGCCTTCGACTTTCTTGGCCAGACCAAAGTCAGTGACCTTCGGTTCCCCATTGCTGTCCAGCAATACGTTGGCCGGTTTCAAGTCGCGATGGATGACACCTTTCTCGTGGGCAAACGCCACGGCTTCTGCGACCTTTTTGGCATATTCGGCCGCCTCCCGAGGCGGCAGCGGGCCGTCGGCGACCTTGGCGGACAAACTGCTGCCTTCGACAAAGCCCATGGAGAAGTAATGCTGGCCCTCGTGCTCGCCCACCTCGAAGATTGGCACGATGCCCGGATGATCCAAGTTGGCCGCCGCTTCCGCTTCGGCATGGAATCGCTGGACGTCTTCTTCGCTGGCCAGTTGTCCGGCTAGTATCATTTTCAAAGCCACGATGCGGTTCAGGCTCACTTGCCGTGCCTTGTACACCACACCCATGCCGCCGCGAGCGATTTCGTCCAGTAGCTCGTAATCGCCAAAGTAACGCAGCATCGTACCAATCGCCACGCCGGCCGTTTCCGTTGGCGCGAGGGTCGGAGCTTCGGTCGGTTGATCAGTCGGAGGCAGCGTCACATCATCGTGCTGAGCTTCTGGGGCGGCGGCGGCACCTGCCGGCTGAAGCGGTTCAGCCATTCGCTCGAACTCGTCCCGGTTGGCAAAAAACGACTCCAACTCCGCCGCAATGTCACTATTCTGGGCGACGAACTCTTTCGGATCCGGCGCTTGGCCGGCGTCCATCGCCTCCAGATAGGCCGCGATGGCTTCATTCACCCGTTGTTCTCGTGCAGATGGCCCGTTTGTTTCGCCTGACATTGTTTTCGCTCCCGTTACAGCAGTTCATGCGTCCTCGTTCCCAAGCCGGAGTTTGGGAACCAGAAGAACGCGGCATCCGTTGATTCCGTATCCCCTACCTATTGAGCGTGAAACGCGTGCGAGATAGGCGCGCGGAATTCAGGAATTTTATTGAACGGTCAATGCAGCCCGCCAAACGCTCCTTCCATCGCAGAATTGAACCAAAACAGCATCAGACCGAAAGCCAACAAGGCGAGCATGTTAAGTATGAGGCCGGTGATCGACACGCCGCGGCAACGATTCTTGCGCAATAGGGCGGCCGCGGCAAGGCAACTGCCAATCAGGGCAAGAAGAGGAGCCACGTAGATGCTGAGAACCGCCATGAAACAGAATGCAGAGAACGCGTGCTCCAAGGTCGTCTCGATTGTCAGCAGAAAACCGCATGAAAAGATGATAATCATCACCAGACCGATCGTCCCAAGGACGACTGATGCCCTGCCAAGTCTCGACGGACGAGACGAGGCGGAGTCGCGAGGCTGCTCGTTTTCATTCGACATAGTTCGGCCTTTCTGCATTTGTCGAAGAAGGCTGACAGATCCTCTGGCGGAATCCCGTTCCAATGCCAAATCAATCATGTGTCGGCTTCATCATGGAGTTGCTGCCAGTCGGACGGTGTGTCGGGAATCTCGAAGACGACGCCCCAACCGCTCTCGTCCAGGCCATAGCCGCCGACCATCTTAGGTTGGGTGTCGGCTTCGCAGCGCAAGACGAATTTGAATCGGGACCAGCCGATCGGATCGGCGGGCGATGGTTTGGCTTCAACGAAAGTGTACCAGCCTTTGTGGATCATGCCTTCGAGCGTCCATGACACTGCGGGATCGTCGGCAAACGCAGCCTTGCCGATTGCGACGATGTGCTCCCGAATCCACGCTTCTCTCTCGGGCGCAGGCATCGGCTGTCCGCTTCCCTGAAAGAGCAGCCGGTCGAACTCAGACGAATCATAGCCAGTCACGTGAAACACGGCGCTCCACAATCCATCGCTGAAACCATAACAGGCGGCCAGGGTCGGTTTTTCTTTCCTGCCGAAATGCAAAGCGAATTTCAGGCGAGTCCAGCCGATCGGATCGGAAGGATTCGGCTCGACCTCAGCAAAGGCGACATCTTCCTCCTTGTGGATGATCTCCCGAATGGACCAGACGACATTCGGCGAATCTGGAAACGCCTCGCGGCCGATGGCGTCGATCTGTTGCTTGATCTTTGTTTCCCTCATCGAGCGGCGTGTCGCGAGCTTGCGATTTCTTTCGGTCTGCGTCTTCGTGGATTTTCCTGAGGTCGCTGGGTCGCCTTTCAGCTCGCGATAGAGAGCGTAAAGCACAAACGCTGCGACGCAGCTCCCGATGGCGAGGACGAGGTAAAGGTATATGGGCCCAAAGGCCAATTTGAGCCTGAAGTGCTCATTCAAGAACCCGACGAGCAACCATACTATGAGGAAGGCTACAAAAGAGAGAATTCCCGTCAAAAGGCCCCACATGCCCAGAGCATTCTTGATCAGACCGCCGCGGCCTTCGCTGGGCAGCAACATCACCGCAGGAATCAACCCCAAGCCCACGTAAACGGAAATCGTGACGATGACCCACATCTTTCCATCGGCGCCGTACAACAGCGGATCAGTGAGAAGATAATAGGCTGCCGCCGTGGCACCCGCGCAATGCCACAGGATCACGGTGATCTTCCTCGCACGTGCTCTGGCGTCTTCTTTCAGACCGGAGGCGGTCACATGCCAAAATCGCATGGCGAAGATTGCGAGCAACGGCGCAAGAAGCAGCGGAAATGGCAGCGGACTGTAGCGTCTGAGCACGAATGCGTCGGTGGGATCATTGGGCTTATGGTAGACGGTGATCGTCGCAGGACGTTGCTGGTGGTCGGCTTCGATCTGCGGTTTGGACATTGTGCCGAGGATCCGCTGTGCATCAAACTGGGATTCGCTCCACACGACTGTGAAGTGGTACCACAGTGGATAGATGCGGCCGCTTGTGAAGGTGCTGCCGTCAACCTCGTATTTGTATTCAACAACTGCCCGATAGCTGACGGTTGTGTACGAGCGCATTCCCCGTTCGTCGGTATGCTCCGTTTCCGTGCGTTCGATATTTGTCGAAAGCAACGTCGCCGGCGCCGGCTTGTACGTTGCCACCTTCTGGTGCTGCAACCAACCTGAATAGACCGCCGCGCCAATACTCACCACACACAGAAGCACAGGGGCCACAAACCTGAGCTTCTTCCGTTTTCGTAAGCAGACTGTGCAAACGAAGGAGGCAAACAGAGCAGCAAACCCGATGAGGCCGCCGTGCATTTCGGCTTGGCTTTCGTCCGGAGCGCCTCGCAACAGCGAAATGCCAATGCACACAAGCATGAGACCAATGACACCGAAGCCCGCGCAAATGACGATTGCTCCTCGATTGCCAACTGCATGGGGATCGGTCGGCCCAGGGCCCGTGGTCTTCTGCTGATGTCTTCGGCAGTATTTCGAACCAGGGATTGCCTTGTTCTTACATTGCCGGCCCTTCTTCGTTGTCGCTTGACATGTTTCCATCGCTTTGGCACCCGATTACGAGCTCTAATCGCCGTCCGCTCCAACGCCTCGATCGGCGTTGATCGCCTCACCAGACTGATGGCCCAACCCGAAATCGCCTCGCCACGAAAGGGCGGACAAAGCGATCCCGGCTATGATGCCACAGGCTAGACCTGCATAGGTGCCGATCTTGAAGAAGAACGGCGGTCTACCATCGACCATCGGGGGAGGTCCTCCAACCCAGAGCGCCCCGTAGTCGAACAATACACCAACGATTCCTCCGACAACGGCGCCAGGGACTACCCCGATCCACATACTCCAGACCGAATTGCGCAATCGGCCCCAAGCGATCGGCACGCCGAGAGCCAGCGGAATCAGCCCCAGCCATTCATATACACCGATCGCGAGAAACGGCCGCGGGTCGTACGGGCTGGGTGCCAGCAGCAGATAGCACACGCACGTCCCGATGCCGAGCCCGTGCCAAGCGACGCCGAGGGTCAAAGACAGTCTCTGCCGGCCTCCTGCTTCGAGGAACGGCCCCGCCGAAATGCCCGCGCCAAGGGAGAGAAGCAGCATGAAGAACAATGCGTCGGCGCCAGCTTCGAATCCTGCAATGTCCACATACCCCTTTCCAGTTGAATCGCGGCCGCGTCCACCACCAAAGAAACCGCTCGTTGGCGGTCTGTAGTGGGCTCGTTCCCTGGTCTCTGTACGTATCCGATGCGCAAATCCATCGAAGTGTGCAACGCTGCTCAGCAGTCCCACCAAGCCGCCGCCGGCCAGCAACAAGCCGACCGCCAATGCAATCCATCGAGACGTCGTTCGTGATTGAGTCATGACGGTATCCGATCTTTTCTCCGAACTTGTATTCATACAGCCCAATGTGCACGGCACTTCGGCGCATTGTACCATCCGCGTGAGGGCCATAACGCTCTAGGGGGTCACTATCACCTCCTCTTCAGTTCTCACTCGGATCGCGGCGTTCTTGACCGAAGCCACAAGAACAGACGCACGATGGAACCAACCAGACCTACGACGAAACCGGGAAGAATTGCAGCGGCGTACACAACGAAGACGATTGCCTCAGTGGGCAACTGAAGTACCCGGTGAGGCGAGCTGAGGAGATTCGCGTTAATCGCAACGATGATCATCCCCAAGAGCACCGCTAGGGCCAAAGGCGCTCCCCAGGCCAAGAACACAAAGTCACGCCACTTGAAGATCAGCAATAACGTGACGAAGACGATCCAAATGAAGAGCCAAACGAACAAGCTGACGTCGACGCTCTGTCTGGCCTGTCCGACGACGCTCCCCAGAGCCCAAAGCGGCACCCATACGGCGGCGGGAGAGATGATGTACAACACCCGCCAGAGCCAGCAGAACACGGAACGCCGTGGTTGATGCTCGTGCTCATTCATTGTGTGCTCCTTCGTCTCCGGAAACCTCCTGCTCGCGTCCCGCAGATAATCGCACCAAGCACATGCGACAAAAAGGGAGAAGAAACCCAATCAGTCCACCAATCACCGCGAACACATAGGGGGCCCAATAGAAGTCTTTGGCCACCGCAGCCCAAACGACGAAGCCGATCACATAACCCAAGTGAACCAGCAGCGCGCACAGAACCATTCCCGTGTCCAGGGCTCGAAGCGCCGCGTTCAAAGCAAAGGGCCGAACGACAGAAGCACGAGCGAGAAAAACGTTGAGCGCGAAGCCAAGGAGGGCAGCAGCAGCGGCAGCAACGTACCATCGGTCCCATCCCCCCGGGCGATGGACAGCATCCGGCGCCGGCAAGTTCATTTTGTGCAGGAGGATCCAGACCCCGAAGGTGACGGGAAGAAGAAGTAGAACGCTAATCGCCCAGGCTCGGATCAGGAGCCATCCGATCGCCCTCCACGAGATACTTGGTTTCACTCCTCTCTCGCGGACTGCTCGCCGGATCATGCCCCACAGCAGCCCCACAATGACTCCGCCGATCGAGGGCACGGTGAGGAGCAGGGCAACCCCACTCGAAAATGCGAGAAGAATCTGCAGCGGAATACTGTGGGCAAAGAGCACGAAGCTGTTGGGGTTCATGAGTTCGCTCCTTCAACGGTTTCATTGTTCATCGGTCACTTCTCGTTCTCAAGCGCCGCGTTCACTTCTCGTTACCAAGCTCCGGCTTGGGAACCGACTGGCATGAGGTTCATTTTCGTCGACAGGAAGCGGAGCTTCCGAAAAATGCGTCGCCAAACTGGAGTTTGGCAACGAGTGCACGATATCATGGAAACTTGACGGTCGCCCTTTCGCCTTGTTTGCCCCCTTGTTGTGAACCACTCTGGTTTGGCTCGCCGTATCAGCAAATCGCAGCCCGGCATCCGCTCGAATTCGTCATGGTTTGCGTTTGGCGTCGAACAATTCTCGAATCTTTGCTCGGCGCAGATAGATCATTGACCAGCCATTTACAGCAAAAACACCAAGTGCGAAAAGTCCGCAGGTCGCGAACATGGCCATGAACACATCTGCCATGTAGCCTCCGTTAATGAACGTGTGCAAAAACAACGCCGCGAATACCAGAAAGAGGATGCCAGCGCCGATTGCAACTACCCAACCAACGAAAAGTGCCGCAACCAGGCCATACGGTTTTCGCAGCCACAACCCAAGAGCGGATACAGCGGACAGCGCGGAAGCCGGAATGCAAAGAAGCATGATCATCACTTCGCCGAATGTCAACTCGTGCCAGCGCAGTGCCAACTGTAGTCCGTTGCAGCCGAGTCCGAGGGCGAGGATCACGTGCAGAACAGCCACGGCAACAAGTCGTTTTGGCATTCGATCGTTGCGTTTTTCGGACCCCGATTCCGCCGATGATGGCGGCTTCATCTCGTCCTGCATTTGTTAACTCCCAGCCAGCATTTACCTTCCATGTACAAGAGCCGCAAGACCCAGCGGAACACGGAATGTCGTGGTTGATGCTCGTGCTCGTTCATTGTGTGCTCCCCTTTTTTGCCGCACGACAAACGCCGCATCGGGTCACCGGACACGCTTCACTCCCTAGCACCAAATGGAAGACACTGTGGTCGGCATACAGAATGAGGTCTTACGGGTCTGGATCTGGGAAGTCGTGAGTGTCACTATCCGTACACCGAAAGTACAAAGAAGGAATGACAGAATCATGGGGCAGAATTATGAAACATGAAGGAAATGGAGATGATCATCATTCTGCCTCCATCATTCTGCCAGCTCGCGGCAAGTTCGACGAACCGTCTATTCCCATTCGGAACATGAAATCGGACAAACACCATTTGGCGCTAGTTAAGAAGCCTAAGATTGTGTTGCTGAGTCAGGGCGGCGTGCCATCGTCGTTGGGTCGTGTGTGGTTTTCTGTTGCTGGCGAAAATCGAACGGTACGCGGACTGCGACTAGATGAGCGCAGAATTGAAGCCTCGCAACTCCAAGTCGCGGCCGGCTATGCTTGATCGTCGCCTCTCCGATCCTTTCGAGACATTAGTATTTCTTTCCCAGAAACTATGGCCACAACTAACACACCGACGATCAGGCCCCAGAGCAAACCATTGACAAGGCCCAGGCCAATGCCGAGCCCCAAAGGGTCGAAATTGTCCACGCCTCGCAAGGGCGGCATCACAACTCGGAAAAAGTCAGGGCAAAATTTTCCCAAGAAGGCACCAATGCCCGTTCCGACAATCCCAAAGCCAATCGCTGTACCCACGACCGTTGCAAGAGCCTTGAATAGCGTCATCTGAAAAACTCCTGAGTCATAATTGTATTGATGGACAAAGAGATTTCAGCCGACAAGCTGTTGGCAAAGTAGCGTACCTCCTGGAAGCTCCGCTTCCCGTCAAGCGAAGCAGAGCTTCGCGTTACATCGGTTCCCAAGCCGGAGCTTGGGAACCAGAGGAACGAGTGGCATCGGAACTCACGCCGATACGTACAAAATTACGGGAACTTGACGGCGGCCGTTTCGCCTTGTTGGATAACTGTGTCTTGGTTCTCATTTCCGTAGAAGACTCGATAGGCTCCGGGACACAAGGACTCGAAGCTTGCCTTTCCTGCAACGATGTCAGCCGTAACACCCAAGGAAAACGCCACCCTCCCTGCCTGGTCGTCGTCAATACCTGGAGGCAGGCCCGCTTGTCCGTCCAGCGGAAGCAAGCGTAGCGATTTGTCCTCGGCCTCGGAGTCCATAGTGACGTCGAGCGCCCCTGACTCCTGCGGATTCAGCGTCAAGTCCAAGGTCGTTTCGCTCCCGGCCTCGATCGTCAACCAACGCGAAGAAAGGTAGGTGTCTTCCCATTTGGCGTAGAACACGTACGTTCCCGGCTCCAGCCGGACGTGACGGTGACGTGCCGTCTGCTGCCCGACAATATCCAGCCGCGTAATGCGGGGCTTGAAGGTTGTGGATTCCACCGATCCGCTATCGGTATCCGGATCGATGCCGACCCCCGCCAAGTTCGATTGCTGATCTCCCGCCGCCGTGACTCCGCAGTATCCTGTGCCAACCATACCGTCGCCGGGGATGCGGAAGTCGATCTTGCCGGTCACGTACGGCTTGTCCTTGTCCGCCGGCGGCACGGAGGGATCCGTCGGCGGCTCCGGCGGCTCGACGGTGAAGGTCCCGGAGACAACGCTTCGGGCGTCGTCGGGAAGTGCCAAGTGGATGCGTCCCTTGAGTAAACCGCCCTCCGCCTTGCTGAAGCTCAACTGTAGCGTGTAGCCGTCCATGTACATCTCATTGGTGGGAAAGTTGGCTCCCTCCTTCTTGACGTCGACGTGGACGTGCGGCCTGCTGCCGAAACCGGAGTCCGAGGCGGCGACGTTCCACTTTGCGCCCGTCAACGGCTGGCCACGGTCGAGGAACAAGAACAGCTTGACCTTCGCGTCGGGAAAGACGCCTTCGCCTTGTTGAAGGGTCAGTTGGTCGTTCCACAACTCAAACTTGTCCGGACGGAATTCCTTCCCAAACAACGTACCCGATACCGGCGTATCAGGGATGGCGACGGACGCCGTCCCCGCCACGGTCGCGGACTCCGCCACGGTCGCAGGCTCGTCCGTTCCCGTCTTCGGCCCCGCATCCGCAGGCTCAGGCTCGGATCGACAGCCGAGCGTTACGACCGCCAAGCTCAGACACATCACAGCTTTCCACGCCCACTGGACTTTCATGACAAGCTCCTTTTCAAAACGTTGGGTTGGACCTTCACACGCGAGCTTTCTTCTTGGCACGCGTGGTCAACAAAAATGGGCCGTACAGAATCAAGGCCAGCGCAATCAGCAGCAATACTGGTGCGCTGACACATAACACACCGCCGAAAAACGATTGCTGTTTCGTGTCGCGAATGTTCTCGTACACGCGAAGCTCCACCGACTCGATTTCTGATTGGTAAACGCGATCCGGCTCGATGCTAATCTGAAAGCACGCCTTGCCGGACGGCGGCGTGGTGAAGCGGCCGATGGAGCTTACGACGGCCAGCGTCGCCTCGCCCCGTTGCTCGTCGAATTGGTAGTCCTGCCAATAGCGGAATTCCATGGCCGCGTTCCACACGATGCGTTCCGAGCCGCCGTCAAGCTGCTTGCCGTTTTCGTCCAGGACGGCGTAGGCGACCACGAAGTTGTATTGGGGCAGCCTCTTGCCATCTTCGCCCGTTTCGAACGACCGGGAACGAATCCCCGTTTTGAGTTCCAGTTGGTTGAGGCCCCCGGCCGACAGCGAGATCGGTTCGGTCGCCTGTGGCTTCTCGATATCGATCGGGAACGAGAACGCGGGATCCGTCCGATCCTCGATGAATTGAAAGCCAGCAGAGCCCAACATGACGACGCCGGATGCGAGGCTGGCGAATCCCGCCACCACCAGCAGCAGACCGACAAGGGAAAAGGCGCAACCGGCCAGCACGGGCCGGCGTCTGGTCCATCGCCTGAATCGTCCGATCACACCCACCGGTCTTGCCAGAATTGGCTCGTCGTCCAGGAACCGTTGGAGATCCTCGGCCAGTTCCCGTGCCGAGCGATAGCGACGGCCGGCGTCCTTTTCGAGGCACTTGAGCGAAATCGTTTCCAGATCGCGGGGAACCGTGGGGTTCAGCCGCCGTGGTGGAACTGGTTCTTGCTCCAACACCTGGAGAAGCGTGTCCATTGGATTCGCGGTTTGGAACGGCGGACGGCCGGCCAACAGGCAGTAGAGGATCGCGCCGAGCGAGTAGATGTCCGAATGTGGCCCAATTGCATCGAGCTTCCCCGCTGCTTGTTCCGGTGGCATGTAGCTGGGCGTGCCCAGGATCTGCCCCGTGGCCGTCAATCCGCTATCGCCTTCGACTTTCTTCGCCAAGCCGAAGTCGGTGATCTTGGGTTCGTAGTGACCCGATTCATCGGGTCTGTCATGTGAATGGTCCGCATGAATGCGGTCACTACGAGCGAGCAGCACATTCGCCGGTTTCAAGTCGCGATGGATCACACCTTTCTCGTGGGCAAAGGCGACGGCTTCGGCGACCTTCTTCGCATACTCTGCCGCTTTCTTGGGCGGTAGAGGGCCATCGGCGACCTTGGCCGACAGGCTGCTTCCTTCGACGAAGCCCATCGAGAAATAGTGCTGGCCCTCGTGCTCGCCAACCTCATAGATGGGCACGATGCCGGGATGGTCCAGGTTGGCCGCCGCCTCCGCCTCGGCGTGGAAGCGCTGGACGTCCTCTTCGCTGGCCAATTGGCCTGCCAGGATCATTTTCAATGCCACGACGCGGTTCAGGCTGACCTGCCGTGCCTTGTACACCACGCCCATTCCGCCGCGGGCGATTTCTTCCACCAGCTCGTAATCGCCGAAGTAACGCACCATCGCGCCAATCGCGGCGTCAGCCGTTTCGGTCGGCGCGAGTGTGGGAGCTTCGGTCGGTTCGCTGGCCGGGGGAAGCGTTACATCGTCGTGCTGAGCATCTGGGGTGGCGGGCCCCACTGGCTGAAGCGGTTCGGCCATCCGGTCGAATTCGTCCCGATTGGCAAAGAACGACTCCAACTCCGACGCGATGTCACTGTGAGCGGCGATGAACTCCTTCGGCTCCGGCGCTTCACCGGCATCCACCGCCTCCAAATACGCCGCGATCAGTTCGTTTACTCGTTGCTCTCGTGCTGATAACTCGTTGGTTTCACCGGACATTGTTTCACCTCCTACCTTATCAAGCGTGAAACGCGTGCGAGAT
>JACKQG010006646.1_pt2 | contig 10749 bp, 9 predicted proteins | sample 8237621 | NCBI WGS metagenome assembly JACKQG01 (sample SAMN15677084, study PRJNA649215) | marine metagenome | biome: marine; feature: Black Sea; material: saline water; isolation source: suspended particulate matter (SPM) from the Black Sea western gyre | collected 2013-06-09/2013-06-10 | depth... | reverse complement strand
TGTTGAATTCCTATCGGATTTTGTGCATTCAAACAATCGCTTACCTGAATTGCCTGTTATTTCTACCAATTTTCCAAATAACATATTTGTAATAAATAATATAAATACTGCTACTATAAATAATTTTTTCATGATACAATTCCTTTTTTAATATAATTTAATTTACTTTACAACAAATTCTGGATCTCTGCACACAATTTGTTTGATTTTTCTTTACTTTTACTTTCTGCAATGATACGAATAACAGGTTCAGTTCCAGATTTTCTGATATGAATCCAGTATTTATTATCAATTATTTTTATTCCATCAGTTAAGTCAAACTTTTTATTACAATATTGCTTTTTTATTTGTGATATTTTTGTTTCAAAATCTATGTTTTCAGGAACTTGAACCTTCTTCTTACACATATAATAACCTGGAATATTATTTTTCAATTCGGAAATCTTTTTCCCTGTTATTGCAATGTATGATAAAATTAGAGCCATTCCAAGTGGAGCATCTCGGGTGAAATGTAAATCTGGAAGAATAATACCGCCATTTCCTTCGCCACCAATTACACAATTATGTTTTTTCATCATTTCAGCAACATTTATTTCACCTACTTTAGAGCGGAAAACCTGCACATTATACTTTTTAGCAATGTCATCAGAAGCCATTGATGATGATAAATTTGTTGCAATATTTCCTCTGTTTTGCGAAAGAATAAAATCCTCAATTAAAAGTAAAGAAAATTCAGTGCCAGGAGCCTGACTTTTTTCTGTTACAATTGATAATCTATCAACATCGGGGTCTGTGGCAAAACCAATATCCGCTTTTTTTGAAACTACCAATTTTTCCAGTTCTTTGAGATTATCAGCAGACGGTTCTGGAATTCGTGAGAAAATCCCTGTTGGCTCAGAAAAAAGTTCAATAACTTCACATCCCAGTGTTTTCAATAAACTAGGAGAAATTAGACCTCCAGCTCCATTGGTGGAATCAATAACAACTTTGAAGTGCCTTCTCTTAATTGCTGGCACATCAACATATTTTACACCAAGAATTGCAGTTATATGATTTTCTATTGCAGAATTATCAGTGCTTAATTTGCCAATTTGATTCCATTTTTGTTGTTTTATATCTTCTTCGTTTATTACCCAGAAATTTTTTGTTTGTTCAGAGGTTAAAAATGTTCCATCTTTTCCAATTAATTTTAAAGCATTCCATTCTTTAGGATTATGGCTGGCAGTAATTGCAATTCCTCCGCTTGCTTTTGAATTTTCAACAGCAAGTAAGATTGTCGGTGTTGGACAGATTCCAAGATTAACAACATCAGCTCCAACTGACATCAATCCTGAGGACACCGCATTAAACAACATTTCCCCTGTTGTGCGTGAATCTCTGCCAACTAAAATTTTACCTTTTTCACAGAAAATTCCAAATCTTTGTGCGAAATTCATCACCAAATCTGCGGTTAATGCTTCGCCGACAATTCCCCTGATTCCTGAAACGCTTATCATTAATTTTGACATTTTTCCCTTTTTTAAGCACTAATACAAATAGTGCTTAATCATTTTGTGTATTTTGCTAATAATAATCTTGCGAGAATTTTTATCTAATATTTCAAAGACAATTCTGTAATATTCTTCTGGCAACATTTGTTCTGCTTTTTCAGGCCATTCTATAAAGAAAATTCCTTTTTGATTCAGAAAATCAGTGAATCCAATATTAGCAATCTCCTCTTCATTTTTTAATCTATAAAAATCAAAATGATAGATTGGAAGATTTGTTTTATATTCATTCAAAATCACGAAAGAAGGGCTTGTGATAAGGTCTCCAGCTCCAAGGCATTTTGCAGTTTCACGAACGAAAAAGGTCTTTCCACTTCCCAATGGACCATATAAAGCCACGACATCACCTTGACTTAATTTATTAGAAAATTCTTTTGCTATTTCCCCAGTTTCTTTCAAAGAATGGCTTATTTTTGTTATCTCGTCCTTCTCGTCCCCTATATCCATCATATCCCTTATTTCCTCTTTGGTGTTAAAATAGATATTGGCAAAATCATCTCTTCCATAGAAACTCCACCATGTTGATAAGTTCCAGCAAATTTCTTTTTATATTCGTGATAATCGGTTGGATATACAAAATAATAATCACCTTTTGCAAAGATGAAATTATCAACCATAGTTTCAGCTGGAAGTCCAAAATCTGATGGATTGGTTACTTTTATTATTTGTCGTTCATTGCAAGAGATATTTTTTCCATGTTTAGCTCGTAAACCTGAAGAAACATCTCTGTCACTTATTACTTTGGTTGCATGTTCTACCTTAATAGAGCCATGGTCTGTAGTTAGAACAATTACAGCATCTTGTTTAGATATTAATTGTAACGCCCTGTAGAATTGTGAGTTAATAAACCAGATTTTTGACAAAGACCTTAATGCTCTATTATTTTGAATGATCTCCTGCAAAATCTCATCCTTAAAACGATGATGAAGTAGTAAATCCAAAAAATTATATACTAAAATCACTAACCGTTCTTTCTTATAACCTGGAATTTTTTTTACAACATATTCGCCTTCATCTATGTTGAGAATTTTTGTGTATTTACTCCCATTTGGAAGTAAGATTCCTAATCTTTTAATTTGCTCATCAATAAAGAAATGCTCATCACGATTGAAACTGCTTTCAATGTCCTTGGAGCTTTTCCAACATTGTGGATAGATTTTTGCAATTTTATCTGGCATCAATCCACTAAAAATAGCATTTCTTGAGTAAGGCGTTGATGTTGGAAGAATTGATAAATAGTAATCAGTTTTTATATTAAAAAGTTTCTCTAAAAATGGTTTGAATATATTAAATTGATCCAAACGCAGACAATCTAAAACAATAAAGTAGACCAGTTTTTTCGTAGAAAGTTTTTGTGCAATATACTTTTTTACTAATTGGTATGATAAAATTGGATAATCTTTGTTGTTTAAGAATTTAGTATAATTTTTACTAATGAAGTTTGAAAATTCAACATTGCAATTTTTCTTCTCATAATTATGCATTTGTGTAACATCTTCATAATAAATAGAGTCAAATTTTATATCCCAATCAACGATTTTTCTATAAATTTCTACCCAATCTTGCCAATCTGGCTCAGAAAACAACTTTTGATTCAGCCAAGCAGAAAACTGTGTATATTCCTCCCCTATCCGATTCCTTCTTATTTCCTCACTCATAAGGATTTTTTTGATAGACATCAAAACCTGATTGGGATTTATCGGTTTGATGATATAATCTGTAATTTGCTGTGAAATTGCCTTATTCATCAAACCCTCTTCCTCGTTTTTTGTAACCATCACAACAGGAAGAGAAGCATTTCTTTTTTTGATTTCTGATAGAGTTTCAAGTCCATCCAGACCTGGCATCATTTCATCAAGAAGCACTAAATCAAAGTTATTTTCCTCAACTAATTTGATACCATCATTACCATTAGAGGCTGGAACAACTTCATAATTTCTCTCTTCAAGAAATAGTATGTGAGGTTTAAGCATCTCTATTTCGTCATCTATCCATAGTATTTTTACTTTTTTCATTGTTGTACTAACTCCTAATTTGATTTAGTTCCATTATATTTCTCAGTTTTTCACTTATTTTTTCTTGTAAACTTGTCCCCGTGAGTCAGCCTTCAGAATTAGAATAACTGACTGTTTCTTTTTAATACTATAAATAAAGCGAATCGTCCCTATCCGCAAGCGCCAAAGACCCCTTTGTCCTTTTATCGGTTTAATGTCAAGATTATTTCTGTATGGTGATTCAGAAAGTAACTTAAAATTTTGAAAGACTTTCTTTACAAACTTATTAGTTTTTTTATCAAGGAATCTGCGAACCTGTTTCGTGAGTTCAACTCTATACACTTATACCTCGTGATTTTATATAATCTTCAAGACCTATTGTTTCCCCTTTTTCAAATTCTAATTCACCTTCAATAATAATATTCAAATCATCCATTGAAAGAACCTCATTTTCATCTTCCTCTTTCAACAGATTCCATTTAATTAATAAGAATTGAAGAAAGTCATACAACTCTTTTTTTGCAGAAATGGGTAGTTTATTAAACCCTTTAATAATTTTAGTTTGTGTTATAGTAGCCATTTTGCCTCCAATACACGCCAACTGGCGGTCTTTCTTTATCTCACAAATGAGTCTGTTGATTAATTCGGATTTTTCAAAAATTTGTAAAAATTTCATGGCTTTTTATGTATCCTCAAGTGGAGCTCGTGCTTGTCCGAAGGATCTGCCTTTGGCATGATATGATGATTTATGGGGTTCAAAATTAAATCACCAAATCTCCCCCGATACACTCATACTTCGCTATGGGGCAGGCAAATGAATAAATCAACAAATTTATAAATAATCATTGATTATATTAGAATTTTAAATATTTCTCTATCAAGATTCTGAATCATTTCCACCATTATATCGCTCAATAAACTCTCTTTTAAGCTCCATAAAATTATCATTCATAATTGCTTTTCTAATATCTTTCATCAAATTGAAATAAAATGTCAAGTTATGAATCGTGGTTAATCTAACTCCTAAAATTTCATTGATATTAATCAAATGTCTGATATAAGCACGAGAAAAGTTCCTGCATGTATAACAATTGCATTCATTTTCAAGTGGTCTGAAATCCTCTTTGTATTCACCATTACGGACAGTTAATCTGCCATTTTTAGTAAATGCTGAGCCATTCCTTGCGTGACGGGTTGGCATAACACAATCAAACATATCAATGCCTCTTTCAACATTCTCAAGCAAATCAATCGGAGTGCCAACTCCCATCAGGTAACGGGGTTTCTCTTCAGGAAGCATTCCATCAAGCAATTTTACTATTCTGAGCATATCTTCTTTTTCTTCACCAACTGCTAATCCACCAATTGCAAAGCCATCAAAACCAATCTTTATAAGTTCCCTTGCATTTTCTTCTCTAAGTTCATCAAAAATACTTCCCTGAACAATTCCAAAAAGAATTTGATTCCCATTCATTTTTTGATATGCATCTTTGCATCGTTGTGCCCATCGTAAAGATAATTCTGCAGAGTTTTTTGCATATTCATAACTACAAGGATACGGTGCGCATTCATCAAGAACCATAATAATGTCAGCACCTAAACTGTGTTCGATTTCCATCACTTTTTCCGGTGAAAAAAAGTGATAACTTCCATCAATATGTGACTGAAATTTTATTCCTTCTTCTGAAATTTTACGAAATTTTTGCAAACTCATCACCTGAAAGCCACCGCTGTCTGTTAAGATTGGTTTATTCCAGTTTATGAATTTATGTAGTCCACCACATTTTTCTATGAGTTTATCGCCAGGTCTGAGATAAAGATGGTATGTATTTGCCAGAATGATTTCATACCCAATTTTTTCCAACTCCTCGGGAGACATTGCCTTGACAGCACCCAAAGTTCCTACTGGCATAAAAACTGGAGTGGCAACTTTCCCACGAGAAGTTCTTATCTCTCCGATTCTTGCAGAAGAATTTTTATCCCTTTTTATTATTTTAAACTGGTATTTATTCATTGCGGTTTTAATTCTCCTGGTATAATATTTCTCTTTAGTGAAAATTGTCTGGAAACAAAACGGGATATATCGTTGTAAAATGCAAATATCATAAGTGTAAGAATAATAGCAAGACCTATTCTCTGTGATAATGCCTGGATAGATGGTTTTACTGGTTTACCAAAGATTCCTTCAAGAAGAGCAAAGATAATCAAGCCACCATCTAAAACTGGGATTGGGAGTAAATTCATAATCATTAAGATAATGCTTATCATTGCCATAAATGATAGAAACGAGGTTAATCCCTGTTCGGCTTGTTGCCCTGTAATTGCAGCAATCATAATAGGTCCACCAAAGCTTTTACTTATGTGCTGTGGATGTCTAAACAGCCTGAATAATCCATTATAATATCTATAAACTGTTGCAATACTACTCATAAAGCCATATTTGATAGATTTAAAAATACTAAATTTTTCAACAAAAAGCAAATTTAATTTTTGTGATATTCCAATAATTCCAACATTACTATCAGACTCTAAATTTAGTTGCGGAATAACTGTCATATTTATTATTTCATCATTCCTTTTTATTATAAAATTCAATGGAATTTCAGGACTTTCTTTTATAATCTTTTGCATATCATACCAATCATTGATTGGAGTATCATTTATTCCAATAATAATATCATTCTCTATGATTCCGGATTGATATGCAGGTAAACCATATAAGACCTCACCAACTTCAGCTGATACATAAGGTTTAATGTTTGTGAACCAATTTTGATAATCGAAATTCTGCACAATAAGATTTGTAGTTTCTCCATTTCTTATAATAACAACTTCATGATTCTGCTTGTCATTTTTTGTCCAGGCTGTTACTATAGACATCCAGCCAGTAATTTTATTCCCATCAATTTCTATAATCTTATCATCTTTTTTAAATTTTTGAAATTCCTGATTGTTTATTTTTGAGATTTGCCCAACAATTGGCTCTAAATCATAGGTCTTTATACCAATCATAAAAGTTAAAGATAAAATAATAATAGCAAAGATAAAGTTTGATAAAGGACCGCCAAGTGCTATAAGGGCTTTTTGCCACCACTTTTTGTATTTAAAACTTTCGTTTGAGAAAGTATCGGAATCATCTTCTTTATCAGGATTCTCCCCTAACATTTTTACATATCCACCTAAGGGAATGAGAGAGACTCTGTATTCTGTCTCTCCAATTTTAATACCAACAAGTTTAGGACCAAATCCAAACGAGAATTTTTCAACCTTTACTTTGCAAAGGCGTGCAATGATAAAGTGACCCAACTCATGCACAAATATAACCATACCCAAAAGTATGATAGTTGATATAATAGTAATCAAATCTACCTCTTATCTGTTATCATATTAATTTTTTTATAGAAGATAATTACCCCATCTTATAATTAGTGTCTGTCCGTAAACTCCCTTGCGAATGGTCGAAGACCTTCGCAATGGATGAAGAGATACAACCATTACGGAGGTTTCGCAAGCTTAACCATCCGTAAGGTTTTAAAAAACCGACTTTAGGGACGGACACTAATTAATTGTCATTCAACATAAAATATTGCTTTTACAGGATTTATTTTTGAGGCTTTATAAGCTGGATAGAAACCAGAAACAAAACCAACAAAAATTGCAAATATCAAACCAACAATTATTCCTAAAAGTGGAAAAGCAATTTCTATTCCGATTTTTGAAGTTACAAATTTAGTTAAAAGTAATGATAAACCTGCTCCGAGCATTCCACCAATCATTGCTAATATTACGGACTCAAAAAGAAAATGGGCGAATATATCCCTATTCTTTGCTCCGATGCTCTTTCGTACGCCAATCTCTTTCATCCTTTCTCTGATAGAAATAAGTAGAATACTGAACAATCCTATCCCGCCAGTAAACAGAGAAATTCCTGAAATGCATAATAAAATAATATTCCAGTTCTTCAATTGTGTATTGATTTGTTCTCTTATCTCCAGCATTCGCTCACTTATATTCATAATTTCTATATCATCTGCCATATTATGATGCGCCAGAATCAGTTGTCGGGCTTGATTATACACAGTCCCAACTTTATCAGCGTTTGTGACTTTAATCCAGATGTTATCTACTTGCATATTAGGTCTAAAGTATTTTGCAGCAAATTTAGATGTTATAAAGCAAGTTTCATGGTCACGCTTTCTTTCCCACGGATTAGCTTTTGCTATCCCTTTTTCAAAATCCTCCTCTTTAAGAACTCCAATAATCTTTAATCGGATGTTATCAAATGAAATATATTTTCCAATTGCATTACTTTTAGGAAAGTATTTCTTATCCAATGATGCTCCAATTATACAAACATTATCACCATTTTCTTCTTGAATAATACTAAATAATTTCCCTTTTCCAATAAGGTAATGTTTATTATTAAAAAAGAAATTTGAAATACCTTTCAATCTGATTTTACTTTTCTTCTTGTTAATAACGCAGTTTTTTTGTTCTTCTATTGAAGCATAAATAAACTCAACATTATTTAATTTTTTTTGTAATACTTCATAATCTTTATATATAAGATTCTTAAATCTAACTGATTGATAATATTTTTTTAATTTATTATTCTCATCTTTAGGAAATGAAGAATATAAGACGATCACATTATCATATCCCAGTGAAGTAATCACATCTTCAATAAGTTTCTTCATTGCAGATACGGAAGAGAACATAGTAGTCACAGCAGCAACACCAATTACGATTCCTGCAAGTGTGAGAAAGGAACGCAATTTATGTGCAAAAATGTTTTTCAATCCTGCAATGAAAGTTTCTGTAGTTTTCATTTTTTCCTATTTGCCACAGAGACACAGAGATTTAATGATGTTTTTTAACCATATATTATGCACTTATCTACCTACTGTAAACTGCTATTACTCACCGTCACTAGCAGTAACCAACTCCTTTTTACATTTCAAACAAACCATTTTTTTGACACCTTTCTTGGTTGGTACATCAAACATTGTTTCTGCTGCACAATCAGGACATTTCATTTTTACTGGTTGATAATTTGTGATAAATTCACATTTAGGATAATTTGTGCAACTAAAAAATATTCTACCTTTTTTATTTTTTCTTTCTAATAATTCTCCATCACAAAGTGGGCATTTCAAACTGGTTGAAAATGGCTTTGTGAACTTACATTTTGGATAATTGGTGCAAGCATAAAATTTACCAAACTTACCTACTTTTAGTATCAATTCTGCTCCACATTTGGGGCATTTTTCATCAGTTTTAGATTGAATGACTTTTCCGTTTTTATCCAGGGATTTGATATTTCTACATTTTGGAAAAGCAGAACAGGCAAGATATTTACCATATTTGCCAAATTTTATTATCATTGGAGCACCACATTTTTCACACTTAATATCACTAACTTTTTCTAAATTCTTTCTTTCCTTTTTAATGTCAATTTTTTCTACAAGAGAGATGAAAATGTGATAATAATCTCCCAATAACTTTTGCCAATTTTTGTCTCCATTCTCTATTTCATCAAGTTGATTTTCCATTTTTGCAGTAAATGAAACATTGAAAAAGTCAGCAAATTTATCAATGAGAAATTTCACTACCTCCATTCCTAATTCAGTTGGGTAAAATTTTCTCTTCACAAGATTTACATATTTTCTTATCAGCAATGTAGAAATAATTGGCACATAAGTACTGGGTCGTCCTATTCCTTCGGCTTCAAGTTTTTTTACAAGTGTTGCTTCTGTATATCTGGGTGGATGTTTTGTAAAATATTGATTTTTATGGAGATTTAATAATTCTAATTCATCCTTTGCATTAAGTAATGGAAGCTTATCACCACTATATTTGATAATTATAAAGGGATAAACCTTAATAAATCCATCAAATTCAATATTACTTCCATAAGCTTCAAAAAGACCTGAGCCTGCTTTAATAGAGACACGAGTCATAGATACTTTTGCAACTGCCATTTGAGTTGCGACAAATCTCTGCCAAATAAGTTTGTATAATTTATATTGTTCTTTAGATAAGAAATCCTTTACATATTCAGGAGTTCGGAACGATGAAGTTGGACGTATTGCCTCGTGTGCATCCTGTGCTTTATTTTTGTTTTTATAAGCTCTTATGAATGGATTAGAATATTTTTCCGGAAATCTTTCTTTTATGAGTTTTCTCAATTCAGCATTTGCCTTATCAGAAATTCGCACAGAATCAGTTCTCATATATGAAATTAATCCTATATTTTTTCCTTTAACTTCCACACCCTCATATAACTGCTGGGCAATTCTCATTGTTTTTTTGGTTGAAAATCCCAGGATTTTTGAAGATTCCTGCTGTAAAGTACTTGTGATAAAAGGTGGATAAGGAGAAAGGGTTTTATCCTCCTTTTTTACTTCTTTTACTACAAATTTTTCTTTTTCTAAAATCTGAAAAAGTTTATCGGTTTCAGATTCATTGTTTAATTTAATATCGTTAGCTTTATATTTTTTCAGGATTGCTGTAAATTCTGTATGCTTTTTCAGGTCTGCTGTGATTGTCCAATATTCTTTGGGAACAAAATTTTTTATCTCTTCTTCTCTTTCACAAAGCAGTCGTAATGCAACTGTTTGCACCCTGCCCGCGGAAAGATTTTTAGCTATAACTCTCCATAGAATTGGACTTACTTTATATCCAACGATACGGTCCAAAATTCTTCTCGCCTGCTGGGCATTAACCTTGTCTTCATCAACATGTCCAGGGGATTTGATTGACTCCTTTACTGCATCATTGGTTATTTCATTAAAAACTATTCTATAGATGGAATTTTCGGAAATTGATTTTCTCAAAATTTCTTTTAGATGCCAGGCAATTGCTTCCCCTTCTCTGTCATTATCAGATGCAAGAAAGACCTTTTCACTTTCTTTTGCTCTTTTTACAATTTGGGAGACAATCTTTTTTTTGTCAGGACTCAGTACATAAAATGGTTTGAAACCATCCTTAATATCAACGCCAAACTCCTTTTTAGGTAAGTCTCGTATATGTCCCATAGAAGCAAGTATTTCAAAATCTTTGCCCAAGTATTGCTTAATAGTTTTAGATTTGGTTGGTGATTCTACTATCATTAAATTTTTTGGCATTTATTTATTCCTTATACAAATTATTATTGTAGGGTTTACATAGGTATGAAATTTATCAACTTTTACGGATTATGAGATCAA
>JACKQG010007676.1_pt1 | contig 10750 bp, 7 predicted proteins | sample 8237621 | NCBI WGS metagenome assembly JACKQG01 (sample SAMN15677084, study PRJNA649215) | marine metagenome | biome: marine; feature: Black Sea; material: saline water; isolation source: suspended particulate matter (SPM) from the Black Sea western gyre | collected 2013-06-09/2013-06-10 | depth... | reverse complement strand
CCGGCATTGGGGCGAAGCCGATTCCATTACGACAATGATGGAGGAAGCACGCAAGGATGGCGCAGATGTTACTTACGATGTTTATCCCTACACGGCGGCTGGCACTTATTTGAGCCAACTCATCCCGCAGTGGGCGGTGGAAGGTGGCTTGTCTGAGATGCTGGAACGTTTACGCGACCAGAACATGCGGCGCTCTATCATGCAGGAGATGGAGGGCGGCTGGTTCGGTGGCTTGCCGTGGGAATGGGATAAGATTATCATCGGATACGCCGGCGCAGAAGGAGATGTAGAAACGATAGGGAAATCCATCGCCGAAATCGCCGAATCAAGGCAAACAAATCCTATTGAAGTGATGCTTGCGCTCATTGAAGAATCGTCGGATACAGCGCATTGTGTTATGTTCAATCGTTGTGAGGATGATATGAAATATTTCATGAGCCATCCGTTGGCGATGATTGGTTCCGATGGCAGCGCTGTTGCCACTTATGGCGAGTTGAGCAAGGGAAAACCGCATCCTCGATTTTACGGTACATATCCGCGCGTTTTGGGGCGCTATGTTCGAGAAGAAAAAGTTATGCCGCTGGAGGAGGCTATACACAAAATGACAGAATTTCCTGCACAACGGTTTTCCATTATTGACCGCGGCCGGCTTGTCGAAGGAAACTTTGCGGACCTGGTAATTTTTAATCCTGAAACCGTTATCGACCGCGCTACCTTTGATGACCCGCACCAGTATCCAGATGGTATCGCTTATGTTTTCGTCAACGGCACGATAGTCGTGGATAACGGAACCCACACACAGGAACGTCCAGGTCGTGTTCTGAGACGAATGGTATAATTATAAGACTTTTTCACTTTTGGTGAGCAATGCTCACCCTACAAATATGAACTATTGCGGTCAAGATAACGACTGAAATATGAACATAAACGGCAAGACGGCAATTTCTCTTTAGCCCTTTAGCCCCTTTGCCCTCTTGCCTCTTAACTTTAGACACTTTTGAAAACTTGGAGGTTAGATATGCCCAAAATTACAGGAGCAGAAGCAGTCATTCAAACTCTGGAAGCCGAAGGGATAAACACTTTCTTTGGCGTTCCTGGTGGAGAAAATTTACCCCTTTTTGACGCAGTTCACGAACATACCGGGATGCGTCCCATTGTAACCAGGCACGAACAAGGCGCGGCATTTATGGCGGATGGTTATGCGCGCGCTTCAAGAAAATCTGGGGTTGCGGTAACTATCTCCGGAAATGGATTCATGAACGCAATGACACCGCTTGCTCAAGCGAAGGCAAGTTCATCGCCGGTGATACATCTCACAGGCTCGAATCCGCAAGCATTTGTTGACCAGGTGAGCGCCTTTAGCTATCAGGTCAAACAAGCGAAGGAAATTCCAAGTGTTATCCGGGATGCAATGTTGCGGATGGTAACCGTTCGTCCAGGTCCAGTGGTGCTTTCCATCTCGCATCTTTTCGGACAAGTAGATGACTTAGAGGTGAAAGAAAGTGAAGAATTTCAGGGAAAAGAGGGAGATGCGAAAAAAATCGCAGAAGCCGCTAAATTCCTCGTCCAAGCAGAACGCCCGTTTATCTATCTTGGAGAAAGAGTAGTGCGTTTGCAAGCAAGTGAAGAGTTGATTCGGCTGGCGGAATTGCTACAAGCTCCGTATTTCACCACCCGACAAGGCAAGGGCGCTGTCCGGGAAAATCATCCTCTGTATCTCGGCGCAGGTTGGGATGCACCTATCGCGGGCGAAGTATCAGATAAATTGATGAACAGTATTGACGTTGCGCTTTGTGTCGAAGCACCAGCGGCACTCGGCGGGGCATTTTCAGGGGAAGTCATCCGAATCGGCGTTGATGAAAGGGAAATGGTTCAAGATAAATCTTCTAAGATTACCATCGCCGGGCATACAAAAAAAGTGATGAAACAGCTTTGCGATGAGGTGGAATCTCTGGGTGGAAGAAAGAGCGAATTCCCGGAAGAATTAATCGCAGCTTTCAAAAAAGAATCTCTGGAGCGAGATATGCAGATAGCGCCGTTAGCACTTGAGACTTTGAAGCTACTTAGGTCGGCATTGCCGCCTGATACTATCGTTACCTCTGACAGCTTAATAGGGTTGTGGGGTTGCCGCTGGTACGAAATTTTAGAACCGAACACCTTTCATTTCCCAAACGGGACATTGGGCTTTGGAATGCCAGCGGCGGTCGGCGCAAAATTAGCCTGTCCAGATAAACCGGTAGTCGCCATAGCAGGCGATGGCGCGTTTATGTATACGGCATCAGATTTAGCGACTGCAGTCCAGCATAATGTCAATATCAAAATTGTTATCTGTAACAGTCACGGCTTTGAAGCTATTCGACACCACCAGATTAGACGGTTCGGAAGAGCCATCGCTTATGAACACACCAGCCCGCCGGATTTTGCTGTCTTAGCAGAAGCGTTCGGGGCGGAAGGAGTTAAAATAGATAGCCACGAAAAATTGCCCCAAGCGTTGGAGAAAGTGTTAGAGACAGACAGAGTTTCTGTCATTGATATGCCTCTTGCGATTCCACCAATGTAATAAAAGAATAAGCAACCGAGTTTTTCCGAAAAGCTCGGTTGCTGTGTATCCCAAAAATTTTTCCATTTGTCCTACGTTTAGCTGGAGTTGCAACCAGCAAATCGTTCAAAGGGCGGACAGATATAATTTCTCCCTCTCCTCACTGTGAGCAATGTTTTTGAATTAATAAGTGACGGTGAAGAAATGAGCGAAAATCATCAACAAACAATAAAAGATAAAGAACTTGTTGAACGTATCAAAAACGGTGATGCCACTGCTTTTGAAGAGTTGACCAATGTCTATAAAGAGAAAATTTATCAGATGGCGCTGTCGAAAACGAGAAACACAGAAGACACAGAGAAATTAACATGGGATTTCTTCGCCAACGTCAAAATTTTTTACAATCATGGCAGCCGCAACGAGTAACATTCGCCACATGGTTGCATCGTGTGGCGGTCAATTGTATTAACGCTACCTGGCGCCTCGGTACACTTTGGAACTACAAAAAAAATTAACAAAATCAAGATAACATTATGCAACAAATTACTGAAAATAAAAATTCTTCTGCAATTAACAAATTATCTCAGCCTTACAAAGTAATATTCAACATTACCTTCAGACAAATGTTTTGGAGTAAAAAGGCGATGTTTATGTCCATTGTGGCACTCTTACCTGTACTTTTGGCGATTCTGTTTCGGTTTTCCAAGCATAGCCCAGCAGATGCCTCTGAGTTTTTCCCGTACATGATACTCATCGTCTATCTGACATTTCTGTCGATATTGCTCGCCTTGTTTTACGGCACAGCAATCATATCTGACGAGGTGGACAATAAAACACTGACATATCTATTCACGCGTCCAATTCGAAGAGAAACCATTATTCTCGGCAAGTTTGCCGCATATCTGTTGGGAGTGTTTCTTATTCTGTTCACATCGGCGCTGCTGACATTTGCGGTTGTTATGACCGATAACAATAGCCGAACGCCCACTGTTCTTACCAGGCACGCTATACGGGATAAGTTGATGCCGCCGGATGGCAGTTCTGGCCTAACTTCTAAGGAGCAGCAGCAGATTCCACAAGAACTGCGATTCTGGGAATATGAAGGGGACAAAGCATTGCAAATCCGAAATAGATTGGCGCGGAAAGTTGTTAGAGGAGAAGTGCCGATGACTTTTAGCTTGCGCTGGAATTTTTTGGGTGAGACTATTGGGGTGTTAATCCTTGCTCTTATCGCTTATGGGGCGCTATTTACTTTTTTAGGCACATGCTTGAAATATGCTGTGTTGATAGGTTTATTATTCGCATTTGGTTGGGAGAAGATCGTCCTCATCGTTCCTGGATTGGTCAAAAGATTTTCGGTGATTTACTACCTGTTATCCAGCTTTCCAAAAGACCACATCCCCCGAGAATTTTCCAAGGTGCTCTTTAGAGGAACAAATATGCAATTTTCAAATACCACTTCCTCAATCATTATCTTGTTGATTATTTCTATTGTGTTTTTGGGGCTGTCTGTTTTTGCGCTCTACCGCAAGGAGTGAAACGTAATGCGTGAAACGTAATGATGATTTCACGTTTCACGCATCGCTTTTCACGTTAATGAAATCTCTCCAGCGGTAGCGTACTTGTCGCCTCTGGCATTACGAGAACACGAGCGCTTTTGCCATGTCGTTCGATAGCTTCGTTGATGGCATCATTTAGCGGGATTGTATTCGTCGCATTATATCGTTTTAAAATACGCGGTGAGATTTTGCCGCCGACAAGAATAACATTGTGGTCGAAAAACGGTCTACGGACGTGATGTTCTGACCACAGGCTTCTCCGGCGCATGTGGAAAGCGTGCCGCGATATATCCCAGTTGCGGCGCTCATATTCGAGTATCAATTCTTCGAAGCTGAGTTCATCAAGCATCTGCTGAAATGGGTCAGTCGAAGGTTTATCTTCGGCGTTTGGTTCTTGACCGTTGGTTAGCAGGATGAGCGTCCCGCCGACTTTTGTGCCTAATGAAGCTTGCTGCAAAGCAACGCCGTTGAATGGAGACCAACCGCGTGCATCTTTACCAGGCGAAGCGATTGTGATGTCCGCTGGTTCACCGATTTTGCATCCCCAGATATGTCTATCGCCATGAGCCACACCGGCGCGATGGGCGGCGATGTAGTGTCCTGCAAAGCCTTTAATTGGCTCGCTTCTCCGATTTGTCAAAATGTTGAGTATAAAATCCAAACCCACGATTTTGGCGATATTCTCGGCGTCCTGACGAGCGGGATGGTCGTCCAAATGTCCTACTCCAGAATTTGGCGCGCAAAACATCGCGTGGTTGTATGTAATCGTCTCCCCACCAACAACGCCAGGCACAATCATCTTAGCGCCGCCTGCATAGCCGAAATTGTAATGCCGTGCAATCCGACCGATGGCGATGATAAAATCTGCCTCTGCGACGGCTTTGTTGACCCAAATAGGATTTGCCAATTGCGAAAAACCGCAGAAAGCAAGTCCAGCCACGTCAAATGCATCATGATAAATTGTCCGGTATTTCGTTAGAATTTCTTCACCGAACTTGGCTTTCATCTCATCTTCACTCATGCCTTCGTGTTCACCGCATGCAGCGACGAAAGTAATATCTGAATCATTCACCGAAGTATGCTTCAGTTCGTCTAATACTGCTGGAATCAGGCGGTAGGCGGGCGTTGAACGAGTTTTGTCATCAACAATGATTGTAACTTTTTGGGAAGCAAAATTATGTTCAGAGAGCCGTTTAGCTCCGATCGGATGCTGCAAAGCCTCGACTGCTAAATCTTCCCAATTTCCGATTTGCGGCTGCTGAGTGGGGCTTTGCGCTACTACGATGTTTTCATCTGGCAGATTCAATTCTGCCTCTAATATTTTGTCACCCAAGGGTATTGTTAGATTCATTGATATCTCCTTCTAACCAACCGTGATGTTAGCATCACGATTCTAATTTCGGATATGATACGCAGCTTTGATTAAATTGTCAAGAATATTTGTCATCCGCTACAAATTCCCCCACGCGAAAAAATGGTAGGGGGTCTGTAGCCGAATTTGCCAAAATTCGGGCTGAAGTCTCTGCGACTTCAGCTACGCCGCTGAAGTCCCGAAGTCGCAAGACTTCGGCTACCAATTTTTGATTAATCGTGGATATTGATGTCCACGTATTAAGATTACTACTTTGTGACTCAAATTTTATCAAAAACCACATCAGATGAAAAGGAGAATTCTATGCCTTACAAATTTCAACCCGGAAAAATGTACAGAATGCCCACTCATTTTGGCCCTAGCCTGGGCCCCAGGCAAGGGGAAAATGGTCGCAGATACGAGTGCCGGGACACACCTAAGACAAGGAAATATTCCGTTAGCTTTTTGACTAACCGCGAACAGCTTGAAGAGCTATTGCCCGAAGGTTTCGAAGTAGGAGCAGAGCCAATAGCAACTGTCGAGGCCGCATATATGACTGAGATAGAATGGCTGGCTGGGCGTGGATACAACATTCTTGGTGTCACATTTCCCGCTATATTCGATGGGAAGCAAGACCATGTTGTTGGTCGTTTCTTGACAGTGCTTTGGGAAAATCTTGCCGATCCGATTTTTATCGGGCGTGAGGAGTTGGGTTACTCCAAAATCTACTGCGAGCTTCCAGAGCCTAGAGTGTGTCAGGGAGAAAACCATATTATTGCGAGTTGGCTGGGCTTCAAGTTTATGGACTTAAAACTGAAGAACATGAAGCAACTGTCGCCAGAAGAAATGAAGGCATCAGCAAGTAAGAAAGCTGATGATGGAATACTGCAATATAAGTATATTCCCAGAACTGGTGATTGGGGTACTGCTGATGTATCCCATGCAGTGCTTAGTCCTTCTGATACTAATGAAGTTGTAACAGAGAGATGGGAGGGTGAAGGAAGCGTGGAGTTTCATAAAGCCATCTGGGAGGATTTACCTACTATGTTCCACATAGTCAACGCTTTTCACGATTTAGAGATTAAAGAGTACCGTGGAGCAAGTATGGTCAAGGCTTTCGGTGGCAAAGATATAAGTGACCAACGTATTCTTCGATAGCTATCGGCCTACTGCTTTGTGAAACTTGTTATGGAGTGCAGAAGTCTTTGCTTCTGCACAGGCGTCCCGATTCTCGGAACAGGTCAGCAGAGACTGACGCACTCCAAAATTATCATAATTTTTGTCAAAATCCACATTAATTTCTTGGTGGGCTAAGGAGCCAAATTGCTTCAATGGGTACTTCCCCGATATTTTTCCATGCGGTGGGAATGACTGAATCCAGATAGATGGTATCTCCCTCTCGAAGGATGTATTTTTTCTTGTAGATTTCGACTTCTAATTCGCCCTGCAAAATGAAGACAAATTCGTCGCATTTATTCGTAAATATATGATGTTGAATATTTGCATTTACCTCTATAGTGACAAAAAGCGGCTCTATTCGACGATTATCCGTTGAGACTGAAAGAGCCTGACACTTTACCATGTCGGTTTTTACGTTTGGAAGGATGATATCCTTTCTCTGATTTTTCCTTTGAACTATTCGGTCAGTGGGGTCGCCTGTTTGCGACAAAAAGAAATAGAATGGCTCCACTCCGAGTTTCTGTCCCAATTGCACCAGCGAATCTATGGACGGGCTGATAATATTTCGCTCCAATTGTGATATAAAACTCGCTGTAACTCCAGCTTCTTTGGCTAATTCTTTTTGGGATAGTCCTCGTTTTAAACGCAAAAATCTGATTTTACTCCCAAGGTTAAGTAGTTCTTTCCTCTCCGCTTCATGAAAAACTATCTCATCTTCCAGTAACTCAAATCGCTGTGGCTTATACATATCGTGGGTGAATCTGCCTTCGGATTTATCCACTTTGAGGAAAAGCTGATTTTCAGTGCGAAACAAGTCAATAGCCACTTGTGTCACATGCCTGAGATTCGCTCTAAAAGTAGCAGAATGGGCTTCCTTCTCCAAGATCCAGTATGCCACAGTTTTCAAATCGTACAACCTGGGGCAGGAATAGGTAAAGAATCTGTATGTACTTGTTTCATCACCCCAGATGTCTTGCATTCCGGTCAGGCTGTCAAAGACGTATAGCGCACCTTCACCTTGCTCCTCTTCAAGCACATTTAAAACCTCGCTGAAATGGGAGATATCCATCGGGTTGTCAACCCTGATGGACTGCTTGACCAGGGAGTTGCCATCTGTCTCATAGTATCTGGTAAAAGCTCTATCATTATTTCCTTTGCCTGATGTAAAACAATCCAGCAGAGTCAAGTTCTTCAGGTTCGGAAGTTCTAAGAATTTCTGACTCATAGTCATCGGTGACCGATTAAAACTGACATAAACAACATTATGACCATTATTTAGAGAGTAGTAAACGAACTTTTCTACGAATTGGTCGATATATGTTCCTGCCTCGACTTCCCAAACGAGATTATCGCCGATGAGCGGCTGTCCTAATAGATTGTCTAAATATTCAATTCCGGTGGAAATGTGTGAGGTATTCATATTATCATAGCAACCTTCGCTATTGGTGAATGCATAGAGCGTGGAGCGTATAATTGCAAAATGGCCAAACGGCAAGAGGGTTAATTAACCCTTTTGCCCAATTGCCTCTTTGCCCCTTAATCCCTTTGCCTCTTTACTCTCTCAGTTGTGGCAATAAGTAAACTGGCATCTTCCACCGCTAGAATCGCGTCTTGACTCCGATGCCGAACGTCCGCGGCTCGCCCGCTTGTCCCCAAGCGGGAAACCCCGGGACCTGAAATGCGATGGCCGCGTATTCTTCGTAGAAAACGTTCTTCCCCCAAAGGTTTACCTCCCAGTGCTTGCTTTCGATGCCGAGGCGAACGTTTGCCAGTTCATAGGCCTTCTCCTCAAGTTTGTTCGCAACATCCCAGTAGAAGTCTCCAACTCCCTGAAGTTCCGCACGCGCGAAGAGATTGATTTTCCCGTTCAGCTTGTGTCGATACTGAGCGGCAAGGTTCAGGTTGTATTTCGGTGCTACGGGAATCTTGTTGCCGTCGAAGTTGAGTCCGAGGGCCGCATCATCGTATTCATCGAACACGGCATCAACATAGCCGAAGCCGGCCGTGAGTTGCAGTCCCCAAAGCGGCCGCGAACTTACTTCCACTTCGAACCCAGCGCTCTGGGACTTCCCTGCGTTTCGGATAATCATATCATTGGGAGGCAGAAACTGAACTACCTGTTGGTCGTCCCACCGGCTGAAGAACGCGGCCAGATTCACGTTCAGAGTCTTACCCAGCCAGGACGACTTCATCCCGATTTCGTAATTCCAACTGTGTTCCGGGTCATACGTAGCATCCGCCGGGTCGCTGACGCTGTTGAAGCCGCCGCTTTTGTATCCCTCGGCCACACTTGCGTACGTCATCAGAACCTGAGGCCAGCGATAGCTGACGCCCAATCTGGGGCTCACTTCATCGAAATCTTCTTCGTGACTAAAGCTGAACTCAGACCCGGGCACCACCCCTCCAAAGAAGTCGTATCCCGCGTGGTCAAGCTTCCTGGCCTCGTGGTCCCAACGCAGTCCCGCGGTCAGGTCCAGACTATTGCTGACGGTGTATGTCATGGAACCAAACAGAGCGTAGCCGTCGCTTTTGAATGTCGAAGACTTATGGTTCTGGAACCCGTTCGGGATGGGCTTTCCGAAGTATGCGGCGGCATCCGCCCCATATTCGACGACTACATCTTCGTCGAAATCATCGTGAAAGTAGAAGGCACCGAACAGCCATTTCAGCGCGGAGGCGCTCTCGGGCGAGGTCAAGCGGAGCTCCTGAGTGAACTGCGTTTGATTCTCAGCCCAGTCGGAAATCAAGATGTCCGCCGGGCTAAAATCCTGGTCCATCCCGGATTCCTCGTTCCATCTGCGCAACGCTGTGATGGATGTCAACGAGATATTGTCAGCCTTGTAGTTCATGAGGATTGAGGGACCGTAGATATCACGCTCCTGGTACCCTTCGCGGTCGTGACTGACGTGATGCGGATTTTGGCGAACCTGCGCGAGGTCAGTGAGGGGTAACGCGCCATCGCGGTCTGCATCGGCATCCGCGCTGAACAAGACATCAAGCCTGTCATCAGGCATCCAGCGAAAATGAAACCGGCCGGCGGAGGAGTCCCACTTGTCCGCAGTGCCCCCCAGGAGGCTATCTTCCGCATATCCGTCGCGAGTCGATTTAACGGCGGACACACCCACGAACAGCTTGTCCTGAAGAATCGGCCCGCGATAGGCCAGCCGATAATCCTGGTTGGCGTAGTCTCCAAAGGCGACAGAAGCGCTGCCTCCCCTTTCATCGGCGGGCTTCTTGGTAACAATGTTGATGACGCCTGCAAGGGTGTTACGCCCATACAGAGTTCCCTGCGGACCGCGGAGTACCTCAATCCGTTCGACCTCGTTCAGCTCCGTCAGAAATGTTCCGATATTGATAAGCGGCACATCATCCACGTACAGGCCGACCGCACTGTCCCGCTGCCTCGAAGAGCCGAACCCGCGGATATACACAAAGGCATCGCGCCGAGAACCCCAATCGACGACATACAGATTCGGAATCTCATCCGACACATCAGTAATCAAGGTTATTCCGGCATCCTCTATCTGCCTGCTCGAGAGGACGGCGATGCTCATCGGAACATCCTGGATATTTTGCTTAATCTTTGCGGCAGTGACGACAATCTCAGGTAATTCGTATGCATCCCCACCACTCTTCTCTTCCTGACCGGCCTCCTGCGCCCATGCGGCGGATAGCCAGAACAGATTCAGAAGGAATGCCACCACCAAACCGGTTAAGATAACCCATAAGTGAGTTTTCCAAAAATTATCCTTCATAAAAACCTTCTTTCTTTTGTTTCAGTTTTGGCAATAATTAAAATTCTTATTAGCCTTTAGCTAGTAGTTCGTTCCTAATTCCGTATAGGGTTTATAGAGTAATAATCACAACGTAGCGGCGTGTCTCCGTACCGTCAGCCAACTGTCACCACAGAAGGATGACGGTACAGAATTGTCCACTCAGGTGAAAACCCTATACGAATTTTTGTTCTGATGAAGATACTATTTTGACAATAGCTTACGGGTAGAGGTGGTGGTTTCGATACACTTCGTTGATTTCGATACGCTCTTTCAGAGCTACTCAATCCAAGCCTCAACCCAAGCCTGACCACCGAATCGTCGGTCAGGGACCGACGCTACCCTATTA
>JACKQG010007675.1_pt1 | contig 10751 bp, 7 predicted proteins | sample 8237621 | NCBI WGS metagenome assembly JACKQG01 (sample SAMN15677084, study PRJNA649215) | marine metagenome | biome: marine; feature: Black Sea; material: saline water; isolation source: suspended particulate matter (SPM) from the Black Sea western gyre | collected 2013-06-09/2013-06-10 | depth... | reverse complement strand
CCAAGGAAAAGCCACCCTGACGCACAGAAAATTTCCCACAACTGTCCAAAACCAGCCTGGCGTCGATCTTCAAAAGCGCCAGGTCATGCTCCTCGAACACCTTCTCGACGCTGGCCGGAAAAACACGCTCGTCGGCCAGTCGGCAGGAAACGGCCTTGCCAAGCTCGCTGGCTTTGGTGAGAATTCTCCCATCGCTTCGGACGATCGTCCCCAGGACGCGCGGCTTCCCATCGACCAGCACTTCCACGACGATCGGCGGCAGATCCTCCGCGATCCGACAAAAGGCGGCGTTAACCTCGGCCAGCGGATCGGAGTCCGCCACCTCCACCGGTTTCGACGCTGCCAGAAGATCCCACTGGGCTCGAAACAGCTCGACCCGGGCGTGCCGACGCTGCACTATCCGCTCTCCATTGCGCGTCATGCTTTTCCCTCCGAGATGGACTCCCACAACGCGGCCCGCCATATCGAAGACCCCACCTCCCGAGGTGCCGCCGCCGCCCATCGACCGCGGGACGCTCCCCGAACTCCAAAACTGAGGGGACCATTCGTCTTTCGCTGCCAGGGTCCCCGACGGTTTGATAATCACCGTTTCCAGGACCCAGGGCTCTCGACCCGCAAGTGCAACCGGGTACCCTATCCGCACGCAACGCTCACCCGGTTTCATGATCGAAGAATCGCCCATCGCCGCATGCGGCCAGGGCCCGTCGTCCGTAATCTTGATCAGGCACACATCTGATACCAAGTTCGTCCCCAATACTACGCCCAACGCGTCACGCCCATCCGACAACGAGACGTTGACCTTCTGGCCGGGAAATTGTTCGTGATGCCCGCAGGTGATCAGGTATCCGTCCGCAGTCACAATCACCCCGCTCACAAGTCCCTTCGTCTGACCCTCATTACTGATCCGTACCGACGCCAAGGTGGCTTTCTCGATTACGTCTGCCACACGGTCTTCTTTCTCGCCGGGCTGCGATTCCGAAGCGACCGCCTCGGCAGGCTCTTCACCGTCGCTCTCCGACGAAAGCAGTCTGACGCGGTCCACGTTCTTGCCCGCCACCAGATCATCCCAATGCGTCCGGATCATCTCGGCGCTGGTTTGCAGCGAATCCCCTCCTCCGACCGGCGTCCTGTTCGTCAAGCCGATCAGCCGGCCTTCCAAGTCGAACACGCACTCCCCACCGACTAACATCTGGCAAGAACTCGTCAGCCAAATCGGCACGGCCGACTTCCTAACAGAGCCCGGGCGAAGGGTCGGCCAGCGATCGAATTCCACGTCCGAATCGCCCGGATATCCCACCGCAACGCAGAATTCGCCAACCTCGACATCGGCCGCCTTGCCCAGTTCGACGTGAGGCCAGGGCCCCTTCTGGGTGATCTTCAGCAGTCCGATCGCAGATTCGCCGGAGAAACCAAGCGCCTTGCCCCGCACCCGCCGTCCGTCCGCCAGATGCACCCCCAGCAACTCGTCGTCCACAACTCCGCGAACGTAGCCACCCACCGTAACCACGTGACCTTCCGCCGTGACGATCACCCCGCTGCACATGGTCCACTCGCGGCCGGCGCGCGTCCCATAGGTGATCCTCACGACGGCCGGAGCGATTTTCTCATACGCCCCTTGCGTGCGTCGCTCAATCGACGCCAAATCGGCTGTCCCTTCTGCTTGCTCTTGCCTGGCCTGCGCCTGAACCGACGGATTGGTCCGGCGCTGGGCCGCACTCGTTTGCACGACCAGGAGGACGAGTGCCAACACGATCGTTGTTTGCCCAGTTCTAGTGTTCATCGCTCAGTTTCTCCAAAGGCTTTTCGGCCGCAAAGTGCGCGACGGTTGAAGCTGCAGAATCTGATCATGCCACGACACTCGAAGGTTCTCGCCACGGAACGCGCGGTCGGCGGGACCAGATGAGCCGTGTCCTACGCTCCAGAACTGCGGCCGACGGACGCGTTCAGCCCCCCATGCCGATGCTCCGATGAGCGATGACCAGGGACTCTCGTCATTCCAACGCCAAAGGAGTCCGCCGGGGCCCATACCGCTATGGACTCCGACTTGCAGCTCAAACGGATCTCCCGGAGTGAGTTCGGGACCGAGCCACAAATGGGGGCTTCGCTCTGGTGCATGGCACAGTAAAGCGCTAGTGCGGTTCTCACTGCCCTGAAGGCCGAGCCAGAAAGGTGCAAGCGATTGATCATGATTCCAACCACAGACAAGAGTCTGTGGAGCGCCGCTGGCGGATTGCGCACAACGCCCGGTAATCTTCCAGATCGATAGGCACGCGTATATTGGCCAATCCGCGGTCTGGTCCTGCACAGATATCGGGCAATCGACAGGGGAGAACTCCGCCCACGATTCCGAGGGTGGTAGCACAAGCGGCCACGAGAGCCACTCTCGTATCTCTCCCGACGTGTCAAGAACTTGATAACGTAAACCGTTGGCATCGAGCGCGGCCTGCACACAGTGCAGATACTCGACGTCTTCCGGCATTCGATGTGCGGTGCCGGCACCGGCTGTGAGAATCTGCAGAACGCCGTCGTGGACTTGGACATCAAACGCGAGGATGTGGCTGCACACATAGGCCAGGACTCTGTGTTGAACGAGCATGCGCCAGAATCTCTGTCCGTTCTTACTCTCGATTACGCGTTGATAATCGCCCGAGAAGCCATTGACCGGATGGACCGGATGATGGCCGATCACAAGCTTGTATCGGACGTTGGCGTGGTCCGCGAGCGTTTGATGAAGCCACTCGGTTTCCACGCGACCTTCTCCTCCAAGTTCCGACCACATTGTGTTTACGAATACGATCAGCAAGTCGTCGCGACGAACAAAATAGGACAATCCTCTCTGGCCATCTGGCCCGTTTTGCGGAAGGTGCGAAAGGACCTCCCGAAAGACGGTTTCGCTGACGGCATCATAAGTCGTGTGGTTTCCGGTCGTGTGGTAGAGAGGGATTGACAGTTGATCGAGCCATGCCATCTCATGTCTGAACCAGTAGTCCCATTGCTCACGCAACAATTCAACATCTGCGGTCAAGCCTCGGATTTCGTCGCCGGGAAAACAGATGAATTGCGGCTGCGGCCTAAGTCTCTTGACGACGGCGTTGACGGCCGCCAAGGTCGCCTCGTGCGGTGCGCCGGGCACTCCTGAGCAGGAGTCTCCATACACAACAAATTGCCAACCCGTTTCATTTTGTGGAGTCAATGCCGGGATCGTCTCGTCACGTCCAGTCATTCTGGATTCCTGTGCCTTCCCCGGTTTGCCGGAGCGGGCGTTGGTGATTTCTCCACGGATGCGGATTCCTCGCTTGAGCTGCCGACTTGTTCAGTTTTGATGCAAGAGCTGCATGGCTTCGACTTGCTCGATCAGGCGATCGGCCTTCTTCCATTCGATTTTCCCTTCCGTGTCCCGGAATCGGTAGACCCTTGTCCTGAACGGAATGGGTTTGCCGGAGTCGGAGAACACCGGCATCCCTTCGGGACGCCGCCGGTCGAGGAGCCTTGCACCGAACGGAAGCTCCAACGCGTTCAAACTGAATAGCTCCGGTGAGACTGCAACATTGGCCTCAAACTTGTCAAACTGCCACTCGTGGGCTTCCCGTTGCTTACCGTCCTTGTACCTCTCCATCCTTCCGCTACCAGCGTGCCACAAGTCATCAACGCGCCGCCAAGCCACAGTCCACCTGTAGGCCAATTGCGTTCTGACAAAGCTCTCGCGGAGAATGCAGTGGTAGCCGTGCTCAGGTGCAATTTCAAACGCCATATGGTAAGTGGGTGTCACTTCGTACTTTCCAAGAAGGTGACCGTTGGCAAGTCTTTCCACCTTCACGGTGTACTTGTCCAATACTTCTGGCACCAATACCCCAATGGCAAGCATCTTGGGACTACCTGGAAACCCTCGCGCTGCGGTCGTCTTGAGTCGCTGGTTTGCCGCGTAAATGTCCGCTTCGGCGCCCACGAACAGGATGTTCTCAGAGAACCGGCTGACAAACAGCTCGAAACCGTCGCAGACCACGATTCGCTTGTCGCATTCGATAGGTACGCCATCTTGGCCCGTCGGTTCGTAGGCCAATTCGAGATGGTACTTCGAACCGTCGAATGCGCCGCTGAAACGGAGGCTCTGCACCAACTCGTTCTCGCCGCGCCACTTCCGGAAGCTTCCGCTGGCTCGGCCGGTCCGGAGGTTCGTTTGCGTCGCAGTTACCGCCTCTCGGACGAGAGCCAACACCGCGCGGCTATCTTCTTCGGCGGCTGCCGCGTAACCCGGTACGACGACCGTCAAGAGCCCTCCAATGCACGCAGCCACGATGCCCCGCGCCATGACACACCTCCTTCCAATTGCCCAAAAAGTGAACATTGGCTGCCCAACTTGCCGATCCCCGACGACGTCAACGAGGAATCCGGAAACGTCGACTTCGACGTGGAACACTCTGTTGGACGGCTTGTGCCGAAGATTGACGGCGATAGTTCCTCCCAAGCCTGCACGCTCGAACTTGTCCCTGAGGGTGAGCGCGAGGCGCTAGCTTGCCCCGTGTCCAAGCTGATATCGAGCTGGTAACGGTCGATTTGCGGCGGGAGCTTCCGGGAGGGACCGCTCTCCGCCGCGCGCAGTTGGGAAGCGACGGAGAATAGGGTGATTGCCAGTGTCAACGCGGACAAGAAATGGGCTCTCATCGGCCTGACTCCCTTTCGGAGAAGGACTCGGCGACGCCGTGGCTGTTACTTCTTAGGGGCATTCCTTTGTCCTGCCGCCCGCTTCTTAGCTTTCTCATCGAAGTGCTTTGACCATTTACCATTGACTGAGTCCTTGCTCGTAGGGTCGGTCAGGTTGAGGCGCCGTCTGAGCTTTTCTACAGACACATAGCCGACCGTTAATGGTGTGTGCTTCTTGATGCTCTTGACGAGGGGATCCGTACGCACCTGAGTGTCGACCCACACAAGGGCCCCAGCCTTGTCGACCACAACCGTGAAAATCTTGTCCGGTCCGGTTTGGGGCGTGCCAATGAACTCTGCAAAGACGGCATAGTCGGCCTCGACTCGCTTGTCTCGGACGAAGCGCCCAAACTCACGGGCGATTTTCCAGACGTCGTCAGGATCGCTCGGGCGGAACAAGTCCTCGCTCACATCAATCTTCTTTTTGACGCCTGCCCTTTCAAAAAACAACGCCATGACCTCGGCAACACCTGGAACGAAATCCCGCTTCTTAATTTGATTGATAAGTGCGGGATAGACTATCAGTGAGATGTTTGGCGCTTGTTCCGTCATTCTCGCCAGCCGCGCTCTCATCTCGCTCGAAGCTGACTCATCTTCCTTCTCGGCCAGTGCCAGTTGGATGGGGACTTGAGAACTTTGGCCTTGCGCCGGCTGTTGAGCCGCGGCGATTGCCGGGGCAAGGATTAGCCCAGCGATGACGACCGTAGCGGCCACCGATGTTGTCATGGTTGTCGAAGTACTTGTCATGATCGTTCTCCTTTAAGGACTCGCGTGTTGCCATTCAGCTTTCGCAGTCGCAAATGCCGCCCGAACTTCTCGGCCACTCAACACCACCAGCGCCCAAATGCCCACCGGCCAGCCGACGATGTAGACCGGACCGACGAGCATGGCCAACACGCTGGCGACGCGCGCCCACGCAAGCGAATCCAGGCGCTGCATCTTAAGGGCACCAAAAAAAATGAGAGCGGAGCCCAGGGCCAAGATCGCCTGCAGCAGCAGGAACATGTCCGGCGGCATCCTCGGGGCCAGGTCCGACCGCATGGGAAACACAAACCCAGGAAGCACGAAGAGAATTGTCAGCCAGTTCAGCAGGCAGGTGACGATCAGCCCCACGGCCGGACCGTGAACCGTTCGCTGCGCGTGCGCCAAACGATCCTGGCTCGAGATCGTGACATCACCCGCATCCACGGGCGGTCGCGGAGGGGGTTCGTCGAGTGGTGCGAGTCGATCCAGGGGCATACTTAACCCGCGGTAGATGGAGACCGCGAGCAGAACCAGTCCCATAAGCACTAGGGTCACAAGAAGCCCAGGATGGTACTTTCCGCCCAACACGACGGCCACTGGCAACTGTGTTGCTACGCAAACGCCGATAATGACCATCGCAGTCTGAATGACGGCCGGCCAGTATAGCAGTCGTTGGCCACTTCGAGCCCGTACCATTGGCCCGCGGAAGGAGCCTCTCGCCGCAGTGCTGACGGTCTGCGGGCATCGTTTCTCCAACCACCAGCAGAGGCCAAATAGCAGCCCCGCCACGAGTGGCAAGTCGAGCGACCCCATCAGAAACGTCCACTCGACAAGGTGGAATTCCATCGCACCGACCAAAATCAATATCGCGGCCAAACCCTCCCATTGCCAACCGATCACGAGCCCGATGATCATCAGGGACATACCGACCCACTCAATCCGTTGGCCTACCGGTGCCTCTCCGAATTGCATCGCGGCTGCCCCTTCCGGTCGTTCACCGATGAAGAACATGGCGAAGAACAGGAATACCATCAGTCCAAAAACTCGTGCAGTCCAACGGATCGCGGCAATCGTCAGATCGGCCCTCGTGACAAATCCCGATTGCGGAGCAGCGCCGGCCAAGCTTGGCGTGGTGACAATGGTTCCGACACGGGTTTTGATGTCGCTCGCCTGCTGGTAGCGTCTGTTCGGCTCTTTCTCTAACGCCCGCAACACCACCTCGTCGAGACGCACGTCGATTTGCACCTTCTTCGAGGGCGGGGCGAAACGGCCGATTGGAAGCTCGCCGGTGAGCATCTGATAGAAGACCACGCCCAGCGAATAGATATCGGCCCGGTGATCGACCTGTAGCGGGCGCTCGATCTGCTCGGGGGCCATGTATTGCGGCGTGCCCATGATCTGGCCCGCGTCGGTAAGCGTTTCGTAGGGTGCGTGAAACGCACCAGTCCCTTCATCTCCCACCGACGTACTATCATCGGTGCGTTTCGCGCTCCCTGCGGTCTCCCTTCCTACCAGTTTCGCAATGCCGAAGTCGGCGATCTTGACCCGGCCCTCCTTGTCCAACAACACGTTCTCCGGCTTGATGTCGCGGTGGACCACGCCGTGGTCGTGGGCGTATTGCAGCGCGTCGCAGATCTGCGGCACGATGGCCAGGGCCTCTTCAGGTGCGAGCTTGCCTGTGTCCAGCAGCCGACGCAGATTCACCCCGTCGATGAACTCCATCAAGAAGTAGTAGAGGCCGTCGGTCTGTCCGAAATCGTGAACCGCGACGACATGCGGGTGGCTGAGCATGGCCATCGCCCGGGCCTCCCGGGCGAACCGCTCGGCAAAGGCTGGATCTTGCTCGATCTTCGGCGCGAGGATTTTCAGCGCCACCAGCCGGTCGAGTCTTTTTTGTCTGGCCTTGTAGACCACACCCATTCCACCGCGGCCGACCAATTCCAGAATCTCCAGGTCGGGGAAATAGGGCGCCAACTCGGCGGGCGTGGGTGGCACGAAATCGCCAGTCTGTGATGGATCGCTCCTGCCCGTTCCGCCTGTCTGAGTTCCCAATCCGCCTTTGAGCAGACAGGCCGGGCATAGCCCTCGTGGCGCGTTCGCAGCCAGTTCAGCATTACAGGCAGAACAGCGGTTCTCTGCGTTCATGAGTTTTGGGCCTTGGCGTCGAGTGTCTCCACAGTTTCCATAGGCAAATCGCAGAAAAGGTTACAAGAGAATCCCAGAAGCGACAGCTCCAATCGTGAGAACATCCGCTCTAACTATAAGCATGACAAGAGGTAATGGATTTCGTCCCCGATTTCGTCCGAACTGGCGACCGTCTGCGCGATTTCCTCCCGCAACAGCGCCCGGTAGCGACGACGCATCCGGTGAGCAGCCACCTTCACTGCCCCCTCCGACATGCCCAACTCGGCACCGATGGCCGCGTAACCGATTGAGCGAGCGCCCGTCAATGTGTCCTTCAGTCCCTCGAACAACGCCTTCTTTTCATTATTAGTCATTTCGACATCTAGCCGCGACAAGACATGCTCCAGCCCGGCCAAAAGCTCGGCTCAGCGTTTGGACAGGATCGCGATGATGATCGTGACGATCACGCCGCCCCACAGCAGAGAGAACAGGCACCCGCAGCCGATCCCGATGCCGGCGTGGACACTGCCCTTGATGACCGGGTACTCGCGGCGGGCTTTCAAGCCTCGAACTCCCAAGATGAATGCCGCAATACCCAGCGGCAAGCCGATGATCGGCACCCCGCTGAGGATGCCCAGGTAGTAGGAAATCAGCGCCTGCGGATTCTTGTAGGGAATCACGCCTCGTGTCTCGTCGCCCTCGACCACGCTCTGAGCCAGCACGGCTCGCAGATCTCCGTCGCAGGCGAAACACACCTTCACCTGGTCCGGAGTGTCAGCCGGCATCGCACCGGCATCGTAGTGCAAGGCGGCCTTGGCGACCTGCAACAAGTAGGCCGCGACCACCGACGTGGGCTGATCCGGCGCCGTTCGCTCCACGGTCTCGCTGGCCGGTTGTGTTCCCGGTGCTGGAAAATCCAGCAGTTTGACGCGTCCCGCGGCGGTGATCCATACGCGATCCAAGCGGAGCGCGGACGGCAACGTGCCGTCCTTCGTGGCGGCGTCGAGTTCCTGGGCCAAATCGAGCAGCCAGTAGCGAACGACGTTCCACGATTGCGGCTGTTCGATCAGCTTCAACAGCGGTTGTCCGTACAGCGCTTCGTAGACGTCCCAGCACTGGCCGCCGTCGCGCCGCCCGTCGATCCAACGCAGGCGGCCCACCCGGCCCATGTTCCGCCGCTCGACCGAAATCGCCGGCGACTCGGCCGGCAGCTGGTGAATCCAGACGCGCCGCAGCAGGCGCAGATCGTAGCCGAGCAGGAATTGGCCGGCCTCGTTGGTGTCCAACTCGTCGAGCAGGTGGTAGGGGCCGATCGTCTTCGTGTCGTCCAGGTCAGGCAACCGCTCATCCCCGACCTCCAGCCGCGGCCGGGAATGGTAGGCCGCTCGCAAGATCACTTGCGAGCCGACCGCTAGGTCGTGTAACCCGGAATAACCGTTGCGGCGCCGCGCGGTGGAGAACAGCACGGCCAACATCGGGTAGTACGAAAACATCACCAGCATCGGTATCCAAGGTCTGCTGCCCTCGTGGGTCATCTTCTCCACGTCAAGGCCGGCGAAAGTCCAGTATGTCCACGCGATCAGGCTGGGAAGGATGAGGTAGATGGCCGTCCGTGCAATAGCCCTCGGTACGCCAATCCGGTTGCGGCTGCGGTCGACGACCCGCAGCCGGCAGATGGCTTTACCCAACGACGCGCCCCACAAACCTTCGGGAATCGCGAAGTAAAGCCCCCACAACAGGACCCCGACGATCAACCCGGCGATGTATCCCAGCGAGCGGAACAACTCCGGATCGGTGCTCGCCGAGAAATGCCAGCCAAACTCGGAACTGACAGCGAGCTGAATGGCCATCACAGGGACCGTCCAAAGGAAGTGATCGCACAGCCCGGCCGCGAAACGATACGCAAGTGTCGCGGGCGTGGGCGCCGTGGAGTTGTACGGAATGAGCGCCTTGCGCAGCTCCGCGTAATTCTTGAACCGGTTCGACGGCTGTTTGGCCAGACAGCGCAGTATCGCCTTGGCCAGCCCCTGCGGGATCTCTTTGCGGAACTTTGCCGGCGACGGTGCCGGTTGTTCGAGTACCGTGGCCAGCAACTTGACCAAATTATTCGCCTCATAGGGCGTGCGGCCCGTGAGCAAGTAGAACAGGGTGGCGCCCACGGCGTAGATGTCGGAGCGAAGGTCTAGTTCGTCGCCGCGCAGTTGTTCCGGCGAGGAAAACGCGGGAGTCCCCAAGAACGAACCTGGCGTGGTCAGATGTTTGTCGCCGCGCACGGCCGTCGAGATGGAAAGGCCGAAATCGCCGACTTTCACCGTGCCTTCGGCGTCGACAAAACAGTTGGATGGTTTGACGTCGCGGTGCAACACGCCCACCGACGCGGCCGCTTCCAGGCCGTCGATGATTTGCAGGATCGCGTCGACCGCTTCCACCACCGGCAAAGGTCCCCCCTGGCGAACGCATTCGTGCAACGTGCCACCCACGACATGTTCCATGCTGATCGCGGGTGTGCCGTCGATCTCCTCCGTGCCGTAGACGTACACGCTGTTGGGATGATTGATGGATCCAGCCAAACGGCCCTCGCGGAAGAACCGGTTCCTGGCTTCCGGCGACTCCAGAGAGTGGGCCAGGAGTTTCAGCGCGACGCGTCGTCCGTTTTCCAGGTCGTCGGCTTCGAAAACTGCGCCCATGCCGCCTTTGCCCAACCAGCGAACCAGCCGGTACTTTCCGAACTGTTGGCCGGGCTCAGGCAGATCGGCGGCGGGTTTCGGCGACGGCTTGACCGCGTCGGCCTCGTCCGCGTGCGATTCAGTGGGCGTTTCGGCTGGCGAGCGGCCTACGGCAGGCTGCGACGCGCCCGTCGCGGTCGGGCTTTCCATGCCCACCTGCATCAAGCATGATGGACAAAGACCTTGAGCGTCGCCGGGCGACAGTTCGGTCCCACAGCGCGGACATTGGTTTACGGCTGGCATGTTCGGTTCTCCCGGGCGCGAAAGTGACTTCCACACCTTACTGAAGCAAGACCGGCGAGAGGTTACCGGCGATTTAGCGTTAAATCCGAACTCAGCGACGTAAATAGTTGGTACAGCTCGTCTTGCACGTCCCCCCAGATCTCCTCGACTTTTTTTTTTCGTTCTCGCTGTGGATGATTAATGTGGGGGTTTTGGCGTTGCCAATATAGGCCA
>JACKQG010007674.1_pt1 | contig 10753 bp, 8 predicted proteins | sample 8237621 | NCBI WGS metagenome assembly JACKQG01 (sample SAMN15677084, study PRJNA649215) | marine metagenome | biome: marine; feature: Black Sea; material: saline water; isolation source: suspended particulate matter (SPM) from the Black Sea western gyre | collected 2013-06-09/2013-06-10 | depth... | reverse complement strand
GTACATTTTTCCGGCATCGTAAAAAGGTGTGAAACCACGATAGGGAAATCCTTCCACATAAGGCTTAAGATCGATTTGCCTGTTTTTAAAGTTTATGAGACGGCTGGTAGTTTTTGTGCATGTAAAAATTATTAATGATAATAAGAAAAGGATGAAAACAAACAAAAGACAATTTAACTTATTGTGTTTCATGTTGTGCCTCATTAATTTTTTTTTGGATTTTAAAAAATATTATTTTTGAATGAATTATTTAACTTCATTTTATTATTTATTTTCCTCTGGATATTTATAGCAATTTAATCCAAGACGAATAGTTTCCGCACCAGGAATTGGGACGTTGCCACGCGTCGTTGCGACCACAATTGTTTTTCCTGATTTGCTCGGACCAAAGTCTTTGATTAGGTCAATGGTGATAATTGCTTTGTTGTCTTTAACTTCAATTTGTATATTGTCCATGGTAATCTCCTTATTAATTCAAATTTCTTTGTTTTAATAACTTATGTATTAATACAGAAAAGCATGTATTTTTACTTTACTTCAACTTCGACAATATGCGATGTATCCACACCCAAAATATCAACCACTTTAACCATAATTTTGTATTTACCTGGTTTTTCATAAGCATTCGGTGTACTGGTGAGTTCAATTTTTGGATCTTTTTTAGTGCGGAACGATTGCCATAAATTCTCGAATATATAATTACCAGTCCACACTTCTTTTACTTCATCATTCTCTTTTAAGCGAATTATTTCTTTTTTATCTTCGTAATCAAAATCAACAGCCCAATAATCTATCCAATCTGTCCATTTTTTGATGAGTAATTCTCGATTAAGAATACCATTTTTGTCTTTAGATAATTTGGTGATTTGTCCGTTTTCAATGATCACTTTTGAGCTGCCTTTTTTTAATGACTTCTCCAACTCTTCCAGATCATCTTGTGTGTAATAGGTTGTGAAATTGGTCAATTCAATTTTTACAATTTTACCTTTGATGTGCGGTTTTGCTTGAACATAAGCCACATCATAAAATTTAACCTGTCCTTTTTCTACTGCTCGTTTGTCAAATGCTTCCCGTGGAATATAGCGCAACCGAATATCCACACCCTGTTGCCGAAGCTCTTCTTTTATGAATGGCAGTAGCCCCATTTCAAATTCAAAACCCAGAACATCTAGCTGGGTGATTTGATTTTCCCGACATTCTTCAAATACATCTTCAACCAGGGATTTAGTAACAGGTACGTTTAATGGTCCGATATGGATGAAACGTCCTGCTTTTTTACCGTGCAAATAGCGGTGTCCTTCGATGCGTAACGCAGAATAGCCTTCTAAAATAAGCCCAAGATATTTCTCGTGTTTGGCTTCCAATAATATTTCTTGCTGTGCTTGTGAAATATTGGCAGGCACGCCGAAAAAGAACTGGCGTTCATATTTGCCTAAATTAAGCACTTCAAAAGCACGGTAAGCCTTTCCTTCTTTTTTTAGTTCCCGTTGCACCTGAATCAAACGCTTGCGCGTGGTGTGAATGGCGAACCGGCCCAAATCGCATGCAACCCACTTTCTGCCAAGTTTTTCCGCGGCTGCTGCGGTGGTACCACTGCCACCAAATAAATCCGCCACCAAATCGCCCTCATTGCTGCTGGCTTTGATGATTCGCTCTAATAAGGCTTCGGGTTTTTGGGTGGGGTATTCTGTTTTATCTACACCTATTCCGAGCCAGATGTTTTGTAATTCAACACCTGGTAACTCATTTAAATATTGCTTTATATTTGGCATACCATTCTTTGACCAAACAATTCTACCAATTTTATCAAGTTCTTCAAGAGATTTTATTGAATCACCTATTACATCGTTTGATAGTTCTTTTAAAATATAACCTGGTATTGCCCAATGTCTTCCTTTGCCAATTTTACCAGGATCAATTCCTCTCCAAGGCAAGCCACTACTGCCGCTTGCTTTACCTGGTGCTGTTAATGGGCTTTCACGATAACGACCTTTACTATCTTTCCCTCTGAACATTGAATTTATATATTCATCTTCATAATCTGTGTATAATTGATTCCAAATTGCTTTATCCGATTTTGTATAATAAATTATGCTATCAGATAAATTATTATAATAACTACTTCCCGAGCGAGCGGTTGTTCTTTTCCAAATTATTTCAGATTGAAACTTATTATCTCCAAAAATATCATTAAGAATCAGTCGTAAATATCCGCTCACTCTCCAATCACAATGCACATAAATACTCCCATCCTCTGCCAGCAGTTGGTGCATCAGTTTCAGTCGTTCATACATCATAGAAAGATATGAAGAAATGCCCCTGCCCCAGGTGTCTCTGTATGCAACTTCTTCTATTATTGATTGTTGTTTAGTCACATCCTCATCATTGACGGTAATGTTGTAGGAAAAATCAGCACCTACGGCAAAAGGCGGATCAATGTAAATCAGTTTTACTCCGCCCTGTTTTTCAATTTCTTCCCGCAGCGGCCCGTTCACCAGCGATGAAAGAATCAGCCTGTTATCACCCCATATCAGTTTATTTGTCCAGCCCTTTAGTTGTCTGCCCTGAAAATCAGTGGAAAACAGATCGTCCGTAAATCCTTTGGATTGTTCTTCCTTTCGGGGTTCATCAATATGTTCGATGGAATGAAACGGCAGCACCGCATTTGTCACTTTTTCATTGCGTCCGTTCCAAAACAGGAAAACATCTTCATCATCAGCGATGAGTTTGTAAATAAATTCTTTAGGTAGAGATTTCCCTTCCTGAATAAAACCGAGTATTTCCTGTTTTTCGTTTTCTGTTAGATTAATCTGTTTCATAATTATTAAGTCCTGTTTTGTGCTCGTTCATAAGCGGCGGCTTCAATCCATTTTCCAAGATTTTCGTAGCCATTATCATTAACCCAATCATAAGTTCTAATACCTGTATAGCCTAATTTAACAAATGGATCAAAGCCTTTTATGTCTGTTTTTCCATTTTGATCTTTTTTGTTATGTATATAAACACCAATAAGACCATTTTTTTTATCCCAACTCTGATTAATCTCGTAATGAACATATTTTCTATCAGATGTATTAGTCCCAATTAATGCCACAGTGACAGATGTTCCTTCTAATTGATTTCTAATCCAGCTTTTAATTGCTTCATCACCTTTCTTTTTTACCTCTTCCCATGCTGCCGCATCCCAAAAACCAGCAGCTTCCCTGTCTGGTTTGGTCACCCAGCTATTGCGCACCTGGCTTGCTCTCCAGATATCTCTTTCAAAATGAAAACAAAAGAAAACTCTATGTACCATTGTTAACCTCTCTCATTTAAAATAGTTTATTATTATTGAATAAATAATTATCAAAACCGCTATTGAACCGTAAAACCAACCCAATGTAATTGAAAACATTATTTTAATTTTTGCTTGCACCTCATCTTTGAACCGATAAGCATTCATATTGAATAAATACTCTTCTGATTTAAGCCTGTTAGTTATTACCCAATCATACAACTTTCGATACATCCGTTCCTGCCATAAAAAGTAGGCGTCTAAAAACCAGAAAACTAACAAAGGAATAAAGGCAATCCATACCTGATATTTAGCGCCTTTTAATAACAAAGCGACAACCACCAGCGTTATCGTCCATCCTTTTATGAGAAAGGAATTAAACGCCATTCTATTTATGATGCCTTGAATGACCTCGATTTCTTTTAATAAATATTCTTTTAAGTTTGCGTTCTTTTCCATATTTATTTTCTCCTTTCAGCGACATGTTTTTTCGATATACGGTTGTTTATGTGGAAATGGAAAACAATTTAATCACATCGTTGAACGACTTTACATCTTTTAAATATTGATCCCACTTTTCCTGTTTTACATACAACGGAATATACAAGCGTTCATCTTGCGCTGCGTTTACGTCATTACACCAAATTTGCAGCCGTTTAATCTTTCGCACGTCGTCCAAATCCTCCCTCCCTTTAGTTTCGGCAATATAAATTTCACGTTCTGTTTTCTTTATAAAAAAATCAGGAAAATAATCGTGAATATTACCATCTTCTCCCTGGTACTCTATCTTGAAATTAAGCAAGCGGAAATTTTTAGCAAAGGAAATAATATCCGTGCAGCCATCTAAAAATGCGGCAAATTCCAGCTCAAACTTATTGTCGCCAATTATTTTATTATAAACACTTTTGTCCGGAACCAGGTAAGATTGGTTGTCCACTACGACGGGTTTTGCTTTTCTAAGGGAAATATAATTCTTTATTCTGGCACTACCCTTATCCTGAATGGTTAAATCATCAATTGCTTTTTTAAATGTTCGATAGATTGTTTGTTTAGCTTCCACTTTAGATAGATTTCGCAAAACAACAGTCTCTTCGATATTCACACTTTTGCCAAACAATTTTAGCCGAATAAACTGCTCAACTTTAGGATAAAGAATATTAAACCCACTCACTAACCGGCTTTCTTTAAGAATGGTTTGAGTGAAAAAACCAACAACACTTCGATAATCAGGCAAGGTGTCTGTAAAAATAATTTTGTGAGAAAACTTGCCATCAATATCAGTGAACACAATTTCTTTGAGTTCGTTCTCAGGGAAAGTTATTAAAGAAACAGGGGATACATTAAGTGCGGCTATGTTTATGTCTTCTAAATTTTTATAATCCCGATGTATGCGCGGGGTTAAAACAGGTATCTGAATATCCAGCTTATCCAAATCTTTTTTAATATTGTCGTTATCAATTTCCACAATAATCGGGTTGCGGGATTTACCAGTATCTCCCATGGGTCGATAGCTGAATTCAACACCCTCGGTTTTAATTGATTCAACAAATTCAATGAAAGCAGGCGTGCCCACCACAACCAATTCTTCTTTAACATCCATGCTGAACATTTTTCGTAAACCCCTGCCCAGCGTTTGTTCGGGTAGGATTTTAGCTTCTGAAACATACGGACGCAAACCCACTATTGTCATTACGTTTCGCACGTCCCAGCCTTCCCTGAGCATCATTACTGAAACAACGGCTTTATAGGGCGATGTGTCTTCATCAACCGCATCAGCCGCCTTTCGCAGATTCTCAAGTTCTTCTTTCTTCCTTTTTGTTGCTGTGCTTTCCGATATTTCTCCGCTTTTATTGGTGTGAATGAGTAATACTCCGTTTTTAAATTCCGAATAATTCGCCTCTAAATATTCCTTTGTCTGATTAGCTTCTTTTGTATCCAGAGTCATTATAAACAAAACAGGGGTTTTCTGACTTTTCAATTCATCAAACTGTTTTTTCCATTCTATATAACCAAGATGAATAAAATCTTTATACCGCTCCACAAATGCAGACGAAGTCTTTTCGTTCAGCTTTGCGCGGGAAGCCTCATCGGGCAGCACCGGTGATTTTACAATATTTTGTTTAATAGCTTCAACCAGGGGATAGTCGCAAATTGTTTGCACGAAAATTGAACCTGTTTTATCACTATGCTTGGGTGTTGCGGTACTGTCAACCTGAAGCGCTATTCCGTTTCCGCGTTTTAGTTTCAAATGATTGTTAATATCTTCAATGTTCTTAAACCACTGCATATTTTCATCATGAATATGATGAGCTTCGTCATTCATCACAACCAGGTCTTTTATTTTGTTGCTGCGTAAAACTTTTCCTAAATCCAAACCTTTGGAAGTGTCCGCATCTGCAGACGGCTTATTTCCAAGGAACTCTTCTTCTAAAGATGGCTCTCTGTCTTCGTTTAAATAGACCCGATGGATATTCGTTAAAAACAGGTTGCCTTCTTCGGTAATTGGTTTTAGTTCGTCCTGAATATGCAGCGTAATCTGGAAATCGTTATGCCAATCTCGGTCCTTGTAGCCATTTTCCGGAATTAATGGATCTTCTCTAAAAACTTTAAAATCATCAAAATCTTTCCGCAATCGATTTAATACAATAATGTTTGGTGCAATGATAAGAAAATTTCTCGAAAGATCAGACCCCGGTTCATACAGTTTGTGAAAATAAGACCAGACAAAAACAAGCGTCAACACTTTTGTTTTTCCTGAACCGGTTGCCATTTTAATCACATACCTGGGCCAGCTTTCAGGAAACATGCCCGTGCTGATTCTGCCGGATGAATCAAAGCGCATTAATTCATATTTATCTTTGGCGCTCGCTATTTCATATAAATAAATAACAGATTCTATCGCTTCACGTTGGGCAAAATAATATTGAAAAACAGTGCCGTTTGTTTTGTGTCCTTCGTCTTTAAACCAAAATTGAAGCAACGCTTTTGTAGTTTCTGAAGCGCCAGAATAACCACTGTCCCGCCATTCTTTCACAGTCAATCGGATTCGATAAACTAATGGCGGAATTAATTGTTCGTAAGCCTTCTCTTGCAGTTCTTCCTGCGAAGGCGCCCAGCGAACATTTGGATCAAGTATTTGAAATGGGTTTTGAGGGAAAATATTCATAAAGTAAACTCGGATTCAATGTAGGATCAATATACAGTCATCAAAAATTAAAATTAATTTTAAAATTACTTTTGAATGGGAAGACTTTTTAAATGCTAAAATAAATTCGTAAGTAATTATTATTAATATAGCACTTTTGTAACAAATGTCAAGTTAAATTCAATAAATTTACAATTTATTTTAAATCTATTCAAAAAAACACTTGACTTTTAAAAAAATAATTGTATATTTAAATTTAATTCAAAAATAACAAAGGAAAAAGAATGAATTTCGTCAGAATTATTTTTACCATTATTCGAATGCCTATGGGCATGTCCATGCCCAAAAAGGCAGTTCCGTAGAATAATTCTGGCAAATTAAAAATAGAACTTAAATATTAACCCTTCTTAAATTGCCGGAAGGGTTTTTATTACAGTTTATCCAGAAAGGCTGAGGGACGGGCCCGTTGAAGCCTTAGCAACCTGCCATAACATTTAGGCAAGGTGCTAATTCCTGCAAAGAGATAACTCTTTGATAGATAAACTAAATCGTAGAATTTAGCCCCATCTTTCAAAGATGGGGCTTTTTTATTTTGGAGACATCATGGATAACATTAGAATCCCCCACACTAAACGACAGTTTACTTTCGGACCTTTCCGGTTTGAAAGCGGAGCATTATTGGATAAAATAACCATTACTTATGAAACCTGGGGAAAATTGAATGAAAACAGGGATAATGTAGTGCTCATCGAACACGCACTCACCGGCACCAGCCATGCAGCAAGCGCGGACGATAGCCCGGAAAAAGGTTGGTGGGAATCGCTCATTGGTCCTGGTAAATCAATCGATACCAATAAATATTTTGCCATTTGCCCTAATGTTATCGGAGCCTGTTCCGGTTCTTCAGGTCCAAGCTCAATTAATGAAGCAACTGGTAATCCTTATGGCGTAGATTTTCCCATCGTTACCATCAAAGATATGGTGCGTAGTCAAAAAAAATTATTTGACCATCTACAGATCAACCAATTACTCACCATAACCGGCGCCTCGATGGGTGCTATGCAGGCGATGGAGTGGGCAGCACACTATCCTGAAATGGTAAAATCTATTATTCCCATTTCAGCGCCGGGTCGGGCTTATCCCCAATCCATTGCTTATCGCAAAGCCCAGCGCAAAGCAATTATGAATGATCCCGATTGGAATAATGGCAATTATTACGGAAAATCAATTCCAGAGAAAGGGATAGAATTAGCGCGCTTAATCGGATTCATTACTTACCGTTCTGAGCACGAATTTGCAGAACGGTTTGGCAGGGAGCATCGGGATTCCAGCTTATTTGATTTGACAGCTCGCTTTGAGGTTGAAAGTTACCTGGAGCATCATGGAAAAAAATTAGCCCAGTGGTTCGATGCAAATACATATTTATATTTATCAAAATCGATGGATTTGCATGACCTAAGCAGGGGATATAATTCTTATGAAGAGGGGATACAGCAAATTCAAGCGCATACATTATGCATTGGTGTGGAATCTGATATTCTGTTTCCTAATTATCAACAAAAGGAATTTATCAACATTTTAAGTCAAACAAATCCCAACGCTGCTTACAAAGAAATTAAATCCCTTTACGGGCATGATGCTTTTTTGATCGAGGAAGAACAAATAAATTCTATTATTACGGGATTTTTAACACTCATCGAATCTAAAATAAAAGAGACAGATTCGGACAAAAGCTATTCGTGCAGTGGTTTTGCTGGATGAAAAACAGACACAGGCAAGCCAGAGTAAATAACGGGAAAGCCAAAGTCGAGATCAAGATAAAAAGGATTTTCCTATTCTTTCTTGTTCTTTTTCTCGACCTTGATCTCGACCTTGACCTTTTTTGTAGTTTTACTTACAGTCTCGAATTTCTTTAACCATTGGAAAAAGTATAATTGTTAAGGTAGAAACATGAATATTTTAGTTGAAAAATACGGCGGCACTTCGCTGCAATCGATAGACCGGATTAAAGCGGTGGCACAGAATGTGGTCAATACGCACAATGCAGGAAATCGTGTGGTCGTGGTTGTTTCTGCCATGGGAAAAACGACCGATCATTTAGAGAAGTTAGTAAATGAAATTAATCCACAGCCACGGGAACGGGAACTGGGCATGCTTCTTTCCACAGGTGAGATAGTTTCATCTTCATTATTGGCGATGGCAATCCAGTCAATGGGGAAAAAAGCAATATCACTTAATGGCGCACAAAGTGGGATCACGACATGCAGTACTTACTCTAATGCCCGGATCCAAAAAATTGATACGGAACGAATAATCTCTCATTTAAATAAAAATGAAATTGTGGTAGTTGCCGGTTTCCAGGGAACAAATGGTGATGAGGTTACCGTTTTAGGACGCGGCGGTTCCGATGCTTCAGCAATTGCGCTGGCATCAGCATTAAAGGCAAAACGCTGCCACATTTTTTCTGATGTGAATGGTGTTTACACTGCTGATCCCAGGCTAATTAAGAATGCTGCTCTTTTGCACGGAATTTCTTATGAAGAAATGATTGAATTAGCTGGCTCCGGCTCACAAGTTATGATGGGGCGGGCTGTGGAAATCGCACGAAAACATGGAATTGAAGTTGAAGTAAGTTCCAGTTTTGAAGATTCAACCGGAACAATAATTACAAGGGAGAGTGAATTGGAACAAGTAACGATTACCGGAATCGCGCTGAATAAAGATGCTGTGATGGTTGATATATTCGGCATTAAGGGCGGTGATATAGAAGTCGCCCAAATTTTACGTGAAATTACAAAAAATAAAATCAACATCATCTTGATGAGTTCACACCGGAATGCGGATGAAACAACTAATTTTACCATCATCGTGAAACCTGGTGATATGGAAACGATTCAAAAATTCTTAACCAAATTTGAAAAACAGAATAAAATTGGAAATTTCGTGATAAACAAAGATGTGGCACAAATTTCGATGGTAGGATCCGGAATAGCGAATAATTACGGCGTTGCATACCAGGTATTTGACACACTGGCAACCAATAAAATCAGGATACTTTTAACCAGCACCTCAGAGATAAAAATCAGCGCAATTATTCCAAGGGAACAAGCCATGCAGTCAATGGTTATATTACATGAAAAATTTGAATTAAATAATTTGGAACGAAATCTCATTGGAGCGGATAATGGAAAAAATTAAAGTCGGCATACTTGGTGCAACCGGAACCGTTGGACAACGATTCGTTCAACTGCTGGAAAATCATCCCTGGTTTCAAATATCAGAATTAGCTGCCAGCGAATCTTCTGCTGGCAATCGGTACGAGGATATTTGCAATTGGAAATTAAGCACTCCGATACCAGAAAACATAAAAAAATTAACCGTCAAAACTTGTACGCCTGATCTGGATTGTAAAATTGTTTTTTCAGGTTTGGATGCAAAAGTTGCCGGCGAAATTGAAATAGATTTTGCCAAAGCAGGATACCCGGTAATCAGTAATGCGCGAAATTACAGGATGGAGCAGGATGTTCCTTTGCTGATCCCCGAAGTTAATCCCGATCATCTTCAACTGATTAACAAACAAAAAGCAAATCGGAATTTCAGTTCGGGATTTATTGTTACCAATCCCAATTGCTCAACCATTCCGTTGGTTATGGCTCTGGCACCTCTCAACAAAAAATTCGTCGTGGAAAAAGTATTAGTTACAACGCTTCAGGCAATTTCCGGCGCGGGCTATCCCGGGTTGCCATCATTGGATATTTTGGATAATGTTATCCCTTTTATCGGTGGTGAGGAAGAAAAGATTGAAACAGAAACAAAAAAAATAACCGGTGATTTTATTGAAGGAAAAGTCTCCCCTGCCCAATTTGATTTAAGCGCCCAGGTTAATCGTGTCCCGGTGTTAGATGGACATTTGATGTCCGTATCAATCAAATTAAAAAATGATTTTGAAATTGAAGAGGTGAAAGAACTGCTGAAAAATTTTACTGCTATTCCGCAAGAACGAGAACTACCCAGCGCGCCCAAAAATCCGATAATATTAATGGACGAGAATGATCGCCCCCAGCCGCGATTGGACAGGGATGCGGGAAACGGCATGTCCATTGTTGTGGGCAGAATACGATCCTGCCCCGTATTGGATGTTAAATTTAGCGCTTTGGGGCATAACACGATTCGTGGGGCAGCTGGCGCTGCTATTTTGAATGCGGAGTTGTTGAAGGTGGAGGGGTATTTTTCTTAATTGTTAAGCAATGTAATTAGTGTCTGTCCGAGATGTCATTCCCGCATGTTTTTAGCGGGAATCTATTCTGTTTTACAAGGAGATTCCGGCTTAAAAG
>JACKQG010007673.1_pt1 | contig 10754 bp, 13 predicted proteins | sample 8237621 | NCBI WGS metagenome assembly JACKQG01 (sample SAMN15677084, study PRJNA649215) | marine metagenome | biome: marine; feature: Black Sea; material: saline water; isolation source: suspended particulate matter (SPM) from the Black Sea western gyre | collected 2013-06-09/2013-06-10 | depth... | reverse complement strand
TCTTGCCTTTTCCTCCTTTTATATGAATCAGCATTCTGTCACTATCAATATCTTCTAATACACCGAATTAACCAGAATTCCCTGTTCTTCAATTGGAGCCAACAGTCCCTTCAAGGCAGATTGGGTTTCCTCAACGTTTTCGTTTTTAACCGTAAATCCAAAAATGCTGCCAGATGGATAAGTAATATTTCGTATAAATAATAGCGGTCCCGCCCATAGTTCGGGATTTTCAACAGGCAATAAAAGATCGGGTTTCCAGGTTATCTGGTGTCGGGGAAATTTTGCCGATAATCGCGAAGCCCGTTCAGCGATCACTAAAAACAACCCGCCGCGGATATCACCCCAGCTCGATTTTTCCAATTAAAACAAAATCAGCGACTGGTTTTTCAAGGGTTCATTTTATTTTACTCCGTTTCGGTTGTCAAAAAGTATTAATTTCAAGTTTATTTAAAAATCGTCTCAACACTGTCAATATTTTCATTCGCAGTTCTGATATTCTTTCAGGCATAACAGTTAAAGTATCTTCGTTGAAATAAGGCGCTGCTAAATATAGTTTACGGTTTATTTCCACCTGCATCCAGGGCGCGGTGTTTTTAAAATGAGACTGAATGATATAACCACCATAAAACGGATCATTGATTTTCACTTCACCTGGCTCCTCCTTGAATGCCGTGCGGAAACACTTTGCCATCAATCGCATCCATTCTGGCGGACAGGTAATTGTTCCCCGTTCCTTAGTGGGATTGCCATTCTCATCGCCTCTATTACTTAAACAGATAAGGGGTCTGGGTTGCTCAGGATTTTTATTAATAGAAGGTGAGTTTGCTAACATACTGTGGCAATCAAGAGCTAATTTTATTTTTCTATTACTCTGCAATTCATCCACTATTTTATGATATGGAAAATAATAATTTTGTAAAAGTATTTGAATCAACGGTTCGTTGGGAAAGAGTCCCTTTTTATAGACTGAGCATCGGTTTACAGTTGCGGTTTTTACAACACCATCAGGATTTTCTGGCGGTCGGTCTGAAGGAGCGCGATTTAAATCTACAAAAGCACGGGCGATGGATGTGTCAATATATGCCATGACATCATTCTGAAAAGCGTAAATTTTCCCTGTCAGCGCATCGCTGTCATCAAAGATATCCTTTTTTGTTAAGGCAACTCTTTCGCGAATTTCTGGCGGTATTTCGTCTCCACCGTGGGGAACTGAAATTAAAATTGGTAATTTTTGGCTCATTAATCACCCGAAGTATTGTTTTATTTATTAAAAAATTTGAACCCGATCATCTTGTAAATCAGTTTAGCAACGGCAAAGGGCGAGTTACGATCGGTTTCCTGATAAGATAGTTCTACAACATCAAATCCTATAACATTTTTTTGTTTGAAAATTTTTTGTAACAGCGATACGCCTTCATTCCATAATAAACCTCCTGGCTCAGGCGTTCCCGTACTCATAATAACGCTCCAGTCAAAAACATCGACATCGACAGTTAAAAAAACAGGATCGGGCAGTAGATTAAGCGCGGCATCCAGATCAAAATCTCCCTGTCGGAATTGACGCATGGTACATAAAGAAATATTTTCTTTTTTAACCAACGCCGCTTCCTTTGCCGAAATGCTTCTAATTCCAATTTGAAGCGTATGAGCTGTTTTTTCTCGAATTCTTGCCATCACACAAGCGTGGCTCAATGGACTGCCATCATAGCTATTTCTTAAATCAGCATGTGCGTCAAGCTGGATTACAGAAATCTGACCATACTTTTCCTGGATCGCTTTAAAATAACCGATAGTGATAGAATGATCACCGCCAATAGGGATGATAAATTTTTCTTGTTGCAAAAGAGATTGAGTTGTGTTATAAATTGTTTGAATCATGCCCTCGGGATTATCGGGGATAGCTGGCGGATAAACTGTCGTAATACCAATACGATAAGGCTCGACATCAAGGACTTCATCATATAATTCAAGATAACAAGAGGCGCCAAGTATGGCATCTGGCGCTTTAGCTGCTCCCGTGCCATAAGAAACGCCTCCTTCATAAGGGAAAGGGAGTATTACAACCGCTGCTTTCTCAAATAAAGTAAATTCCGATTCCAGTCCTAAAAATTGCTTTGAATATAATGTCATCGAGCTGCTTCCAATTTATTGATGAAATTAGACATTTGAGAAATAATATTTTTACGTTTGCGACTGGGACAAAGGTCTATAACATAAGCCGTTAACAGGGGAAAAATAACACTGTATTCGCCCCAAATTTGAATTAGTTTATCTTCATTAACAGAGCGATATTTTCCCCAGGTAACCGCCTCGCTAAAAGTACAACTGGAAAGACTGCCCTCACGTTCCACTGCGGTGCTTATTTGAAGTCCTCTGTCGGCTCCATCAAAATCAATTGATAGAATTTGACTAATTGTAGGACCTGTTTGTTGAATAAAATTTTTCGGACCTCCGCCTCCTAATTCCACAAAACTTGTTCCTCCAGAGAAAAAGGCAATAGCAGCAGAATCAAACACATCCTTTTGTGCAGATAGCTTAATTGGAAAACCTTCTCGATCTGTGCGTACAAAATTCATCGTGATAGAATGGTTAGCAAGAGAATCCCAAAAAACAGGCACACCTGCCTGAGAAGCTTTTACCAGAAAACTTCTCTCAGGATGTGCCGCTTTTTCAGCTGTCCACAGCCCTAAAAAATAATTTATTTCCCAACTGGATAAAAAACCTTTCGAAAGCGTTTCATAATTATCTTTTACAAATTGACGAATGATCTCGTCCTGCTTTTCCAGAGTTTCTTTTTCACGGATACCAATATCGTAGATGCGGGTATCCCCATGACGTCTTAACAGATCATCGTCCCAATGCGGGCTGATAGCTTTCACTGGAAGATCGAACGCAAAATGAAGATCGTGATACACCTGGGCGCCTGTGGAGCAAATCACGTCAATAAAATTAGCTTCTAAAAGGGAAATGATCATCCCGCCCATACCGCCAGCAACGCCAGCCCCAGCAATACCCAGCCAGATAGTATCGCCATCATTGATCATATTTTTAAACAGTTCAGCCCCTCGAAAAACATTTCTTGCTTCAAAGGAAGTGCTTCCCATAAATTGAACAAGTTCAGGAATCGACATCTCTTTTCTGATAAGTCGGGGAGTTATGTCTGGTGCATTCTCAAATTGTGAATTGGACGTCATTGAATATCCTTCGTATCAATAATTTTATTCCAACAGCATTATCACACAAGCAATCACTGTTGTCCATAATCCATCTTTATGTCCTTTTGCCGTTTGTGCGATACTTCGACTTATAAATTGGCGATTTGAATCTGTAATATAAAGCTGTTTTCGTTCGTCCCAGGCTTTATCGGGATCCATCTCTATACCAAGAGTTGATGCCAGCATAGTAGCCGCCAGATCCTCCGCATAATCCGATGCCTTTTTCATTGTTTCGCCAAAACCATGATGTTCGCTGATATAGCCATACTGTTTCTTGTCTTTTGGCTGAGCCAAACCCAGTGCGGCTGCTATTAAACGATTTGGCTCGTTGGTGCTTTCCCGAGCCATTACGGTAAACGTTATTTGTCCTGGATTAAGAGTTTTAATACCTGCTTCTTTGGAGATGATTTTACAATCTGGAGGAAAGATACTCGATACGGAAACTAAATTGCATTTTTCTATCCCCGCGTCTCTTAAAGCTAACTCGAAGCTCTGAAGTTTGTTACGATGATAACCAACGCCTTTTGTGAAGAACATTTTTTTGGGTGTTAATTTATTCAATATTCAACTCCTCAGTTTTTTTATTAAAATATAAATCATTTTTAAAAACCGCTGAAGATACTGAATAAATATAAAAAAAGCAACAGTAATTTTATGGTGAGAATTTATGCTGATAGATTTTTTTGATCAAAAAAACTTACGCTGTTTTTTAGTCAGTTTCACCTTGAGACGAGGTTGTTGTTTCTTGTTCGGGTTCTTTCGTCTTTGCATCTTCTATTTTGTTTTCAATTTGATCAATTTTAGATTCAAGGTTTTTTACTTCTTTAATTAATTTAATTACTTCAGCATCGCTGTAAACATTTTTACCATTGTTTTTGATGACCTCGAAAGCACGAGCTCCTAATTCATCAAACTTATTGGAAATATCTCGATTCAAATTATATTGTTTTATTTTTAATTGTCCTACCGTCACTGCTTCCTGGGTTTTGTCACCAATGGTAACGGCAATATCTTTGCTTTTCTCTGCCACAGTCAAAGCAACTTTTGATGCAGTATCAGCGACAGTTTTTGCAGTTGCTGCTGTCGTTTCTTTGATAGATTTTGCGCTCTGTTCCAAAGTCTGCTTCACTTTTTCCCATAAATTTGCCATAACTATACTCCTTAACCTTACTATGATTAATACTTATTCTGTTTTTCCTAAAAACTGAATTGCTTTTTCAACATCATCTTTTTCACCCAACAGCGTTATTCGATCTTCTTTTTTGATGATAGTTTGACCATCGGGAATTATGACTTTTTCATTTCGAACAATTGCGCCTAACAGAACATTTTTTGGCAGTTTTATATCCAACAGCTTCTTGTTCAAAATAGGTGAATTTTCATCAATAATGATCTGTTCAATGGCGCCGCCACCAAGCTCCAGATCTTTTCTGAATTCTCGTAGTTGTTCTCTGTCAACCGTATCCTTATCTTCACTCAACTTTTCAATATCTTTGTCTTTCTCATCCAGTTGAGTGTGAAGGTTCTTCAATTTTTCAACAGTATTTTTGGTTTCTTCCTCAAGCGTTGCTTCTTGTTTTTCAACAAATAAGTGATAAACTTTAGCGCCCAGTTTGTTATTTTCTTGCTCAATTTCTTTTTGAACGTTATGACGTTCCCACTTAAGTTTCGCCAAACTCGATAATCCCACTGTCGTTTCAGAGATTGTTTCAATACTTTCTCCAAAAATGTTTTTTACTCGTTTCCAAAATTTCATATTGATCCTCCATAATTTATTTTAGGTTATTTTGTATCCGCTCAAAAACGCAGGGCAAAGATGCGACGCACTTAATCTCAACAATTTGTAAATAATTTGAAAATTTGGTATTATCGACCCAATAAAAGTGCGTCGCATCTTATTTAGCATGAATTATTGAACGGATACGCCAAAACATTAGAACAATATAAAAATTTTATCATACAAATTCAAGGACTTTTCTTTTTTTCAGTAATTACTCAGTTTTTCTTAACCGCCTGATACTAAAGTAATGAACCTGTCAGGCAAACTTTCTTACTCTTTTATTACTTTTATTCTTTCTTCTGCCGCTTTTAATATCTTATCTAACATTTGTGAATATGAAATATCAGCTAATGCCGCCATTTTAGCAAGATGTCCGTCCCAACACCAGCCTGGGTTTGGATTTATTTCTAACAGCCTTGGTGTTTCGTTAACATCTAACCGCCAATCGAATCTCGCATAATCTCTGCATTGGAATCGATCATAAAGTTTCAAACAGCTTGCCACGAGAAACCGATTTGTTTCATCTGGTAAATTTGCAGGTACAGATTTTATTTGCCAATAAGGAGAATTTGGCTCCCATTTTGCTTCATATCCACAAATTTTTGGCAACTCGGGCGGTAATGCAGAATAATCCTCTTCAATGATCGGCAAAACCAAGTAAGACTCCGGGGGATTCCCAATAATTCCTACAGTAATATCCTTTCCTGTTAGAAACTGTTCAACAATAATCGGTTTATTGTAGCCAAACTTTTCTCTTACAAATAAAATTGCACTTTCTAACTCCTGGATGTTAAAACAAACACTATTCTGTGTTATACCAAAGCTTGAATCACCAAAATTAGGTTTTACAATTACAGGGAATTCAATTTGCATTTCTATGAACGTAACATCTTCTGATTTAATTGTAAACGCATCTGGAACGGGGATATCTATTTCCTTTGCAATACCTCTTACCAATGATTTGTCATAACAATAAGCAAGACACTGCGGACCTCCACCTGTATATGGAATATCTAAAATCTCAAGCAGGGAAGGAATGTGCAATTCTTTAGAGGGATCGTTGTTATAACCTTCATCACATAGGTTTAGGACAAAATCAATTTTATTTCTATTATTTTGTAAATAATTAGTAAATGTATTATGTGAATCTAAAAATGTAAAATTGTATTCCTTTAATTCGGCTAATGCCTTTTTCAACTCATTAATAGTAATAAAATCATCTTCGTCAAATTTCGCATTAGGTTTAATAATATCAGACCTGTTAGGATCACCCATTAATATAGCAACAGTTTTTTCTATTTTACCTGGTTTCTTTATTTTTGTCCATTCTTTTCTTATTTCTGAAGTTACAAGAATACGCCTTGCCATCATCCCTAAATCTTGATTCCTCTGTGAATCGGGAACTAATTCTGAATGAAATTCTATACTGCTAAATCCAACTTTTTTAAGTAAGCTCTTACTGCTATCCTTTGTATATAGTCTTTCTGCGTAAAACTGATCTGCAATTACTCCTTTTTTTACATGAGTTATTACTTCTCGAGAAATCAATCTCTCTTCGTTTGATGACAAAGAACGTTCTCTACAGACAAAATACTTTTTATCTATCCATTCCCAGCTTCGAGGTTGAAAACTATTTCTCATATAATCGCCATCTGTCAAATCAATTAATACTTTGCCTGATGGACGAAGGACACGTTTCACTTCTTCAAGCACTCTGGTATCATCATTCATCGACTCGAAATAGCCAAAACTATTTCCGGCAATAATTACAAAGTCAAATGTATCAACAGCGAACGGCAACTTTCTTGCGTCACCCTCCCGAAAGAATACATTTAGCCCTTCTTTTTTATTAATTGTTTTTGCTCTGTTTATAAGATAATGAGACCTGTCAAGACCAAAGATATTAGTATAACCACGCCTTGCTAATTCTAAAGAATGCCTACCCTGACCACAACATAAATCTAAAACAACTTTTTCCTTAGAAAGATTTAATATGTCGATAAATTGTTCAACTTCAGTTTGAGTTATCGATAAATCTTCGACTACGTCTCCATCAGTTCTCAAATAATTAGCATTGAAAATCTCCCTCCACCAATCTGCTTTTACATAACTTTCAAGATTTTCAACAGGTCCTAAAAATTGAGACCAGCTAATTTTTTTAGTCCTTTTTGATCGGTTTTTAATATTTGATGTTGTCATATAATATCTCCCCAATTAGTATTTTGTCTAACAACGTCGGCTCAAAATTGTTTTTCTTTATATCCATACTATTGATTATTAAGTTATTTGTCTGATTTAAGCTGGCATTTTTTTGAAAATTTTCATCCACTTTTGTTTTTGTCATTAGAGTTACGTTTTCAATTTTAGAATGAAATCATAAATTGAGCATAACTTGTGTAAAGAATAATGGATCACATAAAAAATCCTATTTGTTGCCAGCCATTTCAATCTTAAAACATTTACAATATCATTAATTCATCAATTTCCAGAATTATATTATCCACACATCCAAAATGCATAGCTGAAGAATTATGGTAAATTTCATAAAAGAGCTTATCGATAAATACATCAAATCGTTTTTCATTCCATTGTATTGTTTCGCATATTTCTATATTTGAATTGTTAATCCCATTACTGCTTATTAATTTTGAAGAATCAATATTTAGTACTTTGGCAGATTTATTTTTCATATTACAATTTTTATTTAAATTAAAATCGAAATACGGTGCCCAAAATTTCTCTATTTATTTTTATCAAATTTCAAAAATCTATGAAACTTTTTTAAACTTTTTAGACCATTATTTGGAAAAATGCCACCAGTCGTCATCCGAACATCTTCCACAGAAAAAAATATTTTATTATTAAACTTTTTAATCATTAATATTATTTGAGCTAAATCGCGACGTCGTATGACCGTAAAGATGATATAGACTTTGCCATTGTACCCGTCACCTTTAACTGTTGTTACTCCATAACCTACAGCTCGAAATTTCTCAATTAACTGCTTTGCATTTCGAAAAGTAATAATCCTTACTATTTGCATCCCAATGGCGAGTTTGTGTTCTATCCACATACCTAAAGAGCTGCTACTAAACGATTTGGTTCGTTTGTGCTTTCCCGAGCCATTACTGTAAATGTTATTTGTCCTGGTGAAAGCAATTTAACACCTGCTTCTTTGGAGATGATTTTACAGTCTGGCGGAAAGATACTTGATACTGAGACTAAATTACATTTTTCTATTCCTGCATCTCTTAAGGCTAACTCGAAGCTCTGAAGTTTATTGCGATGATAACCGACGCCTTTTGTGAAGAACATTCTTTTTGGTGTTAATTTATTCAATATTCACCTCCTCGTATTTTATCAAAATATAAATCTCTTTTCTAAAAACCGATGAAAATAATGAATAAATTTTAAAAAAGCAATAAAAAAATTTTCACCATAGTTGATTGTCTTTACTTATATTTGAAGTTGCGCACTAACACCTTGTGGCACGGGCTTGTTTTTAAAACCGATCCGATACATCTTAAAATCTTGTTCATATTCTTCACTATCCATTACATATAAATGCTTCATTGTTCTCACACAATAGAATAATGCACTAACAAATGACCAGAAAGTAACAGCTATCAATGAGTAAAATGGTACATTAAACAAAACCCCGACAAGGATAAAAATGATATAACTATTTTTTCTGCCATCAAATTTTCTGAATATTCTTTCAAGTTTTCCATAATCTGATAATGCACAACCTTTATACGCTTTCCCAAATCCCTGTCCACAAAAGTGAGTGAAGCCATCAAAGAGGACTATAAATGTAGTTAGTAAAATCGCCAATGTACCACAGGTTTTTGACAGATAAAATGCTAAGGCAATATACCAGGAGTGCTCAAACAGGAAATCAAAAGCATGCTCCATCTTTCCGATATTAGAGGAAGACAGTTTCACTCTTGAGAGTTTTCCGTCAACACCGTCCATAAATGAAACAACAAAGGTGAGCAGAGAAGCTAACAATAGATTTCCTGTGAAAAATAAAATTGTGGCTGCATAAGCAATTATATTTGTGAGAAGAGTAATTTGATTGGGGGTAATACTTTTATTTGCTACATGTTTCACAATAAAATTTTCTATCGGTTTATTAACATAAGTTGCAAGGAGGTCGTTCCTTCCTTTGCAAGCATTTTCAATTAGAAGCTTTTCGGCTTTCACAATATCCTCTTTTTTATCTGTATCCACCCAAAAGGGTTTGATCTCCTTACGCATAGATGAAATATAGGGGTTAATACTCGTTATATCAAAAATTTCAGCATCCTCATTATTAGCCGCCCTGGCAATGCCATCTGCAAGTTCGGTTCTACCTTCTTTAACTTCTTCTTCGATATAATCAAATATTTTAGGTGAGCATAAGAAGATTCCAGTATCTACGCAATTTGTTTGTTCTATTTGCTTACCTATTTTAACAATTTTTCCATTATTTTCCAAAACATTAGTATCACCTGGTAAAGGTTTTTTTCTATCAACCGCTAAGATAACAGAACTTTTTAAATCATGATTAACAAGTTGTTTCAGAATGCGCTCATCAAATATATGATCAGACATCAAGAGTACAAAATTTTCATTTAACAATGTCTTTGCTTCCAAAACAGAAACTGCATTACCTTTTTGCCACGCCCCATTCTCAATATAATCTATTTTTAGTTTGTAGCGCCTTCCGTCGCCTAAAGCTGCTTTTATTTGGTCTCCTGAATAACCAACAACTATCACAAATTCTTTAATGCCTGTATTTTTTGCGGTTAATATTATTCTTTCAATTAAAGATAAACCTAAAAGAGGAAATAGTGGTTTGGCTTCGCCATTAGTTAAATCAGTTAGTCTGCTGCCATGTCCAGCAGCAATTATCAGCGCTTTCATAAGTTTATTCTCCTGCTTGTTTATAAATTATGGTAGTACAATTTATTAATAATTTGGATATATTAATGTTTGGGCTAAATATTAATTCAAAGAATTATTGATTAAAAATAGTTGAGGACAGGAAATTTTTAACCTTTGATAAATTTAATCGCGACTGTCTTTCTCCAGTGCTATGATATGGGAACTCGTCATAAATTTTTGTTATCTTATATGGTTTAAAAGCATTCTTAATTTGATGTGTTGACATTTTTCCTAAAATTTTTACTTGAATTGTACCTGTCGTTTTTGATTCTCGTAGTATAATGATTCGATCATCAGAAACATCTTTTGAGAGCATTTTTATATTTACGTTTTCTTTAAACTTAATAAACTTTTCCATGTTTAACCTACTTACCTTTCCTTCCAAATTTCATTAATTTCCAAAACTTACTTGAATGCCTTGAACCATTATTCGGGAAAATTCCTGCTGCTGCCATACGTACATCTTCTACCGAAAAAAATGCTTTGGGGTTAAAGCGTTTTATCATTGCTGTAATGTCAGGCAGGTCTTTTCGTTGGATCACAGTAAAAATAATTTTCACATGACCAGTCACTCCTTCGCCATCAATGACAGTAACTCCAAAACCGTTAGCTTTAAGTTTTTCAATTAACTGGTGAGCATCCTTACGGGTGATAATTCGAACTACTTGCATTCCAATAGCAAGCTTATGTTCTATCCACATTCCAAGATAGCTTCCGGTAGCAAAGCCTCCGGCATAAGTTACATAGCAGATAACATTATTCAGATTATTAAAGATTTGCCTGATTGCCAATAACCAGATTAGTACTTCTATAAAACCTAATATTGAAGC
>JACKQG010007672.1_pt1 | contig 10754 bp, 15 predicted proteins | sample 8237621 | NCBI WGS metagenome assembly JACKQG01 (sample SAMN15677084, study PRJNA649215) | marine metagenome | biome: marine; feature: Black Sea; material: saline water; isolation source: suspended particulate matter (SPM) from the Black Sea western gyre | collected 2013-06-09/2013-06-10 | depth... | reverse complement strand
GTCACGAGCGGCTGGAAGCGCAACTCAAAGAGCAAGGGAAGTACAAAGAACTTGCCGAGGAGCGTGCGCAGAAATTGGCAGAGGCACAGGCGAAAGCCGATAAGCTCGAGGCATATCAGGAAGTTTTGTCAAAACATTTGCAAACACAAATTGATGAAATTCCAGAAGATAAACGCTCGTTGATCCCGGACGCCCTGCCGGTTGAGGAACAACTTGATTGGATTTCGCGAAACCGCGCGCTTCTAACAAAGCCACAAGCGCCGAATATTGGCGCAGGGCAGCGTGGTGGCAGCGGTGAAACAATCGTATCACTGACGGCTGAGGAAGTTGAGACGGCAAAACGTTTCAAAATGTCGCCGGAAGAATACGCCAAATTTAGAGAATAGAAAAGCCCAAAAAGGGCATGAGGTAAAAAAATATGGCAGCCCCTACATATACTTGGGAATTCGTCACCGACCTTGAGGGCGGTGGGCGAGTACCTGTAAAAGCAACTCTCGAAGCGGCATCTGCTTTGGAAACCAAAGTTGGCACGCTTCTGATTAATTCTAGCGGTCAGGTAGCCGCTGGCGGCGCGTCTGTTGACGGCGTTGTCGGCCTTGCCCTGAACGCAACCAGCGCGGCCGCGACCGCTGCCGATGCAGTAGAGGTTGCTCTACTAGCTCCCGGCATGGTCATCAAAGGCACGGCAGATGCGGATGCTTCCGCGTTATCCGGCTTTGCTGGCAAAACTCAAGATTTAAACTCCGATGGCTCTCTCGATGTTGCTGATACCAGTAACGGCGCGCTGAGCGTTTGGCGTACTGAAGATAGCGGGTTGACCGTTTACTGTGTTGTAAACCGGGCAAAATTCGCAACAGGATAAGGAGGTAATAAACAATGGCAACCCCTATGGTATCCAGTAATTGGCCGCAATGGGTTCTTCCCATCGTGCGAAAAGAGTGGCAGCAAAAATTGGACGCTGTTATCTCTCCGTCTGCTCAGTTTTTTGGCCGTGAAACGTCAACCAGTTCCGTTGAATATTCTCAGGGCATGGGTAATTTTGATCTTGTGCCTGAGTACAACAGCGCAACCGCCGAAGGAAACGCCGGTGCTATTCAGTATGATAGCTTCTCTGAGCTTTACGAAAAAACATTCACCCATAAAGAATACGCGAAAGGCGTGGCAATCGAGCGCAAATTGTGGGATGATGACCAGAGCGGGCTTATTCGCCGCCGTGCGCAAATCCTCGGCAATTCGTTTGGCACCACCCGCGCCTCTCATGCAGCCAGCGTTTTCAGTAACGCATTCTCTTCCAGCTACGTTGGTGGCGATGCGGTTGCTCTTTGTAGCGCGTCTCACCCCGTCAATAAGGTAGATAGCGGTACCACGTTTAGCAATGCCGGTTCTACCGCATTGTCTTACGATGCTGTAATCTCTACCATTATCGCCGGGCATGATCTCAACGATGACCGCGGTAATCCAATGCCGGTAATGTATGACACCGTTTTGATCCCAACCGCATTGCAAGGTACGGCATACGAGGAGCTTCAAAGTCTTTTGAAGCCCGGAACTGCCGACAATGACAATAGCGCTATCCCCGGAATGACCGGCGGTCTGCGTATCGTTGTTGATCCATATTTTTCGGATGCGAATAACTGGTTTATGCTCGATAGCCGCTTGGCTGCGATGCACCTGTTATGGTTTGATCGTGTAAACCCGGAAATTAAAGTTGACCCGACCAGCGACTTTAGTCTTGTCGCTAAATACCGCGGCTATATGCGGTACAGCTTTGGTTGGGATGACGCGCGCTTCGTTTACGGACACGAGGTGTCCTAATCAATATCAAAAATGGCGGGGTGAAATTCCCCGCCAATATTCCCTAACGGGACAAGTTAATTGTCGCACCCATGCGACTGAACCCCTAACGGGTACTTAGAAAAAGGATTACAAAATGGGAACCACTCATTTTTCAAATTTATCAGCCGCTACTATTACCGCAACAACCGGATTTGTTGGCGATGTTACCGGCGATGTTACCGGACAGCCAATTATTGCCGTAACTGACTATGACGGCGATGACGCAATTAGCCCGGCAGTAGGCGTTGCGTCTCTGTCAAAAGGGAGCGCGGCAGCTGCTACTCTTGCCGTTCCAGGCGCGGGGAATGTCGGTAAAAACCTGTTAATCTATGCGGCAAGCGCACAAGCTCACGTTGTAACAATCACTGGCCTGACCACAAATAACACCCTGACGTTTGGCGGCGCAATCGGCGATAGCGTATTGCTTTATGCCGCATCTGCTACGCTGTGGGTTCAGGTTAGTGTAACCAACGTCACGCCTTCGGCAGTATAGGCTAAACGATGACTATTAGAGCTATCAAACTCTATGGCACGACAGACGCCAGCGGAAACCTAACTGTAACATCTGGCAATAAAATAACCGGCCTGCTGCACGCCGTATCGTGGATTGACGGAACTTTCGCTGATGGCGTGGATGCCGTGATTTCGGATGACCGCGACGGCGATGAAACAGATGTAACTCTTTTGACGCTCACTAACGCAAACGATGACGCAATGTACTACCCGCAAACGCCCGCGCAAGACAACGCAATGAGCGATGTCACATTTGACGGCACGAACGAGATTTATACCCATCAAATTGTGAACGGGAAACTGAAGATGGTTGTCAGTGATGGCGGCGAGTCAAAGGTTGGCGGCTGCGTTGTTTATATAGAGGTATAAATGACCTTTACCTTTGCGACCAACCTCTCAACCGATCTGGCGCTCGTGCGCTTCCACATCGGCGACACGTCCGAGGATGGCGCATATTTGGCAGATGAAACCATTACCGCGCTGCTAACCAGTGAGGGTAGCGTTGGCGGCGCGGTTGTGGCCTCAATTCGTTACATCCTGACACAGTTGTCGGTCCCAAATTTCCGTAAGGACTGGTTATCTGTTGACTACGAAAAAGCGCGAGACGGTTATGAAATGTTGCTAAAAGAAAAGGCGCGCGAATTCGGCGTTGCTCTTGGCGGTAGTTTTGCATCAGCTGTAAAACCGATGTACCGCGCAGATAGTGGACAATACACAAGCTCCGAGCGCGAAGAAACCACGAGCGATAATACCGGCGTATATGATGGTACATAATGCCTAATTTGACGAATAGCAGGATTGTTGCACAGATTGACCGCGAAATAGATGAGCTATTTTTATCTGACACGGCTTATGTGACAATCTACAATCGCTATACAGTATCAAGAAGTGATACCTATCAACGCAGCGTTGTCGAACAAGTCAAATGGACTGATGCCCGCGCCGCCAACCGAATGGCCGCTGGCGACATTGCAAACGATAAGGCCGTTGTAAGCATTTTGAGTGACGCTAATTATCTTGCGCCGATAGCATGGCAGGCATTAGTCACAAAGACAGGAAAATGGACATTGCAGGTAGGTGATTATATTGTATATGGTACAGTCACCGACACGATAACAGCACTATTTACAATCTCTGACCTGAAAGCAAAATATGATAATGTTTTGCGGATAACGTCAGTTGATACCAAAGAAATTGGCAGCGTTGGCTTAGGATATTGGGAAGTGAGTGCAAAATAATGATCCACGACATCAGAACACCACGCGGCGAGATTGTCGTAACGCCAGGCGGTAAAGCCGAATTGAAATGGAATACAGGCTTTGGCCGGAAATGGTCTGGTCAATACAATCGCTCACAGAAATTTATTGATAGTGAGGTTTTGCGCCTGTCTGAGCCATATACTCCGCTACTCACAGGGACACTGGTGAAATCTGGTATTCTGGGCACTGACATCGGCAGCGGTGAAGTTAAGTGGATTGCACCATATTCTCGATTTCAGTATTACGCGAGCCGCGAGCCTGGAAGCATGACTGGCCCATTGCGCGGTCCTTACTGGTTCGAGCGCATGAAACAGACTCATGTTAGGCAGATTGTCAACGGAGCGCGTCAGATTGCCGGGGGTGGGCGGTGAGTGTGCTTAGTAGTTTGAAGACGTGGCTTGGCGCATACGAATCACTTGATTCGGGCGCGGCTCTTTATGTTGACCATCTTGGGTCTGAGCCGACCCAGTATGCGATTATCCCGCTTCCAGGTGAAAAGGTTATCGAGGAATATCTGAGCGGGAAAAGCCTTCGAGCATACCCGTTTGCGCTGCAATCTGTTGAGAGCACGGCGGCAGACCTTGAGCGGATCGAGAACAGCGGTTTTTTTGAGTCATTTTCAGACTGGCTCGAAAGCCAAACAGATGATGGAGATTTCCCCAGTCTGGGAAGCGGTAAGACAGCATACGAAATTGAGGCTCTTGGATGGGGCTATCTGTACGAAAAAGGCCAGTCAGATACCGGAATCTATCAGATACAATGCCTGCTCACATACATACAGGATGATTGATATATGGAAATAACTAAATTCAAAGATGCACACAAGGGAAAAACGATTTTACTGGTCGGCAACGGTAGCAATCTGAAGGATACGCCGCCTGAGAAATTTGACTATCCAAGCATAGGGATGAACACAATTCATTTTTATGATGGCTGGAAACCCGATTACTATGTGGCTGTTGATCGCCGTTTGATGAATGAATTTGGCGATGACGTTTATCGAAAATTTGCCGACATTCCAAAGTTTATTCCAAAGCCAAAGTTATTGCGCTGGCGCGGTGACAATTTCTATCGTTTCCGAAACCGCACCGGTCGGCTATACCCTGCAAAACCCGGTGAAAACTTGTGGCAGGGGCGCATTGATGCCGATACCACGATTACGTGGGCTAATGTTATGCACGTTGCTATCAAGCTCGCTTATTTTATGGGAGCTAAAACTATCCTGATCATTGGGATGGAGCACAAGAAAAATAATGCCCAGGATCACTTTTGGGGTAGCGATGTTAAGGGCGTTGGCGGTGACATTACCGCCATTTTTAATGGCTATAAACAACTCGTTACCGGCCTGCACGAAAATAATATCAAAATTTACAATATCAGCAAGAAAACGCATGTACCAAGTAGCGTAATCCCAACAGATGACGCTATAAATTGGTACGAACAAAAGGAGTTAATAGATGGCTAGAATAACACGTTCTTTGGTTGCTCATTACCTGGACTCAACCCCCGATGAAACAGCGGCAACGTATGAGCTATTCGGTGATGGTATTTCAGATTTGACCATGAATTACAACCCCAACGTTTCAACGGAAACTTTCGTTGATGACGACACGGCAAATATTCAGGTTGAATCTTATGCCCCAACCATCCCGGTTGAGCAGATTGTTTGGTCTGGTGATGATCTGTTTGATTACATTGACAGCCTTCGTCAAGCTGGCCCAGCTACCCTGGCGGATGCGGAAACCTATATAGTCGAAGTGCGACTGTACGAAACTCCCGATACTCCGGCTACATCCTATCCCGCTACGAGATGGCCTTGCTCGATTCAGATTGATAACGGCCCCGGCGGCCCTGGCGGCGAAAGTGCCCGCATTGGTTTTACAATCAACGTGACTGGCGATGCCGTAGACGGTGATTTTAATACCAGTACCCTGGCGTTCACGGCAACCTAATAATGACATTACCGTCAATCAGAATTGACACGGGCGTCAAGCGCATTGCTATCAATGATGACCCAGACCGCGTTATTGAGTTTAACCCAACTGATGCGGTCTGGGTTGAGAAATTCTTTCGTCTGTTTCGAGATCTCCAGGCTAAACTAGACGAATACCACAAGCGATACGAAAAACTAGCCGGTGACACATCAGTCGATGCTGACGGTATCCCTGTCAGTGCTGAGGCGCAAATCGAGTTACTCAAGGAAACTTGTGACTATCTGCGCAGCCAAATAGATGATCTTTTTGGCGATGGAGCGGCGCAAACTGTATTTGGCGATACCCGTAATCTGGATGTATTTGTCCAGTTTTTTGACGGCATGACGCCATATATCGAGAGTGCCCGGTCTCCAATGGTTGATAAGTACTTGCCCAAAAAATGAACGTCCTGACTGAGTCTCTCCCCCGCACAGTAGGGATTGACGGCGTAGAGTATCCTGTCAATACGGATTTTCGAGCCTGCTTACGTGTGATGTTGGCCTTCGAGGATGCACAGTTGACACCACACGAAAAGCAGGCTATTTTGTTACAGAATATATATTCTGAAATTCCCGGTAATATTGTCGGCGCAATCGAAGCCGCCAATATATTTTTGAATGGCGGCGAAGTTCAGGAAAATGAACATCCAGGCCCGCGGTTGTATTCGTTTAGCAAAGATGCAAACTTTATTTTTGCGGCGTTTCGACAAACACACGGTATTGACCTGCAACGCGAAGACCTCCACTGGTGGGAGTTCCTGGCTCTATTTATGGATTTGGGACAGGACACCACATTTTGCAATCTGGTCGCAATGCGCAAGCGGGTGAAAACTGGTAAGGCCACGAAAGAAGAACGGCAAGCTGCGCTAGAGATGGGCGATATGTTCGACATACAAGAAATTGATATGGAGCTTGAAGAAAAAGAACTGAGACAACAGTTTCTTATCAATTACGAGGAAGCCAAAAGGAAGCGAAATGCAGCACGATCCGCAAATAATGGCTAGTTTATTGAACGAAAAAGGCGTGCGCGATAACGTCTCCAAAATGACCGCAGATGAATTGGCTATGTTTACGGTATTACTCATCAAGCGTGGTATTTATGCGCGGTATGTTATTGAGCAGCAACGGAAAGAATATAAAAATTTGTGGCAGCAACTAAAAAACATATTCAAGCGCGGTAAATAGAGCGGTGAATAAAAATGTATGATGGCAGCATCCGAATTGACACAAAAATAGACAGCGGCAAGTTTGACCGTGGCATAAAAAGCATGATAGGCTCATTGCGTGGCTTGGCCGCGGCTGTTGGTATTGCGTTTGGGGTTGGCGCCATCGTGGCATTTGGTAGAAGTGCAGTTCAGGAAGCAAGCGCGATGTCATCTGCGCTGATTGGTTTGCAGTCGATTGTTGAGGGAACGGGTAACAGTTTCGCGGTTGCTCAGAAATTCATTGATGAGTTTGTGTCAGACGGGTTAATACCGGCGCAGAATGCAATCACGGCATATAAAAACCTTCTAGCGCGTGGATATAATGTTGAACAGATAGAGCAAACATTGATTGCGCTAAAAGACGCGGCGTCCTTTGGTCGTCAGGCGTCGTTGACGATGGGGCAGGCAGTTCAATCGGCAACCGAGGGCCTCAAAAACGAGAACAGTATTCTGGTCGATAATGCTGGCGTGACGAAAAACGTCTCCAAGATGTGGCAGGAATACGCTGCATCTATTGGCACAACTGTGAACAATCTAACACAGGCGCAAAAAATACAGGCTGAAGTCAACGGTATCATGGAAGAGAGCCGTTTCCAGGTGGGAGATGCCGCAAAGCTGGCCGGAACATACGCCGGGCAAGTTTCGGCTCTTGGCGTCTCGTTTCTGAACCTGAAAATAGCCGTTGGCAATGTAATCATCCCAATTCTTGCCCAGATAATTCCCTACATCAAGGCTGCGGTGGACGCGCTAACGATTTTCTTCAATCGTCTGGCGCAGATTATGAATATCTTGTTTGGCACAAATTTGGGCATGGCTGATGCTGAGGCAACAGCGTCAACAATGGGCGCTGTAGCCGATAGCACGAATGATGCCGCTGCCGCGCAGGATAATCTAGCCAGTAGCACAAAAAAGGCGAACAAAGAAGCTAAGGGGTCACTGGCGGCTTTTGACGAATTGAATGTGTTACAACAACAGCAGGCTATTGGTGATGCTGGCGGAGCAGGTGGTTCTGGGGCAGGCGGTGGAATTGGGGCAGCAGGCGGCGGTATGTCAATTCCGCCTCTGGATGTGAAACCGATAGATGAATCAATGGATGAATTGAAGGCTAAGGTTTCCGAATGGAAAGAGTCGTTCCTGCTATTTATTCAGCCAACCACAGACGCGCTAGGCAGGCTGAAAGAGGCCTTGATACCATTGGGGCAAACTCTGTGGAGCGGCCTTAAATGGGCTTGGGATAATATTCTCGTGCCGCTTGGTGGGTGGGCTATAACTGATTTGCTCCCGGCGTTTCTCGATGCGCTTTCCGCCGCGCTGGAAGTTCTGAATTTGGTACTATTGGATTTAGAGCCGATATGGAAATGGATTTGGGATAACATGCTAGAGCCTATTGCAAAATGGACGGGCGGCGCAATTGTGGAAGTCTGGAATTCGATCACATGGGCATTCAAACGCATGTCTGAAATGTTAAAAGATAACAAAGCCTCGTTTTATATTCTGATTGGCATTATAGCCGTATTGGTTATTGCCCTTCTAAGTCTCGGCGCGCCTATTTGGGCGGTAGTTGCAGCCATTATCGCCATAATAGCGATTATAAAAAATTGGGGCGCAATATGGGACTGGGTGAAAGAAAAATCAGCCGCGGCGTGGGCATGGATCAAGGCAACCTGGTCAAAGGCTGGTGACTGGTTCCGCACAACAGTTGTTGATCCGATAAAGGATGGCTTTGGCCGGTCTCTTGATTGGCTGCGCGAGAAGTGGCAGTCTACATTTACGGGGATAAAGGATTTTGTCAAAAGTACCGTAAATACGATTATTGATTTTATCAACGGCATGATACGTGCCGTTGCTGGCGGTATTAATGCCGTGATTGGTGGGCTAAATTCCATTCGCGTGACGGTCCCCAATTGGGTTCCCGGATTCGGCGGTCAATCGTGGGGGATGAGTCTACCATCGGTTTATGCGCCACAAATCCCACGCCTCGCAACTGGCGCGGTCATTCCTCCGAATAGTGAATTTTTGGCGATGCTTGGGGATCAGCGCAGCGGGCGCAATATCGAAGCCCCAGAAAACCTGCTCAGGCAAATTGTTAGTGAAGAAATTGGCAAGATTGAAGCAGATATAAAAATAGGGTTTACTGGATCAATGTCTGCTCTTGTACGTGAGTTGAAACCACGCATTGACCGCGAGAGTGTACGAGTTGGCGGCAGCCTGATAGCTGGAGCGGCGAAGATATGAGCATAACTATTGACAGCGTAACTTACGATATACCCGTGAAATCAATTCGTAGAACGGCTGATTTTTTGGACAAATACGCGGAGAGAACGCAAGACGGCAATCTTCAGCGCGAATTGATTGGCGTATATTTCAATTATCAAATTCAATTTGGCCGCACAACGGACACAACGGAATATGCGGCTTTGTGGGCGATACTCACCGAGGCCGAAGAATTCCACACTGTAACAGTTCCAGACGAAAGCGGTAATTATACGTTTACTGCATATTTCTCGAATGTATCGGATGAATTGCGAAAACAGAAATCTGCGGCGAACTTCTGGCAAAACTTGACCGTGAATTTTATCGCCCGGACACCGGAGAACACCCCCTGATGGCTAAGACATCACCGCTAATCGTTCTGACGCTTGGCGATGCCGTCAAGAGTTCTGTGGCATCTAGTGATACGCACGCCATGACAGATATAGACAACCTTGTCGATGGTGATGCGGACCGCAGTCTCAAATATGCGACTTTCGAGCCTGACAAATGGTTACTGGATGGAACTTATCACTTTGCGTCTGATCCCGATGATTTAGGATTTGTTAGCGATGTAATTAGCGAATCGGATGGCTCTTTTATCAGCGATCCAGAACTGACGATAACGCTGGATGAAGTCGTTGACATCGAGCAGGGCTTGACGCTGGAATTTTCGCGCATATCTAGCGACTATTGTGATAGCGTGACGATTGAATACCAGGACGCCGCAACTTCAAGCGTGTACTCCAATACATACTCCCCGGATGATTATACATATTTTTGCGAAATAGCATCTATATCACAGCCCGCAGAAGATGTTAAATATATCGTTATCACGTTTCACACTACCGCAACAGTTGAGCGTCATGTCAAGTTGCTTGATGTGTACGTCGATGGGGTTATGTTTGATAAAACGCAGATTAGGGCTGCGACACTGGTTGAAGAAATAAGCCCGATTTCCGTAAAATTGCACAGTAACGAACTCGAATTCACGCTCTATTCTGATGACGGCGATTTCAGCATTGTCACCCCATCCGGCGTTTATGCAGGTCTGGAAGAAAATCAGCGCGTTGATGTTTATGAGTTCGTTGACGGTACACGAATATATATGGGTAGATTTTATCTCAAGGAGTGGGATAGCAAAAGCGAAAATCTGGCCGAATTCTATTGTGTTGATGCGATCACGCTATTGGAAGAAAGCGTTTATTATAATTCTGGGCGGTATATTTACGACAGCGTTGGCGATGGCAGCCTGAGATTGGTTAGAGATGTTGATAATTTCGTTTATTTTGGATTATATTACGTAAATATTGGCTATAATATTGCTGCGAGCTTAGGCAGTATAGATGTTTTGGGATTTGTGGATTACGGCGCGAATATTCGCGAGACATTGCAAGAAATGGCCTTTTCGGTTGGTGGATACGTAACCTGCTCGCGCTCCAAAGATGTCGAGATAAAGGAAACTGAACTTGTGGCTGATGTGTCATCGTGGGATTTCACACTAACAACGGGCAATATAGGCGTCAATCCGAATCTAACGCTTAGACCTGTTGTAACGGGTATCGACATGACAACCCACCGCTTCCCTGACAATGATGAACATGTCGATGTGCAGGTATATAATGGCGCGGTTACTGCCGGGGATTATTTTGTGTTGATGGCGTCTGATTATTATGCCGGTAGCACTCTTGGGTTTGTCGGAACAACAGCGACATATAG
>JACKQG010007671.1_pt1 | contig 10755 bp, 9 predicted proteins | sample 8237621 | NCBI WGS metagenome assembly JACKQG01 (sample SAMN15677084, study PRJNA649215) | marine metagenome | biome: marine; feature: Black Sea; material: saline water; isolation source: suspended particulate matter (SPM) from the Black Sea western gyre | collected 2013-06-09/2013-06-10 | depth... | reverse complement strand
GTCCATCGTCTCCGAGCCACACCTATTCTCCCCCGAAGAGGTGTTTGCCTGCGTGCACGATATTAGAGCCTGTTTGGTCTCATCCGGCATTTCCGACTGCGCCAGGGAGAAGGGGCAGTTGCGATGGGATGCCAACATTAGCATTAGACCCGTCGGCACCGAAACTCTGGGCACCAAGGTGGAGCTCAAGAACCTAAATACCATTTCGGGCGTCCGGAACGGAGTGGAGTACGAAATCAAGAGGCAAACATCCGTCCTGCTCGAGGGAGGAACCATCATCCAAGAAACGCGGCGATGGAACCCCGAGCATCGCCACACTACTCCCATGCGAACAAAGGAAATGGCCCACGACTATCGCTATTTCCCGGATCCCGACCTTATGCCCGTCCGAGTGGATGAAGAGTGGATCGAGCGCCTGAAGAAGGACGTCCCCGAAATGCCCTTCGACAAACAACGGCGCTACCAAAAAGAAGACGGGCTCCCCTACTCCGTAACCTCCGCCCTTTGCCCCGACAAACCTCTCTGTGAATTCTACGAAGAAACCGCCCGACTGTGCAGACAACCAAAGAAAGCGGCCAACTGGGTGGTAAACGATCTTTTGCGAGAACTGTCGACGGCGGGAGAAAACGGTTCGCTCCCTCTGGAGGAGGCCAAGATCACTCCGGCTCATCTCGCCGAACTCGTCGCCTTGGTCGAGGATGGTTCCATATCGAGCAATATCGCCAAGGAAATTTTCCCCGAGGTTTTCTCCACTGGTAAGATGCCCGCCAGCATAGTCGAGGAGAAAGGCCTCAAGCAAACCTCCGATTCCGGTGAACTGGAAGCTCTCTGCGAACAAGCCATTGAAAACGATCCCGATGCCACGGAAAAGTTTCGCTCAGGGAAGGAAGGGGCCATCAACGCATTGAAAGGCTACGTCATGAAGGCTACCCGCGGCCAAGCCAACCCGAAGGTGGTCGACGAGATACTGCGAAAGAAACTTGGAACTTGAGATACGGCTCCCTTCAAAGGCTGAATCGCGGCACAAATCAGATTGAGATTGAGTCTCAAAAGCCTTGACCAGAGAGGAGGAAATCGCAAAAGTTTTCACTCACCACTTACTCGATTCCGATTCGAAGCTTGCTGGCAATGACCCTATTCAAAAATCGTTTCACCATATTGGCCTTGGCTTGTGCATGCTCGTTTGCTTCGGCCCAGACCACGCTCAAGGAGACTCGCAAAATGCTCGAGGAGTGGGTGGATGCAGAAAAACTGATCTCCGAGGAGGATTCAGGTTGGAAAACGGACAAGGCGGTGCTGAAAGACCTAACGGTCGCCCTTCGAGCGGAAATCGTGCAATTGGATACGAACCTTGCCAAATCGGCGGAGGAGGCAGTGGGAATATCTCGACAACGAACCGAGCTGAACGAACGTAAGCTGTCTGCCGAGAAAGCCGCCGAAGAGCTAAAGGCAGGTCTTGTTCAAATCGAACGCGAGCTACTCCTGTCCATGGATGCGTTCCCTACCCCCATGCTAGAGAGGTTGTCGTCGTACCAGGAAAAGCTAACAAATGCCGACAAGCGAAACGCCCTCCCTCTGCGAGATCGACTGGAAACTTGCGTAACCATCCTACAAGCCGCTCATGTCTTTAATGAGTCGGTAAACTTGGAACGACAGGAATTCAGGCTAGACGACGGACAATCTAGAGAATTCCACATCCTCTACTTTGGGATGTCCATCGCCTACTTCGTCAATGAATCGGGTACGGTTGCCGGTTACGGGACACCGAGCCAAAGGGGTTGGCAATGGGAGCGAAAGGACAAGCTCTCCGAAGAGATTCGCCGAGGCGTCGCGATTCGCAACAAGAGAGCATTGCCGGCCTTTCTTCGTCTGCCAATACCTGCCTTGAAGCCAAGCAGCTCGGAGGCGCCGAGATGAAACGCTTCGCCTTCGCGATAGTTTTTTTGCTTTCGGCAAATGCTGCTTTCGGCGTGAACATCACCGATGTTCGAGCAGAAGCCAAACGTGACCTGGACGGTGCATTGAAACGCCTCGCTGAACTGCGGCAACAAGTGGAAAAAGAAAAACTTCCGCTCGTTCGCGAGTTAAACGCCTTGGAACGAGATGCCCACTCAAAACGCGAGGAATTCGACCGCAGGCTTCGTCTGCGGGACAACCGCGATGCAGGTCTTCTCGAATTGCAACGGGAAGTGGAAGAAGCGGAAACTGATCTGGGAGCGAACCTCGGTTTGTTACGCGACTATGTCCGTAGTTGGCGTAACGGTCTGCCGAATCCTCAAAAAGCCCAATTAGCAGAACCTCTTGCCAAGACACTAACCATCCCGGCCGCCACTTCTTCGGTTGCGGAAGACCTCGCCGCAGAGATTCGTGCTACTCGCCTGTCCTTGAAAGCCCTGCAGGCATCCTTCGGCGGACAAATGGTCGAAGGCGAAGCCATCGTGCCACCCGAGGGAGCAAGAAAGTCGGGTACCTTTATCACTTTAGGCCCACTCACTTTTTTCGCCGAACCCGGAGGGGCCTCGGGGATCGTGGAAAAACCGCAACGAGGAGACGAAGGAGACGAGGGATACATCACCCCGGCGCTCGCAAGAAACGTCCCCCCCGCCCGCCTTCTAACCACTCCCGAGGAAATCGCATCGGTCGTTCAATTGGCGCTTACAGGCAACTCGGGATCCGAGATCATACTCCCCCTCGACCCCACCCGCGGCAAGGCCTTGGTCATGAAAACGGGCGAACCGACGCTGCTCGAGGAACTCGGGAAGGGAGGCATTTGGATATACCCCATACTGGTCTTCGCGGGCGTGTCGGTAATCATTGCTTTTTTCAAAGCCATTCAAATTGTGCGCGTAAGGGCACCCACCCGAGCCGCATCTCTGAAGGGATCCTTTACGGGGCCCTTCGAACAGTTACGGATCGCGGCAAAGGAAAACATGGGCAGAAAGGCCGAAATATTGGAGGAAATTCTATACGAGCGAATCATTGATGCCCAGATGCGTTTGGAAAAGGCCTTGCCCTTGATTGCGGTCACCGCGGCCACCGCGCCCTTGCTGGGACTGCTCGGCACCGTCACGGGAATGATAGATGTTTTTCGCCAGATCACCAACTTCGCAAACCCCGAGAGCAGCGAATTGGCTCGTGGCATATCGGAAGCCTTGGTCACCACCAAGTTTGGTCTCATAACGGCGATTCCCTCCCTGATCGTGCACGCCCTACTCTCGCGAAGGCTCCAGGGATTAGTCGCCAAAATGGAAACATTCGCCTCTCGATTGGTGAATCTCGCCGCCAACGGAAACGGCGACGAGCCAAGTGTCGAGAAGATCGAAGAGGAAACGGAATCGCCATGAACCTCTCACCAAGTTTTTGGCAGCAGTTTGTAGACGTATGGGAAAAGGGGGGATCATTGATGCCCGTTCTTGCAGCGCTTTCCCTCTATGCCTATTATGTGGGGTTCGACCTCTGGTTTCGCCTGCGGGACATGCTGCCTTCGCGAAAGGATGCCAAGGAAATCTCTCGAGTGACTGCACAGCCGGAAAAGGCCAAGGGCCGCCTACGTTCGATCCTCTATTATTGCCTCGAGGCAAAAGGCGACACCCACGAAACCCGGCGGAGGTTTGAGGAAACGCGTGCAACGGACGCTTCTTTTCTTGGGCGACGCATTCGCTTTCTGCTCGTGCTCACCTCGGCGGCTCCGTTGCTTGGTCTACTCGGCACGGTAAACGGCATGCTGCTCACCTTTGATGGCCTGAGCCGACAAATCGGCCGCAAGATGGATCTCGTCGCAAGTGGCATTTCCGAAGCCCTTGTCACCACGCAAGCAGGCTTGCTGATAGCCATTCCCGCGTTCGCTCTTGCACACTTGGTAAGCCGCCGAAGACACGAATGGCTATACCTCCTTCGCCGCGTGGAAAGCCATGCCCTGCAGGCTTGTCACCCAGTCAAGGAAACTCGATGAAGCTCCGTCGACGCCTGCTCAAGGAGAAAGAAACGGAGTCCATCAACGTCTCCCCGCTCATCGATGTGGTCTTCATTTTGCTGATCTTTTTCATCATTTCCGCGTCCTTCGTGAAGGTTCCTGGGGAGGAAGTGGTTCGCCCTCGAACCGTGACTGCCGAGTCCTTGCAAAAGAACGCCATCCTATTCGCCCTAACAGCAGACAACTCCCTCCATTATGCAGGAGATAAAATCGCCATCGATCAGGTTCGCCCCCTGGTGGAAGCCCTAAGGCGAGAAGTGGATGCTCCCGTAATCATTCAGGTCGACCAGGATGCGGATGCCAGCAGGCTCGCCGAAGTGGCTCGAGAAGGCAAGAAGGCGGGAGCCACCGTTTCCATAGCCACGAGAAAGCCAAGATGAAAAGAAGGTTCACCAGTTTCACCGCCGATTCCGTGGAGATAAACGTTTCCCCGCTTATCGACATGGTCTTCATCCTCCTGATCTTTTTCATCGTGGCCACCTCGTTCGTGAATGAAATCGGGCTCACCCCAAAACACCGAGACACGGCAGACCCCACTCGCAAACTGGAACCACCTCTCACCTTTCAATTGACTGCCGAGGGACGAATCCTCAACGGAGACGCCGAGATAGGCCTCGCGGGCGTCATCCCCGCGGTGAGGGCGGCATCGGCAAAAAAAGCCAAACCGGTCATCCTGTTGGTCGAACAAGGGTCCAAGGCGGGACTGGCCACACGGGTAATGGATCAAGCCATGCTTGCAGGTGCCAAAACCGTAAAACTGTCGGCGATAACACCAACCATCAACCGATGAGTGCTTCGCCCAAGAAAACAAATCAAGAAAGCCTCCCGAAAGAAAAGGCCGAAATAGCTTTTTCAGTCCGTAGCCTTGGCCTTGCCGTAGTCGCCACCTTGCTTTTGTTCGGCCTCCTTCCGTTATCGGAATATGTTCGCGGCGACGAATGGATGGTACGCGACGTCGATTGGGTAGACGTCCCCAAGCCACCGCCGAAAAAGCCTGTTATCGAGCAGCGTCTGGAGGAAAAAACCCGCAAGGCCGTGAAGCCTCTTGAGCTTACGCCGCCCAAGCAAGTGCTGACTCTGGAACAACTGGAAACCTCGTTGAAAGTGGGCGAAATAGCTGAAACGGCCGGCTCATTAGGCGTTACAATCGCGATGGAGCCTCTGGGCAGAGCGGAAACGAACTTTCTGAACACGGCTGCAGAGACGATACGTCTCATAGAAAAAGTAGACCATGAAGCGTTTCGCCTACACCTTGACGTAAAGGCCATGAGCGACGAAACAAAGTCGATTCCGGACATTATTCGTGAAAGTCGCGATCACACCGCACACTTTCATGCAAATGATCCGAACCTGCGGGGACCCGGTTTTGGCGAGGTCAAGTTCGAGCCGATTGCCGGAGCTCTCAGGGAAAGCGGATACGATGGCTATGTTTCGGTTGAGGTCTTCGACTATTCTCCGGACCCCGAAACCATAGCGACTAAAAGCCTCGCCTACCTAAGGGAAACCTTCGAAAGCTAGGGCAGGTTCACGAGCCGGGCTTCACCTTTTCGAGCTAGGCCCAAATCTTCTCCGAAACGAAACAACGGAGCTTTTTCCCTGTCTCTAAGGTCAAAACCTTCGGCAGTACGAGCCTTGCTCAAAGCTTCCATGGCAAAGTAATCCACCGACAAGGGGTTTTCGCTAAGCATTAGAGTCTGTTCGCCACCGAGGAACTGAGCGTCGAACTTGCTACCGCCCGCATACTGAAAGCGGGAGAGGTCGAGAATCGAAAAAAGGTGCTTCTCCCAATACTCGGGTATGGCGAGTATTTCAGTCGCCGCCGAGGGAGCCGTGGTGGAGCGACCTAGGAAGCGAGAGTTGTTGTCTACCGCGTGCAAGGAAGCATTTCCAACAGCGGCATCAATGCCCAACGAACGACTGTCGATAGCTACAGGCAGGTTGATCCAGAAGGCATCCTCAAGAAAAAGAGGGGCCGGCAGGTAACTGCGGCGCTCCTCGCGCAAGCGGACTTCACGGTCACGCGGGTACCGAAGGCTCAGGCGAGCACGATAGTCAGTGGAGGGCGGCATAGGACTGTCGTGGAACCACCTTTCGTCAAAATAGGTTCGCGAATCGAGGGCAACCACAGGATGCCCACGATAGCGATTGCCTCCCTTGCTGCGGGGTGGCAGGAAACCTGAACGACGAAGGCCTCTTGATTCAAGATCCAAGAGGAACACTGATTCGGGAGCAAACCCTCGAGCCTTGAGCAAATCAAGCAACGCATCCACCAAAGGTCGGGACGTGGCCAAACCCGGAGCAAAATGGGTAGAAAGTTTGATTCCGACTTTGGATTGACGATCGGGCTGTAATTGCACCCCGCCTTTCAGCTCATTGAAAAGAATGAGAGAGCGGACGGAACGAGCATAACTTTCAGGTTTCCCCAGTGAACATCGGAAAGTCACAAGGCCCTTCTCCCGAAACAATGGCTTGGTTCGGTCCTTTGAAAAAAAAGGCTCACCAGGGAAATCAACGGAGAAGGAAACTCCGAAGCTCAGAGAAAACATGGTTGCAACCGCGAGCATGGCTTGACGTTTCACGTCCTGTTGAGAATAGAAGTTTTAATGCAATTTCCGCTTTGTATGATAAGGTTCTCCGCTATGGTGGTCTCGATAGTGATCACGGGCGGTTGTTCGGACGACCCGATACAAGTCTCTCCACCCAGGGAACCAGACAAGCAAAACCCGCCCGACCTAAGCGAGGCAATACAGAAACGCATCGAAGGTAAAACAGACGAAGCCCTGGCGATCCTACGTAAACTGAATGATCGACATCCAGAATCCCCTGAGATCATTACCATGCTCGGTCGCACTTTACTCGACGCCGAGGAATACGCCCTCGCGGCCTTTCGCCTTGAACAGGCTTTCTCGCTGGGTGGAGCAACGAACATTTTATCCGAAACCGGGCAAGCTCACGAGCTTGCAGAAGACGACGAATCCGCGGAAAAGGCTTATGCCACCTACATTCAAAAGCATCCTGATGACACTTTTGCCAATCTGAAATACGCCCGTGTGCTCCACCGACTAGGAAAAAAAAGCAAGGCTCTGGATGCTTTCCTACAAGCATCCGACAAGGCGGAAACGGCAGACGCAATGGCCGTAGCTCAGTTGTTTTTGGCAAAGGGAATGTACCCTCAAGCCGAGCACTGGTTCCGGTCCGCTGAAAAAAAAGCTCCGAATCAATCGCCACTCCCCTACCTCGGGTTACTTAAAATCAGGCTTAGCCTAAAGGACGAGAACTCGGCCGAAACCTTGATACTGGCGATGGAAAAGACACATCCGGGTTCTCTGGACAAGAGCGAACACGCAAAAATAGCCGCCGATTTATTGAAACGTCGCCGCCGCCTGGACTTCTTTCAGAGAGATTACGCGACCGCGGGGAAAACCGCTTCGCAATTGGCCGCTGCCTTACTAGCTCCAATTAAGGCTGAGCCGGTGGTCGGGGGATCCAAGCTCCCCCCCCGCACTCTCGAGATCGTAGAAAAACCTCCGGGTTCTCCATTCTCAATCGAGAGCAACGCCTCGCAGACCTCATTTCAGGATAATGAAACCACCACCACTCTTTCCCTCGCCGACATATTTTCAAGTCCTCCAAATAATTCGAAACCTGCAGAGAAAAGTTTTCTGGATCAAGCGGAGTTGGCCATGCTCGAAAAGAACTTCCGAAGTGCTTTGCTTTTCACACGCAGAGCCATCAGGGAAAACCCGAAAAATGCTGCGGCATGGCATATGGCTTCCCAAGCCCACTTTCTTCTAGGTGAAGGCAACGAGGCCGAAATGAAATCCTTGGAAGCAACGCGCCATGCACCCGAAGATCTGGGATACCACATGGACTACCTTCGCATCGCTCGTGAGACACTCGCGGGACAACGCTATCTCGAAGAGCTGGAAAAAGCTCACGAACGTTTTCCCGAGTCCATCGAAATTCTGTGGCAACTTGCTCGCCGTTATCATATCGCGGAAAACAAACCTGCCACGGCCGCCATCCTCTATCGAAAACTTTTGGCATTGGCACCTCCGGACAATCCGTTGCGCCCCGAAGCCGAGCGGGAATTGCGAAGTCTACCTCTGAATCCTTGAAGCGTACAAAGATTTTCGTGACCTCGTCCTGAGACTTACCCGATGCCAAGACTACACCGTGATTTCGTCGCCGAGCTCAAGGCTCGAATAGATCTGCACGACGTCGTGGCCCCTTATGTGAGCCTAAAGCGATCCGGTGCAGACTGGAAAGGACTCAGCCCTTTTAACCAAGAAAAGACACCTTCTTTCTCCGTTCATCCGGACAAAGGCTTTTACAAATGCTTCAGCAGTGGTGAGGCAGGAGACGCCATAAGCTTCATTCAAAAAGTGGAGAACTTGGAATTTCAGGAAGCCGTCGAGTTTCTCGCGACTCGCTTCAACATAAACCTCCGTTACGAAGAGTCTGCACACGGAAGTCCTTCCGTACAGTCGCTTTCTCATCGAAAAGCCCTTTTCGACATTCACGAGTTGGCCATGTCTTGGTATCGCGAAAAATTTTGGGACGACAACGAGGGAGGGCACTTCATACGGAAGTACTGGACGCAGGAACGGCACTTCCCCGATGAAGTAGCCAAGGAGTTCGGGATCGGTTACGCTCCCCCTGACTCATCCGGTCTTCTTCGCCTTTTCACGGAAAAAGGAATCCCTCAGGAAGTCTTAGACAAAAGCGGGCTATTTTTCGACCGCAAAGGACGACCGGATTTCCTGACTCGCTTCCGCGGTCGGCTTATGATCCCCATTCGGGACACCCAAGAGCGCGTCGTCGCTTTTACAGCCCGTCAATTATCTGTCGCGCCGGAAAATGATCCTGCCCGCGAGGCAAAATACATAAACTCTCCCGAAACTCCGATCTTCAGGAAAGGGAATCTACTCTTCAATCTCGACAAGGCGAGACGCCACATTGACGAAAATAAACGTTTTTTGCTGGTCGAAGGTCAACTCGACGCCATTCGGTGCTGGGAGCAAGGGGTGAAAAACGTCGTAGCCCCTCAAGGAACAGCCTTCACGGATGGCCAGGCCCATCTCCTCCGACGATATCGGCCGGCGGGCATTGACTGCCTTCTCGACGGTGATGAAGCAGGGCGAAAGGCGGCCCTACGAATCCTCCCAATCTGCGTAAAAAGCGCTCTCGACATCCGCTTTCTTCTTTTACCTCCCGGAGGAGACCCCGACGACTTGCTCCGCGCCGAAGGTCTCGCAGGTTTGAAAAACCTCGAAGACGAGTCTCTCAGTGGAATCGCCTTTGCCGTATCCATGTACTTGGGCGAAACGAAAGAACCTACGCCCACCCAAAAGAACACAGTATTGGAACATATTTTTGAAATCGTGGCCGAAACGGATTCTCTCGTGGCGCGAGACGAATACTTGGCTCAAGCCATTCGGTTGATGAAACTGGAAGAAGGTTCCGCTCGACAAGAATTTGCCCGCTTTCTAAGCAAAAAAAACTCGTCTTCGTATGGTTCCCGTCAAAGAGCCTCATCTGAAAAAAATCCCAAAAATGCTTCCCAAAAGTTGACAACTGCCGAGCATGATCTATTATTATTTGTTTTGCACCATAATGAAGTTGCTATTCCTCTCGCACAAGCGATCCAACCGGAATGGCTCAAGCTCACATACCCTTCAGGAACAATACTCGCCAAGGCACTAGCTGAAATACGCGAGAATAATGGTAATGGACTAGCATCCTTGGATGAGCTACTAGAGAACGATGACGAACGAAAAACCGCCTACGAAATACTATCTCAGAAACCCGCTCACGTTGACCCCGTGGACATTCACAAGGCATGCAATACCTCACTTCAGGCTCTCTTTAATCGTTTCTTCAAAGCAAAAGAAAATGAAATTAAGGAACGAGTCGCCAATCTGAATCCAGACGAAATCGATAAACGCACCGAACTTCGAGCTGAGCTTGCTAATCTACGATCGCAACGAAGATCGCCGCCACAACTAACCTTTGTCCAACAATCCGAGACCGATAATAATTCCGCCCATGTCATCGACCAAAGAAACCGCGAAAAAGGCACCGGCAAAAAAAGTGCCGATCGCAAAAAAAACCACAAAGAGTCTCAAGACACCAGCGGGCGCGGAAAAGCCACCGTCGGCAAAGAAAGCGACAGTCAAGAAGACCTCTTCTAACGCATTGGTGGCAACGGCCGGGACGAAAAAAAGCATTGCCCAAAAACCAGTCGCCAGAAAAGCGAAAAAAGCCACCAATACCAAAGAGAACAAGGGGAAGGCTACAACAGGAAGTGCAGCAGCCACGGCGAAAGCTGCATTGGATGCTGTCTCGGGTAAAGTGCCCACTCCAAAACCTTTGGACGATGCAATCACGGACAAGGTCCATCACCTGATTCATCATTCCCGCGAACAGGGTTTTCTTACTTATAAGGATATCGACAAAGCCCTGCCCGAGATTGCAAGCCAACCCGACGAACTGCAAAATGTAATTTCCATCCTAAACAATCTGGAAGTCAAAATCCTAGATGGCGTTGAGGTCGATAAATACAAGAAAAAGCAGGAAGAGTCGGAGGAGGAATACGCCCGCACCACTCAGGGAGACATGCTGGACGACCCCGTCCGAATGTACTTGAAACAAATGGGTCAGGTACCCCTCCTGTCACGAGAGGAGGAAGTAGACATTTCCAAGCGAATTGAAAAAGACGAATCTGCGGCTCTCAAGCTCCTGTTCTCGGTGGATCTCACCGCCCAATTTCAGATGGAACT
>JACKQG010007670.1_pt1 | contig 10756 bp, 7 predicted proteins | sample 8237621 | NCBI WGS metagenome assembly JACKQG01 (sample SAMN15677084, study PRJNA649215) | marine metagenome | biome: marine; feature: Black Sea; material: saline water; isolation source: suspended particulate matter (SPM) from the Black Sea western gyre | collected 2013-06-09/2013-06-10 | depth... | reverse complement strand
CTACTGACCCGGGGCAGTACCAGGACATTTCAAAAGATAAACCGGAGGTCGCTGCAAAGCTAAGGGAGGCAGTAGCTCGATGGAAGGATGAGGTGCTGCCAAAATCCGCAAAGGACGACAGGCCTTTTCCAGTTGGCTATGCAGAATTTCCCACTACGATACTTCCCGCACGAGATGGCGTCCCGCATGGAAACGTTCGGCGAAGTGCCGGTGCCCCTAATTGCTCCTTCTTCACGAATTGGAGTAGTGCCGGCGATAAAATCACTTGGGATATCGAGGTGGCCAACAGCGGTAATTATCAGGCTGTGATTTACTACACATGCGCAAAGGAAAATATCGGCTCGACGGTCGAATTGAATTTCAATGGAAACAGGGTTCAGGGAAAGGTGACCAAACCGCACGATCCGCCGTTGGTCGGCGAAGAATTCGACCGGGTCTCACGAGGCGGCGAATCGTATGTTAAGGATTTCCAGCCTCTTGACCTCGGTATATTTCGTTTGGAAAAGGGACGCGGCCTGTTGACTCTTAGTGCACTGGATGTCCCGGGCAGGAGAGTAATGGATGTTCGTGCTGTTCTGCTCACACTTACTTAATTGTTGGCAATAGAAGGTCTCCGGTATGAAAAAAAGAATAGTTCAGGAAATCTGTTTATGTCTTATGTTAGCAGCTTTTAATAGCATCGATACGTTTGCTGCTGATAGTAAGCCCACGGATTGCTGGATAAGAACCGTCGATTTGGGTACGAAACCAAAACATATTACGAATGCTTTTCCATTGTCCGACCAGAGTAATTAGGGCAACTGGGCCAAATATGAATTGATGAGTGATGAATTTGAAGGTGCCAGGCTTGACCCGAATAAATGGCATCCAGTAAATCCGAAGTGGTTGGGAAGGCAGCCGGCATTTTTCTATTCCGGCAATGTCAGTGTAAGCGATGGCAAGCTGCATCTGATTATGAAAAAGCAGGAAGTGCCTGAAATGCCGAAAGAAAAGGGCTATCACACTTATACTTCCGCGGCGGTTCAAAGCAAAACCAAGGTCAAGTACGGATATTTTGAAGTCAAATGCAGGCCTATGAAATCTCATGGCTCAAGCTCTTTTTGGTTCTATGAAAGCAGCCCTGAATTGTGGACGGAAATAGATGTATTCGAGATAGGAGGCGCTGCCCCCGGGTTTGAACGTAAATACAATATGAACGTGCATGTGTTCAGGACGCCGACCGAAAATAAGCACTGGTCTAAGCATGGAGTATGGGCGGCTCCTTCAAATCTGGCCGATGGTTATCATGTTTACGCATTGGAATGGAACAAGGAAAAAATCACGTGGTATTATAATGGAGTGCCAGTAAGATGGATAGAAAATACTCACTGGCATCAGGCCCTGACGTTGAATTTCGATAGTGAGACTATGCCCAAATGGTTCGGTCTTCCAAAAGATAAGGACCTTCCCTCCACCTATAGCATTGAATATGTTCGGGCCTGGAAGAAGCGGGAGTAAATCTTTTTTTCCTTCACGAATTGACAAGTATTATTCCCGGTCCTTGACCTCAACGACATAAATCATCGTAGGTCCCTTTGGCTTATCCGGCCTGCGGTCTCTGTTGGGTGAGTCTGCTTCCTGCTGCATATAATGTGTAAAGCCCGGCGGCAATGGCCCTCGGTTGACGGCGCGGACGTTCGGTATATTATGATAAGCAACTTTGGCTTTCTCAACAGAATATCGACCCGGTTTCATTGTTAGCAGTTGTTCTCTCGTGAGGTTCAACTGCCCTTTCCCTGGTTTTGCATAAGCGTTGTTATAGGCAACCAGAATGTTCTGTTCTTTCGTGATTGAGACTCTGGGGACAGGGGGATACTGTGGAATCGTGCCTCTGCCGGAAAAATAAAAGCGATGTTTCCAGTCGGTTAGCTGGATGATTTTCCACTTGGTATCAATCGGCGTTGTTATGTACATTTGATTATGGCCATTTTCATCAAAACGAGTATAACCGATATATGGCCGTCCTTCACTATCGACAACTAAAGAGCCGCCGTTGATTAATCCGTTGTTCTGTTTTATAGGCTCGACTACATAAGCGTTTTCCGGAGTTATAGGCATTTCCGAATCACGCCCGTCCCAGGTCTTCCAGGACAATCCGCGGTCGAGGCTTTTAGCATAACAAATATCAAAATTGGTTATGACATCCGGCGTTTCACGCCAGCACCAGGCAATATGCCAAACACCTTTTTCGTCTTCTAAGATACCTCCGAACGGATAGGCGTTGCAGGTCGGGTTACGGTCTCGGCCATTCGTAAAAACCGGGACGGTCTTTGCCCATTGTTGAGTTTCTTCGTTATAGTGGACCAGGATTCGCATCCCGTTTCCACTGCCGCCGTGCCGGTACATTATGTAAACTGAACCATCGCGAAGCTTCAACAGGGTAGGATATGTAACTCTGTCTTCATAATCACCTGTCCACTTGTGAATGCCTTCGAAAGTGTGTATGTCACCGGGGGCCTTTGTTCGATAATACCGCAATGACGCACAGTGCATGTTGCCTGTAATATGCAGATGTCCTTTTCGGTCCTGAAACAATAAAATCCGGTTATGCGTGTCCCACCCAACCCGTTCCGGCAGTTTAACCATGTCCCATTCTGTCTCGCTCAGTTTTCGTTTTCCAACATTTATCTGGTGTTCTCCGTCATAAAATGCGATGTACTGATAAACGCCATCCGAAATTAAACAATGACCCCCGTTAACCGGATGTGATGCTAATCCTTTCGCTACCGGAATTTTTCGTATTTCCACTTCTTCGGCAATGGTCAGCCTCGAAGATGCTGACAGCATAAAACAAAAGATAATAAAGAGTATAAAACGTCGAACCAACATGATATTCACTCCTCAAGATTGCTACTGCTTATAAGTGACCTGCCTCTGCATTGCAGGCAGATGCATACAACTTTGTCCGGCTGCACCGCCAAGACCGGCTTTTAGTAATAAATATACCAAATTAGATCAGGGAATACACGGCTATTTGTTCTTTTTGAATTGGTGCCCTGTTTTAGATTTGACGATGGCTGTTTCGTATCGAATTGAAGGTATAGCAGGGGGAGTATGACGGCTCAGGCAGCCCGGCTGCCGGTCATTTCCGCATCGAAGAAGATAATGAATAGCTCAAGGTTTACTGCAGATATTTCAGGATTTCCCTTGGACTCGGATGATCGGGATTATCGAATCCGAAGAAACTTTTCAGGATGGTCCCATCTCGATCAACTATGTATGTAGCAGGAATAGATAATTCTATTCCATCGTCGCTGTGTAACGAGACCAGGTCGATACAAAATGCTTCGCGAAATTTTCTTATTTCCGGCCCAGTCACCTTGAAGGTCAAACCGAATTGTTTTGCAACTTCGTTATCGACATCAATCAAGGTTTCGTATGTCAAATTAATGTTTCCCCTTGTCATCGAAGCCGGCCAGGGTTTATGAGGAGAAATTGCCACAAATTTGATATCGTGTTCCTCGAGCTGCTCATAAACGGCCTGACAGGCCATTAACTCGAGACTACAATATGGACGCCAGCTTTTGCCGTAGAATGTTATTACCAGCTTATTGCCGGTAAGCATTTCCTTGAAGCATATGGCTTTGCCTTCGGTATTTGGAAGGGTAAATCCGGGTACTCTGTCATTTTCTTTAAGAATGCTCTTAACAATCTTGGTCTTTTCCATCTGAGTGCGTAGATTCTTTGCGAACACTGATATTTTCTCCTCTTTGTTGTTCATCATTTTTCCCCTATTAATTCTTATTGTTCTTTCCTTACAGGGAAACGCTGACCTTACACAAGTGACTTTCGTACCCCCTTCGTAATAAGCATTTATCGTTCAAAACTACTAAGTGACAAAAGTTAATATAGGCAGTATAGCATATTTAGGCAAGGCTGACAAGTGTTTTTTTCCCTTATTCCATAATTCTCACAAGTGAGAACTCCTTTTTTATAATCACTTATTATTGGAAAAATCCTGTTAAATATGTATAATTGGTTCGTGTTATCGTGTATGGATGGGTGTTTTACAAGGACCCCTAACAGATTAAAATGTCAAATCCGGCGCCATAACAGGTTTTGCTATGCACGATAACATCCGAGTTGTACGAACATACTATACAAAAGTGCGGAAAGATACATTTATTATGTGATTTTGTCAATATGCTGGGAAATTTGGCAGGAGAAATATATATGAAGAGATGCTATACACGTCGTGTTTTCTTAAAGATGGCAGGCTTGAGTGCAGCTTTGTCACTGCATAAGCATGTAGCGGCATTCGGACAGAACCAAGCCGTTACCTCTACGAATAAGCCCAATATCATTTTTATTTTGACGGATGATCAGCGGTATGATGCAATGGGTTGCGCCGGTCATCCATGGCTGAAAACACCAAATATGGATCGCCTGGCCAAAGAGGGTGTGCTGTTTTCCAATGCATTCGTAACAACTTCGCTGTGCAGTCCTTCGAGAGGCAGTTTTCTGACGGGTTGTTATGCACACACCCATGAAGTCTTCAGGAATACCGGAAAGGACCCGAACCCTTCTTACCCGACATTTCCCCAGCTCTTGCAAAGGGGCGGTTATGAAACAGCTTTTATTGGAAAATGGCATATGTCGAGGGAGGACTCCCCGCGACCCGGATATGAACATTGGGTGAGCTTTAGTGGCCAGGGCAGATACGGCAATAACAAACTCAATGTAGATGGGCAAACCGTCAACTCTGAAACCTACGTTACCGATGAGCTAACCAATTATACGGTCAGATTTCTGAAAAAGCAGCATGATAAACCCTTCATGCTCTACCTGAGCCACAAGGCTGTTCATGCCCCGTTCACGCCGGCAAAGCGGCATGCAAATCTTTACTCGGATATCGAAATCGAATCACGTCATAACCCAAAAGACAACCTGAACACCAAGCCTAAATGGGGCAGGAAAATGGATAAAAACTGGAAAAGCCAGATACGTGATTACTACCGTTCTTTAGTGGCTGTCGATGAAAGTGTTGGCTGTGTTCTTGATACGCTTGAAAAGACAAAGGCTCTCGACAATACCGTAATCATCTTTGCAGGTGATAATGGCTATTTCCACGGTGAACATGGTGGTATGTGGGACAAACGGGCCGCGTATGAACCATCTATGCGGATACCGCTGATTATGCGTTACCCGCGCATTGTAAAAACTTCGATTCAGTGTGAAGAAATGGTGCTGAACATAGACCTGGCACCGACAATTCTTGAACTGGCTGGAGTTCCGGCTCCCGGCTCAATACAGGGGCAAAGCTGGCTGAGCGTGATCAAGGGCCACCCCGGGCGAAAGAGTTTTCTCTACGAATACTTTCAGGAAACGGATCGAAGATTTAAAAGGCCGACTGTGATTGCCGTCCGGACAAAACAATGGAAATATGTCACTTACCCTCTCGATGACAGTCTGACCGGCGAACTGTACAACCTGAGAGCCGACCCGGAGGAACTCAACAACCTCTTTGGCAATCCCGAATATGCTGATATTACAGAACAAATGAAAAGAGAGCTGGCACAGCTCAAAAAGAAAACCGGCTTCAGATATCCTGAATGACAAGATAATAATGGCAAAGAAGGTCGGCTGACAAGCGCATCCTCAGGTTTTCTCCCTTTCGTTTTTTGGCCGATGTTTCCACCGCCGATGCAGCCACCAGTACTGGCTTGGGTCCTCCCTGACAAATTCTTCGATTGCTTGGGTATATTCTGCGGTAATCCACTCTAACGGATTGTCCTTTTCGGCCCATTCTTCCGGAAAGATAATGCGGTTAACTCCAATCTCAAAGAAAAAACGATTATCAATCCTTCTGCTGTACCCAACCACTATCGGAACATTATAAGTAATAGCAAGCAATCCTATACTCTTATAAGTGCTGGCCTTTCGTCCGAAGAAATCGACGAATACTCCTTTTTTACCCGCGTCCTGGTCGGCAATAAAACAGAGGGTGGCGCCGGTTGAGGTTATTTTTTCCATTAGTTCCGCAGCACCCTTTTTGTCGATTATTTGCTGCCCGGCCCGTTTGCGAACTCCATATAAATAATCGTTTATGAATCTGTTGTCTAATGGCCTGGCGATGCTGTAAATATTAAAGTCGAACAACCCCATAAGATAGCCCATAATCTCGAAGTTGCTGTAATGGGCCGCTACCATCAGCAGCCCACGGCCTTCCTGCATCAGCCATTTGGCCCTTTCGGTATTCTTGTACCGGGAGTAATCACGCCAGTTATTTTTCTTCACCAATTTTGGTGTAAACAATACATCAATAGCCAGCATTGCAATATGCTCAAAACTTCGCTGCCCGGTTTCCCTGAGCCAACACTCACTTTTTTCCGGGAAACTTGCTCGAAGATTCTCCAAAGCCCGCCGCCGGCCGCGATGATAGTATTTCCACAATAATCGACCGAGAAAACAGGCAAAGTTCAGATTGGTCTCGATATCGAACATGTATAGAAAAAAAACAAGAATCCGCAACGCAAGATAGCTGAGCCAGTCTCTGAAAGGACTGCTTTTTTTCTTTTTCTTTTTTCTTGGGGGCAAATCGGCCATAGGCAGTGATTTTAGGCTGAATACAGCCACTGTCAAGTTTTAGCAACGTAATAAGAGCAATATCGGCTGTTTTTCTGCTCATTGTTAACTTATTTGAAGTATCCAGTCGCGAAGGATATTTAATTATCCCAAAGTCATTGCTCCGGATAGGACAAGTCAGACAGCAAAAATCACTCAAAGAGGCGGTTTTTTCACTTGAAATTAAAGCGGGTAATCTGGTATAAATAAGGACGATGAAGCTTGTGTCCTCGCAGGCGGTTTTTGGGGATTATGGTTGTTGTTGAGCCTGTAGGATTTATAGTTTTTATCAATTGAGGAGGATATGTATTATGCAAAACAACAGGTTTAAATGGGAACCTTGTGCTTGGCGAGTGAGGATTAATACATCTCAATTAACAGTTCATATGTTTTGGTAAGTGTCTAAAGAGCTGTAATTTTATTTTCTTAAAGGATGACTATTATGTCTAAGAAATTGATTTATTTGGATTCTGTGGTGAAGGCGTTAAATTTGGATGTGTGCAAAACTTACTCTATTCGTCCGGCAAGGAAAGTAAGTTTGTTCAGGGATTTTGTGTTGGCTGTGTTTCTGTCGGTTGCGTGTTCGGTGCTCACGGCGATGCCGGTCGCTTATGGTGAAGAGGGATATGCCTTGGAATTTAAAGGAGGCACATTAACAATTAATGATGATGAAGACGCTCTTCGATTGAGCAGCTACACTTATGAGTTCTGGATGAAAGACCTGGAGGGGCCAACGGGTAGCTGGAGAAACATTTTCTGTAAAGGTCCGGGAGATACTGCTGCGGGGAGAGGACCGCTCTTAGCGCTCCGCCCAGATGAACCCGGACTGCATTACGACCACAGCACTGGGACTGGTCAGTCAACAATAAATACTCTTGAAGGGATTCCATTAAACGAGTGGACACATATAGCACTTGTGCTTACCGATTTGAACGGACAGCAGATAATATATCAAGATGGGGTACAAGCGGCAGTGAGAGATTCCTCCGGCCTTACCGACGCTACGCAGAGCCCCGTTCTTCGCATAGGCCTTGGGGCCAATGTTGCTTTGGACGATTTTCGCGTCTGGAACTATGCCAGAACCGAGACAGAAATCCAGGCCGACATGAACCGGGAAGTCTCCGGGACTGAAGAAGGATTAGTCGGTTACTGGAGATTTAATGAGGGAGAAGGAACGACAGCCTATGACTCGTCACCTTACGAAAATCACGGAACCATTACAGCTCCTATCTGGACAAGGGAAGCTGCCCCTGTTTCGGCTCCAGTTGTTGCTTCGAGCCCCACACCGGCCGATGTTGCTATACTGGCCGATACATGGGTAAGCCTTAGCTGGCGGGCGGGAGATGGTGCTGATTCGCAAGATGTTTACTTCGGTGAGAATCTTAATGATATTGACAACGGCGCCGGAGATACTTTCCGGGGCAACCAGACCGCGACGTTTTTCATTGTGGGCTTTCCCGGATTTCCTTATCCGGATGGTCTTATTACGGGCAAAACTTACTACTGGCGAATTGATGGGGTTGAGTCTGACGGCACTACTAAGCACAAAGGCGATGTCTGGAGCTTTACGGTTCCGCCTAAAACCGCATATTTACCCGACCCTGCTGATAATGCCCAGTCTGTTGATCCGGAGCCTGTCCTTAAATGGACGGCGGGTTTTGGTTCGAAATTGCACTATGTATATTTTGGTGACAATTTTGACGATGTTAACAATGCCGCCGGCGGTCTTCCTCAGGGAACTTTGAGCTATACTCCCGGTACACTTACAATGGCTAAGACTTACTACTGGCGTGTCGATGAGTTTGATATTGTCGAAACGCACAAAGGCAATGTCTGGAGCTTCACTACTGAGGGCGCCGTTGAGGCCCTGGATCCGGCTAATGGCGCTGTGGACATTACGCAAACACCGATTCTGAGCTGGACACCGGGAGTCTTTGGTGCTTCACATGAAGTCTATTTTGGCACCGATGCCGCCTCTCTGGAATTAAAAGCAAGTGGCAACCTTGGCTCCGAGAGCTATGAACCCGGACTGCTCGAATGGAATACTACTTACTACTGGCGTGTTGATGAGGCCAATAGCACAAACGCCGACAGTCCGTGGACAGGCCCACTCTGGAGCTTTTCCACAGCCAGCTTCCTTATCATTGACGATTTTGAGAGCTACAATGACCTTGATGAAGGACAAGCGGGGAGCAACAGGATATATCTGGCCTGGTTGGACGGATTTGATAACCCGGCGATCAACGGTTCTATCGTTGGTCATACCGATCCTCCTTTTGCCGAGCAGACTATCGTTCATGGTGGTTTGCAGTCGATGCCGTTTGCATACGACAACGCCGTAGGCAAATCTGAAGCGACTTTAACATTGACCTCCAACCGTGACTGGACAGTAAAAGGCGTCAACACATTGACGATTTGGTACCGAGGCGATTCGGCGAACGCCGCAGAGCCGATGTATGTTGTTCTCAATGGCAGTGCTGTTGTCACCCATGATAATCCTGACGCGGCACAGAGAGCTTCCTGGAGCCAATGGAATATCGACTTGCAGGCCTTTGCCGACCAGGGTGTGAACCTCGCCAATGTCAATGCGATTACTATTGGTCTTGGTAACAGGACCAATCCAGTTGCCGGCGGAGCAGGTATGATTTACTTCGATGATATTCGTCTGTATGCTCAGTAGTCGCAAACACTGTAAACGGGAAATTGATAATTTTAAGAGAAGAGGTTTTTTATACCTGTTGAAAAACAATCCCGAGATGTCGGGATTATGGTATGCGTCTAAAGAATGGTAATTTTTTTAAAGGAGGATTATTATGTGTATGAAATTGATTTATCTGGTTTCTTTTGTCCTGGTTTTAAGTGTGGCTCTGACAGGCACGGCCAGGGCGGAACTCGTTGGTTGGTGGAGATTTGATGAGGGTTCCGGGACAACTGCCTATGATTTCAGTGGCTTCGGCAACGATGGTGCTCTGCAAAATGGTGCGGGTTGGGGAGTTGGCTATTTGTCTAATTCTTCCGTTCAGCTTGATGGTGGCGATGACTTTGTGGAAGTGCCGCACGCCGATATCCTTACTGTGGATAACGAAGTGTCTGTAATGGCATGGATAAATACCTCAAGGCTTGAGCCTCCAGGACAGGGCTACGCGGGGATTATTGCAAAGGGAAATACTACCCGTTCATATAGTCTTTACACTACGGCAGCCGGTCCTCTACATTTCAGTACAACATCGACTGCTACTAATGCCTATGTTGGGACTACCAGCAGTATACCCGTGCCGCTCAATGAATGGGTACATGTGGCTGCGGTAGTTGTTGACGGCGGGCACATCTATTATATGAATGGAGAGCCTGCCGGTACAGGAGGATCGGGAATTGAACTACCAGGGGATGCGGACAGTGATACGGTTGTTATCGGCAGAACTCATGAAGGCACAGGTCGTAGTTTTCTCGGTCTGATTGATGATGCTCGCATTTACAACCATGCGGTGACTCAGGAAGATATTCAGGTTATTATGCTTGGTGAAGGATGGCCGTTTGCTATTGGTCCCAACCCGGCAGATGGTACGCTCCATGAAGATACATGGGTGAGCCTGGGCTGGCGTGCTGGAGATGATGCTGCTTCACACGATGTTTACTTCGGTGAAAATATGAATGATGTTGACGAAGGCGCCGGAGATACTTTCCGGGGCAACCAGACCGCAGCGTTTTTTGTTGTGGGCTTTCCCGGATTTCCTTATCCGGATGGTCTTGTTCCGGGTACGACTTACTACTGGCGAATAGATGAGGTTGAGGCTGACGGCACTACCAAACACAAAGGAGCGGTCTGGAGCTTTGCAGTTCCACCTAAAACCGCATATCAGCCCGATCCTGCTGATGGTGCCGGTTCTATAGATCCGGATCCTGTCCTTGGATGGACGGGAGGGTTTGGTGCGAAATTGCACTATGTATATTTTGGTGACAATTTTGACGATGTCAGCAATGCCGCCGGTGCTCTTCCTCAGGGAACTACGAAATACACTCCCGGTACACTTAAAATGGCCAAGACTTATTACTGGCGGGTCGATGAGTTCGATGTCTTCGAAACGCATAAAGGCGACATCTGGAGCTTTACAACCGAAGGCGCTGTTGCGGCACTCAACCCGGCTAATGGCGC
>JACKQG010007669.1_pt1 | contig 10756 bp, 9 predicted proteins | sample 8237621 | NCBI WGS metagenome assembly JACKQG01 (sample SAMN15677084, study PRJNA649215) | marine metagenome | biome: marine; feature: Black Sea; material: saline water; isolation source: suspended particulate matter (SPM) from the Black Sea western gyre | collected 2013-06-09/2013-06-10 | depth... | reverse complement strand
GCGGTGGGCACTCTTATCTCTTATTCGCGTCTACTGGTTTCTCTCACCGGCATTTTTCGCTAAACGTTCATGCATCTTTCGGTTAAGTTGCTCTAATTTCGTGTACCAGTCAACGATCCAGTATGGTTCCGTAGCAGGCTTTAGAGCGCTAGTTTGGCGATATCGAAGTTGTCGGCCTGGGTATACGGTCGCTAGCGACTCGCGCGGGGATTTAAAGGTTCGGTTGGTGACAGGACGGGTTGTTCCTGGTTCAGAGATTGTGGAGTCTATCCTCGATCCGTACGTCGCCGAGCTCAGGTCTGCCTATATGTCAATCAACCGGAACGGAATCGGCCCTTAAGGATTACCCATTCAGCCGATCGATCGGACGACGGTGACCATGCTACGACGCCGGATTTCGGGATCCTTTCCCCATCTCGCTCACCCATCAGTGCTCGCTTCGCGGCGGAATTACCGGGCGGAAAATGCCGCTCGTTTCCTTCCTCGACTGTTTGCCCGCCTCTGTATGGAAGGGCTGGCTACCGGGGATTTTAATCCCGATGCATCGGGAGAACTGCTGGGGGAGACCACGGCGCTCTCGGCCAACCCCGATAGAATCGGGGCGGTTGAAGGAGCACTGGGACCAAGAATACCAGGACTGGCGGCAGCGTTATCGGAGAACCAATCGATATGCTTACATCTGGGCCGAGTTTGACCGGGAAGACCCGGTCAACCAAGACAGGCATCATCCCTATCTGAGGCTGGCAACCGATGGCGTGACTTCCAATCCGTTCTCTGCGCGGACCGGACTCGCTTTTCGGGTGGTCGCGTGTACCAGGAGAAGGTATGTCATGGCGTCCTCCGATGAGTAAGAATATCTTGGAACTGACGCTGGCCAGCGGACTTTGCTCTAGCGTCGGTGGGCGCCATGTCTTTTCAGTGGGCGAAAGGAGCGAGAAGCGGTATCAGAAAACGGCCTCGAACTGGCTACACGAATCCTATCCCCTTGTCATGGGTTCCTTGACCACGACCTGGGGTTCCTGGTCTATCTCGTCATCCGGCACGAAGACAACACGCATCCCCCAACCTGCCCGGGTCGTCAGAAGCCGCCCGAACTCCTGCAACGACAGCTTCTGGTCGTCTATGTAGATGACGGCCTCTGCATTTTCGTCGTCTTCAATCACGCAGCGTACGATGTCGCCGCGAGGACACCATTGGTCACCTGCGGCGAAGTATTTGATCTGAGGGCTTCCGGGCGGTAACTCGACTGCTATGTGTTTGTACTCCGCGGCCAGCTGCTCTTGTGCCCGGAGGCAGTCGTTATGGGCGTCCAGGACCTGTTGGTCGGTCATGGTCTGGACCTCAGGCCCGATCGTCAGGTGCGTGGTGTGCACGCCGGGTTCTAAATATCGGATGATGCCAGCGTCTCCATCACGCGAAATCTTGACCTGATCGAGGGTGGCGATGTAAGGCTTTTTGAAGCGCATGTACCCTCCCTGTCAACTCGATGTCCGAGCCACTCCGATATACGGCTCAGATGTTAACATCAATTCTGCTTGCGCATTACCAGGCGCAGCCCCCAGAATCTGGGGAAGGTCCGGGTTCTAAATGGCCGGAGAAGATGGCGCGCGAGAATATGCCGGTGAACTGAGTGGCGGTTGATGGTGCGTCCGATGCCGATTCCTGAACAGCAGAAACGTGAAATCACTAAGAGTCTCGCCGAATTCTGCGAGGCTCGCGTTCCTCTCCGGGTCCGCGACCTGCTCCGGCTATCTTTCCGGATCGAACCTCGAGACGTTATTTTGTTCGAGGAACGCCCTCAGTGGGACAACCGTAGCATCTGGCGCGAGCACCCCATCGCCAAATTCCGCTATTTGTCATCCAATGAGGAATGGCGTTTGTACTGGGTGGACCAGCATCGCCGCTGGCACGAATACCGGCCACGGTTTGCCGGGCCGGATTTTGAATCCCTCCTCGTCGAGGTCGAGAAGGACCTGACTGGCATCTTTTGGGGGTGACCAATGGCCGAGGCAACGGATTCGTTCAAACCCACTCAGTTGGTATCCCCGGAACGCAAGATGTTGGATGGCAGGTAACAGTCGAGCAATCGGTCAGTAGAGGGCAGGCACGACGGGGAAACAGACTGCCCCTTGGAGGAACGGTGTATCAGACCAACTGCGCGGTCTATTCATAGTCGAATAAGGGTTACCGCCTCCTCCGACTCGTCTTCCGCATCGTCACCGCCCGGTTTATCTGTCGCAGGTTCATGTGATCCACCGGAGAGAATCGATTGTGCTGGGTCATGACGTGAGCGCTCGCCAGGTTGACGTAGTTGCGCACCATTTCCAGTGTGCTGTGGCCCAAGATCTGCTGCAACGTGAAGACGTCCCCGCCGTTCATGAGGTAATTCACGGCGAAGGTATGCCTGAGCAGATGCGCGTGCAGGCGATTCACGCCGGAGGAATCGGCCAAGCGCCTGAATACGAGCTGCAGCCCCGAGCTCGTCATCGGACCGCCGTCGAGGTTGAGGAACACCCGGTCATCCCTGAGCGGTTCGGGCCGAAAGTGGAATACGTACTTCATCAAAGCTTTCCGGGCCGAATTGCCGAAGGGCGCGATGCGCTCCTTCTGGCCTTTGCCCATCACCTTGACGTAACCTTCCTCCAAGTGCAGGTTCTTCGTTTCCAAGGTGACTAACTCTGAAAGCCTCAACCCAGTGTCCAGGAGCAGCAGGACGATGGTGGAGTTCCTTGCACCCCAGGAGGTCTGGGTGTCGATGCTGGACAGCAGCACGGCTACCTCGGGTTCGGTCAGTGGGTCTTTTAGTTTCTTGGGGGCCTTTGGCTGCTTCAGTCTCTCTAGCCGGTAGTCTGCGGTGAAGCCTTCTTTGTATAGCCAGTTGAAGAAGGCCTTGACCGCCCTCACGTAGCACTGGATGCTCACCGGCGAAAGCGGTTTGCCCTGGTCCGGAGTGTAGGGGTGGTCGTCGTACCGGTTGCGGTTTTGGAGGTAGAGGATGTATTCCCGGACCACCCCCGTGTCCACGCTGCCCAACACCGGTTCGACGTTCTCTTGGCGTAGCCAATCCAGGAAGAGGCCCAGGCACCAGCCGTACCAATTCACTGTCCGAGCGGTCTTCCCTTCGGCGCGGTTGAACGCCTCGTATTGGAGAACCAGCTTTTCCAGCGGTGTGTTTTCCTTGTCCATTGAGTCCCACCTCTCGGTCTTTTTAGCCATGGTAGAAGCCCTCCTTGTTCACAATCTAATTTCGGTGACGCCCGCGTGAACCAGGAGTGAACCCGGCGGGAAGCAGGCGTGATGTCAAGAGGGCTGTTCTGAGGACTCAAGAGGTTTTGGCGAATCAAGTATTCGTTACATCGGTTTTTGCCCCTTTCCGTATGTGGCTGGCGGGGTTATAATCGACACGCAAGAGGTCAGTGGTTCGAGTCCACTACCGCCCACCACTAAAAAAGGGCAACCGCACACGGACCTCCCGGTGACTAGACCGGCAGACCTTATTCCAAAACCAGAAATACATTGGCGGCGACCTGTGGCTTAAAACACTGGAGCTTGCCCGGTATTGAAATCGAATTAACGAGTTAGTGAGACCAGATGGACGCCGCCCAGTTACTAAAGAAAGCACCCAACCCCAAAATCCCTAACTTCAGCGCTGGCGATACTGTCAACGTGAACTTCCGCATTAGGGAAGGCGAACGGGAAAGGATCCAGGTCTTCCAAGGCGTGGTCATCCGGATCAACAACGGCAAAGGTCCCGCTGCCAACTTCACAGTGCGCCGCATCACCGCTGGTATTGGTATCGAGCGTGTGTTCCCCCTTCACTCTCCGTTGGTCGAGTCTCTGGAAGTAACCAGGTACGGCAACGTACGACGGGCCAGGCTCTACTATCTGCGCGGACTGCAAGGCCGGGCTGCCAGGATCAAGGAACTCAACCCGGTTCAGCGTCGGAAGGTACAGGAAGCCACGGCAGCCGCCATGGCCGAGCTTGAAGAACAAGCGGCACTGACCAACGCGGAAGCCGAAGAACTGGAAGAGCTGGAAGCGGAAGAAGAAATCATCGCGTCTGAAGGCCAAGCCACCGACGAGCTGGAAGAGACAGCGGTTGACGAAGTGGAAGACGCTCCCGCCGACGAGGCTCCGCCCGAAGAAGCAGCGCCTGAAGAGGCTTCACCTGAAGAGGCTTCAACGGAAGACCCTCCCGCTGAGGAAACGGAAGAAGCATAACGAAACAGTTCACGGCCCGCACTCAGCGGGCCGTGTTAGTTTTAGGCCGGTTTTTATTTAGCAATCGGCACATTAGCCTGGTTAACCTTTAGCGCATCTTCACCACGGACGCTGGCACGGGCTTTTATGAACAGCATGAGATACGCGGAAGTGGCAGTGGACGCGGTGATGGCCCCTTCGCGGACTTTCTCCTACTCCATCCCGCCAAGATTCACCGTAGAACCCGGCCAACTTGTCTGGGTCCCCTTTGGCCGACGCGTGCTTCAGGGGCTGGTGGTGGAGCTGGCCGAGATGCCCAATGTTCCAGAGACCAGGGATATCCTCCAGCCGGTTGAGCCCTCACCACTGATCGGCCCACACCACCTGCAGATGGGTCGTTGGATCAGCGAGCATTATCGCTGTTCACTATTCACTGCCATCGCCCCGTTGCTGCCGCCAGGATTCGAAAACCACGTTAGGTCACGTATCAGCGTCGTGCCTGGTGTGGAAATAACCGATTCCAAACTGAGACCGGAGTGGGTCGTCGCATTCGGCGAACTGGCCCAGAAAAGAGTCGGCATTCTGGAAGCCGATTTCGCCAAGTTGTTGGGCCGAAACGGCAGCCGTGAATTGACCCGGATGGTCGACCAGAAGCTGGTGCAGCGCGAGTTGACCATGCCCCGGCCCAGGGCGGCCCCCAAGTACGAATCGTTTCTGATTCCCTCCCAAGCCGCCTCTCATGACGGTGATTCGGAAGAACTCGTGCTTCCGGGGCGACAAGATGGGCTGCTCACCGCCATACGGGAGCAGCGAGCGCCGTATCCCTCCACCTTGGCCAACAAGGAGTTTGGCAGCGGCGTGGGACAGGCCCTGTTCAGCAAAGGCTTGGTGGCCATGGAATGGGTGCGGGCGGACGCAGCAACCGTCTCCAGGGCAGATCTGCCCACCGAGCGGCGGCAACATTCCCTCACTGTTCATCAAGAAGAAGCCCTCTCCCAAATCCAATCAGCCCTTGACGACCCTGAATTACAGCCTCGCAGCTTCCTGCTCCACGGCATCACCGGCAGCGGCAAGACCGAGGTCTATCTGCGGGCCATCGACCAAGTGGTACGTCAGGGCCGCCAGGCCATATTTCTGGTGCCGGAGATTTCGCTCACCCCGCAGACGTTGGAGCGGGTTAACTCCTGGTTCCCCGGTCGTGTGGCGGTCATGCACAGTCGTCTCACCGCTCGCCAGCAGGTTGATCAGTGGTGGGACATACGCGAGGGTAAGTACGACGTGGTAGTCGGCCCGCGTAGTTCGTTGTTCGCTCCAGTGGCCAATCTTGGTCTGATTGTGATAGATGAAGAGCACGAGTGGACCTACAAACAGATAGAGACACACCCGCTGTATCACGCCAGAGCCTCTGCGCTGGAATTGGGACGCTTGACCGGGTCGCCAGTGGTGATGGGCAGCGCCACCCCTGATGTGGAAACCTACTATGCCGCCACTCGGGGCCGTCACACCCTGTTGGAACTCCCAGACCGGGTGAGCGCCGGCCCCGACCGGGTATCCCGCCTGGCCCAAGTAGAGGTTTGCGACATGCGCCTGGAGCTCCGCGAAGGTAACCGGAGCATATTCAGCAGGGCGTTGGCCCAGGGCCTAAAAGAATGTGTCGCAGAGAAGCACCAGGCAATCCTTTTCTTGAACCGTAGAGGCTCGTCGTCCATCGTCCAATGTCGAGACTGCGGCCACGTGGTTGAGTGCCGTAGTTGCTCAGTTTCGTTGACCTTTCATTCGATTCAAAACCAATCATCAGATGGACCGTCCAACCAACCCGAATTGCTCTGCCACCGGTGCAACCGCCGCAGCCGGATGCCCAAAACCTGCCCTGAGTGCCGCGGCGAACACATTCGCCAACTGGGCGCCGGTACCCAGCGGGTGGTGGAAGAGGTTAAAAAACTGCTGCCTGGCGTGACCGTTGACCGTCTGGATGCCGACACGACCCGCGCCGGACAGGACACCGAAGACACCATGGCCCGGCTGACCAGCGGCGATACCCAGGTGCTGGTGGGAACCCAAATGGTGGCCAAGGGCCTCGATATTCCCAACGTGACATTGGTGGGAGTCGTCCTGGCCGACATCGGTATGTACCTGCCTGATTTTAGGGCTGGCGAACGTGCCTTTGGACTGCTCTGTCAGGTGGCTGGACGGGCCGGCCGGGGTGAGGACATGGGTCAGGTGATAGTTCAGACCTATAACCCGGAACACTATGCCATCCAGGCCGCGGCCAACCAGGATTACCAAGCTCTTTACGATTATGAAATAGAGTCCAGACGTGAGCTTGGCAACCCACCGTTCAACGAGCAGGTCCACCTGGTGTTCCAAGACCCCAACGATGCCCAGGCCCTACGCCAGGCGACAGATACGGGAAGGACGCTGACACAACGGGCTCAGGCGCAGGGGTTGACCGACGTCGATGTGGTCGGCCCTGCGCCCGGGATACCTTCCCGCATCAGAGGCCGTTACCGCTGGCACCTGATACTCCGCGGACGTGGGTTGCTGCGCTTCATCGAGGGCATGGAATTCCCCCAGGGATGCACCGTGGATGTGGACCCGGTACACGTCCTTTAGACGGGATTGAGGAGACTCTGCCTTTACCTCACAAGAGACGTTGAATATAATAGTTAGCGTCTCTATATTTCTGAATCGCGGCCCCGTATATAAAGGCCGTTAGTAACCCGAATCTACGCACCTGAGAGGTGGTTTCCGTGGCAATCTTGGACATGCGCTTGTTGCCTGACCCAATCCTGAGAACGCAGGCAAAGAAGGTGGCAAAAGTCACTCCCCAGCTGAAGACGCTGGTTGAAAACATGATTGACACCATGCGAGACCAGCAGGGTGTGGGTTTGGCCGCCAACCAGATTGGCTCCCTTCAGAAAGTTGCCGTCATTGAAACCCCTGAGATGGAAGAGCCTCTGGTGCTGATCAACCCTGAGGTCATGAAAACCGAGGGTGAAAGAGAAGTCGTTGAAGGTTGACTCAGCGTTCCTGGCTATCGTGGTATGGTCATACGCTCGGAGAAAGTAAGGGTCAAACATATGGGACTGGACGGAAAGGTTCACCGGCTGAACGCTGAAGACCTTTTGGCCCAGGCACTTGAACATGAGATTGACCACCTGAACGGCATCTTGTACATCGACCACCTGGTGGACCAGGATAGCCTCCAAAAGATCACCTACGGCCAAGATCCCCAAGAAGATGAATTTGACGGGGAAGAGTTCGATAGCGAAGAGTTTGAAGGCGAGATGGAGCACGACCACGATCCTGAGGATGAAGAAAACAGCGATCTGGACGAAGCCGTAGCCGCTGAACTCGCCGCTGGCAAGAACGAGGAGTAACTCATCGCTGCTCCCGGTCTATCGTGGTCAACCCCTAATCGATAAAAGACCCGAATCCTGTAGCCATTTCCACTGATGCCGTACACCCATGCTAAATAAACTCGCTGATTGTTGCGCCTCTCTGGGCGGCGATACCTACTTGGTGGGCGGGTTTGTCCGTGATTGGCTGCTTTATAACAAGCCTGGTCACGACATCGATATCGCCGTGTCCGGAGACCCCGCCGTTATAGCCCAAGGGATTGCCGACAAATTTGGCGGCACTGTGATTCCCCTTGGCGCGGCCCACGGTGTGATTCGCGTGGTGACTTCCGGAATGGGGGACGCCAACCAGACCGAAACCGACCAGGGTTGGGCGGGCCATGAGGCGTCTGAACAAGACCAGGCTCCTTGGACCATCGATGTGGACGGGTATTCTGGGACCATCGAAGAAGACCTTCAACGCCGGGATTTTACCGTCAACGCCATGGCCATACGGCTGGAAGATTGGCCAGCCATGGACAAGGTAATCGACCCTCTGGGTGGTCGAGCAGACCTGGCCCAGAAGTCCATTAGCGCTTTGGGCCCCACCGTCTTCCAAGACGACCCCGGCCGTTTGCTAAGGGCTGTCCGCCTGGCCGGGCAGTTGAAATTCCGCATCAACCCAGACACTTCCAAGTTGATTGCCGCCAACGCCAGCCTCCTGGCCAACGTCTCTCCGGAGCGGGTCAGAGAGGAGTTCCTGAACATACTTTCGCTGGATGGGGCCAAGGCTCAACTTGAGGTTTTGGACCACTTTGGTCTCTTTGAGCAGGTGATACCAGAACTTCAAACTGCTAAAGGTGTGGACCAGCCAAACATGCACTATTGGGATGTTTGGGGGCACACCATGCACACAGTGGAGTTTGCGGAACTGATCACCAAGGGCCACCAGAATTCACCGATCTACTCCTGTGTGCCCTGGACTCCAGAGAGCAAGGCCCACTTTGGACAACATGCCACAGACGGACACACCCGTGCCACGGTGCTGAAATTGGCGGCGTTGTTCCATGACATTGCCAAACCCCAGACCAAATTCGAAGACGAGACCGGTCGCACCAGGTTCTTTGGCCACTCCGAGGAGGGCGCCGAGATTGCAGCTTCTCGTCTGGGTCACCTCCGTGTTAGCTCCAAGGGGATCGAGATGGTGAGCAAGATGGTGGAGCAGCATCTTCGTCCCACCGGAATGAAAGACGGGGACGAATGGCCCACCAACCGGGCGATCCACCGATACTTCAGGGACGTGGGCGATGTGGCCATCGATACACTGTTCCTGTGTATGGCGGATTATTTGGGCGCAAAAGGGCCCAACTTGGTGCATGAGGAATGGCTGAATCATGCTAGAATGGTCGGACATATCCTCCACGTAGGCACCAGCGAGCCGGTTTCACCGACAACCGCTCGCCTCATCACCGGAAAAGACCTGATGACCCACTTCAAAATCCAACCGGGGCCAGAGATTGGCGCCGTGTTGGAACGTGTCGAAGAGGCCCGGGCCGCAGGAGAAATCGAAACCAAGGAGCAAGCCCTGGAAATGGCTGCCAATGCACTGAGATATCTGGCCGAACAAATCGCGCCGGAAAGCCGCCACAACGGGTCGAAATAGCCGATGCGCTCCCGCAGCATACGCCTCTCTATCACCATCCTCCTGATCCTGGGTATCGCTGTAGCGGCCCTTGGATTCAAAGACATCAATATCGACGTCCCTGGGTTCCCCCATATTGAGCGTAACGGCACCGGGCCGTTGGGCTTGAAATTGGGTCTGGATCTGCGGGGCGGCGGTCACCTGGTTTACCAGGCTGACACCGGTACCAAATTCGACGTTACATTTGCGGGAGATGTTGCAACCGGCGACCTCGCCACCACGTTGCAGGATTTAACCTTTGGTGATGACGAATCAGTGCTGGAGGGTCTGCAGATATCGCCCATTGGCCCGAATCGATTCCAGATTCGCACCGACATCCTGGCCGAGGACGATCCCCGGCGGACCGGCTTGAACAATGCACTGGCCGAAGCCCACGGCGAAATATCCTTCTTCAGGGCTGATGTCATCGGAGACCCGACGGCCGACCAGATGCAAGGCGTTCTGGATAACATTACCCGTCGTGTCAATAGATTTGGAACTGAAGAGCCCATCATCCAGATATTCGGCGATGATCGGATAATCGTCCAATTGCCAGGGGCCAGTGGTTCCATCACAGAGGTGACGCTCGTTGACCCCTCGCTTGCCGTGCCCGTTCCGGCAGCTGAAGTCCCGGACGCGACTGACCCAGAGGCAATCGCCGCTGATCCCGTACCGGAGCTGGCGACGCCGGATATAAAGTCGCCGGACGAACTGGCTGTACTCTTGCCAGCACTGCTGGCCGAGGCCGGTTACGAAGACTTTAAGATAGACATAAATGACGCCCTGCATTTCACCATCACTTCCAACACGGTGAACTCCGCGACTCAAAGCCGGGCGGCCATTGCGATAAATGAGCAGATCGGTGCGTTGTTCTCCTTTGGCGTAAACAGCGGCATCGACGCTGCCAAGGACTTGATCGGCCAAACCGCCAGACTTGAATTCAAAGAGCGGACCTGTGATTCGATAGAGTGTAATACCTGGACCGACATCGATTTGGGTCTGTCCGGAGACGACCTGTCACGGGCAGAAGCTGCCACGGATAACCTCGGAGTCGGTTGGGTTATTAATCTGCAGTTCAATGGTCGGGGCTCTGATATCTTTTCAGACCTGACCCGCCGTATCTCCACCACGGAATCCCAACCGACCAAACGAATAGCCATCATCATGGATGACCAGCTATTGCTGGCCCCCGTGGCGCGGGCTTGGATTCGTGACGGACGCACTCAAATCAGTGGTAACTTCACCAGGGAAGAGGCCCAAACAAGGGCCATTCAACTGGAGTCAGGTCGCCTGCCGGTTCCCCTAAGGTTGATTCAAGAGAGTGATGTTGACGCACTACTGGGTGAAGAGTCTCTGAAGAACAGTCTCATTGCCGGCCTGGTTGGTCTGGGGTTGGTCTTTGTGTTCATGGTTGTCTATTACCGGATGGCTGGAGTGGTTGCAGCCTTCGCTTTGCTGTTCTACGCAATCATCGCACTGGCCATATTCAAGATGATTCCCATCACCTTGGAGTTGGCCCACATAGGTGGGTTCATCC
>JACKQG010003693.1_pt3 | contig 10757 bp, 10 predicted proteins | sample 8237621 | NCBI WGS metagenome assembly JACKQG01 (sample SAMN15677084, study PRJNA649215) | marine metagenome | biome: marine; feature: Black Sea; material: saline water; isolation source: suspended particulate matter (SPM) from the Black Sea western gyre | collected 2013-06-09/2013-06-10 | depth... | reverse complement strand
GGCTCTCAAAAAACGGGTGACCAGTAGCGCTCAAAGCATCATACCGTAAATCATCCACAAGAATCATCAGAATATTTGGTCGGCTATTTTGAGCAATAGAAATGTTGCAAATCCATAAAGAAACGAAAAGCCGAATTATATTTTTTACACCACTATACATTGATTAAACTTATGTATTCAAATAAATTTAATTTAACAGGTTTTTCTCTTTTTGGGTAATGAATCCTAAAAGATGAAGCGCATGTTGGTATGTTGGATCAATTTCCAATGCTTTATTTACTGCTTGTTTAGCTTCATCCAATTGGTTCATATTGGACAATATCGTAGCGCGGGCGTATGGAATGTATGCAAGATTTGGATTCAGTTTTTCTGCATTTGTAAGTGCCAATAGTGCTTTTTCCCTCTGGTTCAAATCTCTGTAAGTCAACCCAAGATTATACCACGCACGTACAAAATTTGGTTTAAGATCAGTCGCAAATTCAAAAGATTCTTCATGACAGGATTTACAACGAATCGATCCTGCATAATCTGAAACAATATCTTTTGAGTTTTTGTTACAAGAAATAAGAAACACTAATAGAAATAAAGTAGTGTAGAATAAAGAAAAATTGTGTTTCATATGAGTCATCCGGTAACCCAGATCACCTATAGATTTCTGTCGAAAATACCTCGTTTATTTTTATGGGATTCATTTTCTTTACATCTTCCATCGCTTGTTCAAAAGCTTTGCTTTCTTCTTCGGAGAGGTGATTTTTCCAGTCACCGGATATACCCCGACGAAAAAAACTGTTTTTATCCTCATCACCTCTGTTTCTGCCACCAGACATCCGCTCAAAACTAAAGTGCCGATATGCTTCCTCAACAATATTATCGTGAATTTTACATCCCGCATTCTCAAACACCCCGTTTAAATAGGATACACCTTCACTAAGAATTCTATCGTAACTTAATACCGCTTGAGCGTACGGTGTCCAAATATTAATATGTCTTTCCCACTTGGTAAGAAACCATTTAATCTGAGCTCCCCGACCTAACATTCCAAGCAAAATAAATCGGAAACGTCCTTTCCAGCCAGCCAATCGATTCTTCATAAAATGCCTATAACTAACAAAAACATCTCTGGGATCACGTATGATGTAAAATATTATACCATTCTCATATGGTACAGATCTAGGTGGTTTGTGCGTCTTTTGCACATATTCATACCCTTCCAATGAATCCCAATCGTGATTTCCTGATACAGAGTCTCGTATCCATGCTTGTGCTGGTTTTTTCGCTGGCTTGCCAAAATTCCGGTAGGGCAGATTAAAACAGTAAGAACACAAATAGCTCAACCAGGTGTTTCCACTTTTTGGATACCCAATTACCCAAATAGAAGGGTTATTTCTACTCTTTGGCATTACGATTTCCAAGATGTCAAGTCAATATCAATTAAATTTTCCAGATGTTTTATATCATCCAAATAATACGTCTTTAAAAATTCCCTTGTTGTGTCACCAATCACATTTCCCCCTTTTTTCTCACTATCTATATTACGCTTGGTTATCCATCTACCTAATTTAAATCCACCGACTATACTTACACTTTTTCTTAACAAACTCCTTTTTTTAACAGTTTTTTTCAACCCTCGTAATAATGAGTAAATCTGTTCGGATTTCACCGAATCACTAATATTTATTCGTTCTCTTATAATCGCTGGACGATATGAATCATCCACTCTAAGAAACGAATACAGGGATTTACAAGTTTTTTCAGGGGTTGATTCAATATTTTCATAGAAGAGAATCAGAATCTGATGCTTAGGAAAATGATCAAAATATCGATTTAGATACTTTCCATATAATCCCAATTCTAAGAATTGAAAGACATCATTCAGCTTTTCTATAGCAACACTGAATGACTCTGGAATGTTTTCATGATTCCTTTTCACAAATTGGTAATGAGAGTAAGCCCTGTCGATTGGATCTCTTAAACTAACAATTAATTTTACCTCGGGATAATGTTTAGCAATCAACGCTGGGGATTGTTCATCACTTAAGTAATTAGGAGTATATTCCCCAACTTTTTGATTACGTTTGGCACTGTGAAAGTAATTTTCATACCACTCAAGTCCCTTTTCATAATTCCATCTTCTTTTCTCGCCATGCGATATCTGTTTCTTAAACTCATCAAAAAAATGGATTTCCTTTAACCCGATGGGAATGTATAACTGCGAATGGGATTCAATGCATCTGGCCAACCAGGTGGTTGCACTCCTCATAGCACCAATTCCAATGAAATCAGGGCTCCAAGTCACTCTATTCTTCTCTTATCCAATGTGAAATTTTCCCATCCAATATATTATTTAATTTATTCAAGTCATTTTCGTAATACACAATCATGTGTTCGACTGCTCGTTGCTCCATTGCTGAAGCATCTAATCGTACTCGAGTATTATACTTGTTAATAATTTTGCCAAGCCTGTAAAAACCCATTATCCGTAATCCATTCCGTAAGATAGAGAACGGTCTTACTATCTTCTTAATGCGTCGTGTTATGAATGCTACGCTTTTAGATTTTACATCATATCCCACATTTGATTTCTTCCATAGATTGGAAGACCTGAAGAATGTATTCACATCAAGAAATGCATACAAACGTGTAATTACTTCTTCTGGGGCGCTAATTATATCGTCATATAAGATGATGTGAATTTGATCTCTTTGGAAAAGTCGTAAATACCTTTCAAGCTGTTCACCATACTTCCCGCTTTTTAATATTTCATAACGTTCGTCAAAAAGTGAGTCATAAAACGAATTAGAGATATTGGAGAAATTATTCAAATATTGATAATGAGAAAAAGCTCGTTCTATAGGATCTCTTAAACAAACGATTAGTTTCACTTTGGGGAAATGTTGAAAAATTATTTTTGCAGTTTGTTTCCCTCTTAAATATCTGGGAGTAAATTCACCTGTAATCTGATTCTCTTTCTGCTGTGAGAAATTATTTTTATACCACTTTATACCTTTGTGAAAATGCTGATCGAAAAAATGTATTTCTTTATGATTACTTGGAATGTATATCTCCGGGTGAAAGCGCAAAGCTTCTGCCACCCAAGTAGTCCCACAACGCGGCGCTCCAATCCCTATGAAATTGGGAACAACCATCTAATTTTGTTTTGTACTGTTATACATTTTTTTGTAACTCTACCTACTCCCAAATAGTTATTTCTTCATTAATTAACTCTTCTAATAACCTTTTATCATTAGCATAATACTCTTGTAAATATTCCTTTATTTTTACAGATATTTCTTCCTTCTGAACAATACCCTTTTTCTTATTAATCTTCCGTAGTAATTCTATTAGAGTTTGACCGGACAATTGATAATAAAATAATTTTCTCATAAAATGGTTAGTTCTCATTGTATTACGCAAAACTCTGATAAAAATAGTAACTGTTTTAGACCGGACTACTTTCATTACATTTTTTCTTGCCTGCTGAATATCTAATTTCTGATTTTCCACTTTCAGAAAGTCAAATAATGTAGTTAGAGTATGCTCTGTATTTGTAATTATGTCCTCAAAGAACACCACAAAAATTTGTTCTTTAGGGAATATTTGATAATATTTTTCTAATTGTTGACCATATAGTCCGAAATCTAAAATATTATTTGTGTTTTCTATGATCGTCTTTTCAAAATCGTCCTTCCACCTTTTATACCGATTCCTTTGCCAATAATGCGAATATGCACGATTAATAGGATTTCGTAAACATACTATTAATTTAATTTTAGGATTAACCTCTTTGATCAATTCAGCAGAATTATTATATATCATATACGATGGAGTAAATTCACCACAAATATGTTCTTCGGGAACTTTCTGAAAAAATTTTAAATACCAACTGAGTCCTTTATCAAAATGTTTACCATTAAAATAATGTAGTTCTTTATAATGCGGATCAAAATAAATCTTTGAATGCATATTTAGTAATTTTGACAACCAAGTAGTACCACAGCGTGGTGCTCCTATGCCGATAAAGTCCGGTAACCTCAAATTAGTAGCCATATTTCTTGTTTAACTTCCCACTAAGTAAGTTAAAAATTATTTTTGATGTTTTATTTAAATCCCCTTTCCACTTTTCATCTAATTTTATTTCTATTGGTTTAGAAGAATACCGCCACCGACTACCACCTATATTGTGTATATTTCCTAGACCGGGTGTTAACACCTCCGGCACATAGTTAATCCCAATGAAATCACAAACTTCCTGCATTTTTTTATCTGTGTATATACATAAATCCTCATATCGTAATTGGTAGTATTTTATATCTGGTTTTACCCTAGCGATTTTTTCCAAACTTAAGTTTCGTACGCGCCAGCGAATTGTAGATTTCACAATTGAACTTGTTTTTGTCTTCTTTGATTCGTTGATACTTGGACGAGATAAAGGAGTCCTTAATGAATTTACATAACCGAGACCATTTCTGATCAAATGTATCACATTTAGTTCAAATTCCCCAGATAAAGCAAGGGCCTTTAATCTCCCTAAAGATTTTGAGGAATCTATAATAATCTCTTTACCGGATTTTACCACTACTTTCTGCAATAATTGTTTGGTAGCTTCAGTATATTTGGCAATACTTGCATTATATTTTCTGAAATTTGCGCTATTATTATCACCCCAAGAATTAAAAAGAACTTGTAAATGCGATACATTTTCTAACTTAGAAATAATGTCACCCCAGAATGAACATTTATACAAACTTTTTCCACACGAACAATTATATCCTTCTTCTATCCATTCTTTAATAAATAGCACTTCCCCAACACTTTGTAATTGTGGATGTTGGTTTAGCATCAAATCCAATAGTGTAGACCCGCTGTGCCCCATTGGACTAACATAAACCACTTTAATCTTGTTAGGTTCTGTCATAAGTGTCTTCAGGATTTGTCCGATCAGTTTTTATACCAATCTTTTGGATTAAATATTTTCTCTCATTTTGTCCTAAAGAAAAAAATGTGATTAAAATGCTCACAGCAATATATACACTCATAATTACTATCCAGTGCACAATATCCATAGTTATCAGTTTCAAAAACAGTATTACGATTGGCGAATAAATTATTATTAACTTAAAAATAGCGGGATAATCAGTTTTAATTGAAAAATACTTTACAATTTTTAACACCCGAAGGATATTAATTAATATCAATGCAATACCAGTACCTACTGCTGCTCCAAAAGCTCCCAGGTGAGGTATCATCACCCAGTTTAAAATTACCCCTGTAATAAATCCAAGAGTTAGTATTTTGGCACTGGTCACTTGCTTTTCAGTCATTAGTAACAAATTCCCCGCTGTCCCGGCTAAAGTGCTAACGGCCTGTGCAAATGATAGAACTAACATTGTGCCATATCCTGACTGGAATTCGGGACCAAATAAACTAATAAAATACCTGCCAAAGCATATCAAACAACCATATGCTGGTACCACAAATAATGCTGACCATTTTATCACTGTATTGTACAGAATAGCCATTTCTTCATAATCTTTTTTAGAGTAACTCTCAACAATAAGCGGTTGAAAAACCGGACCAATTGATTTCAAAGGGAATGCAAACAATACTGCAAAAGTGATAGCAGCACTATAAATCCCTACTTGACTTATAGTAGAGAGGATCCCGAGCATAATACGATCTGAGTGATTGATACCAACTCTTAAAATAGAGTTGTACCAAATTGGCATACTATACCGAGTCAGCTTTTTCGTATCTACTTTAGTTTCTTTGTATGTTATAGCTGTAGCAAGTTTCTTCTTTATGGATTTCACAACAAACCATACAACAATCAAATTAAAAATAATGGCAAGACTCAATATATTATTTATTAACAGATATTTTTCTTGAACGACTTTTATAAATAATAGCGATATTATCATCAAAAAAGGAAATACCGTGTTAAATAATATTGTTTGTTCCTTAAAATATTTCAGTCCTCGTAATGTCGCAGCGGAATAAATATTTAATGCCAATATTAAAAGTAAGCCTGAGATTAATACTATTGTTAAAAAGGAGGCATTATCTTTTAATATTGTTTCGAAAAGAATATCTCTAAAAATAAATAGTGCCACTGAAAGTATAAGGGAACACATAATAACTCTTTTCACCCCTACCATAAAAAAAGTGTATGCACTATACCAATCCTGCTTAATATTGAATTTGGACATAAAGTGAACAATAGATTGGTGATGACCCATTTGGACAAAAACTGAAGAGAATCTAGAGATTGCCAGTATAATTGCATAAGATCCCAAACCAAAAGCACCAAATGTATAAGATAGCAATATTTTCAAACTAGTAGAAAGAATATGTCCAATAAAAGTTATTATTGTAACAATGGAACCACCTTTTGCAAGTTCACTGACGCGATCAATTTTTATTTTAGTATCTATACTTCTAAGAAAATTTATTGGTTAATATTATAATAATTAACTGCTTAGATATTGCAGTTTTTCAATTTTACTTAAAACTAGCATGAGTGTGTCTCCAAATCCTTCACATATATTATATATTTCATTTATCTGTTTTGGGTTTAATTCATTCGTCCAACTTATTACACGTTGTTTTGGGGGGATTGCTTTTCTCACCTTTTTTACTGTCACGGAGTCCACATTTAAATAATCATTATCAGCAATCCTATCTAAGCCTGTTCCCAAGTAGTCAGAAATATCTAACACACTATTTTCTTGTAATACAAATCGTTCATACTCTATTAGAAAGGGATTATAATCGCCATCTGATATTTGCTTCAAAGGAACATAGTTTAATAAAGCCCAAGATAATACAATCCTATTAAATGGATTTGTATTCCATTTTTTAATATGATCAACAAATGGTGACAAATAGTCATTAACTAAGGATTGCTGGCAGAGTAGGATGTTTATAAAATTTTCTGATTCTAAAATCGTTCGAATTCCTCGAATAGTTGGTTTATTTGAATCCATACGTATTACACTCGCAACTACACCACAGGGATGTCTGATTATAAATATATTATGACAATTATATTTTTTGACTAAATACGCTACTATCAGATTCCCACGAACGAGTTTTATAATAATTGTTCTCTTAAAAACATTACTTAATTTTCTCGATTTTCTTGTCCATTTAGTGCTAATCTGACCCGTAATCATTTTTTGAAAAAACAAATCCATCTCTGACTTTTGTTTCCTGACATCAATGTAAGGATATGATATTCTTTTAACTTTGTCTGGTAAATGGATAATTTCAGTCGGAAAATGTTTTTTCATTTCGGAAACTTCCATCCCAAGTGGTTCAAAATAACTCCTAGCACCTACTATCTTTTCAATCTGTTCCATTATAAAAGTGGTCCCACTTCTCCAAAACCCGTTGATGATAATACTTTCATTGGGGTGTACTTTATTACTAAAGAACTTATCAATTATCTCCCAATAATTTCTTCTGGTAATGTACTTTTCAATTTTTAATAAATTCATATTAGTATTCCATATACCTTGTATCTATTCATTAATTCTGTATAAAATATTTTTACAGAGATATCTAATCTTTTCAATTTGTCAATCACAAAAGTACAGTGTCATACAATTCGATTTGATTCAGAAGAAAACTCAGGTAAAATAATTTGTCGAAATTTTCGTCTATAGTATAGACTTTATTGTTATTTTGTGTCTTAACCATAAACTATTTAGATTGATATTTTTGATATTTACTCAACCAATCAGGGAAAATATTGTACCCATGATTGCTTAGTATTTCATAAAGTTTTTTATTATGTGGTTCAAAAATTGATTCTAAGTATAATTTTGTATCATTGGTGATTGTTGGGTCATCTTTAAGTGCATTCATAGAGTAGTAGATATTCCTAATTTTATTTAACACATTAAATGGGATATCATCTCTAACTTTTTTAAATATTTTAACTGATATTTTGTGCAGAATTCTACTTTTATATACTCCACCTATATTTACATTTTTTAACTGTTTATTTTTATATGGTTCATTTGTTATACCAAGCCAACTGTACAAATCAGATATAACTTTATGAGGGCTGTTTATTAAATGTTCGAAAAATAGACATTTTACAGAATCACCAAATATCATAAACCAATCCTCAATATAATTATCATATAATTCGCGAGGAAATTTTTTCGCGTTATTTATATAGTCATCAAATGATTCGTTCTTATTAATCTTGAACAAACGTAGTGCATGTTTATATGTTGAAAAAAGGTGATGTACAGGATCTCTTAACATTATTATTATTTTAACATCACCAAGTGTTTCTTTAATTTTCAGTGCAATTTTTTCGCCACCATAAAAATAGATAGGGCTAGCTTCCATAACATATTGTTCTTTCTTATGGTGCTTAAAGTTTTTTTGATATAATTCTATTGGAGGCAAACTTCCTCCAGATAAAAGAGGTTTAAAATATCGGGTCTCTTTTATTTTTGAAGCACATATGTTTGGATGATTAGATAATTCATGAAATAGAGAGGTTGTGCCTGCTTTAAAGGTTCCCGCGATTATAAGATTAGGTAAATATTTTTTATCCAAGATAAAATCCTCTTTATTGGCCAAAATATTAACCCTACTTGATATGCTTATTTCCCAATTGTTATTTGATCGTTTTGCGAGCGATGAAATAATAAGGGCTCTAGTTGATTGAAGATAGCTTCTGCGTATAACTTATGCACATAAGTATTTGGGTGATTATCGCCATAATAAACAAAATCTGTCCTTTTAATTTTACTTTCCAATGCAGGATGGGTATCTATATAAAAAGCACCCCGGTGTTTTTCTATCCAATTTTTCAAACGTTGCTGCTCCTTAGGCCATAAATCTTTCTTCTTTTCATTAACTCGTAGAAGAGAGACAACTATTGTAGTGATTCCCTCATCAAAACGATTATTGATAAAATTTGAAGCAACCTCTTCTCCGGTTACTGTTCCATTGTTATTATTAGTGTTATACTTCGCAATCCTGCTTATCCAATCCGTTGACATAAATTTATTTGTATTCCTTTTAACAATTAGTCTTACAGCTTCATAAATAAACGTATAACTCAAATATCCTCTCAAATTTGTCCACTTGGGTTTTGCATTATGAAGAGGAGGCGGGATTGAATTATATGGTTTTTCTAACTCACTATAGTAGATAGGAAGCAGAACTAAATCCAAATCAAAATCTTTTATATAAATATCATATGCCCTTGAAATCTGATTTAGATTGTAGCCCCCAACTGCAAAATTTAATACCTCAAATTCTCCCGACGAATATTCTTCAAAAATATTTTGAAGTTGCCGGGTATATATTTCCCAGTTGTGAACCCCTGCTCCCATAGTAATTGATCTGCCTAATACTCCTATTCGTATTTTATCTGATGGCTTTTCTATAGAAAAAGGTCGTTCACGGTATCCATGTGCATTGGTATTAAATTTTTTCCCTTTAAAATAACCATCTACATTTGGAGCTAGTTTCCAACTAATTAGTGAATCCTCATCGGAAATTACAAAATCAGTGGTCAATATTCCTCGACCATTACAACGTTTCGGATATAAAACACCATCAATTCCAAAATAGTGATATCTATAAATCACTTCCCCCCCTAAAAAGAGAATAACGATTAATATAGGTATTATAGTCGCTTTAAAACTGGAAATAGATAAATTCCGCCCCACCTTCTGCTCCACTTGTTGTAAGTAAGAAAAATAACACTATGTATAGTGCAAATCGCACAGGAATTGGCCAGGTTCTGACTACATCTAAATTTTTCGAGAAATATTGTGATAGTTGGATAAAAATAAGTGGCCAGGTAAAATACAGGACCGCAATTAGATCTTTTAGACTATTTTCGGAATAGGACCAATTTGTTAACATGATCTTCATAGCTCCAATGGCATGAGAAAAATCTAAAGCCACAAAGAATTGGCCTAATAGAATCCACATATTTACTATAAACATGATTCCGAAAAACGCAAACAGAAAATTAAATCGATGATATTTTTTTATTAACCTATTTAAATATGGTTGTATAACCCTGTATATAAACATCATTACACCCCAGGAAAATCCCCAGCAAACAAACCTCCATGATGCGCCATGCCATAACCCGACCAGTGCCATTGTTATGACTAAGGCATATTCTCTACTGAATCGTCCTTTGAAAACCTGGCGCAACGGTCCATAGCAATAGTCACGAAACCAATTGGACAAAGTGATATGCCACTTTTGCCACAATTGCGCAGGATTAGTAGCGAAGTATGGTAGATTGAAATTCAGACTCAACTTGAATCCCATCAGAGAAGCCAACCCCCTTGCCATATCACTATAGCCAGAAAAATCACAATAGAACTGAATGATAAAAGCAAAACTGGCAATATAAATATCCGCCCCTGTCGGTGATTGTTGAAATTTAACTCCCCATAAACTATAAGGAACCAGACTATCCGCAATAAAAACCTTTTTGAATAACCCCCAAAATAACAACCATCCTCCCTCTGATAGGTGGTTATAAGTAATATTTCGTTTCTTTTGGATTTGTGGAAGTAGTTTTCTTGCTCGCTCTATTGGTCCAGCCATCAACTGAGGAAAAAAGGAGACAAACAGAGCAAAATCAAAGAAGTGTTTGGTGGGTTTCCCAATTCCTCGATACACATCTATAGTATAACTCATCGTTTGAAATGTATAGAAGGATATCCCAACGGGAAGAATAATCTTTAAAGTGATATAGGATGGTT
>JACKQG010007668.1_pt1 | contig 10759 bp, 13 predicted proteins | sample 8237621 | NCBI WGS metagenome assembly JACKQG01 (sample SAMN15677084, study PRJNA649215) | marine metagenome | biome: marine; feature: Black Sea; material: saline water; isolation source: suspended particulate matter (SPM) from the Black Sea western gyre | collected 2013-06-09/2013-06-10 | depth... | reverse complement strand
GATATTTGAGTCAGCCGGTTGATGGTTTCTATCATATGAACGGGCAGTCTTATGGTTCTGGCCTGATCTGCAAGGGCACGCGAAATTGCCTGTCTGATCCACCATGTTGCATAAGTGCTGAACTTGTATCCTCTTTTATAATCGAATTTTTCAACCGCTCTCATCAGGCCGATATTGCCTTCCTGAATCAGATCCGGCAGGCTTAGTCCTCTGCCAATATGCTTTCTAGCAATGCTTATTACCAGTCTCAGATTAGATTCAATCAGGGTTTGTCTGGCTTCATTTATCTGTCTTTCACACTCCAGGATTTGGTTCAGGGCACAATTGATCTGAGGGCCTTTTATGCCAAGACGAGCCTCAATTATTTCACTCTCTGCTTTTAGTTGCCTGTTTTTCTGATATATATTGCGAAGTGTTTCTTCAGAGATTCCGGTCTCGGATGCTGTTTTTTGCAGTACAGCACGCCGCTGCAGTTTTTCCGGCGCAACCTTCAGAGAGCTTTTGATTTCCATAAGCGCATTGGCCTTTATTGTATGGTTAAAGGCCATTACTTTGAACTCTGCAATTAGGTTGCTGATAATGTCTTCCCGCAAGTTAAGTTTAAAGATTTTATCTACGATCTTCTGTTTTGTAATATCAGGGCTTGAGCCGCTTGTTGAGCGGCCTTTTGCACTCGCTGTCATTTTCTTATTACTGCTGAGTCGGACATAAAGAGGCTTTAATGTCTGCACTGCTTTTATGAATGCCTTAACAAGGTTGTCTTTATCCAGGTCAGAGATTTCTCTGTCATAAGATACAACGTTATGAAGAGAGAGCTCCTGCTTTTAAAGCTTCAAAGAAAGTTCAGTCAGTTTTTCTGCTGTAGAAGTTGTTGTGAATGCGGCAAGTGCCAGCTGCTCTCTGCCAGTCTCTATAGTTCGTGCCAGCTTTATTTCTCCCTCTCTGTCCAGCAGCGGAAGCACTTCCATTTCCCTGAGATACATCTTAATTGGATCGCTCTCAGAGTAATTGATAGAGGGTAAAATATTTTTACCATTGTATCTGGTTTCTTGATCGGAATCTGCGTTCCCTGAGATCCGAAATTTATTCTGCTGAATGTCTTTGTACTCTCTTAAGCCTTCCATTTTCTCCCCCCAGTATCGTAAGCAAATTGTATTTTAAAGCAGGAGTGAGGCCTGCTATCTTTGCGTATGCCGTAAAAGCTTCACTTGTAAAAAAGACCCTGCTTTCTTCCATGAATTCGGGTGTCCAATAATCCTCTATTGACTGCAATATGACAGACTCGGCCAGATTTCTTATCCCCACGGTTTCTTCTCCTAACTCATTATTTTGCAATTTCAAAAAGCCCCCTAATCTTTTTTCGCTTAGCAACCGAACAAGTCGGGAAGGCAGTGTTCCGGAACCTCTGTTAAAATTAGAGGATTTTTCAGTCTCAATGAGGTGCAATAAGCCGTTCTCAGTAACTTTAGACATGATGTATCTATTCGTGTAACTGTTTTGAAATTCAGAACAGCACGGTCGATACCATGTATGGCCCGGATGAGAATAAGTTGGAGGTTTTCTGTATGTAAATCAGTCAATTCTCCGTGAAAAGTAAATATCCCCACGTTATCGTGCTGCCTGAAATTAACCTCCATGCTTTCTAGACATATCGTATCCTGGTAATCGGTTTTCATCGTCACTTAATATTTTTCCTTTCTATTTATGTTCTGCTCAGGGTAGTCTCAAAATTAGAGCCTGTCATGCTTTCTCTATAAATCTGGCAGGACTCAAAATTGTTGCCGCAATAATATATAGCCGGACTTATATTGATACTGCTGAGGTTGAAGCAGTAACAGGATGTCAATGGTTGTTTGACATGCGGGCAGTTTCTTTTTGTATTATTGCTTGACATTTTGTCTCCTCTTGTTAGACCTGTTCAAAATATTTACTCTGTTCCTTGATCTGCTGTTTGGGATATATATCATCTGAATAATAGTATTTACACTCTGCATAGCAGCTGCTTTTGCAAAGACTGCCCAGTTCGAAGCTTGCAGTATTGAGTGTGCTTTTGCCCTTTTCACAAAGTAAGATAATATCTCCAATCCCCTCTACAAGGTGAGGACATCTTGAACGGCTATTCTCTGTGTCGTGTGTCTGCATATTCATTTCCTGAATTTTAATTGCCTGCATCTTAATGTCATGTTTAATGCATGATCTGTGCCAGTTGTATGAAAGTCCTGTTTTTTCTTGTGTGTTTGTCAGGGTTTCTATAAGCGTATATTTAGTTAAAGATAAAAAATTGTTTAAAATCGAAGTGTTGTGATGTTGATTTGTAAGTGGGAATATGACACAGCAGGGGTGCGCAGGTCAGGATAAATGATCGGGATTTACCTTTGATATTACAGTGAACCGTGACATGTCATGGTTTTGGGATGTCGCACTACCATGACATGTCATGGTTTGCTTTTTGGACTTAGAATTTCTCAGAAGGGATATTGAACTGATCCAGTTTTCTGTATATTGTGCGCACATTAATCCCCAGCATTCTTGCAGCCTTAGCCTTATTCCAGCCTGATTTTCTTAGTGCATTTAAAATAGCATCTGAATCCAGATGGGAGTTGGAGGGGGTATGTCCAACGCTGTCATGATTGATTTGCCTTAAATTTGCCGGAAGGTGCTCAAGGGTAATTATATTCTGGTGAGACACTATAAAGGCATGTTCCAGAGCATGTTCCATCTCTCTTATATTGCCGGGCCAGCCATAATCAAGGAATATATTTTTCACATCATCGGATACGGTCTCAATGTTTTTGTCGAACTTAGCATTGAACTTATTGATAAAGTGAGAGGTAAGCAGTAGTATGTCATCGGTTCGTTCTCTTAGTGGAGGCAGCATAATTTCTACTACTTTCAGTCTGTAAAAGAGGTCTTCCCTGAAAGTACCATTTCTGACTTTTTCTGGTAGGTTCTGGTTTGTGGCGGCTATGACCCGGACGTCTGCCTTTATAGAGGTAGAGTCTCCTACACGTTCAAACTCCTTTTCCTGTAGAACTCTTAGAAGGCGAAGCTGCATTCTCGGAGAAATATCCCCGATCTCATCTAAGAATATGGAGCCGCCTTCCGCCTTTTGAAAACGTCCTGTCTTGTCTCTGTCCGCGCCGGTAAAGGCACCTCTGACATGCCCGAACAGCTCGCTTTCCAGGAGGTTTTCAGAGAGGGCTGAGCAGTTAACCTTGACAATAGGCTTGTCCCGTCTCTGGCCGCTGTAATGGATAGCTTCAGCAACGAGCTCCTTTCCAGTACCGCTTTCCCCGAGAATCAGGATGGTCGTGGTAACATCAGCAACATCTTCTATTAGTGAATATATCTTCTGCATGCCCTCGCTTTCACCTATAATATTCTTAAACTGCTGGCGTTCTCTGAGGTTTTTTTCCAGATCTGTGATGCGGGTTTCATCTCTGACGATCAGTACCGCTCCTGAAAACCTGTTTTTATGATCAATAAGCGGTGATGAGCTGATGGTTACGGTCTGTCTTGTTTTTTCTTTGTGATCGCACTCAGTCCGATAAAGTTCAGCAGGTTTTTTTGAGGTTATGGTGCTTTGGAGCAGGGTTGCGCATTTCCCGCTGCAATTGAAGTTGCGCTCAGTGAAGGGCTTGCCGGCGTCCTCTTTACTTATACCGCAGATTGTGTTTGAGGCTTCATTGACCTCAAGCAGCATAAGGTTTTCATCCACGGTAATAACGGCATCTTTGACGCTTCTGAATATTGCTTCAAGGTTAAGTCTGTATTTTTCATTCTGGTCAATAAGGGCCTTGTTTTGAAGCGCCATGTTTGTTGTGTGCAGAAGTGTTTCCTGTCTGATCGGTTTGAAGATATAGTCAAAGGCACCGTATCGAACGGCATCTGAGGCCGTTTCAATATTCGGGTATCCGGTAATCATGACGATAGGGCAGCGGAGGTGCAGCTTTTTAGCCTCGCGCAGGAGATTTATGCCAGTGTTGCCCCCGAGGATGATGTCCATAAATATAAGGTCATAGTCCCTGCTGGTAATTTTGCCGTAGGCATCGTCATAGTTTTTTGCGGTCTCTACTGTATGACCATCATCGGATAGAAAACTGTCAAAGGTGTAGCGTATGCTTTCCTCATCATCAACTATTAATATTCTTCCTTTCACATTACCGCCTTCCGTTATATGCTGGCAGCATAACCGATATATCGGTATATATGCCTTTGACGCTGTCTACTGTGAACCTTCCGCCATGGTTTTCAATAATATTTTTGCAAATACATAGTGACAGGCTGGCACTTGCAACCGCCGCTTCTGCCGGACTCTGAGTGTTAATACGACTGTGTCTCATTTCATTTAAGCCTGATCCATTATCGTAGATAGATATTTTAACATAAGGCTTACTCTCATGAATTGCCTTGCTTGCAGAAATTCGCATTATCTTCGAGCCGTTATCTTTATGCTTGTGGTTAAGGGCATATCTGGCATTGCGGATAATATTCATAAAGACATGTTCAATAAGGTTCGGCTGTATCATTACGGCAGGTATTTTTGAAGGGATACTTACATCCAGGGTTATACCGTCTTTTGCAATCTGGGCAATAATAAGAGTAAGCGACTCTAGAATAACATCCTGAATTTCTGCGGGGCGTCTGCCTATTTTATCATCATGGGCAAGGGTGAACAGGCTCCTTACGATACCGGCGATCCTGTTGCTTTCTTTTATTATGCGTGCTACGATCTCGCTTTCCCGGGAGTCAGGTGCACTTTTATTTGCAATGATTCTAGCATAGTTCAGTATGCCGTTGATCGGGTTATTGATCTCGTGAGCAACCCCGCTGGTAAGCTCACTAAGCGCCGTAAGATGCAGTGATTTTAATGCGTTTGATTCGGCTTGTCTTTGACCGGTGATATCCCTGACCATGACCATATAACCCATAAAGCCGCTATCTTCTGCCTTTATGTACGTTATGGACGCATTAATGAATGCCGTGCCTGAGCGAGTTGAATTGATGAGTGCTTCTGGAAATATAATCTCAGTTTCCACAGAGATGGTACCGCTTTCGATAAGCCGCCTCTGGACTTCATCTGATACCTCCGCCATCTCAAAGAGGTTCAGCATGTTCAGGTCAGAAATATGATGGACGCCGAATATCTTTAAAGAAGCAGGGTTAGCATCTATGACCATGCCGGAAGGGTCATAGACAATAATTCCCTGAGGCGAACTTTCAAAGATACTCTTATATCTGTCTTCCCCGGGCAGTGGTCTGCAGTTGGCGGGCCAGTTTTCTTCCCGGGCAGCGGCCTGTTCAGCTGAAAAATGCATTATCTCAGAATTATTAAGGAGCTGTCTGTATTCCTCCAGCTCGGCCTCATTTTTTTTGCGCTGTGTGATATCGCTGGCCACGATGAGCAGAGCATCCTGCAGATTCGTCTCTATAGGCGTGTACGTCATGATTACATTGACAATATCCATGTTTTTTGTCAGAAACATCGCCTCCAATGAAGATGCGGTAGAGGTGTTGATGAACTTCGGAGCTATGGTCTGTGATGGATTAAGTTCAGGAGGCATCAGACGGTGCAGACTGATCACTCCGCTGCTTATTTCCCGCCTGGAGAATCCGAGGATCGCCTCACACCGGGTATTGCCCTGCAATATCTTTTCACGGTCAGTAATAAATATCATATTCGGTGAGATTTCTGTCAGCAGCTTAAAGTTGTTCTCAACCCTTTTTAAGGATTCAAAGGAGGACTGCAGATCTGCTTTAGCGGACTCCAGTGAAGAGGTCTCCCTCTGGAGGTTTTTGCGTGTCCTTATTACCTCAGCGGCGCTTTCTTTTGCTGATGACGCAAGTTCGAGGGTCTGTTCCTCTAGTAAGCATTCTTTATCTTTTTGGGCTGTTATGGTTTTATCAATCTTAAAGAGCACAGAAACAAGGACTCCAAAAAGAAAAAAAACCGCAGCATAAGGGATGAAAGTTGTAAAGTCCGGTAATGTGTGCATGGACATAGCAATATTGAAGGCATTGAATGCCGGAAATATTAGGGCAACGGTTAAGGTAATCAGAAAAATATAATTAAGATTTTTTTCGCGGAAAGGCATAATCATTCTTATCCTGTAAGTATCGTAGTATTTAATGAAAAAGTAGTATCCATAAGCTATGGAGCATATAGTAAGGCCAATCGATTTGATCTAATTAGCATAATAGCCCAATAATGGCGGGTCGTCAATGCTTTTGGCATAATCCTTTGAATACATAGGGAAATCATGGTTCGATCGAAATTGCGGACATGGTATAATGCCTGTATGGAAGAATTTATGGCCAGGATACCTCTCGGATATTTAGTGCTCGCATGTCTTACGCTCGGCCTTGCGCCTTTCAGTCCTCCGCATTTATTTGAGAAGCTTCAGATGCTTTTTCAGGGCAGACTGGTCCGGCCGTTAGACTGGTTTGATTTGATCCTGCACGGGACTCCGTGGGTGATGCTGGTGATTAAGCTGTTTTATTTGAAGAGATGAGGAGGTAGTTGCTGCATTGCCACTTTAAGTTGATGCGGCTGGTATAGTGTTAGTCTAATCCGAGTACGAATTTCTTTGTAATTGAAAATTTCCTTAACACGTTCTTCTCAATCACGAGTGGAAAGACTATCCCGCATGTTATAGAGATGAAGGCAATTAGCTCGAATGGTGCTTGTATGTTTTTGAATACATGGCTAAACCCTATTCTTACTGCACTTTCAAATAGGGAGTGCAGTAGATATATAGTCATTGAGTAATATCCAATTTGCAACAACATACTCTTTGTTCTTTTATCTAAAAGAGCCGCAATAGCATGGCTTGCATTAATTACAAATAACGAACCACTAATACCAAGGAAAGTTTTAACGGGATAACCGTAATCGTATATGATGCGCACAGAGCTTCGCAACATATAGGCCAAAAAAAACATCATAACTGGAGCTAAAACATAACGCCAATCAGCGCCTATTGCTAATTTTGATAACTTCCCGCTCTCTCTAAGGATTGCCCCAAATACAAAAAATGGCATAAAGGACAATGCTCTGCCAAATACTAAATAGTCATTTCCAAGAAAAAAATTAATGGCCAACAATAAGAACATTATGGACAGGTTACTCAGAAATAATCTGGCTAACGGATAAATAGCAAATATCAAAAACAATGCATGTAAGAACCAAAGCAGTGGCATGAATGAATGCATTGGATCGATTAGGAGAGCATATATGCTCTCAATATTTATGGGATTCCATAATGTGATGAACTGACCTGCCACATACTTAATTAGGAAAAATGATCCGGCAATCGAAATGAATGGATATATTAATCGCTTAACCTTATTTTTCATTAAACTGCTGTATGAATATTTACCATGACTGTATAAATATCCTGATAAGATAAAGAACAACGGCATGTGAAAAAAATAAATAATTGTCCTTATCTCAGCCCAGTATGTCGGTGATGGCTTTAGATGGCAATGTCCAATCACTACTAAAATTATGCCTATGCCTTTTGCTATATGTATCCAATCAAAAGAATTCCGGCCAGTACCTGGGTTCATTTGCATATGTGCCTTCTCTCATTATAACGAAATGGAAAGAGATGTAACTCTATAAAATAAGGAACCACTTCAAACCCTCTATGATTGATAAATGTGAAAAAGCCTATCGAGATCTGTATTCACTTGTACGGCTTGTTATAACGCTTTTAAAATTTGTTTTTGAAACAGAGCTATCAGTTTGCTTGCGTTGCATCATAAATTAAAGTTTATATCGCGACAAAATACACGTGCGATCACCTAGCTTAGTCAACTTTTTGCTGTTAATGGCCAAATAAAAGTGTGGTCCGATGTCAATAGTGGACACTAATTCATTTATGCCGAACTGCATAATTTATTTCTGGTGATTCAGGGAGCAATACTGACTTCCCCGATCCGAATGATTAATTAGTCCTTTGGCGGTCTCTGTAATACGTAGGGGCTCCCCTTGCGTAAGGAACAGGTCTTGTGATATTGCTAATAAAAAAAGCGAATATCGAATAAGCAATATCGAATGATGAAGTGAACGGCCGAAAGAATATGATCCTTTTTTGCGCTTCTACATTCGAAATTCGACAATCGATATGCTCCTTTTAATCTTACCTATGGACATTAAGGGTATTTGAAGTATTTTGAATTTGTGGAGTGCGTAGACCTGCCACCCCTCGCAGCTACACCTGCATCTCCACCTCTAAATATATCTCTTTATCCTGATCGTCTGCTCCGCTAATCCTCTGAATCCTCGCGGTCAGCTGTACCCCGCGATCCATCATCTGCGCCACGGTGGAACTGTCAGTTCGGGGGATGTATCCGAGTTTGTCACGTCCCCTGAATACCTGCACGGCATCATAATCATAAGGGTTAGAGGGTTCGCGCAAAAGGCTCAGGCGGTCGCCTGTCCTGATTCGATCGCTGATCTCGGAGCCTCTGTAATATTTAAAGCCGGCAAGGTTTGTTTCGAGAAAGGGTATCAGGCGTGCATGGGATGTTGGTTTTTTTCTGAGGGATGAGGGCAGGAGCATGGCTGCCGGGATGAATAAAAAGGATTTCAGGATGTTTCTTCTGTTTGTCATTGTAACCTCCGTTTTTATGTTATGTACTATCGTACCTCGGGCACTATGACATAGAGTGACGTAGTAGGGGCGTAGCTTGCTACGCCCAGAACATGGATGAACATGAGAACATTGAATGACAAATGATGTAGGGGCAGGTTTCAAACCTGCCCAGTTTAACTAATTGCTAATATACCTTCCCCATCCTCTCAATCGCTCCCTTCACTTCCTCAACAAGCGCTTTCGGGGAAATAACCTTTACATTCGGGCCGTGGCTTAGAATGCGTTTGATCAGTTCTTTGAAATCTGCTGCGTGCAATTGCATAAGCAGTGAACCGTCTTTTTTGGAAGTGATTATTTGCTCAGGGTGCCAGATCTGTTCCTGTATGAGGGGGGCGATTGAGGGTGAAAATTGCAGGGTTACTTTGTGTGTTTTTCCGCCCTGAATTATGCCGAAGTGTTTGCGGGTATATTCTTTCATGGGCGGGATATTATCCGGCAGAGAGATCTTTTCACTGGTGCGTTCGATGGTTTGTATTCTGGACAGTGCAAAGTTCCTTACTCCGTTTCGTAATGCACAGAAGGCGATTATCTGCCAGCTTCCCATGTACTGAATGAGGTGCAGGGGCATTATGGTCCTTTGCGTTGAGGTGCCGGAATGTGGGGAGCAATAGGTGATATCAAGGGGTGATTTTTGAAACAGGGCGGTGACGACTTTGGTGAAGTGTTTTTCATTTACCCTGGAGTATTCTATGTTTTTGACTGATATGTTTTCGGCTATATCTTTAAAACTCAGGGCGTTGTCAAAGGACTGCTGTCTAAACAGTTCCTGTAAAAGTGCGCAGAGCTGTTTTTTTATATCGCTGTCAGGTATGGAAGAGGCTAGTCTTACGGCCAGGGACAGGGCTATGATGCTGTCTTCATTGAGCCAGAGGGAGGGCAGTTCGTATGTGCTGTCGCTGTAGTAGTATCCCTTTCCGGTATAGTCATATTCAAGAGGGGCATGAATCCTGTCGCGCATAAATTCGATGGTGCGCTGTGCCGTGCGGTAGGAGATCTCGAATCTTTCAGCAATATGACGGGCATTGGGAAACCTGCCTGAGCGTACTTTATTGTGAAACCAGATGAACCTCTCTAAATGGAATTTATCGCCCATGAGAAATGCTTTTTTCAGATAATTTTTTCAGGTTCCCTGCCGGCGGGTTATTTATTTAAGAGGCTGTAAAGGCGGCCGGCGGTCTCAAAGGCTGAGAGCGGGGTGCTCATAATTACAACTTTTTCAGAAGCGGCCTTTTCTAGTACGTCATACTGAGGGCTTCTGCCGCCTATAGTAATAATGGCTGCCGCATTTTTAAGGCTTGCGATCGCCACTATGTTCATGTGTATTTGAAGAGTGATCCAGATGTTTCCCTGTTGCAGATTGCCCATGACATCTGAGAGGAGGTCGCTTACATATGCGCCTGTTACCTCGGTTGAGAGTTTGTCCTTGCATGTCTTTACCTGCAGTTGCAGTTCATCAATCGCATCAGATATTTTCATGGTTAATCCTCCCTTATTATGCTTACGGCTTACTCTTTAATCAGGTTCATTGTCATCTCTACTGTTGTACCTTCTCCAACAACAGAGTCGAGCAGGAAGGTGTCTGCATTTTTTTTCATATTCGGCAGGCCCATGCCGGCACCCCAGCCCATATTGCGTACCCATTCAGGGGCGGTCGAGTAGCCTTCCTGCATGGCACGATTCGTATCCTCTATGCCGGGTCCCATGTCCTGTACTCGGATTTTTATATACTCATCCGTGACCTCATAAAATAGCTGTCCGGCCGCGGCATATATGATTACATTCATCTCGGCTTCAAAGGTGGCTATCGCTATGCGGCGTATGATATCCCCATCGACTCCGAGGTCTGTAAGCACGGTCTTAACCTCAGATGAGGCCTCTCCTGCTGTGGTGAAGTTGCCTCCTATAATTTGAAAGCTTCCCTCTATTGGCATTTTATCCTGATTCATATTAACCGCATCCATTTAGATCATATTTAAAAAGAATGCCGGAGGCCTTGTACATGCACAGTGAGGTGTTTAGAAGAGGTATTTTTTTCTTTTGAGCCAGCTCAATAGTCGTAATATCAGGTTTTTTATTTTGTACGAAAAGAATGGCCTTGA
>JACKQG010007667.1_pt1 | contig 10759 bp, 7 predicted proteins | sample 8237621 | NCBI WGS metagenome assembly JACKQG01 (sample SAMN15677084, study PRJNA649215) | marine metagenome | biome: marine; feature: Black Sea; material: saline water; isolation source: suspended particulate matter (SPM) from the Black Sea western gyre | collected 2013-06-09/2013-06-10 | depth... | reverse complement strand
AGGTATTGTTGAAAAGTAAAAAATATTTACAATAAAGAGCAATAATACAAAGCGCGGTAAAACGCAAAATAATAATTGATTTAACCGCGAATTCACCCCGTTAGATAGTCACAATATTCTATTTTTACATTTTTCCCAAAAACAATTATCTAACGGGGTAGACGCGAATTTACCCCGTTAGATATTCAGTTTTTATTTCTATCTCGACCCTTATAATAAAATTATCTAACGGGGTGGACACTAATTTTTTTTTCTTAATTAGCGAAAATTAGCGTTCATTAGCGGTTGGCAGTAAAAAGTTATAATTTCTTGCTCAGAAAAACAAAGATTTTATTTATAATACATAATTTTTTATTTTTTATCCCTGTCACTTTTGATAAATTTATTAATATAATTTTAATGGAAAATTGAAATGAAGTGTAAGATATTATGTGTCATCGTATTATTTTTATTTTTTTTTAATATCATTAAAGCTGCTGAAAGTTCAAGATATTTTGAAAACAAAACCTCTTCAAGGGAGTTGTCTTATAAAATAGATATTCCTTTAATCTTTTCTGCAATTGGTTTAGATTTATCTGCAAATGCTTATAAAAATAGCATAAAGGGACTTTCAGAAAAGCAAATTCAAAATTTAAACAAAAATGATATTTTTTATTTAGATAGATTCGCAATAGATTTGTATAATTCAAATCTCAATCAAGTAAGTGATTATACAACTTATTCTAATCTCACAATCCCAATAATTATCTCTTTTCTTGTTGATAAAGAAAATTTTTTATCAGATATGGCTATTTATGGAGAGACAATATATCTGCAATTGGGATTTGTCAAATGGTGTAAGTTTTTGACTAAAAGAAACCGACCATATACTTACAATGCTACAATTCCTAATTATGAAAAGGAAACTCGTGATGCAAGATTTTCTTTTGTCTCTTTGCATACTTCTACTGCTTTTTGCTCTGCAGTTTTTATTTCATCTATTTATAAAGAGAAAGGTGGAAAGAATCCCACATTATTTTGTGTAGCAAATTTATCTTTAGCCACAGTAACAGGCATTTTACGCATTGCAAGTGGAGAGCATTTTCTAACAGATATAATAGGGGGTGCGATTATAGGTTCTGCAATTGGTTATTTTATTCCGAGATTACATCCAGTTAGAGGGAAAGGAAATAGAATAACTATAAATTTTACAGGAAAAGCTCTGTTTTTCTCTATTAAGGTTTAGATTTTGTGAATCCTGAGAAAAATTTTCAAAAGTAATTAAAGAATTATCGCCCCTTTTCTTAAAACTTTAATTTTTTTGTTGACTACTTTTACAATCGTAGATGGCACTTCTGTAAATTTATGTATCTTATCAATTACAATTCCATTAACCTGATTTTCAAAATTATTTATAATATTATTTATATGAAGACTTTCCTTTTCGCCAGAAATATTAACACTTGAACTTATTATAGGAATTCGCACTTCATTTATTATTTCTCGTGTAATAATATTTCCCACGAACCTAACAGCAATAGTATTATCTTTACATATTGAAGTTTCCCAATATTTTTTTTTTGCATCAAATATAATAGTTAAAGGTCCTGGCCAATATTTTTCTATAAGCGTCTTTTCAATATTTGAAATTTCTTTAACCAAAAGGTTAATTTGTGATAAATCTCCAATTAGAACAATAAAACCCTCTTTTTCTTTTCTCTTTTTTATTACCTCTATTCTTGTGATTGTATCTTCCTTAGTAATAATTGCACCAAACCCATATAGATTTTCAGTTGGATGGATTAGGATTTTTCCTTGCCTTAAAATATTAGCTGCTTGTTTGATTTTTTTCTTTTCAATTTTATCTTCGAAGATAATCTGTTTCATTATATAGATACCTTTGGTTATCACTTATTGATAATTGAAAATCCAACAATCCATCCATTCATTCATCTTTTAAATAATCAAGTGGATTGACTACCTTGCCTGATTTTCTCATCTCAAAGTAAAGACAATCATTATCAAGCAGTGGGCAATACCCGGAATATGCAATTACTTGTCCTTGTCCAACCCTTTCTCCTTTATGAACAACCAACTTCTTATTATACCCATAAAGGCTGTAAAATCCATTTTGATGGTCAATTATTACTAAATTTCCTTTGTTTTCAAACCAACCAGAATAAGCAACTATGCCTGAGGTAATACATTTTACAGGTGTGTATGAATCCACCTGAATGTATATGCCCTTACTTTTAATTGAAGTTTTTGAGTTATTGGTACTTATTATACCAAATTTTCTAAGTAAGTTGCCAGTAACGGGCCAGATTATATCCTGTTCAAATTTAAAACTATACTCTCTACCAAATTTTTCTGCTTCTTTCTGTTTAATAAAATCCTCTAAGGAAATAATGCCACACTTCAAATTATTTATTCGTTCTTGATATTCATTTTCTATACTTACAATGAGATTTAGTTCCTGTTTTACAGAATTCTTTTGAGAAATCTTATTTTCGTAGTTTTTATTGTTATATTTAATTTCCTGTTTGAGAATCTTTATATTATTTTCTTTTTCATTTTTTATCTTTTTTTGCTCTACATCATTATAATGTAAGCTATCAATGTTTGATAATACGCAATTTGCACAAATTTGAAGATTTGAAATGTTTGCATTTATTAAGGGATTGTAATTTAGATAACGAGTTTTTATAAAAAGGTGATTAATATTTTCTATTAATTTATCAAGTAAACCTCGGTTTTCTTTGATATTTATTTCATTTTGATAAATTAGAAAATGACTGGTATTAAGTTCTTGTTCATTTGTTAGTTTTTTATTATTTAGTTCATAAAGAGTTTCTTGCAAACTATTGATTTTCTTTGTTAGATTATAAATGGTGCTTTTCTGAATCTTTTTATCTTCATTTAATTTTTGAATCTTCATTTGTGTAGAATCAATCTCTTGTTCCAATTCAGATATACGGTTTTGTGTTGTTTGTATGATATCCGTCCACCCAACTTTTAGACATACGAGAATAAATACAATAATTAAAATATATTTCATAAAAACAAAATGATAAATTGAATTATTTCTGTCAAAAAATATAAAAATCTTGACATAAAATAATTGTAATAATAAAGAATAAATATTATAAATAACATATTCATTCATAGGAGGAAAGATGAAAAAAATAGTTATTTTAATAGTATTAATTGGTGTTTTTACACAATTATTTGGAAATGAAAATTTTCAATATGAAAGAATTAACGATATTGTAATTGTCAATTATGAGAATGAAAATCCCGTGCCAGGTTTGGATAAAAAAGAGATAGAAAAGATAATAGCAGTTCCTTGTGATGAGGTTGAAATTGTTGTGAACAGTTGCGAGGTATCGCTTTATTCTAAAGATGGTGATTTCTTAGAAAATACAATTGTCAATGGTGACAATCATGTTGAAATTATTAAGGGTTTTGTAATGCGAGAATTGAAGGCACATCAAGTGAAAATAAAACTTATTGATGAAAACGAAGAAAATATTTCTGTCTTGAAATGTCTGAATTTTGCACTTGCCCCCCAAAGTCCTATTGTAATACCAGATAAACTATCCCAGGCTTTTTTACCAATTTATCGTTTCTTAGTAGATAATTTTGATAGTTCCTATCTTGCTAATTTAGAGATAATTCCATCAAAGATGTTAATCATAGGTCCTAATAATACGGTTGTAGATATTTTATCTCCCTTCATTGATTGGAAAGAAGCAAAAGGGATTTCAACTGTAGTTGCGACTCTTGATGAAATAGGATATACAAGTACTGAGATAAAAATTTATATTCAAGATGCTTATGATAATTGGGAAGAACCACCAGATTATCTACTTTTATTGGGGGATGTGAATGGTTGTTTATATATTCCTTCGTTTTATATTAGTTCTGATAACGATGTTACTGACCATCCATATACATTATTAGAAGGTGATGACTATTTTCCAGAAATGTTGGTCGGACGAATTTCATTTGATTCATATTATGAATTGAGTACTGCTCTTAATAAAATATTAGCTTATGAAAAGAATCCATATATTGATGACCCTGACTGGTTCACCAGAGCTCTTTTAGTTGCAGGAAATTATAGTCCTACTCCACCAATTCCAATAACACCTACTCAGGTTTCCCTTTGGTTAAGAGAGAAAATGCTAAGCTATGGTTATACCCAGGTAGATACAGTATTCTATCCTCCAACATATCCAGGCACTTCTGAAATAACTAATGCAATTATTAATGGAGTTGGGTTTGTTAGCTACCGCGGCTGGGGTGATTCAAATGGTTGGCATTATCCTTATTTCCATATAGAAAATATACCGATAGAAAATGGAATGCTTTTGCCTATTGTTACTTCTTTTGTTTGTAATACAGGTGATTTTGCAAATTCTGTTGACCCCTGCTTTGGGGAAAAATGGTTATTAGTTGGAGGTCCCACAACATGCGGCGGTGCTGTAGCATTCGTTGGTCCTTCTGATTTACATACCAGTACAAAATATAACAACTCAATTTTTTCAGGATTTTATTATGGTGTATTAGATGAAGATATTTTTTCTCTGGGTTCTGCTGTTTTAAGAGGTAAGATTGAGATATTCAATAATTTTCCACTAAGCCAGGAACTGGGCGAGGATGTAGAATTCTACTTTCATGTTTATAATATTTTAGGAGACCCTTCTCTTTCAATGTGGACAAAAATTCCTGAGGAGATAATCTGTAATATACCGGATGAGGTTAGTCTGGGAACAAACAATATTGAAATTAATTGCTCAAATCTGAGTGAAGGAATTGTAACTGCTCGGAAAGGTGAAGAGTTTTACAATGTTGAAGTAATTGATAATGGATATGCTGTGCTATATTTAAACCCAGAAACAGAGGGAGAGATTGAAGTAACAATCACCTCACCAAATTATTTACCTTACTTTGATACAATCAATGTGGTTTCAGAATCAATAGATATTGGACTATATGATTATCAGATTGATGGAGAAATAATTTCAGGTGAGAATGTAACTATTTCAATCTCATTAAAAAATTATGGTTCTCAAACTGCAGAAGGAGTTTCTGCAGATTTGAATACTGATAATCCTTATGTTAATATGCTTTCTGGAACTGCAAATTTTGGCAACTTCAGTCCAGGAGATATTATTACTCGGGATTATCAATTTGAGGTTTTACCCAACTGTCCTGATAACGAGGTTTTGGAGTTCAGTCTTGAAATCTCCGATGGAAGCACAGCAAAATTTGAATTAATTGCAAGTTCTTTATTTTTTGAATTATTGGATGTAATAGTAAATGATGCGAATGGTATCTTGGAACCTGGTGAGGAGAGAGAAATTACTGTCTCTATTCAAAATATTGGTTTAGTAAATGCAATAAATCTTTCAGGAACTCTTAATTCTTCAAGTGATGCTGTTGTAGTAACTGCCCCAACAGGTAACTTTGGAAATATTTCAATTAATGATTCTGGCAATGCAAACTTTACTGTTTATGCTCAATCTGATTGTTATATAGGAAGAAATGTGCCATTCACTATCTTATTGACAGATGAGAGTGGAAGAGTATCAAGTATTGGATTTTCTCTTGAAGTTGGTTTGGTTGACAACACCGCTCCGACTGGTCCAGACAATTTTGGCTATTTCGCTTATGATAACTATGATACTAATTATAGTGAATGCCCAACTTATAACTGGCATGAAGTTGACCCGGAACAAGGTGGAGATGGTGAAGTTATCTTAATGGCTGATGATGTCTCCGAAATTATTGGTTTACCATTTGAGTTCAAATATTATGGTGAGGTTTTTGATAGTATTACAATCTGTTCAAATGGATGGATTTCTTTTGAGACCACCTGGATGGCGAATTTCCGTAATTGGAATATTCCATCAGCATTAGGTCCTTATGCAATGGTTACTCCATATTGGGATGATTTGATTGGTGCTGACGAAGAACCCATGAGAGTCTGTTATTATTACAATCAAATTGACGATATTTTTATAATTGAGTGGAACAGTTGTGTAAATAATTATGATGAAGTATCAGTAGAAAAGTTTGAGATTATTTTGTTTGACCCCTCAGTATATGTAACAACTGATGGGAATGGTGAGATTCAATTTAATTATCACACTGTGGACAATCCAGATGCAAATAATAATTATGCAACTGTAGGTATTGAGAATTTAGACCAATCTGATGGATTACTCTATACTTATGCTGATATTTATCCGCAAAGTGCTACTCCTTTACAAAATAATCTTGCAATTAAATTTACAACAGACCCTCCAGATAACTATGTTGGAGTGGATGAAGGAATTAATCAATTGAAAGATTTTATCTTATTTCAAAACCATCCTAATCCCTTTAGCACTTCAACTACAATTTCTTTTTCAGCCACGGATTTACACGGATTTACGCAGATAAATATTTATAACATAAAAGGACAAAAGATCAAAACCTTTTCAAATCTCCAAATCAACAAATCTCCAAATCAACAAATTATCTGGGATAGAAAAGATGAGAATGCTCAACTCTTGCCCAATGGAATTTACTTTTATAAACTTCAAATTGGAGATTTTGTTGACATAAAGAAGATGGTTCTTCTTCGTTAAAACTTCGTAGAATAAATTCTGCTCCGTTAATACTAATAAAATTTTCAAATTATTATAATTATGGCAAGCAGAGAAAGTAATTAAGATTATTACTTTTTAATGTTTCAACTTAGTTGTTTTTATGAAAATATATTTAGATAATTGTTGTTTTAATCGTCCATTTGATGATCAAAGCCAGATCCGAATACGACTTGAAACAGAAGCCAAGCTTCATATTTAGAAGAAAATATTAGATAAACAAATTGAGTTAGTATGGTCGTATATTTTGGATTATGAAAATGAATTTAATCCTTTTGAAGAGAGAAAAAGTGTTATACGAAGATGGAAAAATCATGCTAATTTGAATATAACTGAAACAAAAGAAATCATAGATAAAGCAAAGCAATTATTAAAGTATGGAATTAAAAGTAAAGATGCTCTTCATCTATCTTGTGCAGTATGTAACAATTGTGATTACTTTATTACAACAGACGATTTTTTAATTCAAAACTTATTAAATTATGAAGAAATAAAAGTAATAAATCCATTAAATTTTTTATCAATAATGGAGAATTAGTTATGCTAACTGATACAGAAATTAAAATAAATGGTTATAAAGTACTCGTTGAGGCTTTGGGAGAGATTTTAGCAGAAAAATTTATTTCATTAACGATTCGTGAACCTTTTGATTATACAAAGTGGCAAAAAGGTTTATGGGTAGATCGAACCATAGAAGAATTAAGTAATTCTGCAATGAAAAATATTAAAAAATTTGAATAAGATTGTTCGTAGTTATTTTTCATATCTCCAAACCATATAGCATAAATAATAGTTAAAGTCTATGAGTTTTTATCATAGTTAAGACTATGGATGATTTCAAAAGGAAATAAGTAACAAATGTCGTGTGTCTTGAGTTTATCCCAATCAAAAATCAAATTTACCTTACATTTTTCTAACGAATTAAATTTACTTTTATAAACTTCAAATTGGAGATTTTATTGACATAAAAAAAATGGTTCTGCTCTGCTGATTATATATTTTTGTGAATTTTTATATGTTTTTGCTTGCCCAGTTAAATGCGACCTGTCCCGTCCAGATTTATCGGGGTTGGGCGCGATTTTAACAAGGTGGTTTATTAATTTATCCCCGCAATAGGGGATTTGGAGGAGGATTTTGTGAAAGATTTTACGGAACTTGCTTTAGATATCGCTATCTCTTGCGGTGCATCTTATGCAGACATACGAATTATTGATTCAAAAGCACAAACAATTTGCGTGAAAAATGGAGAGATTGAAACTCTGAATAACAGCACTTCACTTGGATTTGGAATAAGAGTTATAGCAAACGGTTCTTGGGGATTTGCTTCAAGTTCAATTATGAATAAGAATGAAATCAAGAAGACAGCAACGTTGGCTGTCAAAATTGCAAAGGCATCTGCAACTTTACGTAAGGACGGAGTTCGCCTTGCCCCAGAACCTGTTCATAACGATATCTGGACATCTCCATATCTGATAAATCCATTTGATGTTCCTATTGAAAAGAAGCTGGATTTGTTGTATCAGATTGATGAAATTTTACGCAAAGATAAGCGCATTAAAGTTGCTGAAGGAAGAATGAGTTTTTGGAATGAACATCAATGGCTCGCAACTTCTGAAGGAACATTTATAGAGCAAAATCTTCTTAGAAGCGGCGCAGGATATTCCGCTACTGCTGTAAAAGGAAAAGAGGTGCAAATACGCTCATATCCTGAATCTCACGGCGGACAGCATACTCAAATGGGATATGAATTTATTCTTGCGACTCCATTATTAGAAAATGCAGAAAGAGTTAGAGAAGAAGCTATTGCATTGCTCTCTGCTCCAGATTGTCCAATAGGGGAGAAAGACCTTATTATTGGTGGTGGCCAACTCGCATTGCAGATTCACGAATCAATCAGTCATCCATCTGAACTGGATAGAGTGCTTGGAATGGAAGCAAATTATGCTGGAAGAAGTTTCATCACAATGGATTTGTATAAGAATTATCATTATGGCTCACCAATTGTGAATGTCGTGGCAGATGCAACAGTTCCAACAGGACTCGCAACTTTTGGCTATGATGATGATGGAGTTAGAGCTCAAAGATACCACATTATTCAGAATGGACTTTATCAGATGTATCTAACGAATCGTGAACTTGCTCATGTTATTGATGACAAAAGAAGTCGCGGGTGCAATCGTGCAGACGGATATGATAACATTCCAATGATTAGAATGATAAATATTTCTTTGATGCCAGTTGAAGGTTCTCTGGATGCTCTGATTGCAGACACAAAAGATGGGCTTTTTGTTGAATGCAACAAAACCTGGAGCATTGACCAGCGAAGATTGAATTTTCAATTCACAACAGAAATTGGGTGGGAAATCAAAAATAGCAAAAAGACGAGAATGGTGAAAAATGCTACATATCAAGGCATTACACCAAAATTTTGGCAAAGTTGCGATGCAATCTGTGGAAGGAACGAATGGCAATTATGGGGAGTTCCAAATTGTGGCAAAGGACAACCAAGCCAGAGAGCAGAAATGTCTCACGGCGCTGCACCGGCAAGATTCAGAAAAGTTACAATTGGAGTTAAGAAATAAATGCTTCGCTGTCATAATTGGGCTAAAGCCCGTCATAAATTGTCAGAACGCTTCGCTGTCAAATGGTCAAAACACTACGCTGTCAAAACGCTACGCTGTCATAAGCACCTTCGGTGCGTCATTAAGTCATTTGACTAATTTATGACGAGCCGAAGGCTCATTTGACGCTCCGAAGGAGCATATGACTATCTTTGACGAGCCGAAGGCTCATTTGACATTTTGACTATTTATGACTCTTTATATGACTCTTTGAAGGAATAAAACTATGGAGAAATTGTATGAAAGTATTTCAAAAATTTTTGATAGTCATAATTATAATAATTCTGTCTAGCTGCAGTTATCTTGGAATTTATACACTTAAAACTGTAACCGAAAATATACCCGAGAAATATAGAAAACAGGTAATTGAAACAATTGAATCTTCGGGAAAAAATAAAAAGGAACTAAAAAAGGTTTTATATCATTATAAAGATAATCCCCAAAAACTGGAAGCGGCTTCTTTTCTTATTGCAAATATGCAAGGTCATAAATATGTGGAAGTAGGAATTTTTGACTCACTTGATAATCAAATTGTATACGATGTTCTGGATTATGATAATTACCATCAGATTATTGACTATCTGGATTCTCTGGAAGTAGAAATAGGTGAATTGCATTGGGATAAAGTGATGGAAGAGAAGGATATAGAAACTGTTTCATCGGATTATCTGATAAGACATATTGACCTTGCTTATGACGCATATAACACTTTATCGTGGGCAAAAAATCTTGGTTGGAAAACTTTTATGGAGTTTGTGCTTCCGTATCGTGGCTCATCTGAGCCGATTTCTGATTGGAGAACTTTTTTCTGGGAAGATTTCGCATCTTTCCGCGATTCTACTGATGACCCGATAGAACTGGCAACAATAATAAACAAAAAATGCAGAGAGATGTTCACATTCAAAGATGTTTATTATCTTCATCCAACAGATTTGGGTTTGGAAGAGATGCTGGAAACTGGACTTGGCAGATGCGAAGATATGACAAATTTTACGATTTATGCAATGAGAGCAAACGGACTTGCCGTAACAAGTGATTATACACCATATTGGCCCAATAGTTCAAATAACCACGCTTGGAATGTACTTATCCTATCTGAAGATAAAGCCATTCCTTTTATGGGAGCAGAAGCGGATCCGGGAAAATATTCAATTAGAAAAGAAGTTGCAAAAGTGTATAGAAAACTGTTTTTTGAAGAAGATGAAACTCTTGCAAGTAAATTAAATGAAGATGAAAAAGCTCCTGCCTGGCTTAGTGGAAAAAATTACAGAGATGTTACAGACCAATATACAGAAACCACAGATGTAAGGATTGACAGTTTGAATTCTGAGAAAAGATTCGCTTATCTTTCCATTTTCAATTCAAATAAGTGGAAGGCAATTCATTGGGCAGAAATTGATTCTACTGGCAATGCAGTTTTCACAAAAATGGGAGATAATATTATTTACTTGCCAATGTATTTTGTTGAAAGTGATACTTTAAAAGATAAAGATGATAAACCTA
>JACKQG010004896.1_pt1 | contig 10759 bp, 6 predicted proteins | sample 8237621 | NCBI WGS metagenome assembly JACKQG01 (sample SAMN15677084, study PRJNA649215) | marine metagenome | biome: marine; feature: Black Sea; material: saline water; isolation source: suspended particulate matter (SPM) from the Black Sea western gyre | collected 2013-06-09/2013-06-10 | depth... | reverse complement strand
GGGACCATGTCGCAGTCAAGGAAGATGAGCACCTCACCGGTGGCATCGGCGGCACCCAGGTTGCGTGCCCGCGCCAAGCCGAAGCCGTCGTGCACCTGGGCCACGGCCCGGGCCTCAAAGGGTGCGCCCGGCGGAACCGTGATGGGCGGGCTGGAGCCGTCGTCGGCAACAACCACCTCGAGCAGGTCCAGCGGGTAGGTCTGGGCCGCCAGCCCGGCAAAGGTCAGGGCAAGGGCCTCCTGGCCCTGATAACACGGCAGCACCACCGTGACCGCCAGGGAGGGCAGCCAGTCGCCCAACGCAGCCACGTCAAGGATGCGCCAGTCATTGCCGCGCACAACCCCGGCCAACCCGTCGCCTGGGCCCCCAGGCCCCCCGTTTGCATCCATGTCGCCCATCAGCCAACCACGTGGCGGGACAGATCGGCACCCGTGACCACCCCGTAGCCGCCAGCCACCTGGAGGGCGTTGCCCTCAACGTCGCCTGAGAGGAACCCAGGCATGCGCTCAAAGCGCACCACCACCAGATCGCCGTCGGGCACCCCAGCCAGGTCGTCGACCGTGGCGACAACGGCTGTCGGCAGGCCCCACGCATACGAGATCCACGTCGGCCAGGGCACCCCCGGCACATGCCACACAACCTGTTGACCCACAGGCGGAGCCACCGCTGCCACCAGGTCACCGGCCCGCGACGGCGCCTCAAAATACTCCTCGTGGATGTCGTCGGCCGAAACCGCGAACAGCATCGACACCACCGCCACCACAACACCCACCTCGACCATGCGCCCCACCACGAACCCGCTCCAGCGCCCCAGCCAGTCGCCAAAGAGTGAGAACAGCGCCACGAACCCGGGGAACAGCGCCATCAGCACAGGGAAGTTCCAGTAGTCGTGACGCCAGGCGTTGTCGGCGGGCACCACGGCAAACACCACCACCATCAGGCTCAGCGCCCCCGTCAGGAACCGGGTGCGGTCATCCCAGAGGCCGGCGGCGAACGCCGGCAGGGCCAGGACCAGATACCACCACGGCAACAAACCCCGGGCAAAGCGCCACTGCCGCTCGGCGAACTCGCCCCACGTCCAGTCCATGCCCACCCGGGTACCCGTGTGGTCCACAAACTCAGCCAGGCCAGCCCCCTGCAACACCCAGAGGCCCACCAGGAACGCCCCGAGCGCAATGCCGAACGCCACCCGCCTCGTTGCCCGGCGCAACCCGGCCCGACGCAGCAACCACAACCACAAGAGCGGCGCCAGAAACACCCCGTGCCACGACGCCAACACCGCGACAAGCGTCGCCAGACCGGCCGCCCTTGCCCGGCGACGGGACCGGCGCCGGCCCGCATGCCAGATGGCCCCCACCATCAAGAGGTTGGGAAGAAACCCCAGGCCCAGACGCCCGTAGACCCACCAGAACGGCGTGGCCACCAACAGCGCCGTGGCAGCCACCACCGGCAGGGTCGCGAACCCCAGGCGACGCCCCACACGCACGAACGCCGGCACCGTCGCCAGACCCGCCAGATAGCTCACGGACTTGAGCGCCCCCAGGCCCTGGCCGAACACCGCCGAGACCGCCACGTGGATCCACGTCAGAAGCGGCGGATGGTGCGTATAGGGCACATCGGAAAAGGGCCGCCAGTCGGCCCCCCACGACGACCCCGACGGGCCCAGATCCCAGAAGTTGGCCACATGCAGCCCGAACTGCCCCAGCACCCGCCCCTCATGGCTGTTGCCCAACGCCAACCCGAAAGAAGCCCGCCACGACCACCACAAAACCCCCACCAACAGCACCATCAGGCCAAACGGAACCATGCGCCAACGCGTCGAAGCCACCGCCCCCCTCGCCCTCGCCGCCTGTCGGTGCATCGCCTCACGATAGTGTCGGCCGACGTGGCTGAGCAGGCGACGGTTGCCGGATGGATCGGCTCGGCCAACCTTGGTGACGAGCTGGTGTTCTCGGTCCTTCGCGCCCTTATGGCCGAACGGGGCGTAACCGTCACCGCACCCTCCCTGAACCCGACCGAAACGGCCGCCACACACGACGTCGCGACCTTCGGCCACATCGACCCCCTCGCCCTGCGCCGCAACCTTGCGACCACCGACACCATGGTGTTCGGAGGCGGAGGCCTGCTCCAGGACGAAACCGGAATCTGGAACCTCCCCTACCACCTGCACCGGGTGCGCGCCGCCCGACGGGCCGGCACCCCGTGGGCCGGCATCGGCCTCGGAGCAGGCGGCCTCACCACACGCCTGGGCCGCTCACAGGTGCGCCGAGCACTCGTGGGCCACACCGCCATAGCCGTACGCGACGAAGCCTCCCTCACGGCGCTCACCTCGCTCGGCGTTGAGCGCGTCGTGGAGGCAGCCGACCTGGTGTGGCTGGCCGACCCGCCCGCACCGGCCACCAGCACCGGCCTCCTCGGCGTGTGCCTGCGAGCCCCCCAGACCGCCCGCCTGCTACCCGCCGCCATCGGCCCCCGGGGCCGCCTCACCGACGACCTGGCCGCAGCCATCGCCGCAGCCATCGACGCCACCGCCACAGCCACCGGCCTCACCACGCGCTTCATCGCCTTCGAGGCGGGCTCCGACGACCCCGTCCACCGACAGGTGGCCGACCACATGACCACCCCCGCCGAAACCCTCACCCCCGGCCTGACCGACGTGCTCGACACCGTCGCCACCACCGACGCCATGGTCACCATGCGCTACCACGGCGCCATAGCCGCCGCCCTGGCCGGAACCGCCGTGGTCACCCTTGACTTCTCCCCCAAGCTGGGCTCCCTCGCAGCCGACCTGGGGCCCGCAGCCTGCCACCTCTCCCCCAGCGCCCCCAAGGGCCTCTCAGACCTCCCAGAGGCCGTAGCGGCCGCCCTGGCCGCCCGTGGAGCCCTCCCAGAGGCTGTGGGGCGCCTACGTGCGCTCTCCGCCCGCAACGTGGACGTGCTGGATGACCTGCTGGCAGCCGGAACCAAGTCATGAGGGCCGCACGCCTGGCCTGGCTGGCACTGCTGGCGGCCGTGGCCATCTGGCTGGTGGCCACCCGCTGGGCCGACATGGCCGACCTGGTGGCCGACGCCAGGCCCCTCCCCCTGCTCGGCGTGCTGGCAGCCTCGACACTGCTGCTCGTACCCAACGCCGCCTTCTGGTCCCTGGCGCTGCGCGGCCTCGGCGAAAACGTGGGAACCGGAACCGTCATGCACGCCGCCTCACGCACCCTGCTGACCCGCTACCTGCCCGGAGGCGTCTGGTACGCAGCCGGACGCAGCGTGATCCTGGCCGGCCGCGGCGTACGCCCCTCGGCCCTCGCTGCCGTGAGCGGCCTTGAGCTTGGCCTGGGCGCCCCCAGCGCCCTCGTCGTAGGAGGCCTGCTGCTGGCCGGAAACTCCGGCCTGGCCACCTGGGTGCCATGGGCAGGCGCCGGCCTGCTCGCCGCAGCCGCCCTCGTGGCCCGTCCCCTCATGAACCGTGTGCTGGCGTGGTGGTCCCGCCGCCGCGGCCAGACCGCCCCCAGGCCCCTCACAACACTCACCCTGTCAGGCGTGCTTGCCCTCATGGCCGCCTACTGGCTGCTCATGGGCGCCGTGTTCTCCGCCTACCTGGGCGCCATGGGAACAGACCTTGCCTGGGCCGAGGGCTCAGGCGCGTTCCTGGTTTCATGGGGCATCGGCTTCTTTGCGATCTTCGCCCCACTCGGCCTGGGCGTGTCCGAGGCCGGCTTCATCGCCATAGTGGGCTGGGGCGCCGACGCCGTCCTGCTCGTAGCCGGCTTCCGCCTCGTGCTGCTGGTGCGCGACCTGACCCTCACAGCCATAGGCGAAGCCACCGCCCGCCGCTCCTAGCCCTACCCGCCCGCCAGGGCCTCCATCTCGTCGACCAGCACGTCGACCACCTGGGCCGAAGGCCGCTCGTCACCCAACGCCACCGGGCGCCGCCACTCCTGCGGATCAGCCAGGAACGCCCCCACCACCTCGTCGTCGTAGCGGGCCAGCACCACGTTCTCACCCAACCCGTCGGGCCGCTCGGTGCGGTCACGCCACAACAGCGTCGGCACCCCCAGGCGGGCGCACTCCTCCTGAATGGACCCACCATCGGTCACCACATACGGCGCCGCCGCCAACATGGCCGTGAACTCCCCGTAGGACACCAGCCCCGACGTGGCAACCCCCATTGCCTCCACCACAGCCCGGCCACCCCGGTCGGCCAGCACCGCCTCGGTCGGCGGATGCACAACAAACACCGCCGGCCGGGCCAGACGCCCCAGCAGCGCCAGAAAGCCCTCAAAGCGGGAATCATCATGCAGGTTCTCGACCCGGTGCGTCGTGGCCACCACAGGCCCCGAACCGGCCTCGACCGGCCCCGCCGAAGCCAACGCAGACCGCAGCGCCTCGGCCCCCGTGTTGGCCGACGTCGCCACCACCCGGCCCCGCACCCTCCCCTCGGCCACCAGAGCCTCAAGGTTCTCCACAGCCTCGGCATCCGGGGCGAACAGCACATGCGCCAGGCGCATCACCGCCACCCGAATCAACTCCTCGGGAAAGGGATGGCGCCAACTACCCGAACGCAGACCCGACTCAAGGTGGGCCACCCGCAGGCCCGCCCTGCGCGCCATCAGCGTCGCCAACAAAGTCGACGGCGTGTCACCGTGCACCAGACACACACCACCGTGCCCGCCAAACACCCCTTCACGCAGGCGCCGCCCCGACCAGAGCCGCACACCCAGACCGGCACCCCACAGCGCCGCCCGCACAACCGTGTCGGCGTCACGGTCACCACCAAGCGCCACATCGGGTGCACGCAGGCCCAACTCGGACCGCAGACCCGGCAGGAACGCCCCGTGCTGGCCCGTCTCAACCAGCCGGTAGGCCACACCCCGGCGATCCAACTCGGCCAACACCGGAGCCAACTTGATGGCCTCGGCCTTCGTGCCGAACACAACCTGAATCATTGAAGCCACGGCCCATTATGGGCCGAGAAACCGTCAGCCGATCTGACAGTCCTCGTTACGCAACGTGCCGTCGGCATAGATGGTGTTGCACCAGAACGACCGGCGCTCGACGATTCCTGTGACCAGCGCACCGGTCATGTTGACCGACTTCATGTCGGCCTCCATGAGCACCGCAGCCGTCAGATCAGCACGAATCATCGAGGCATGCGAAAGGTTGGCTCGAAAGAACAGCGCACCCGGAGCCTTCACGTCATCCATCTTGGCGCCAGCCAGGTTGGTGTTCGACATTGCCGCACCAGCCAGGTTGGTACCCGACAGGTCGGCACCGGCCAACATCGCACCGTTCAAAAGCGTGCCCTCCATGTTGGCCCCCGAGAGGTCAATGCCCGGCAGGATCATGCCCGCCAGGTTCTCACCCGACAGGTCCACCTGTGAACAGTTGGCGTTGGGCTCGAGCACACACGTCGGCCGTGTCGATGCCGTGGGCACCGGCTCGGTCGTCGTGGTCGGAGCAGCCGTGGTGGTCGCTGCAGCAGCCGTGGTTGCCGGAGCCACCGTTGTGGTCGCAGCCGCTGCGGCTGCGGCCTCCTCGGCGGCAGCGGCCGCAGCAGCAGCCTCCTCTGCCTCCTCCTCGTCTCCACCGCCGCAGGCACCGGCGACGAGCGCCAGGGCGACCACCCCCGCTGCGATCGCCCGGTGCCCTCTACGGCTCACCTTGTTGCTCATGGTCGCTCCCGCTCCCGTCCCACTTGCTGTCTGGTTGGTGTCTGTCATCGTCATCCCCATCAACCGATGCTGAAGATCAGCCGGAGGGCCGTCAGGTCGTCGGCCGTGTAGGCCTCGCCGTCGGCATTGGCGGCCTCGGTGCCGTCGGGCATGCGGAACACCAGATCGCCGTCGGCGTCAACGCCGGCAGCCAACTCGGCTCCGTCAAGTGCCAGCACCGGCTGGACCTCACCCTCAGTGAGGTTGCCTAGCGCCTGCCCCATCGACGTCGGACCCATCGTGATCAACACACCGGTGTCAGACGTGATCGACGTGGCCGTGTTGCCGTTGGCATCCCTGATGGACTGCTGGGTTCCGTCAGCCGAAACGGTGACGGTCGCAGCCTGGGCCAGGCGTGCAGCCTCAGCCTCCTCGGCGGCAGCCTGAGCGGCTGCGGCCTCGGCCTGCAGATCGGCGACCGCAGCTGCGGCCTCCTCTGCGGCAGCCGCTGCAGCCGTATCGGTGTCGTCAGAGGCAGCCGTGAGGGCAGCCATCTGGGCGTCGATCGTGGCGGCTCGAACGGCGGCCACGGCCTCCTCGACTGCTGCGGTCGCCTCTTCGGCTGCCGCTGCGGCCTCGGTGTAGTCGCCACCCTCGCTTGGCACCTCGATGCGCATACCGCCCGTATCGGTGAAGGTGGACTTGACCAGCAGGTCACCGCCCTCGGTGATGACAGCACCCGTAGCCGGATTGAACACCACCACACGGGCCGACTCGGCTGCAGGTGCAGCCTCGGCAGCCGCGGCTGCGGCCTCGGCGCTGTCGGCAGCCGCTGTAGCAGCCGCCTCGTTTGCGGTGTCAGCACGTGTGACAAGACCCTCGACGTATGCGTCACGGTCCGAATATGTCTCGGCAGCCGCAGACGCCGTCTCCAGGAAGTCGTTGGCAGCTGCAAGCGAAGCCGTCGCCGCTGCCAATGCCTCGGCATCATCGGGATCAACCGCAGCTGCCGCAGCCTGAGCGGCATCGACCTGTGCCTGCGCCGACTCGGCTGCCGCAGCAGCGTCATCAGGCAGGGTCAGCACTGTGGCCACAGACGAAGCCAGCGATGCAGCAGCGGTCGCCTCGTTGTTGGCAGCGTTGGCGGCGATGGTCGCCTCGGCCAGCGCCGACCGGGTTGCAGCAGCAATTTCGGCCGCCGCAACGGCGTCAAGGTTCGGATCAGCCATGGCCGTCGCCACAGCAGCCTTCTCGGCCTCGTCCTGCAACCAGAACCCAACCATGGCCTCGGCCTGATCGGCTGCCGCTGAGGCCTCCTGGACCAACGCAAGGGCAGCCTGGGCAGCCTCCATCGCCTCGGGCGCAGCGCCATCAGCCGTGGCAGCCTCGACAAGCGCCGAAGCCTCCTCGAAGGCAGCATCGGCCTCGGCCCTCGCAGCCTCGGCATCGCCTTCAGCAGACTCACGGCCATCAGAGGCCTCGGTGAGCGCATCGTTGGCAGCAGCAGGCGTCATCTCCTCGTCGGCAAGGGCCGCAGCAACTGCCAGGTCGTGGCTCAACTCGACCTGTGCATCCTCGACCACGGCCGCAGCGGCCGCAGCAACCTCGGCGGTCTCGGCGGCGGCAGCATCGACAACCTCGGAGCTACCGGCCACGACCGCATCGGCGATGGCCTGGGCACGCTCGGCCGCGGTAGCCGTGCTGTCAGCAGCGTTTGCAGCGGCATCGGCATACACCAGCGCCGGATCAGCCGCAGCAGAGGACTGCAACGTGATGATGCCGTCATCGCTGAGCTGATAGCCCACGGCGTTTCCAGTCGAGAGCAGAACCGATGTGGCACCGGTGTCAGGGTTCTGCGTGACCGTCTGCGGGGCAGCGCCCGGCACCGGCTCGTCAAGCGCAACCTCGGCATACGCATCAGCAGCAGCGCTGGCCTCGGCGGCAGCACTGGCCTCAGCACCCGCCTCGGCGGCCGCGTCGGCAGCCGCGGCTGCGTAGGCCTCGGTATCGCCCATCTCGTCGGCCGTGGCCCGTGCCGCAGATGCACTGTCATTGGCAGCAGCCAGAGCAGCCGTTACCGCTGCAAGCGCATCGGCGTCATCTGGGTCAACGGCCTCGGCAGCAGCTTGGGCCTCGGCCAACTGGACCTCGGCCGCATCAGCCACAGCAGCAGCCTGGGCCGGCGCAGCAACGGCAGCAGCTACCTCGGTCGCTATGGCGTCGGTGGTCACAGCCTCCTGGGCGGCGACCTGGGCCTGGGCAGAGGCAGCCTCGGCCGCCTCGCGAGAAGCCTGAAGCGCCGCGGCGGCGGCCTCAGCGTCCATCTCAGGGTCGCTCACAGCCTCGGCCACAGCGGTTGCCTCAGCGGCATCCTGCTCCAACAGGTCGGCAACAGCCGCCGCCTGCGTTGCAGCGGCGTTGGCTGTCTGGGTCTCTACCACGGCACCCTGGGCTGCAGCCAACAGGTCGGCCATGACGTCGTTGGTCTCAAACACGGCCAGCAACAGGCTGGGGGCCGCATCCTCCTGGGTGGCACGACGCGATGCCGTGCCCCTGCGCTCCTTGGCGGCAGGCGCCGCAGCAGCAGCCTGCTCGGCCATGAAGGCCTCAATGTCGGCCATGGTGTAGCCGCCAGCCAGTGCCGCCGCAATGGCATCCTGTGCCTCAACCTGGGCCTCGCCCACCTGGGCAACCAGGTCGGTGGCGTTCTGGGACGCATCGGCCTGGGCCTGCTCGGCAGCTGCCTGGTCTGCGACGGCCTGGTCATGGGCCTCGGTGGCAGCAGCGGCCTCGGCGTCGGCGATAGCCGGCGTCATGTCGGGATCGTTCACAGCGGCACTAACCGCCACGTCCTGCAACCAGAAACCAGCTGCGTCCGTTGCGTCGTTGGCTGCACCGTTGGCGTCATCAAGTGCCGTAGCGGCAGCCGCATCAGCAGCCTCTGTGCCACCGGCGTCAATGGCGTCGGCGACAGCGACTGCACGCCTCTCAGCCAACTCGGTGGCATCCATGTGCTCAGCGGCATCCACCGCCTGACCCTCAGCCACCTCGGCCTGCGACGGTGGCTGGTAGGCGGCGTTCAACACGCCCTCGTCATCAACCGCGCTCATCATGGCCATGCCGTCAGGCGTGTTGGTGAGCATGGAGCCGTCGTCGTTCACCACGGTCTCGAACTCGTTGCCGTCGGCATCAACGAAGGTCATCGCCCCGTTGGGAGCAGTCGTGACCTGGGTGCCGTCAGACATCGACGTGGCCAGCGAACCGTCGGCCTCACGCAACGTCAACTGCGAGCTCCCATCGGGGAAGCTGACCGCCGTCTTACCCGTTGTCGGGTTGGACTCGGTCACCATGCCCAACGGATCCTGCACAACGAGGCTGCCGTCGGGGTTCTCACGGGTCACGAAGTCGCCACCCTCTGGCGTGGTGTAGGTGGTCGCACCCGTGGTCGGGTTGAAGCGCTGCACGCCACCATCAGACATGTTCTTCTGCACGGTGCCGTCATCGAGCGTGGACGTGACCGTCTGATCACCATTTGGAGCCACCTCAATTGCCCAACTGCCGTCAGCAGCCTCCATAACCGAACCACCGTCGGTCATGAGCGTCACGAACGAACCGTCATCGGCCTCGACCTTCTTGCCGCCAAAGCCCCACGCATCGGTGAACTCCTCGGAGCCATCAGCATTCATGGTCGTCATCGACCCGTCACCCATCTGGGTTACAAGAGCACCGTCCTCCTCGAAGAACGAGACATCCCTCGTGCCATCGGGGTTCATGCGGTCAAACGTGCCGTCGGGCCTCGTGATCTCGACCATGCCGTCAGAACCACGGGTCATGAAGTTGCCGGTGTCCTCATCGAACACCTTCTCACGGCTCCAACCGGAAGGCTCGGTGAACACCTCACCACCATCGGCCGTCATCATCATCGTTGCGCCATCGGCCGCCGTGGTCACGAGGGCACCGTCATCACGCAACTCGGTCACAGTCCGTGCACCGGTGATGCTCGTGAACATCCCCGAACCGTCGGGGTTCTCGCGAATCGTCGTGCCATCGGGGTTGGACTGCATGAAGCCGCCATCGTCGAAGACCTCGCGCTCCATCGACTTCCCATCGCCCCAGAACACAGCGAAGCCACCATCGTCATCGACGATCTGGCTCATGCCATCCTCCCAGGCCATGGCCTGACCGCCCTCACCCATGTCGAACGCCACCGGCGGCTGGAACTGGCGAATACCGTCGTCCTGGAAGAAGGCCGCACCGCGGTCCTCACCCTCGAAGCCCTCAAAGTTTCCGCCGCCAAAGCCACCGAAGCCGCCGAAGCCGCCGCCGAAGTCGCCGAACCCTCCGAACTCGTCGAACTCGCCCTCGGGGCCGCCGAAGCCGCCGGCACCACCGAAGTCGCCGAAGCCGCCGCCGAAGTCGCCGAAGCTGTCCTGACCCCTGGCGTTGTCGAAGAACTGGCTGACGTCGAAGCCACCCTCCTGGTTCGGATTGAAGAAGTCCCTGGTGCCCTGCTTAATGCCACCCTCGCGGAAGTCCCCCTCGGGGAATCCACCCTCGCCGAAGTCGCCCTCGGGGAATCCGCCGTCGCCAAACTCTCCGCCCGGCCCCTGGTAGGCCGAGAAGAAGTCGCCGAACGGGTCGCCACCCGGTCCACCGTCGCCGAAGTCTCCACCGCCGAAGCCATCATCGGGGCCACCGAACCCACCGCCACCGGCAAAGGGATCAAACGCGTAAGAGTTCTGGGGCTGGAAGAAGTCACCCTCGAGGTGGCCATCGTCGTTGAACTCAAAGACCGGGCCCTGCCAGCCTCCCCCACCACCGAAACCATCATCGGGGCCACCGAAGCCGCCACCGAACGGATCGCCGCCGAAGTCGCCACCAAAGTCGCCACCGAAGCCGCCACCGAAGCCGCCACCGCCGCCGCCGCCCACGCCGCCACCGCCGCCACCGCCGCCGCCACCGCCGCCGCCGCCCCCGCCGCCGCCGCCGCCGACGCCGCCGACGCCGCCGCCGCCGACGACCGCCGCCACGCCGTTGCCTACCGCACCGGCGCCCCCGCCGCAGCCACGCACGTCGCCGACCCCCACCACCCCGCCGCGGCCACCCACTGCGCC
>JACKQG010007666.1_pt1 | contig 10760 bp, 14 predicted proteins | sample 8237621 | NCBI WGS metagenome assembly JACKQG01 (sample SAMN15677084, study PRJNA649215) | marine metagenome | biome: marine; feature: Black Sea; material: saline water; isolation source: suspended particulate matter (SPM) from the Black Sea western gyre | collected 2013-06-09/2013-06-10 | depth... | reverse complement strand
TTCAAGGCGTCGTCCACCGCTGCCCTGAACAGAGCAGGAGGGGCCACCTCATCCGAGTAGACAGGTTCTCCCACGGACCAGTCGCTTATCTCGACCCGCACGTTGTAGCCCGAGCCGTCGGGGAAGGTGATCGTCACGGTCACCAGGAGCCTCGTATCTAAGATTATCCGGGTCTCAGATCGCATCAGCGTGCTGTTCTGGAGGATATCCTCTATGGAGTGCGCGCCGTGGATCGTGGCCTCCACGGAGTACTCTTTACCAACCAAGAGGGCACCGATCTCATCGTCCTCAGTTGCCTTCTCGATAGCGAGGGCCAGTATCTCCTCCCTCTCCTCGGGTCCAAGGGAGTCTCCGGGACTGAAAACGACGCCCTGATCCAGTTCCAAATGCACCACCATTGTCGAGGTGCTCTTGCTGGAGGCAGTGACGTAGACGTAGCCTAGGAGGCCTCCGGCGACGATGAGGGTCGCTATGAACACGGACCTGCTTCTCAAGTCCAGATTCTCGCCAAACATTTCGCTGCGTAAAGACATGAAACAGGATATCATTCTTTGTTTGAAACTAGTTTTGGAATTGGTTCAAGAACAACGTTTACATTCAGCGTCGCAGAGATCATGCCGATAAAAAGGATAAAAGTGCACTAAAATGGTCCTCGAGAAACTCGGCTCAAGCCTCTACGACGCCCTCCAGAAGGTTTTCAGGGCGGCGGTGGTGGACGAGGACCTCGTCAAGGAGCTGGTCCGAGACTTCCAGAGGGCCCTCCTCCAGGCCGACGTCAATGTCCAGCTCGTCATGGAGTTGAGCCAGGACATCCAGAAGAGGGCCCTTGACGAGAAGCTGCCCCCCGGCATCAGCCGCAGGGAGCACGTCGTGAAGACGGTCTACGACTCCCTCACCAACTTCGTGGGGGAGAAGCCCCGGCAGCTGGAGATCCGTCCGGGGAGGCAGAACGTCATCATGCTCATCGGGATCCAGGGCTCCGGGAAGACCACCCAAGCAGCGAAGCTGGCCCGCTACTTCCAGAAGCGGGGGTTGAAGTCGGCCCTCATCTGCGCGGACACCTTCAGGCCCGGGGCCTACGACCAGCTCCAGCAGCTCGCCGAGTCCATCAACGTGGACTTCTACGGGGAGCCGGGGAACAAGGACCCCGTCAAGGTCGCGAGGGACGGCGTCAAGAAGTTCGAGGACTACGAGGTGGTGATCCTGGACACCTCGGGACGCCACAAGGAGGAGAAAAACCTCATCGTCGAGATGCAGCAGATCGCCTCCGCGGTCAAGCCGCAGGAGATCGTCCTGGTCCTGGACGGCACCATCGGGCAGCAGGCGGCGGCCCAGGCCGCGGCCTTCAACGAGGCCACCGACTTGGGCTCCATCATCGTCGCCAAGCTCGACGGATCCGCCCGGGGCGGGGGGGCCCTGAGCGGGGTCGCTGCGACGGGGGCCCCCATCAAGTTCATCGGCGTGGGGGAGAAGATCGAGGACCTCGAGGCCTTCGTCCCGGGGCGGTTCATCGGGAGGCTCCTGGGGATGGGAGACCTGGAGAGCCTCGTCGCGAAGGTGAAGGAGGCCGAGGTGGATGTCTCCCAGAAGGACCTCAACGCGATGCTATCCGGGAAGTTCACCCTCGCGGACATGTACCAGCAGTTCGAGGCGATGCGGAAGATGGGCCCCCTCCAGAAGGTCCTCAGCATGGTCCCCGGTTTCAGCTATCAGCTCCCGGAGGATCAGCTTGAGATGGCGGAGGAGAGGATGGACCGGTGGAAGTACATCATCGACTCCATGACCCCACAGGAGAGGGGGGAGCCCAAGACCCTCAACGCCTCCCGGGTCCGGCGCATCGCCCGGGGCTCAGGGACCACCGAGAAGGAAGTAAGAGAACTTATTAAGCAGTATAACGCGATGCGTAAGATGCTCAGGCAGCTAAAGGGTCGACGGAGGATGCTCCGCCGGATGCCCTTCAAGCTCGGATGAGGCCGCACCTATGCCAAAATCTCACGGACCACGAAGGAAGAGCCGCAGCGTGCTCACCAAAAAGGTGAGGGAGAAGGGCAAGCTAGGGCTCAGCAGGCTCCTCGCCCAGTATGAGCTGGGCGACAAGGTGGTCATAAACATCGACTCCGCGATCCAGAAGGGGATGCCCCACAAGAGGTTCCAGGGCAAGGTGGCGACAGTGGTGGAGAAGAGGGGCAAGGCGTTCGTCCTCGACATCCCCCAGAGGAAGACTTCGAAACTTGTCATCGCCGGCCTGGAGCACATCCAGAGGCACCACGGTTGAGGTTTTAGAGATGTCCATCGAGGAGAAGAAGCCTATCACGGTAGCAGAGGCGAGGAAGATTCTGGAGGAGAACCTCGAGGATCTGGACCCCCTCCAGAGGCGGGTCCACGATTATACGGTGAGGTTCACCAAGCTGGACTCCTATCAGGGTGAGGCCATGGTGGGCGAGCTCATCGAGGCCGGCGTGGAGAGGGTTCTCGCGGTGCAGATCGTGAACAGCCTCCCGGAAAGCATCGGGGAGGTGAGGACCTTCCTGGGGCGGCGCAGGATCATCTCTGAGAACCTCATGAACACTATTTTAGGGATAATTGAGAAATACAGGTCCGCATAAGTATTCCGCGAGACCTCTAGGCCCGGGAAAACCCATGGAGAGACCTCCTAAAAAGTACGAGGAGCACGCATACGTCCTCGACGAGCTCCCCCACGGCAGGCCGGGCGCCCAACGGTCCCAGTACCACGGGCGGGCGGTGATCCAGATCGTTGGGGACTCTTACTTCACCCTCCTCGAGGCGGTCCCCCACAGGAATGCGAGTTTCGCCCCGGGGGATAGAATCTACGTGGGGAAGAAGGGGCGCACCAAGGTGGAGCACATACTGGGGCGCATCACCTACGATGAGCTCACCTCGGGGGCGAAGGCGGAGCTCCCCGTCGCCTTGGAGGCGATAATCGGGGCTGACGAGGCCCGATTCATCCATTTCTTCAACAACTCCCAGTCCCTGACGCCCCGGATGCACGCCATGGAGCTGATCCCGGGTATCGGGAAACGGCTGATGTGGCAGATCATCGAGCAGAGGGAGAGGGTTCCCTTCGACGGGTTCGAGGATCTCCAGAGCCGGGTGAACCTCACGGACCCGGTGAGGCTGCTGGGCCGCAGGATCATCAAGGAGCTCTCCGAGGAGGAGAAGTACCAGCTCTTCGTCCGCCCCGGCTAGGGCGTCTTTTCCGTAAAAATCGTTGCTTATTCGCAAGACGGATACTGCGACCGCAAGCTTTGTGCTGCAAAGTAAATATATCCCGCAAAGCGGTTTACCGCCCCGGATGAGCAAAGTGAGCGACAGGATAGACCTCAAGGAGATAGAGAGACGCGCATACCTCTCCTACCACGAGGACGGATTAATCGATATCCTAATCGGCTTAGGCTTACTCGCCGCGGGCCTCTACTTCTACGCCGGAATGTTCTGGCTGGTAGGCTCGATGATCGCCATCTACGTGCCCATCTACATGAGCATTAAGAAGAGGATCACTTTCCCGAGGATCGGCCAGGTGGAGTTCTCCAAGAGCAGGACGGGCAGGGCGAAGAACACGTATTACTTCCTCGTGGCGATTAACGTTGTCGGAGTCGTGGTCGGCTTCGTCTTCTGGAATGCTTTCTCGAGCGAGATACGCCCGGAGTGGATGTATGTCATGATAGATAACTACGCCATCGTGCTCGGGATCGTTGGGGCTTTCATCTTCGCAGTCGTCGCATGGATCACGGACCTCACGAGGTTTCACTGGTACGCGGCGTTGACGTTGGTGTCCCTCGGCTCAGCCAATTTCATAGCATCCCCCTTCATCGGCCACGTCGTGGCACTAGGCTTCATAATCACGGTAGCCGGATACCTGCAGCTACAGAAGTTCAAGGGGAAGTACCCGATAGTCCAGGAGAACTAGGCGGATGAGCGACGCCCTCGACGTAGACGGCCTGGAGAGGAAGGCTTACCTCGTCTACAACGAGGACGGCCTCCTGGACATCATAACAGGTTTCTTGATGGTATTCATAGGGTACTACGTCCTCTCGAAGGTCGACATCCCCTTCGCTCCCTTCCTCGCGATTTTCGGCCCGGCCGTCTGGGCGTCTCTCAAGAAGGCGGTGACTGAGCCCCGGATCGGCCGGGTGAAGTTCGGCCCGGGGCGCAGGTCTCGGCAGCAGAAGGTGATTATGGCCTTCGCGGTGGCCGTGAACGTGCTGCTGGTGCTGTCGTTCTTCGTGAAGACGGGCCCATTCTTGGGTCCGTGGAGGACGACATTGTACACCTACGGGGTGATACTGGTGGGATCGGGGATCGTGAGCCTGATACTGTTCACCATTGGACACTTCAACGAGGTCTCCCGGTTCAAGGGGTACGCCGCGGTGTCCGTGCCGATGTTCGTCGCAGGGCACTTCCTCACGGACCCCGGGCTCGACCTGTTCCAGAGGCTGGCGCATGTCATGATCCCCTTGGGCCTGCTGATGCTGGCCTACGGGGGGGTGACTCTCTGGCGTTTCGTGCGGAAATACCCGAAGATCACGGATGTGGGGGTCGATGGCTGAGGATAATCGTGAGGAGCTCCCCTCGGTCGGGGATATCGATAAGATGATCCACGAGCCTGCGAGGCTCCTCATCGTCGCCCACCTCTTCGTGGTGGAGAGCGCCGACTTTCTGTTCCTGATGCGCCAGACGGGGATGACCTTCGGCAACCTCTCGAGCCACATGAGCAGGCTCGAGGCCGCGGGGTACATCGACGTGGAGAAGGAGTTCGTGGGTAAGAAGCCCAACACGAAGCTGAGCCTCACCCGGAGCGGCAGGGAGGCTTTCGAGGGCTACCGCCAAAGTATGCGGCAGCTGTTCGCCGACGGGGCACCCGGTAACCCCGAAGAATCCGGGAATCATGGTCAACGGAGTTGATAGTATGAATAGTTTGATAGAGACGAAAGGTTTGTCGAAGTATTACGGCAAAGGAAACGAGATAAAGGCCGTGGACGGCCTCGACCTCACGGTTTACGAGGGAGAGACCTTCGGCCTCCTGGGTCCCAACGGGGCGGGGAAGACCACCGTCGTCCGCCTCTTGAACTGCATAATCAAGCCCAGCGGGGGCACCGCCAGCGTGAAGGGATACGACATCCTGGAGCAGCCGGACGACGTGAAGCGGGTCACAGGGATGCTCGCCGAGTCCCCGGGGCTCTACGAGAAGCTGAGCGGATACGAGTTCCTGGAGTTCATGGGGGCCCTCTACGACGTCCCCGGCGACGTCCTGGCGGGTAGGATCGACGAGCTCCTGAAGCTCTTCGGATTGGACGACCGGAGGGATCACCTCATCGAGGGTTACAGCAGCGGGATGAAGCAGAAGCTCCTCCTCGCGGCGGCCCTGATCCACGACCCGCCCATCGTGTTCCTGGACGAGCCCACGTCGACCCTGGACCCGAGGGCGGCCCACATGGTGAAGGAGCTCATAGAGGAGCTCGCGGACTCGGCGGGGAAGACCATCTTCATGTGCAGCCACCTGCTGCCCGTGGTGGAGGAGCTCTGCGACCGCATCGGGATCATCAATCAGGGGAGGCTCATCGCGGTGGGCACAGTGGAGGAGATCATCGCCCAGACGGAAAAGGAGACCCTGGAGGAGGCCTTCATCGCCCTCACAGGCGGGGTGGACAACGGCGAGCTCCTCGCATGGAGGGAGCATAACGTCCAACCCTAAGTGGCTCGTCATCGCGAAGAACGAGTACCGTGTCTCGACGAGCTGGATAAGGTCGCTGAGGCGGTACTTCCCCCTGATGGCGGGGGGCGTCCTCGCGGTCTGGGTCTTCTACCTCGCCCCCATGCTGGTACAGTCCATGGTGGGGGAGTTCCAAGAGCTGCTGGTGAGCCAGGTGGCCTTAGCCCTTTTCGAGATCATATTGTTCCTCTTCTCCTTGTTCCTCGTGCTGATCCCCGTCTCCAACGCCCTCAAGGAGGAGGGCGGCGTGGCACAGGTGGAGCTTATGCTCAAAGCCCCGGTGAGGCCGGGGGACGTGCTGGTCGGCGAGTTCATGGGGAAGACGCCCATCTACGGGATCTTCGCCACGATTGCCGCGGGGTTATTCACGGCCCTGCTGACGCCTCTAGGCCTCAGCTTCGTTCAGACCGCCGTGATTATTCTCATGGCGTTCTTGACCTGCCTCGGCTCGTTCTGGGTGGGCACGGTCGTCGCGGCCGTAGCCCGGACCACCATCGGCAGGACGGCAAAGGGGAAGGACATAGGAAAGGCTCTGGCGTTCATCCTCGCCCTGCCCATGGTGGCCGTCTTCTACGCCATGATGAACGGGAGCATATTCAACCTCCTGCTTGACCCCGGCACCGACGGGCTGGTGAAGACGCTGCTCGGGTTGTTCCCGAGCTCCTGGGCGGCGGAGGTCATCGTGGCCTTCGCAAGGAACCCGGCGAACATCGGCGCCGTGGGGATGCTCACCGCGACCCGCGTCGGGGGGATGCTCGTCTTCATGGCTGCGACCCTCGCCATAGGCTGGAAGGTCACCGACAGGGCCTACAGCCTGGAGCCGGCGAGCATGGGGGTGACGGTGGTGGGGCCGGATGGCGCCTTCTTCAAGGCGGTCAAACGGCTTGGGGGCGGCGGCTCCTTCGGGTCGCTGCTGGTCTCCTCCCTCAAGGACTACAGCAGGAGGATGGAGAACCTGTCCCAGATAGGCTACATATTGGGCCTTGTGGTGGTCATTAACTTCACATTCGTCGACGACGCCACCGGGGCCCAGATGATGGGCCTCCTCATGTCGACGGTGATGGCCCTCTTCCTGTGCTCCGAGGCGACGATCAGGGGGAAGGAGGCCCTGTTCATCTACAGGAAGACCCCGGGAGGGGTCGCCCGGCTCATGAAGGCGAAGCTGCTGCAGGCCTGGCTCTTCGTGATCCCCGTCATGGTGGCTATCTGGGGCTTCAGCGCCTGGAGGTTCAACCTGGCCTTCTCGGTGCCGTTCCTCATGGGGATGGGGAACGCCCTGCTGACTGCGATGGCGAACGCCACGATGTCGATGGGCCTCTCGTTCACCAACCCGGCGTACACACAAAAGTCGACCGCCTACATGATTAACGTCCAGGCCATCGCTTTCATCGTCCTGGGCACGATGATACTGCCCGACATAGTCTTGGACATGCCCTGGCTTCAAATGCCCTTAGCCTGGGCGGTGGGCCTCGTGCTTCTCTACACCGGCTACCGCAAGCTCAGCAACATGGAGTAGAAGTGAATGAAAGGAGAAGGAGGTGAGAGATAGTTGGCAACTGCAGGGGCGACCGCGGCTACGACGACGATGCAGGCGAGTTCGTACAGGGTCAAATTCAGGCGGGAGGAGTTCCTGAGGCTCGTGGATATCGCGAATCCCAGGATCATCTACCACAGGCGGAGGATGCACTTCTTCGCCTTCGACGGCTTCGTGATGTACACCTTCGACTGCGATGACATCGACTTCAGCCAGCCCATACTTGAGGCCGTCGAGTTCTCGAACTACACCTGGTCCGAGTAGGCGCTCCCAGGGTGCCCGCACTGACCCTATTATTAAAAAACCCCTATCTCGCAGCGGGGCAGCGACCTGCTACGTCTCGAGGTATAGGACTCCGTTGATGACCTTCGCGTCGATGATGTCCTCGATGAACCTGGCCTGGATCCTCCTGCTGAGCCGCTTCTTTACGTATCTGGGCTTCTTCCCCTCCACGTGGACCTCGACCATCACGTCCCTCCCGATGAGGAACGAGTCCAGGATGGAGTCGTACGTGCTGGCCTTCCTCGCATTTTCTGGAGGTGTGTCTCAACCTGCCTCAAGCCGGATATCAATTCGGTCATCGTCCCCCGTTGTGTTTGATACGGAGATTAATTCTTTTTTTTATGCATCGGGGAGCAGTGTCACGAAGAGGTATTAGTCCCCTGTTCCTGGCTGCGTCCTTGGAAAGCGCTGTAGACCCTTTAAATGTGTAAAAAATGAGGGGGGAGAGATTTCTGAGTCTCCAGATTCTCAGCGGGTTAGAGGGTCTCCTCGAGCATGTCGATGAACTCCTCGGCCTGCCTCATGCCCTTCTCCCAGAACTCCTCCGTCCTGATGTCGAATCCCAGCTCCTTGCCTAGCTCCCAAGGCGACTTGTTGGATCCCGAGGCCAGCAGGCTCTTCAGCTTGGAGACGAACGCCTCGCCCTGCTCCTTGTAGAGACGGTAGAGGGCGAAGACGAAGAGCTTGGCGATATGGCGTTGCATGCCGGTGCACTGGAGTATCGGGAATTCATCGAGGATGTTGATGGAAAATCCCGGGGGTGAACCCGCACGTAACGAAATGAAGAGCCGCTCACCTCCGTTTCTTGTTCAATCCGTATATCTTCCGGTAGATCTCGTCCCATCTGCCTTCCTCGATTTGTGCGTATATCTCCTTCAGGACCTCTCGGAAGGCTATCTTCTGGGACTCGTCGTCGTATTTGAAATATGTCGATGATAGTTCCTGCCATATCTCCTCTTTGTTCTCCTCGATGTCGATCTCGTTCGGTGGTAAAATTTTTGAAATTATCCCTCTGACTTGCTCTGTGGCCTTCCCCAGGGTTTTGCTCGAAGGTATCTCAGGGAGATTCAGTTTCCGCGCGCCGGAGCGCGCTATGGTTCATAGCGAATCCTCGTCTGTTCTGGTTATCTCCCGCAGCTCGGCGTTCTCCGCCTTTAATTCCGAGAGCTCTATCTCCTTCTCTACTTGACGCGTTTGGAGGGCCTCAAGCCTCGCAAAGGCCTCGGTACCCCTGCTCCTCAGCTGCAAGTTCTCCTCCTTGAGCTTTGAGACTTTATTTTCATTGACGCATGATTCTTCCATCAGAGCGTCGCAGCTCTCTTGAGCCTCTTCGATCCTTTTCCTCAGAAGGATGTTCTCCGCTTTGAGCTCGGAAACCTGATTTTTAGTGGTGTCCAATTCGTCTATTAGAACCTCGTGTCTCTTTTGGATCTCTTCGATACTTTTCCTCGACAGGACGTTCTCCGCCTTGAGTTCTGAGATCCGATTCTCCTTGATGTCTGACTCCTTCATGAGGGCGTCAAATCTCTCTTGGGCTTCTTCGAGCCTTTTCCTCAGAAGGATGTTATCCGCTTTTGATTCTGAGAGCTCTCTCCGTTTCTCTTCCTGGTGCTTCTGGAGGTCTTCAAACCTCGCATTGGCCTCGCTGTGTATACGGCTCAGTTGCGCGTTCTCCGCGTTGAGCCCGGAAACCTTCTCCGCCATGGAGTCGAGGCTCTCCTCAGTTTTCTCGCATTCCCTGAGAGCCCCGTTATACTTGTCGCTTAGATCAGCATTCTCCGCCCTGAGGTTCGTGATCTCGTCCTCCTTCGAATTCAGCTTCTGTTCGAGTCTTTCGAACTCTGCTAGACTCTCTTGACTCGCCCTCTGCAGTTCGGCGTTCTCCGCCTCGACCCTGGACAGCTCCCGCTCCTTGGCTTTCAAGTTCTCCTCTATGGCGTCGCATCTTGCGATGGCTTCGCCGTATTGACCCTTTTTTACCCCTCCAAGCCACTCTAGAAGCCCCAAGTCTCAGACCCCTCTGAATATCTTGAGTAAATGTCTATATGAATTGTCCAGTCCGCCTGCGCGCCTGTCCCGGGGTGGCGGCCTGGTACTGCTCTAGCTTGGCCACAGGAAGCTATCGACCATGGAGTAGTTGAAGAACGAAATTAGGAGGAAATGAGATCTAGTTGACAACTGCAGGGACGACCGTGGCGACGACGATGCAGGTGAGCTCGTACAGGGTCAAGTTCAGGCGGGAGGAGTTCCTGAGGCTCGTTGAGATTGAGAACCCCAGGCGGAGGATGCACTTCTTCGCCTTCGACGGCTTCGTGATGTACACATTCGATTGCGACGACATCGACTTCAGCCAGCCCGTCATCGAGGCCATCGAGTTCTCCAACTACCAGTGGTCCGAGTAGGGCCGCGAGGCTCAAGGCCTCTTTTTTTATTATTCTCTATTACATGCGACGCGCTTCCAAGATGGCCCCCCTACATTCCAAGAGGCGCCAGGCTTTTTACCGAGGTGCCCCGAGAATCGGTTGGAGCACCATGATGAATTTCCTGCATTTCTCGGATTTCCACATACAGGAGAGGAGGGGTATCCTCAAGGAGGGCGTGGACCCGTGCCTGAAGCTTGAGAGGGTCATCGAGGTCGCCCGGGAGATGAACGTGAAACCCGCTTTCTCCATCGTCACCGGGGACATCGCCCAGAACGGATCGGAGGAGGGTTACGCCATCGCGAAGGAGTATATACGGGAGATCGAGGCCCTGGGGGGGCCCGTGCTCCCCGCCGTCGGCAACGTGGACGGGAGGGAGAACTTCAGGAGGCTCCTGCTGGGAGGCTCCGGGGGCGGCCCCTGCTTCTACAGCCGGACCGTGGGGGGGCTCCGGGTCGTGGTCCTGGACTCCCAGACCCCCGGGGGGCACACGGGGTCCTTCGGCGGAGACCAGCTGGAGTGGCTGGAGGAGGAGCTTCAGCGGGCTTCGGTGCCCTGCGTGATCGCGTTCCATCACCCCGTCTTCGATGTGCCCTACCTCTCGGATATGGTTCCGCCGATCTTCGACCCCGGCGACGCGACGAGGTTCAGGGAGATCGTGGCGGGGGGAGGTGTCTTGGGGGTCCTGTGCGGTCATGGCCACCAGTGCATGGTCTCCATGGAGGGAGATGTGCCCTATGTCATGTCGGGGAGCGTCTTCTCCGAGCTCAGCTACAACGAGGGGGAGCAGAGG
>JACKQG010007665.1_pt1 | contig 10760 bp, 13 predicted proteins | sample 8237621 | NCBI WGS metagenome assembly JACKQG01 (sample SAMN15677084, study PRJNA649215) | marine metagenome | biome: marine; feature: Black Sea; material: saline water; isolation source: suspended particulate matter (SPM) from the Black Sea western gyre | collected 2013-06-09/2013-06-10 | depth... | reverse complement strand
TAACAGACCAGCAGACAGCGGCGCTTGAGATGGTTAAGAAAAATAACCTTTCGCTCCTGATCGGCTTCCCTGGCACCGGGAAAACAACTATTACCCGGGAAATCGTTCAATGGGCGAAATCAGAAGGGTATTATATAGCCCTGGCGTCACCCACAGGCAAGGCCGCGCACGTCCTGAGCGAAGCCTGCGGACACCCTGCGTCAACGATTCATAGGCTTTTGGCACCGATACCGAAAACCGTGAACGGTAAGCTGCGATTTGTTTTCAGGCACGATTCAAGCAATCCGTTATCGTATTCTTTTTTAATCGTTGACGAATGTTCGATGATTGGTAACGACCTGATGGCGGATTTAATACAAGCAATCGACCCGAAAACAACAAAGGTTCTCCTGGTGGGCGATTCCTGCCAGTTGCCTTCAGTACAGCCGGGCAACGTGCTGCATGATTTAATTTCCTGCGGAATGATCCCTTGTGTAAGGTTGACCAAGGTTTTTCGGCACAGCGGGGCGATTGTTGACTTTTGCACAGCTATCCGGACGGACACTGATTATAAACTGCCGAAGGCGCTTGACCTGGACGCCGGCCAGAATTATGTTCATATTGAGTGTTCAAGCCCGCAGACGATCCACGACACGATTGTAAAACTGGCCACCGAGAACATGCCCCGCAGGGGATACGACACCACAAAAGACGTTCAAATCCTTTCGCCGGTAAACTCAAAAACCGTCCTTTCGTGTGATGCGCTCAACGAGTCAATTCAAAATATCGTTAATCCGCAACCGCCGGAGGCTTGTATCAACGGCAACGGCTTCCGGCTGGGAAGCAAGGTAATCAACACGAAAAATATTTATGATGCGATTTCAGCGGACACGAACGATAAAGAGATGATTTTAAACGGTGACATGGGATTGATAACCGACCTGCAGGGCGAAGCAAAAAGCATGATCGTACAGTTTGACAACCCGAGGCGCGAAATCATCATAAGCAAACACAACAATCATTTGAAATTGGCATACGCGCTCACGATTCACCGGAGCCAGGGCAGTCAGTTCCCGGTGGTCATCATGCCGGCGCATTCGGCTTTTCAATATCAGTCGAACCGGGCGCTGATTTATACCGCCGTTTCCAGGGCTCAAGAAATATTAATCACGGTCGGGCAGGCGGCGGCGATCCGGCAGGCGGTCAAGGACACGAAGGTTTATAATCGGCAAACGTTTTTGAGTGAGAAAATACAGGATCGGATGCTGGGGGAGCTTTAAAAAATGATAAAGGTGCTTTTTATAGAATGCTGCGGAGATTGTAAATATTTTATCTTAACCATCAACAAGTGCTGGCACAGCGAGGCCGAGCACGACAAGACATTAGATAGTTTGACTTTTCCGGATTGGTGCCCTTTACCAAACGCTACGGTGCATGGCGATGTCTAAATTTATAATCACAATCGATACACGCGAGCAACGGCCATATACCTTTCAAAATATTAAATCTGAACCGCCGGAAACGATCACACAGGGGCTTTCAACGGGTGATTATAGCGTGGTAGGCTTTGAAGATAGGGTCTGTGTGGAGCGCAAAAGCCTTCCAGACCTTTTTTCATCTGTCGGTTCTGGCCGGGAACGTTTTGAACGCGAGATGATCCGAATGTCTGAAATGCAATACGCGGCCCTGGTGATCGAGTCCAGCCTGGCCGGGATATTCACAAACCCGCCGGCGCGTAGCAAGATGAATCCAAAATCAGTTTTCCGAACGCTCATTGCATGGTCGCAGCGACATAACGTCCATGTGTGGCCGATGTGGAACCGCGAAGCTGCCGAGCGTGTAACGTACTTGATCCTTAAACGATTTTATGATGATTATAAGGAGGAATTATGAAGAAATATGTAGGTTTAGCGCAGCGGGTTATATTGTACAAAGTCTTTGTTTCTGCAAAAACAAAGACAGAGGCAATCCGTAAAATCCGCAAGGGCGAGATTGATGGCGTTCAAGAAATAAAGGTGCCTGGTGGTTTTTCCTTATCCGGGGGTGGTCACGAAAACGTAAAAGAGTTTATATCTATCACGGAGATAAAGGAGGGTAAAAAATGACCTATGCAATTTTAACATTTATCGGCTTAGTATTGTTCGCGGTTGCGGTTATCTGTTTACTTTTGAGCCGTGACGATCCGATTGATAACGATGTGGTGTTGTTGTATAAGGTAGAACCGCAAGACACAAAGGAGCCAAAACCATGATAAAAATGACGTGTGAATACCGCCTGTCAAAAAAGTGCCCTGGCCACAGGATGGTAAAGGAACGATATATTAAAACCCTAAAACATCCTGCCTGCAGGCCGTGTATCGCTATATTTTTGTCTCAAAACAATAATGCCAAGCGGGCGATCAAAAAAAGCAGAGAACACCGCCCGACGATAAAAGAAATCCGAAAGATAGACTGTGCCCATTATTATAAATGTATGACCGCTGCGGGGCTCGCAAACAAACCCACGGTCGGTTGTAATGGCTGCGGCCGTGAATCATACACGCCGAGGCCGCAACTTGACGTATTCCCAAATATGAACGCTGATGAACATCATGCGCTATCATCTGATACGTGGCTCGGAAAACGAGGGGTAATATAGGGGCAGGGCAATGAAACAACCAAAGCGCAAGACTCGAAAACAGAAAATCGCGGAATCAAAGTTGCATTGGCGTTTGCGGATACCTAAAAAGCTGATCGATGAACTGAACGCTATGAATGACCAGGCAGAAAATGCAAAGCTGAAACGTGAGCGGGGGCGAATTTGAAACCATATTACGACTCGCCAGAAGGCCAGATATACCACTCTGATATTCCCTTGACACATCCAAACGAAAAATGGTAAGGAGGCTTATGATCATTTATCCTGGATTAAATAAACCTATTAAAACCTTAATGGCTGTACAAAAGAGAATGCGAACCCGCGAGGGCCGCAGGATGGGGACATCCGATCATATTCTCTTTTGTGCGGCCATTTTCGTTTTAATTGCTATAAGAGGAATTGATGATGTCGCAGACCATAGACGAAATCAAACGCGAAGTCCTGTCTAAACTAAACCTACAGTCTGAGTTCGAATCATGGGGGTGCTTTACGTTTGCCGGAAAACAAAGTGCTAAAGGTTTTATACCATGCTTCTCACCTTTCAAGTCTGAAAAGAATCCGTCTTGTGGCCTGAACGTTGATTCAAGTAGTTCATATGCAGGTATGTTAAAAATTTTCAACGGTAGCGGGCCCCGGCAGGTTATACAGTTTTTTGATCTTGCCAGGGAGTTAAGCCCCAGACATTCAGGTAAAGAATTTATAGATATTTTAAAATCGTATTCGGAAATTGCCGGGGTTGAATTTGACTACGAAATCAAAAAGAAAAAGCTGCCGACAAAACCAAAAGGCAAGATCATAGCGATTTTTGATTATAAGGACGAATCGGGCACATTAATCTATCAGGTGTGTCGGCTTCAACCAAAATCTTTTAGACAGCGAAGACCAGACCCTGGAAACCCTGATTCCTTTATCTGGAATATGGAAGGCGTTATTCCTCTCCCGTATCACATTAATAACGTGATTGATAATAAAACCATCTATATAACTGAGGGTGAGGGTAAATGTGATGATCTTATTAATAACTTCAACCTTCCGGCAACGACTTTTCACGGCGGCGCCGGGAAGTTCTGGCCGGAGGTCCTGCCGTATTTCAAGGGAAAGCATATTATTCTATTGCCGGACAACGACGACCCGGGCAAAAAACACATGGCCCGCCTGGCCGGCGAGTTTGTCAAAACAGCGGCATCGGTCAAAATACTCGAGCTTCCAGACCTAAAACCAAAAGGCGATGTTTCCGACTGGATAGCCTCCGGCGGCACAAGGGACCAACTCCTTGACCTGTGCAAAAAAACGTTAAACTTCGAGGCATCCGAATGCCCGATTGATGAACTTAACAAAACTCATGCTGTGATTATGATCGGCGGCAAAGTCCGTGTCCTCTTTGAAACAAAAAACTTTTCAGGCCGTCCAGATATTCAATTTTTAACCGAGTATGATTTTAAAGTCCTATACGCAAACCGCAAAATCCCGAACCCGCTGGCAGGCACAAAAGGTCAACCAAAGCACCTTCAACTCGCCACTGCCTGGCTGGGATCCGCGAAGCGACGAGAATATCGCGGTATAATATTCGAGCCACAGATTAAGAATGATAAATTTTACAACCTCTTCAGCGGCCTTGCGTATCATCCATCACCGGGTGACTGGTCTCTATTTAAAAAGCATATTTTTGAAAATATCTGTGCTGGAAACCTGTCTGATTTTGACTGGCTGATATCCTGGCTGGCCCGAACCGTCCAGCATCCGGGTGGTGAAAAACCGGGCACGGCTGTTGTTATGCGCGGTGAACGCGGCACCGGTAAGGGCATTTTCGCCGAGATATTCGGTAAGATATTCGGGCATCATTTCTTACAAATAACCAATTCCAAACAGGCCACAGGGCGGTTTAACGCGCACTTAAAAGATTGTTTGCTGCTGTACCTGGATGAAGCCTGGTTTGCTGGTGACAAGGGCAGTGAGAGCGTGCTGAAGGGCCTTATAACGTCTGACAGGCATATGATAGAGTTGAAAGGTAAAGACGCATTTATGGTCAGTAATCACGTCAACTGTATTGTCGCATCAAATGCGTCATGGGTGGTACCGGTTGGCAATAAAGAACGCCGGTTTTTTCTGCTGGACGTTTCAAACGCACATATTCAGGACCATCAATATTTTAAAGCAATATATGATCAAATGTATAAAAATGGCGGGATATCTGCCATGCTGCACGACCTATTAGCCGTTGATATTTCAAGGCATAACCTCCGCGAAGTTCCAAAAACTACGGGACTATTTGATCAGCTTATACAAAACTTTTCATCTTTTGAACAATTCTGGTTTGAGAAACTACTTTCCAGCTCTGACATTGGCTATATTGATGGTTTTAAAACAAGCATTTTGACGACTCAGCTATACGATCAATACGCCGATTTTTCCAAAAAAATAAATGCAAAATATATTTTAACGCCGGCTGTTTTTGGTAAAAATCTGTCAAAATATTGCGATGTCGAGGTCAAGCAGCGGCTCAATATCGATCAAAAACCGGCCAGATTTTACTTTTTACCCGACAAAACAACAAGCAGGCAGCAATTTTCAAAACAAATCGGCATGAAAATAAAATGGAACATATCACAGGCAGAAAATATCGACGATGAAGTTGATGGGATTTAGAGCCTTGAAATAACGGGCATATAATAAGCAAAAAACGGGCAAACCATAGGGCAAACGTCGTGCAACTTTTTTATTTTATTACACATAACAAGCACAACAGGCAAAGACCCTTCTTTAATAGATAAAAGATAGTATATATATATAGGGAAATAAGGTAATACGTAATATGCGAATAGGTATTATATATATAAGAAATTTAAAATTTGCCCGTTATGGCCGTGTTGCTCGTTATTCGCAATAATAACAAATACTTACAAAAAAATTACCTGTTATTTGCCTATTATTACCTGTTATGCTAAACAATATCAGTGGTTTACACACACTGTTAAAATATACCACCAAAAACGCTGTATGCAAAAGCCGTGCCACAACATGACATCATCCATCATAAGCAAGGAAGGGGGAAAAGCGAACAATGAAAAAATTAATGGAAAAAATGGATACGTTCTTCTGTAGATTGGAAGAGTTGGATAAAAAACTGGATACGTTTTTGTTGGGGCTTATTTCAAATTTATTGGAGTTTATTTCAAACCCAACTATCAAAAACCAGATAATATTGAGCATATTGTTTGTCTCGATTGCTTCACCGCTTATCTGGTGGTTATGCATGTCCGATTTTATTCACAAGCTCGCCCAGAGGTTTTAGGGTGAATCGCTGGATCACAATTATCATTATTGCGACATACCTGATATCGAGCCTTTGGGTCGAATACTGGTATCATGTCATGTTGGGACATCCGTGGTGCAGGTGAGCGGAAAAACCGTAATTGCTTGACGTTTGTCATTAAATCATATACAGGGGGATAATGACCATGAAAAAAACAAGCAAGAAACATTTTGAGATATTTAAGGCTGAATGCTTGAAGTGGATTGATATATTCGGCTTGAAGGGTTACGAATTTCACTATGAACATAAGGCTGTTGGTGATGGAAATGTCGCAGAGTGTCATCGTAATAGCACATCCAGAACGGCCAGGCTTTCGTTGTGTAAGGTGTGGCCGGAACGGTCTATGGTTCCCTTAAATGACGACAATATCAAAACATTAGCATTTGAGGAGGTTTGTCACGTGTTTTTATATTCATTGAGTTCATGTGCTTATGCCCGTCACATCATGGATCATGAGATTGGCGAAGCCGAGCACGGGATAATTAAGATACTCCAAAACATCCTTTACCCAAAGTATTAGGGGAGTAATGGCACCTAAACGCAAGGCGAAAGTTAAGGCGAATTTAACCGCAAAGCGAGAAAAGTTTTGTCAAGGCATAGTTTCAGGGATGTCACAGTCTGATGCTTACCGGGATGCGTATAGCACGAAAAATACCACAAAAACGATCTGGGAGAATGCTTCAAGGTTGGCCGACAATAGCAAGGTAAAAGCAAGGATAGCTGAATTAAGGCAGCCAGTAGCTAAAAAAGCACAAATAACGCTTGAAAGTCATCTTGATGATTTAATGAAACTTCGCAATCTTGCTGTTAATGAAAAACAGGTGTCAGCAGCTATATCGGCAGAGATAGCAAGGGGTAAAGCGGCTGGTGTTCATATCGAAAAGTCTCAAATCGACCTTAACAACCTGAATCCTATGGTTATTATACGGTATGGAAATAGCTCTAAGTAAAGCACAAGACGATATTTTCGGTGACGATTCCAGGTTTAAAGTGGTCGTTGCCGGGCGTCGCTTCGGAAAAACCGTCCTTGCTTTGTGTATTCTGCTTTATCAGGCCACTATCAAACCGGATTCAATCAACTGGTACACCGCTCCAACATACCGGCAAGCCAAACAAATCGCATGGAAGATGCTACAAAGTTTTATTCCTGCCGGATACCTGAAAAGCAAGAATGAAACCGACCTATCAATGACATTTTTAAATAACTCGGTCATATCTTTACGCGGTGCTGATAACTATGATTCGTTGCGCGGTGTGGGCCTGGATGCCCTTGTACTTGACGAATATGCGGACATGGCCGCTGAGGTATGGACAGAAGTTTTGAGGCCGTCATTAAGTGACAAGCTGGGAACGGCGCTATTTATTGGCACGCCGGCAGGATTCAATCATCTTTATGACCTTTGGATTGAAGCGGAAGGGAAACCCGGCTGGAAAGCATGGCAGTTTACGACAAAGGAAGGCGGGAACGTTCCGCAGGAAGAGCTTGAGGCCGCGCGCCTTGATTTGGATGAACGTACATATAAGCAGGAATATGAAGCGAGCTTTGCGAGTTTAACCGGGCGCGTTTATTACGAATTTGACAGGCTATTGAACGTCTCTATGGACTTGAAGGACACGGGCGCTGAATTGCTGATCGGGATGGATTTTAACATAAACCCGATGTCGGCGGTTATAGGAGTCAAGGCCGGTAATCAGTTTCATGTTATCGATGAAATTATAATACCGAACGGCAACACAGAGCTGATGTGCGATGCTATCCATATCCGGTATCCAGGGCGGCGGGTCCAAGTGTATCCAGATCCTTCCGGCCGGGCGCGCAAGACAAGTTCGCCGGTTGGACAAACTGACTTTTCTATCCTTGCCGCTCATGGGTTCCGGGTGCTGTCACCGAATGCCGCGCCCCTGGTTGTAGATCGCTGTAATGAAGTCAATGCGATGTTAAAGAACGCGGCGGGTGATCGGCGGCTTTTGGTTCATCCGAAGTGCAAGCAGTTGATTAAGTGTCTGGACGGCCTGACATTTAAAGAAGACACCTCGCAGCCAGACAAGGGAATGGGGCTTGATCATTTGCCGGATGCCCTGGGGTATTTGATTCATTACGAATATCCGATTGGCAGGAAGATGAGCAGGATGGCCATTGTGGGGATATGATGAAAGTCGAAAATCGAACGATAAAGGAGACCGACCATGCCGATAAATAAATCTAAAGTCAGCACGCAGCACCCGGATTACGCGAACATGCTTCCACAGTGGCAAAAGGGAATTGACTGCGTAGAGGGTCAGCGTGCCGTCCACGATGCCGGTGAAACGTACCTGCCGAGATTAAAAGATCAGACGGACGCCGAATATTCAGCGTACAAGCTCCGTGCGCTGTTCGTCAACTATTCCTGGCGGTCGGTATCGGCGATGGTCGGCATGATGCTCCGCAAACCGATGATCGTTGCCGTGCCCGAGTCGATCAAGCCGCTCCTGGATGATGTCACGATGTCCGGGGTGTCGTTTTACACGCTGGCGCAGGAATCCGCAATCGAGATCATGACGACCGGGCGCGACGGTGTGCTGGTTGATTATCCGGTCGAAGGCACGGAAGGCATGACCGTGGCTATGGCGGAGGCGGCGGGTATCCGTCCGATTATGGCGCGGTATTGTGCAACGTCAATTCTCAACTGGAAAACGCAGCGGATCGGAAACGCAACGGTTTTATCGATGGTCGTGTTGCAGGAAGAGGCGAGCGTGCCGGACCCGGAAAATGAATATGCGCATAAGACCGAGGCGCGTTATCGGGTGCTTGATTTGGCGAAGCGAATGGGTCGTCTTGAAACTGAGTATTTTGCCTATCGTCAACGGGTATTCAGGATTAACGACAAAAAAGAAGATGAGCAGGTGGGCGGCGACATATTCCCGCTTATGAACGGCAAGCCGCTTGACCGAATCCCGTTTTATTTTATCGGCACGTTGACCACGACTTCGGATGTTGACGACCCGCCGATGATTGACCTGTTCGATGTCAATTTGGATCACTACAGGCTGTCAGCGGATCATAAGCACGGCCTGCACTTCGGGGGCCTGCCGACCGCTGTTATATCCGGGTACACGCCGGAAAACAAAGGCGACAAGCTGTATATCGGTTCATCTTCTGCATGGGTGTTCCCGGACCCGCAGGCGACGGCAAAGTATCTTGAGTTCACCGGTCAAGGCTTAAAGCCGATTGCCGAAGAGATGGTGGCGGATGAACAGCGCATGGCGATTTTAGGCGCTCGGCTGTTATCGGCTGAAAAGAAGGCGACGGAAACCAGCCAGACCGCACAGATCCACCGGGCCGGGGAATCGTCTGTTTTATCGGCAATCGCTCACACGATCAGCACCGGGTTGACCATGGCGATTAATACGTTTTGCGCGTGGGCCGGACAGCCGGGCGACTGGTCGGTTGAACTAAACCAAGAATTCATGCCGCCGGAAGTCACGCCGGATGAACTCAAAGGCTGGATGGCTGCGTGGTTGGCCGGGGCGCCGGGCTTTTCAGATCAAGGGCTTTTCGCACTTTTGCAAAAACGTGAACTGATAGCGGCTGACGTGATGCTTGAGGAAGAGCAGGCGCGGATTGCCGCAAAGCCGCCTGCAAAACCGGACGTAACGGATGACTTGAATGGATAGAAAAAGCATCATACTCCAGGACGCGGTTATCACGCGCCAGGTAAACCTTTTGCGCTTTACGGCCGGCGAAAAAAAGAAGGTGCTGGCTATCCTTGACCAGCTCCAGAAGGATTTGCGTGTAAAGCTGCTTGGTGACCTGACCGATTTCGGCAAGGCGCGGGTGAATAAGCTGCTGAAGGAAGCGACGGAGATTATTGAGGCGGCTTATAAAGGGGTAGCTCCCACTAAATTGCTTGAGCCGATAGCCTCTATAGCTCAAAGATATGGAAGTCTGCCAGAGTTTATTGGCAATACGGCAGGCGGGAGCTATGATTTGGCTTTTCTTGATAAAATAGCGAGGGCAAAAGAGGGGGAGATTGTTGGCACTATCGGCGACTTTATCATTGGGCCGAAATTAAGAGCAGAGGTTGGCGAAACAGTCTTAAGCAGGCCGGTTGTTGTTCTCAATAGGGCAGTTCAGGGCGGTAAAGAAATAGCCATACCAGGCGGGACTTTTTTAGGCGGTTCAGGCAAGTTTGCAGGAAAGCCAGCGATATTTATAAGCAATACAAAAGAACACTTATCCGGTAAAATTATCGGAACCATCATGGAGGAAACGGCTCACCAAAAACGGATGGCACTTGGGCGGGCTATGCCGAAAATGGAGGTCTTTGATTGGAACACTTATAAGAATCTCCCGCAGGAAATATCTGCCGAAAAATATGTTGCTTATATGAAAACAATCAAAGAGGACAAAGAAGCTCTTGTAACTATCTGGAAAGAGGCTAATACCATTCAATCCACCGACCTTCTCGGCCTCGCCCGCCACGAAGCCCAGGCAACCGCTCAATCATTCGCAGCAATCGGCCTTGACGCGGCGCTACCGACAGAAGCGGCGTTAAAGGCCATGGTGAACGGATCATTGATCGAGGGCGCACCTTCGGCGGCCTGGTGGTCAAAACAGTCTGATGATTTAGCCTTCAAGTTTGCGGCACAGGTCCGTCAGGGTATTGCCGGTAACGAAACCGTACAGCAAATCGTCCGGCGGATCATCGGCTCACCACGGTTAGGCACACCGGGCATAATGGAAACCAGCAGGCGCGGCGCTACGGCCTTGGTTCATACTTCGATCCAACAGGTTGCCAATGATGCACGCCTGGCGACGTTCAAGGAAAATGACGACGTTATCAAAGGCGTT
>JACKQG010007664.1_pt1 | contig 10761 bp, 7 predicted proteins | sample 8237621 | NCBI WGS metagenome assembly JACKQG01 (sample SAMN15677084, study PRJNA649215) | marine metagenome | biome: marine; feature: Black Sea; material: saline water; isolation source: suspended particulate matter (SPM) from the Black Sea western gyre | collected 2013-06-09/2013-06-10 | depth... | reverse complement strand
GCGGGCGATGGGATTCGAACCCACGACGTCCAGCTTGGGAAGCTGACATTCTACCACTGAATTACGCCCGCAAAGAGGCCAATTTCTTCTTTTATTAAGTCTATATGATTTCCCTGCCTTTTGTCAATATCTTTGTTTTGGCTGAATTGTGCAAAAATAATACAAGTATATCCAGAAAACTTTCCCCTCCCTAATTCTCACTTTTTTCAAAAGTAATTTTAATCGGGGAGACAAGATTTGAACTTGCGACCTCTGCGTCCCGAACGCAGCGCTCTGGCCAAACTGAGCTACTCCCCGGTTAAAGCAAATCATAAAATAGCATATAAAGATTTAAATTGCAAGCTACAATAAATTAACAGGGTCAATATCTATTGCGACTTTAACCGCCGGCCGTATTGGTCCGGCTGCCCGCAGGCAGGCAAACAACTTTTGGAAGGTCACCGCTCGTGGGGCCTGAATAATTATCTGCATTCTATGAAAACGTTGTATCCGACTTATCACAGCCGGAATCGGCCCACGAACGTTCGCTTCCAGTTTTTCACGCCCGATAATCATGTCTATTCTCTGGCGCATTTGCTTGCACGCTATTCCAAGTTTATCAAAATTCCCGTCCCGCATAACGATAATCGCTAGTCGCCAAAACGGCGGCAGATTGCAGCCCTTGCGATGCTTTAATTCCTCTTTGAAAAAGCCGTCAAAGTCCCTGCCGACGGCAAACTGTATCGCCGGCTGATTCGGTAGAAATGTTTGGACAAAAACCACGCCCTTTTTCTCGGAACGTCCAGCTCGACCTGCAACTTGAGAAATCAATTGGAAGGTACGTTCATTCGCTCTGAAATCCGGCAGATACAGCGATGTATCAGCACTGATAATACCCACCAGCGTTACATTTGGAAAATGCAGCCCCTTAGCCAGCATCTGCGTACCGGCTAATATATCGATTCGTCCCTCACCAAAATCTCTCAGAAGCCGATAATAGTCCCTGCTCGCCATAGAGTCACTGTCAATCCTCAACACGCGAGCCGAGGGAAACTTATTGGCCAGTTCCTCTTCGAGACGTTGTGAGCCCAGCCCTATCATCGCCATCAACTTGCCGCATAAAGGACATTTTTCTGGTACAAGCGTCTGAGCCAGACAATAATGACATACTGCATAGCCATAATTGATATGCTTTCCGGTTACCGTTTTCATTCTCTCGTGGCGGCCGGCCTTTGATTTGTGGAATGTCAGCGTTACATCACAGTTACGGCAATGCAGAGTATGTTTACAAGATGGACAAAATATAAAATTACTGTAACCACGCCTGTTCAAAAGCAAAATCACCTGCTCCTTTTTCGCAAGTGTCTCCTTCAGACATTTTGCCAGCGGCTCACTTATCAGATTAATGCCCTTCTGAGTAATCTGTCCCTGGCGCAAATCGACAAGTTTCATTTCCGGCATGGACAAATCCATAACCCTTTTGGGCAGATGCACAAGACTGAAATATTTTTTACTTTGACAATTATACAGCGTTTCCAACGAAGGAGTAGCACTGCCCAAAATACAATGTGCGTTTGCCAGTTGCGCCCGCTTTATCGCCACATCTCTGCCATTATAACGCGGCACTGTATCCTGCTTATAGCTCGGCTCATGCTCTTCGTCAACGACGACAAGACCCAGTTTTGGCAGCGGCGCAAAAACCGCCGAGCGAGCACCTATTACTACGTTGGCCTGGCCCGACTTTATCTTTTGCCACTGAACATTACGCTGGGCGGCGGACAGGCCCGAATGCATTACAGCAATTTTTTTGAATCTCTCGTTAAACCGCTGAACAGTCTGCGCCGTAAGAGCGATTTCAGGCAGCAGTACAATCGCGCCGACCCCTTTTAACAAAACCGCCTCGATAGCTCTCATATAAAGTTCAGTTTTGCCGCTGTCGGTAACACCGTATAAAAGCGTTACACCGAATTCGCCTGAATCTATCACTTTTTCAAAATGAGCCAATGCATTTCGTTGGTCGTCATTGAGGACTACTTGTTCTGTTTTTATTGACATCCCCTTTGGAATGACAGGCAAAGACTTCAATATTGTCTTTCGGGCTATTTTAACAATATCTTTTTCTGCTAATCTCTTTATCGGCTCATTGCCGCAGCCGACTGCTTCTAACAAACTTCGCACCTCCACTGCATCATTTACACTTGAAGCCCTCTTGTCGTCCAGAAATTTGACAATCTGCTTTTGTTTTTTGCCTCTCAACTCCTTGATACTCTTTTCAATATCAGCAGAACCGGCTCTCAAGTAAACATATTTTTGAGTTTTAACGCCAGCCCCTCTTTTCACCGCCGAAGGCACCATGGCAGCTAAAACCTGGCCAAGCGGACAAACATAATAATCGCTTATCCACCGTGCCAACTCCATCAGCTCGGAATTCAGCAACGGCTCTTTATCGATTAATCTGGTAACTCTTTTTAGCTTTCGCCCAACACCATCTGCAATAAAAGACTCTTCAGACCGGACATCCGATTGAGTACAAAACCCTGCTTCATATTTATTTTTCCTGCCGAAAGGAACTTCGACTCTCTGGCCCACCTCAACCGGCCAGATTTCGTCCGGTACAAAATAGTCGAACTCCGCATTAGCCGCCGACTCAAACGCCACACGAATAATGTGACTGCAAGAGATTTCTTCCTCCGCATCTTCTATCGCAAACAAACTGTTCGTTCGATATTTAATCATTTTTCTTGTAATGTTGTTTATACTATTCCAAAGGCCATTATCGGAGCACCGGGATAAGCAACGGACGAATCGGAATGCCCTAAAACTATCCCGTCATGCAAACAGACAACAGTATCCTGTAATTTTCCAAACGTATTATAGATTTTGGCCACTGCCCTTCCCTTTTTGACTACTTCACCGGGTTTAGCAAAAAACCGGATTATACCGCTGGCAGAGCTATTGGGTCCTCTGGAAAATCTCAGGGATTTACCTTTAATATTCTCCGGCACATCAAAAACAAAGGGTTCTTCTTCGGCTTCAATCATCTTAAGGTAAGCTAAAATTCCCAGTATAGATTTCGTCCCATATTTCACATTCTTCTCATTAACAACATATGATTCACCAAGTTCAATTGTTAAGGCAGGGATATTGTGCTCAAGCAGGCTGTAAGAGAAAGATTTTTGAATTTCATCCGTATCGAGTACAACCAGAAAGCCGGATTGTTCAGCGGCAGATTTAGCCCTATCGTACTCCTGCTTATTGGTCTGCTTTGGTTTGGGATCTATGACCGTATAGGGAATCGACTTCATCCAGTCGTTATGAAGGTCAAGGACAAGAGTAGGATTTGTTTGTTTTATGGTGGTAAATATCTTGTCTGCTATTCTTTCCGCAAGAGAACCATTTTTATCGCCGGGAAATGACCGATTTAAATCTTCCCTGCTGATCGTAATATTTCGTGATGCCGCTTCAAAACCGATGGGATTCATTAAAGGAAAAGCATAAAGAGTTCCTTTCAGCAGAGGGTGTTTTTGTATCCTTTTAAAGACCTCCTGAATCGTAACTATCCCGGTCACTTCATCTCCGTGAACACAGCCTGTAAGCCATACTACCGGTCCGGGATTAGCACTTTCTATTATCATAAAGGGCAAACGCCGGCGGGACAAATCAGAACCGGTCATAATCTTAAGAAATGAATATTTCACTTTCTGCGGATAGTCTTTATTTTTATTCACTTTCATCTTGTTTTTCCCAATCGAGCCAGGCAAATAATCCAGTTAGAAACCTTTACCTTCACATTTGAAAAATGTAAAATGTAATTAGCACTCCTTTTTCTGTAAGAATCTCAACGCGACCTCAATCGTTTCCTTACTTCTTTTCCGCAAAAAGCTGGAACTCACAAATGGTCGGCCCGTCAGTGGCTTTGAGTATATTAAGTCTAACATAACGGGCAGTAACAGGTTCGAATTGCTTTGAATAGTCATGCCCGAGCTTTGTCCCCCGAGCAAATGTTTTCCAACGGCTGCCGTCCCTGTATTGCAGTTCAAATTCCTGTACACGGTCATATTCTTCATCGATTTTGACTCGATTAAAAGTGGCCGGCTTTCCGAGATCCACTTCGAGCCATGCCTGCTGTGTACCGGAGTCGGTAGCCCAGCGAGTGGCAGAGTCGTCGTCCACGGCTTTTGAGGCGTTATAGACTGCATTTTTTTGGAAAACATTTGAGGCCCTGGCCTTTTTTTTCGCCGTCAACAAACTGGACAACAAAGCCAATGGGCTGATTGTGCTCGCAGAACCGTCAAGTTCCAATACGACGATTGTATCAAGTTCCCGTTGGTAAGATTTCGGGACAGAAATCTCGACAGCCTCTTTTGTCTGCCTGACAATTACTGTCCCGCCGGTCATAACAGAGCCTGCGATAATTTTCTTGGGAATAGGCGGCAGTGTAAGTGTAGCCTCCTGCCAATTAAGAACATGAATATAAATAGTATTACTCTTGTATGTGCTGGCTCCCCAACCGCCCGGCTTAAATGGACCGCCGCGGGTCGTATAAATACTCTGACCATACTTTTCCAGCCAATTGCCCATCTCATTGAGCCGTTCGACTTGCCTCGGTTCAATTCTGCCGTCCGGCATAGGCCCGACATTAAAAAGAAGATTACCGTCCCCGCCAACAACTCGAACCAGGGTATCTATGCACTGCTTTAGAGATTTCATCTGGTCGTTAGGTTTCCATGCCCACTGCCGGCAAATTGTCATGCAGGTCTCCCATGGACGGTCGTTCTGGAATTTTCCGATTCTCTGTTCAGGTGTATCATGGTCAGCAGGTAAACCCGCCCTGTTGTTGATAATAACATGAGGCTGAAGCCGGCGAATCATTCTGAAAAGATTCTCAGAATCCCAGTCCTCCGCCTTGCCGCCAAGACCGTCAAACCAGATGATATCAATCTTGCCGTAGTTACTGCAAATCTCCCGAAGCTGGCCGTGAAGAAACTTGATATAGCGGGAATGATTTTCCGTCCGATAGTCAGGATGATACCAGTCGGGTGGAGAATAATAGTAGCCGAGTTTTAACCCGGCCTTGTGGCAGGCATCGGCTAATTCTTTTACGACATCGCGCTTAAATGTCGAGTTAGTAATCTTATAGTCCGTCAATTTACTATCAAACATTGAAAAACCGTCATGATGTTTGCTCGTGAATACGAGGTACTTCATACCGGCATCTTTGGCGGTTTGTATCCATTCGTCCGCATCGAACTTGACAGGGTTGAATTGTTTATAGAGATTATCATAAATCTCTACGGGAATTGAACCTGTAGATTTGTCGTTTCTTCCCCGCCGCTGCCCCCCGCGGGACCAGCCGATTTCCGTACCTTTCAGACTAACCGGTCCCCAGTGAATAAACAGGCCGAATTTCATTTCCCGCCACTGTTGCACATCCTGCTTGTCGGCTTTCAAGTAACCAGCGGATTCTGTTGAACTGCTGGCATTAACCTGCTCAACAGAACAGAACATTAAAAAACAAAGCATCAATCCACTTATTACAAGTGTTTGTTTCGTCATTTTATTTTTTAACATTCTCTGGCCCTTTCCATTTATTTCTTATGTGTTTAGATAAAAAGTAATATAACGTAAAAAGACAAAAAACGAAACTAAAGAATGAAAAAGCGATCGTTCGGATAATAACAATGACACTATTGCCTGCCTCACAAGTCTTCCATGCAAGGCGTGCCTTCAACAAACTCAGCTTCAATCCCGAGTCCTGCAAAGTAGTCCTCCATCGCCATACAAGCATATTTTTCGGTCGAATAATGTGTTGCTCCAACGACGTTAATCTTGCTTTCCTTAGCAATTCGATGAAATTCCATACCCGGCTCAAATGAAGGCATTGGCTTAGTAAGTCCGGTCAGATATGTGTTCAAACCTAATTCGGATAGTTCACGTGCAACAAAATCAATACATCCCCCGCCAGCGGCTATGGCGACTCTTCCTCCTTCAATAACCTCACCACCATATTGCCTTACTTTGATATCGTGTCCGACTATCTTCTTAACGTGCAATGCGAAGTCTGTTATCTTCGTAAAATCCGTCTCACAGATCACCCCGACTTTACAACCAAGATATTCACAAAACTCGCTTTCTACCGGCAGTTGCAATACTCTCGCTAAACTCATGGATGTTGAATAAATCCCGTTCTTGTCGAGTGGAATATGTAAGACATAAAAAGATATACGTCTTGCCTTTAGTTCTTTTAGATATTCGACTGGGATATTATAAAAAGGGAAACCTTCGAAGGTCGGATCATATCCCATAGCATGATGCGAGAATAACAAAATGTCTGTTTCATTTCGGTTAAGAAGTTTGTCGAGTATAATGTTATCCGGGAACGTAGAAGTATAAACCTTATTGATTTCATCCGAGTTGTTGAGCATAACTCCAATGTATCTTTCCTTGAAATCCGGATTGATAAATTCATTGCATTCAAGACCAACTCCCCATTCATCCTTGTATTTAACAATTTCAAAATCCTTGTCTAAACTGTCATAAAGTTCCTGCGCTTTCATCTTGAATTCTTCCGGCCTTTCCTTCTTTTGTCTACTCTGCCGCTCCAGTGAGCTTTCTAATTGTCATCATACATCAACCGAAAATCCCAAACAACCTGAGTTTATTTGGCAATGCTCGTATGACAGGCATCGAACATTCTTACACCACCCGTGTCTAATTGCAGGATAAGTCCCTTTCCCGGGTCTATTCCAATACAGTTGCCGGAAAATTCCTTACCATTATAGATAAGCTTCACCCTATGACCTAATTGAATGCTGAGGCTGTTCCATTGGTCTATTACTTTTTCGCTTGTTTGTGCGGCTATTTCAAGCCAGTTTTCGATTGAAGTAAGTAATCGTTTCGCAAGCAAGATACGGTCGGATATTAAATGGCTTTCGATATCGATGCTTGTTGCAAATGGCTGTAGTTCAATAGGAAAGGAGTCCATTTTTTGGTGGCAGTTTATTCCAACGCCGATTATGCAGGTATTGCCGCCGCTGTCTGTTTTTGATTCGAGCAGAATACCGGCCACTTTTTTGCTGTTCAGTATTATATCGTTTGGCCATTTGATTTTTGCTTTGCCATTGGCTGATTTGCCGATGGCTTCAGCAACCGCCACCGCGCATGTCAGTGAAAGCAATTCAGCATTCAACTTGTTTTCAGTCAGAATAATCGAACAAAGAATGCTCTCAAATCGGTTGCTGTGCCATTTATTGTCGGTTCGACCTTTGCCTTCGGTCTGTTCTTCAGCGAAAATTACAAGGCCGTCATTCACTTTGTTCTTTGAATACTCGGCGGCAATTTTCTGTGTACTTGATGTGCTATTATAGACGAGGATTTTTCTGCCGATGCGTTTGGTTCTCAGATTTGATTTTATCTTGTCAGGATCGAGAAGATCGGTTATCGGCATAACTTTTTTTACCTGTCAAGTCCAATATCAACAGCTTTGGCCGAGTGAGTGATTGCACCTACCGCGATTCGGTCGATACCACACTGGGCGATGGCTGAAACATTACTTAATGTAATGTTACCCGATGCCTCAAGTAACGGCTTTTTATGCCTGCCGCCCATCTTGTTTCGCATATCCACAGGGTGCTTTAACTGCCACTGGCCCATATTATCGAGCAGTACAATATCAATACCGGGAATTTTTAGCACGTAGTTGAGCTGGTCGTCAACGTGATCAACCTCAACAGCAATGAATTTGACGCCTTTTAATTTTCTGGCCTGGCAAATTATTTTCCGCAGTTTCGCCTGGAAATTCCTGCCCAACTGGGCCAGATGATTATCTTTAATCAGAACACCGTCATACAGCCCAAGCCGGTGATTATATCCCCCACCGCAGCGAACTGCATACTTTTCGAGGATTCGCCATCCGGGCATTGTTTTTCTGGTATCGTAAATCTTTGCTTTTGTGCCCTGAATCGCACGGACATACTTTTGAGTTGTTGTGGCTATTCCGCTGAGTCTCTGAAGGAAATTCAGCATAACCCGTTCTGCGGTGAGCATAGAGCGCAAAGGGCCTTTAATAGCAGCAATTTTGCTCCCGACGTGAGCCGGTTCACCGTCATTGATACTTATTTTCAATTTGAGTCTCTCATCATAGCACCTGAGAATCTCCTGAACTACTTCTACTCCGCTTACAACTATTTCTTCACGTGAGATAATATTTGCTTTATCAACAATATTTTCTTTGAAAAGAAGCTCACTCGTTACATCCCCTCGTCCAAGGTCCTCATCGATGGCCATTTGGATAAGAGGCCGAACTTGTGCAATGTTAAGTTTTCTCATATTATTCCTTTTCCCTCTATTATCAACTTTATGACTAAGGTGTCTTTTTCTTAAATCTTTTCTGTTTTTTTGTCGCCAAAAAGTCTCTTTTCTTTTTCTTCGAGTTGACCAGAACCAGTTCCGGCAGTTCTTTCAGCTCCCTAAGCTGGTCACGCAGAAAAGCGGCCCGCTCAAAATCAAGACTCTGGGCCGCTTCAAGCATTTCCTTCTCAATTTGAGAAGCTAATTCCACCTTTTCATACTCTGAGTCACCGAAACGAACCGCCTCTCGGGCGGTCTGCCTTGCTTTTATCTGCTCGGTCAGACTTTTACGAATCTCCTTCTTTATTGTTTCGGGTGTAATGTTGTGCTCTTTATTGTATTCTAACTGGATTTTACGGCGTCTGTTCGTTTCGTCAATAGCTTTTTGCATCGATTGGGTAACTCTGTCCCCATACAAAAAGACAGTAGCATTGATATTTCGCGCGGTCCTGCCGATTGTTTGTATCAGAGAGGTCTGACTTCGCAAAAAACCTTCCTTATCGGCATCAAGGATTGCGACTGCTGAAACCTCCGGCAAATCCAGACCTTCCCTCAGCAGGTTTACTCCTACCAGTACTTCAAATTCGCCTTTGCGCAAAGCTCGAAGTATCTCAATTCTTTCGAAAGTATCGATTTCACTGTGCAGATAACGGCATTTGAAACCTTTCTTTGCAATGAAAGCGGACAGATCTTCAGCCATTCTTTTTGTCAGCGTGGTAACGAGCGTTCGTTCCCCAACTTTGACCCGTTTTTCAACCTCGCCTAAAAGATGCTGAATCTGATTTGCCGCTGGATATACATAGATTTCCGGATCCAGAAGTCCGGTCGGTCTGATGATTTGTTCGACAACTTCGTTATCACACTTTTCCAGCTCAAACGGCGCCGGTGTAGCAGAAACAAAAATGACTTTCGCCCAGCTTTCCTGAAATTCCTCAAAACGCAGCGGCCTGTTATCCAACGCGCTGGGCAGTCTGAAGCCGTGCTCTACAAGGGTTTCCTTCCTGTGTCTGTCCCCCGCCCACATTGCCCGCACTTGCGGAATGGTAACGTGAGACTCGTCGATAAACAAAAGGAAATCTTCCGGAAAATAATCAATCAGAGTATAAGGTCTGGCATTGGGCTGCAGGCCCGCCAGATGCCGGGCATAATTCTCTATCCCGCTGCAATAGCCGATTTCCTCCATCATTTCAATATCGTACATCGTCCGTGCCTGTAACCGTTGGGCTTCAAGAAGCTTTCCCTGGCCTCTCAACTCAGCCAATCGCTGCTTAAGCTCGGCCTTGATACTCTCTACCGCAGAGCCGATTCTCTCAGACGGCATAATGTAATGCTGTGCCGGATATATAAATAGCTGATCTTCGACGGCGAGGATTTCAGCAGACACCGGGTTTATATAGCTTATCTTTTCTATTTCATCACCGAAGAATTCAACGCGGACGGCAAAAGATTCGTAAGAAGGATGAAGCTCTACTACATCGCCGCGAACTCTGAATGTTCCTCTCTGAAAATCAATGTCATTTCTGGTGTACTGTATGTCGGCTAATTTGCCAAGCAGTTCATTTCTGTTACAATTATCCCCTGTGCGGATGCCAACAACGCTGGCCTTATAATCCTCGGGTGAGCCAAGGCCGAAAATGCAGGAGACGGACGCGACGATAATACAATCACTCCTTGTCGAAAGACTGGTAGTCGTCGAAAGGCGGAGCCGGTCAAGGTCGTTATTTTTCGAGGCGTCCTTTTCTATGTATATGTCCCGCTGGGGGATGTATGCTTCTGGCTGATAATAATCATAATAGCTGACAAAATATTCAACGGCGTTTTCCGGAAACAACTCCTTAAATTCCTCATAAAGCTGAGCGGCTAACGTCTTATTGTGAGAGACAACAAGGGCCGGCATATTATGTTGAGCGATGACATTTGCCATCGTGAAGGTTTTACCGCTGCCGGTAACACCCATCAGGGTCTGACACTTTTTGCCGCAGCGCAGTCCTTCTACGAGCCTTTCTATGGCTTGCGGCTGGTCGCCGGCGGGATTATATTCATTATTTAACTTAAATATACTCATGTAAGTGCATTATTTTAGCCGGTTATTACATAAAACTCACGTCTTTTTATTGCGAAATCCAGTTAGGTGAAATCCAGTTAGGTAAGAATAGAGCAGCGAATGGTTCGCAGGGACAGGCAACAGTATCCATCTATGAAGCTAACATGATTTCAATGGAAACAAAAGTATTTCGCTTAAAATCCTGCCATTCTGACTGTCCATATGTTTCTATTTTTCTTTTATTTTTCTTTCTATCTCCTTTAATAGTAGTAACTTAGCAAAAAGGTTTTATTATTATGGAATTTTTCACTTGACAAATTACCCCCCCCCCCCCGAATGGCATGAAGATAAGCCTCGGAGTTCATTTTCGGCGTCTCTCCTTCATCAGA
>JACKQG010007663.1_pt1 | contig 10762 bp, 6 predicted proteins | sample 8237621 | NCBI WGS metagenome assembly JACKQG01 (sample SAMN15677084, study PRJNA649215) | marine metagenome | biome: marine; feature: Black Sea; material: saline water; isolation source: suspended particulate matter (SPM) from the Black Sea western gyre | collected 2013-06-09/2013-06-10 | depth... | reverse complement strand
CTGGAAAATTATTCAGGAAGCTGGTGATTATTTACGGCACTAGAGGGACACACTACCTCACGCTACCTCACGCTACTTCACACTAGCAACAATCCGAAGTTATAGTTAGAAAGAAATAACTGTTGTAGAGGTTGAGAATGAATACAGAAAAACTAGAACATAAACTAGAACAAGGCGAGATAAAGCAAACTAGAACACCACTAGGTCCGATTAGATTTAAGGACGAAGCAATCAATAAAATTAATAAACGAAACATAATCTTTGGAAAGAAACCTCACTTGTTTATTCCATTTATAGTCTCGAAAGATAGCCACCAAAAAGGATTGAAGTTGAGAGTTTATAAAGGAGCTGTTGGAGATAAAGGTACACTCAAAGTTTTCTATCTTCAATTTTGGTTTAATGGAAAAGCAGACATTCATAAGATTGGAAAATACTCTCAAAGATTTGGTACTAAAGAATGTGATGAATATCTTGTTGATTTAGTTAAAACCCATACTGATAATAAAACTGGTTTTTGGTTAAAGGATCCGAACATAACTCGTAGGGACGAACAAAGAATAGTTGAGAAACCAGATACTACTCAACCAAAAGGCTTTACAATTAATGAAACTATTGAAGCTTATTGTGGCGCTGAAATACCTGGAGAAGAAATAGAAAGAGGTTTTTCAAAAGATAGGAAAGACGGGTTCAGAGCTGCTAAATCTTGCAGATCTTGGTTTAGATATATGGCTGGTTATAATCACAGACAAAGTTTAGTTGATTTTGATGAAGACGAAGACGGCTACGGAATACATATATTTAAATTAAACAAACATTTAAGAATTAATAAACCTACATCTTGGAGAGATTTATTCAGAAAATATCCACCAGGACGAGGAATTCTAAAAGACAGACAATATTGGAATAGAAGAAAAAAACAGACCTACACTATCCCCGCTTCTAAAAACAAAAGCATATATGATAGCGACTTGGGTAAGAGTTTATTATCAGATCTAAAAACTGGAGATATTGAGGCTTGGATAAAGAATTTATCTTCAATGGAAGTTAAAAGAGAGTATGTGAAAGTATTTGTAACACTATGGATATTTGCTAGAAAAAAAGGCTGGCTTGGGACCAATCCTGGTGATTGTCCATTTATTGATAAAGTTTATATAAAAAAAGAAAGACAAAAAGAAGATCCATATAAAAATATTGCAATCAATCAGTCTGAATTCAGATTGTTTTGGGAATGTAGTGAAGAGTTATCCAAACAATTTCCTTGGAAATCAGAGCTTCATCAATTTATGATTTTAACCGCACTACGAAAACAAGAAGCGTTGAAGGTCCAAAAAAGCTTCATTGATTGGAAAGAAGGAATAATTAATATTCCAAAAGGAATTGAAAAAAATAGAAAACACGATCAAACAATAATTATAACTCCAGAGCTTGAAGTCCTGCTGCACAACATTTTAGATATTGGAAAAAGACCTGGATTAGACTTTTATAATATGAAAGATTTCCCGTGGGTTTTTGCAACAAGAAGGTGGGGTTCGTATAGATACTTTAACAAAGAGTTTAGACTTTCCTCAAAAACAAGACTTGGTGGAGACGAGAACTATGTACCAATATTAAGAGCTTTAATGCGAGCGAAGTCTGGAGATCCAGAGCTGCTATATAGTTCCAAAGTATTGAGAAAAACTTATATTACATTATCCAAACAAAGAAACGACGGAAGATCAGATAAGGTGAAACATCTATCGAGACACTCTTCCGAACAAATACTTGAAGCTCATTATGATAAACCAAGTATTGATACGATCAGAGGTTATGCAGAAAAAACTTCCGAAGTATTTAACTTTATTCAACGGAGATCCGCTTGACGCTCGTGCCTGATCCCTTGAAGGCCTTCGGCCAATACGATCTTTCACCAGAGACAGATAGATGTATTAACTGTGAGAAGAGTAAAAAGATAATTGCAACAATAACCATTGATCAAAGATCTGGTCCAATTTGTGTGAAGTGTTTTAAGTCTTATCAAGAATAATTTTCCAGCGAAATCAACCCTAATACTTGCAAAGACTCCCTATTAATTTTGGTGTAGGATTTATTTATGTGGAAGATTTTTTATTAAAAAACATATGGCTTATATAAAACTATGCGATTTTTGTGGACAAAGAATTAGCATGAGAGAAATGCGTGATGGACACTGGGTGGCGTTTGATGCCTCAACAGAGACTGCACATAAATGTGGGCGCGAAACCAAACCCGATCCAAACATTACTGCATTAGGTAAAAAAACTAAAAAAGAAGAGCCAGGAGGTGTAGACATTGGATATAATGATACTATAGGTGGAGAAAAGGTAGATATTCTAGATCCAAATTATGTGTTGAACAAAAATAAGGCACCATGGATTGATGAACAAGCAAAGGTACCAGAGTCACTAAGACAAGACTATTCATCAAATTCAGAAAATAAAAAAGACTTTAGTTTCAAAAACCATTCTCATCCAGAATGGTTGTCAGTTCTTATATGGGTAGTTATAATAGTAGCTATATTTTATTTTAACTTGAATTAATTTTTTTCAAAAAGTGACTTAAATAGTTTTACTTCAGTCCAATATTTTTTTGCTTCTTCTTTTCCTTGAAGTTCTAATACTTCAGCCTTATTGCCCAATAACAAAAAATAAGTTTCATCTTTTAGTAGTTTATGTAAAAGTGTATTAAAAAAATTGGGCATTACTACGAATGTTTTTTCTCCATCTTTTGTTGTATGTATAGACCAATACAGTGATTTCCTAGTTTCATCTTTAATTATTGCCTCAGCCGCAGCAGCATTTGGCACTGATATGGAATTATAATTTTTTTTTACTGTTAAATATATTGCGGCATCTAAAGCATATTGTGTAAAGAGGGGTTGAAAAGCAACTTCATTGTGAGGATAGAAAACAGAATTTATATTATTATTTAAAGACTTAACAATATTTTTTAAATGAACTTTTATACCCGTTTCATAATTTTTTTCAGCTTTATCATATTGTTTCATATATTTTTGCGTATAGGCAAGGCTATTCCATGTCAAAGGTTGGGTATCATCCAAATCTAAAGACCTTGAGTGTAATTTAATTGCTTTATTATATTCACCCATTTGTTGATAAACTATGCCAAGACTTTTTATATTTGACCAGTGTTCACGTGCTTCAATTGATTTTTTTAGATAGGTAACTGCATTATTAAAATCTTTTTTAAATCGATAGGCTTGACCTAATAATTGAAAAACGTTCCACAGGGGAATGCTTATTTTTTTACTGTTATCAATGTTTTGAATAATGGGTAAGAGTTTTTCTATAACTTCATCAAAATTTTGTTCTTTAAAAATCTTTTCAATTTCTTCTATTGATATTTTTGTCATAAATTATTTTTCCAAGATCAGACTTTTTCCGTGTGATTGCAGCCAGTCTTATCTCTTTTCCATAGTGAGCAAGAATAAAATGGACCGTATCTACTATTTTTTAAATTCAGTTTAACTTTCTCTTTATGTTTAGGACAATATCTAACTTCCTCTTCCATTTGAGGATCTATTTTTTTTCCATCTTTACCTTTTTTATTAGAATAACCCATTCCGCTTGCGGATCTTTTTTTCATATCCTGCATTTTTCCGCAATTTATGCATATCAAAAAAGGTGCTCTTGAACCTTTTCTTCTAAAATAAACTTCAGTAAGTTTACCACATTCTTGACAATCTCTATTTTCTCTTTCAGCTAATATTGAAATGATACTTACCTTTTTTTCTTTATCTTCATCTACATTTTGAGTTTTATATAATAAATTTTTTGCGGCCCTAGAACTAAGGGCTTTACTTTTGATTCTCCAAAAGGTTTCTGCTTGTTCTGATTTTCCACCATAAGATAAAACATTTAATGATCCATGCCACAATATGTCATCATCTATAAAAACCATCTTTTGATGAATGTCTTTTCTTAAATCAACATTAATTTTTGTTCGTATAAGACTTTGAATGCCTTTTATTGCAGTGTCTTTTAAAGATCCTTGATTTTTTGGTCCTCTTGTAACAATTCTAATTTTTACACCTTCCTCTTTTTTCTTGTTTAGAATGTCTCCCCAAAAAGCGGTTCTGTTTTCCGTGCAAAAAGCTGAAAAAATAACAATATATTTTTTTGCTTTTTTTAAGTCATGCTCAAAATGTTTTTCGAAATTGTTTTCATCAAAAATACCTGAGTCTTCTTCATTAATATCTACTCTTGTTTTTGGTTTTAAGTTTGGTCTTTTAGAGGGCAATTCCCAGGGTCCTAATTTTATAATATCTTTTATATCAATTATTTTACCCTTATCTTCAATGTCAGAAATTAAACCTCTTAATATTGATCCTGGAGCAAGTCTTTCTTGCAAATATTTTATGTTTGCAAAAACTATTAAAATATTTTTTGACCTACTGAATGCAACATTTAATAGTTTTGATCCGTCTTCGAACTTAGAAGTAGAGTTGATTAATTTTGATGGATTAGTTCCTTCACTGTCTGGAATGTCAAGAATCATAATATCTTTTTGGTCTCCCTGGTATCTATGCACAGTTCCTGTTACCACATCATTAAGAGACCATTCCTTCATTAAATCACTTAATAAAACTTGTTGTGCCTTATAAGGAGTAGAAACACCCACTGAAGTTATATCCTCGATTATTTTGTTCTCTTGTAAGTAAATGCAAAGATTTCTTACCGCACATGCATGCAAAGTATTAGTTCTTGAATAACCGTATGGTTGATAAACACAGAATGGATTGGCACTGGCAGTATCTACAACTATTAAATTATCATTCAAAATTTTCGGATATTTTTTTTGTGATTTCTTAACACTTTCATCTGTTATTAAGGTATTGTCATAGAAATATTTGTTTATAAGCTTACAAATTTTTTCATTCATTCTATATTGTCTTTTTAAAGGGATGATATTCTTTTCTTTATTGTTAATTCTCTTTTCAATATTTACGTGATCAAAAACATGACCTAGCCATTTTTCTACAACATCGTAACTTGGATGCTTATTGTCAGTATTATAAATTGGAGGTAATTGCATAAAGTCTCCAGCAAAAACAACCTTTTCTTTGGATAAACTTGCTGCATAAGCTGCTTGGGGCAATATCAACATTGAAGCTTCATCTATAACAACAACATCAAACTCATTAAAATCTTCTGGATTTAAATATGTTTTGGTTGCAGTTGCTGCAAGGACTCTACAATTTTTAAGCACTTGATTTTTTACTTCTGCTATTTCATTGGAAATTTCTACTAACCTTGCTCCTTTAGCATCTATTTTATCTTGATATTCTTTTAGAGCAGTTTCATTTTTCTTTCGGTCTTTATTTTTGGTTACTTTTTTATGTTCATTTAGATCTTTGTCAAAAGTGATAATTTTTGCTTCACATTTTTTAATTTCTTTTGGATAAGTTTTTGTTTTTTCTTTTATGTCCTCTATTACACCTTTTTTACTTCTAATTTGTGCTTCATGAGATGTGGGATCAGTAGAAAACATTTTTCCAAAAAAACCTTTTTCCTCATAATCTTTAATCATTCGATTATATTCTTTGATAGACACATTGGCATCTTCGATCATTATCTCAGATCTCTTCAAGAAATCCTTCATTTGATTTCTTCTATCAATGTTACTTTGATATTCGCTTTCTAAAATATCTATTGCTTTAAAGGCATCATCGATTTGTTTAAATGGTTTAGCTTTGGCACGAAGCTCTTCGATAAATTTTTCTATTTCTTTTCTTTCTTCTACAAGTTTTTTACTTAATCTTTCAGCTGCCTTATCTACATTAACGTAATCAGCATATTTTCTATTAAGTGTTTCATTAACAATATCACCATAACGAAGCACACTTCCTTCATTAAAATCTTTATCTTTTTTATAAAGTCTATCTCCTAAGCTTAATACAACAATATCTACAGCAGCATTTGTATTTGAAACCAGGAGTATTCTTTTTTTTGCATAATAAAAAGCTTCTAGAATTTTAGAAACACAAAATGTTTTTCCAGTACCTGGAGGACCCCATATATATACTGTATCACTTCCCATAGCAGTTTTTACTGCTAGATATTGTTCTTCATTAATGTTTTTATATTTATCTGTAAGTCTTTCTACTCCAATTTTATTTTTTGTTTGAAGCAAACATCTCTTTAATGTTGATATATTAATTTTACCTACTTTATTTTCTAAAAATTCTTCGTAAACTTTTTTTAGTTTTTCAATTAAATAAGAATTATCCATCTTTAATACCGCTTGATGAATTACTTTTCCAAAATTCTTTTCAGATGAAATGCTTACCTTTTTTTCTCCAACTGAAACTATAATTGCATCTATCTCTTCATCACCTATCATTAAGCTAACAGGCATATCGTCTCTTGCTCTACCAATACGAAGGTCTTGATCTAAATAAAATGTATAAATGAATTTACCGCCTACAGATTCTCCTCTTTCTCCATTTTCCAGTACAATTTCTCTCTCTATATTTTTTTTCTTGGATTCGGCAACTTCTATTGTTAGAGCACTAACGAAATTTTCTATTAATGAAAAATCTTCAGAAGCTGAGCTTTTTTCTTGTGTCATAAAAATTTTTTTTTATCCAAAAATATAACTTATTATTGCCCCGATTAGAGCGAGAAAAAAAATTATTTCTAAAGATCTATCTACTTTTTTAAAATCATCTTTAACTTCTCTAGTATTTTCTGGCACAAATGGTCCTGGGTAATCTGATATGTTTACTTCTTCTGAACTTTTATCATTTTTTAAATTAACTTTTTCTAAATATTCTTTAAGTTTAGGCTTTCCTATTTTTTTTGATTTAAAGGCTTTTTTATTTGTAAGGTTTGCTTCAATAATTGAATCAATTTTAAAACATCTTTCATCTTTCTTTAAATGACAATAGGTTTGTAAATGATCTTCTTCTTGATATTTAAATTTTTTTACTGGACTAATTTGTCTTGAGGTAGTTTGACCACCATAACTGTGATAAGTAATATCAATTCTTTTTTTTTCTCTAATTGCTTTATTTATAGTTTTAATTATTGAAACATCATCTTGTTCATAACCAATATCAATAGACTCATCTTCTTCTCTATTTCTATTTTTTGCTTTTGCTAATTTTTGAATATTTGGATCTGCTTTAGTCTTTCTTCCACATACATGAGGTTCTTCAGTTGAAACATCAAAAGGAACCCACTGTCCATGAGGCATTTCCCTCATACTAATTCTTTGACCACATTTGTTACATGGACGTATATATGACATATAAAATTGTATCATTTTTAGTCAAATTTTTGACTAAAAATAATCCATAATATTCATATGTTATTTGAAATAATTTTATTAGGAGTATTTCCTCTTTATATTTACAAAAAATTTAGAAAAATAATCAAAAAAAACTCGGATCATAAATTAGCCAAAAATTGAATTTATAATTCAATATGGTTCGAATCTTCCTGATCCTTTTTTCATTCCTTTGTTTTATAAATTCAGCAAGTGCTACCTGGGTAGTTAAAGAGTTAATTGATAATCAGATCGCTGCATATGTGAAAGGAGAAAATAATCTCAATAATCGTATGATTTTTTTCTTTAGGAAAGAAAACTGCACTAAACCTGCCCACTATTTTGTATTAAATCAAACATCAGAAAAGGATGAAGTTCCAGTATTAATCAATGGAACAGAGTTAAAACTTCCTATCACTAAAACAGGAAAGACAGAACTTGGAAAGGATTTAATCTTCTTATTTAAAGGGTATAATCTTCCAGATTTGTTTGTGAACTATTATTCTAAAAATGACCAAGTGAATTTAAAAATTAAAAATACAAACTTTGAAGAAAACTTTGATGTCTCTAGTATTCAAGCTGTTTTTGATGGTGCAATGGAGCTTTGTTTAGAATAAAAGAAAAATAAGAACCGATCCAAATCAAAGAAAAATTCTCACTGTTTCACGCACCTGACTCACTTATAGATTTGTGCTAGGATTGGGAATTATGAAAAAGCTTTTAGGGATCCTAGTTTTTGCTTTAACTTTATTTCAAATCTTCTCTTTAACGGCATCAGAAATAAATCTAGATCAAAAAATACCATTTGATCAAGAGATTGTTTATGGAAAATTAAATAATGGTTTAACATATTATATCAAAAAAAATACCACTCCTAAAAAGAAAGCACGGATTGATCTTATAATTAAAGCAGGATCATTAATGGAAGATGATGATCAATTAGGTTTAGCGCATTTAATTGAGCATATGGTATTCAATGGCACTAAAGATTATCCAAAAAATAAAATAGATGAATACTTTAATTCTATTGGATTGTCCATTGGAGCTGACTTTAATGCTTTCACAGGTTTTGAAAAAACAGTTTACACCTTTAGTATTCCCACTGAAAAAACAGGTTTTATAGAACAAGGAATACATATTCTTTCTGACATTTCAAACTTTGCAAATTTGGATGATCAATCTTTTGAAAAGGAAAGAAAGATTGTAGAAGAAGAATGGAGAGGCTCTCTTGGCAAAGATAAAAGATTATTTGATGAAATTAAGAAAGTTTATTTTTTAAATAGTAAATTTGCTAAACGTTTGCCAATTGGTGATATCGATATTATAAGAAATTTTACATATGAGACCGCTATTCGTTATTATAATGATTGGTACCGACCTGACTTAATGGCAGTTGTTGCTGTTGGTGATTTTGATGAGAAGTACGTTGAAGAATTAATTAAAAAATATTTTTCTAAAATTAAATCTAAAAATAAAAAAAGAGACCTACCAGTTACTATTATTCCTAATTATAATAAATCAATTTACGTAGTTCAAAGTGACCCCGAACAAGAAGAGAGTGAGATTAGAATTCTTACTAAAAATAAAAGTATAAAATTAGAAACTTTGCGAGATGCAAGGATTAGTTTTATTGGTAATTTTTGCAGCAACATAGTTCAAAAAAAATTATCAAATATTTTAACTGATAATAAAACACCGTTACTAAGTGCTTATATAGGACGTTTCAATTTAACGTTGGATAATGAGTTTCATATATTTGCTGCAAGTTTAAAAGAAAAAGAGATCAAAGAAGGGGTGAATTTTTTATTAACTGAAATTGAAAGAGTAAAACAGAACGGTTTCTTATTAGAAGACTTAGAAAATGAAAAAAAAGAACAGATTAATTATTTAGAACAATCTTTAGAGACAGACAAAACTAGAGAAACAAATTCAATAGTTGATGAGTTATCAAGAAACTTTCTTGAAAATGAATTTGTAACTGGGGTAAAAAACGAATTAGAAATAACGAAACAATTATTAACAACAATTTCAATAGAAGATTTAAATGAATATTTTCAAAACTGGTTTAATTATAATGACAGAATTATAAATGTTATACTTCCCGATAAATTAAAAAACAGTCTAAGTGAAGAGGACTTTTTAGCCATAGAAGCTAAAGTAAAAAAAGGCAAATATTCTCAATTTAAATCGTTAATTAAAGATGAGCCACTAATCAAAGAAGAACTTTCGGGTTCTAAAATTATTACCGTAAGAAAATATCCATCAGTTAAAACAACTGAGTTTAGACTAGAAAATGGAGTAAGAGTATTTTTAAAGCCAACAAAAAATAAGGAAAAATCATTTTATTTTGAAGCTCGTAGTATGGGGGGATATTCTCATGCAAAATTAGAGGATTTATTTTCTACAAGAATTGTTGAAGAAGCTATTGATCAAAGTCATTTAGGTAATTTTTCACGAATAGAACTTGATAATAAAATAAGCTCATCTTTTGCGGATGTAAATATAATATTGAATGATTATCAAGAAGGATTAAGTGGACAAGCAGTCACTAAAAATACTAAAGAATTATTTGAACTTATTTATTTAAATTTTACATCAGTTAATTTTAATCAAACAGTTATTGAAAATATTAAAATCTCTTTAAGAGAAGATGTTAGAAATGAAAATTTAAACCCTGATACAATTTTTTTTAAAAAATTAATTCATACTTATTATAAAGACCATCCACGTAAAAAACCTTTAACTTTGAAGGATATTGATCAAATTAGCTTAGACAAGGTTAGCAATTTTTATAAAGACCGATTTTCAGATGCTAGTGATTTTGTTTTCACTTTTGTTGGGGATTTTAAAGTTAATGAAATGAAGCCCTATATTGAAAAATATTTAGGAAGTTTGCCTAGTATAAATCGTCAAGAAAGCTTTATTGACCACAAAGTTAGAATAGAAGATCAAAAAAAGAATATTATAGTTAAAGAAAATTCAGAAAATAAAAGCACTAATTATCGGATCTATAACAATTTATTTAAAAACAATATTAAAAATAGATCAACATTGTATGTTTTGGAAAATATTTTAAATCGTATTTTACATGAAAGAATTAGAGAAAATCAAAATTTAGTATATTATATAGAAGCCTACATCGATATTAATTATTTTCCAACTCAAAATTATAGTTTGTTTATTTCTTTTTCTTCTGACTCGAAAAATAATGATCTAATCTTTAAAAAAATTGATGAAATTTTACAAGAATTTAAAAAGACCAAATATGATAAAAGTTATATTGAGGATGCGAAATTGAATAGAATTAATATTATTAAAGAGAGTTTACAGAGTAATGTATTCTTAGCTTCAGCAATGAATTCTTATTTATTTGAAGACCAACCCATCACTACTATTAATCAATTAAAAAGCGCTGCAAAATCAGTTTCTTCGTGGGATATTATGAATTATGCAAAAA
>JACKQG010007661.1_pt1 | contig 10762 bp, 10 predicted proteins | sample 8237621 | NCBI WGS metagenome assembly JACKQG01 (sample SAMN15677084, study PRJNA649215) | marine metagenome | biome: marine; feature: Black Sea; material: saline water; isolation source: suspended particulate matter (SPM) from the Black Sea western gyre | collected 2013-06-09/2013-06-10 | depth... | reverse complement strand
CTTGTTGAATAAAATTTCTATCAAGAAAAGCAGTTAGATTATCAACTTTGTATTTAGAAGCAGTCATAGCAGCTTCCCAGACTTGACCCTCGTCAGATTCACCATCACCAATAATTGTATAGACATGATGATCTTTTGAATCAATTTTTGCAGCAAGAGCAATTCCTACAGAATAAGACAATCCAGTTCCAAGTGAGCCACCACAGAATTCAACACCAGGGCATTTTAGATCAGGGTGTCCTTGCAATCTACTACCAAATTTTCTTAGAGTTTCAATTTCAGATTCTGGAAAATATCCTGCAACTGCCATATTAGAAAACAAGCCAGGTGCAGCATGACCTTTTGATAATACTAAACGATCTCTATCCACCCACTGAGGATTCTGAGCATCAAATTTCAAATGTTTGTTAAACAAGCAACCTAAAATTTCAGCCATCGAAAAGGAGCCACCAGGATGACCGGAACCTGCAGTATTAGTCGCTTTAATTACTAATTTACGAGCTCTCAGAACATTTTTTTTAATTTGATAATAGTTAAGACCCAATAGATAATTTCATCATAAATCGAATAAAAATCTACTTCTGCAAAATTTTAATTTGATCGCAATTATCTGCAAGTATGGAAATTAAAGAAGAAATTCCAATTGTACTTTTTGATGATCAATGTTATGTTTGTATAAAATTTGCAACTATTGTTAATTTTTTAGCAAGAGGTAAAATTACAATGATAGGACACTATTCAGATTTTGGAATAAAAATTAGGAATGAAATTTTAGATCAAACAGCATTAGAGATGTTTTGGTTTATTGATAAAAAAAGAGCAAGTGGAGGAAGAGCTGCATTATTTCCATTAATAAAATCAATTTTTTCTACAAAATCAAGAAAAAGAAAATTTACTCAACTCGATAACATATGCGGTAAAGACTGTAAAACTGTCAAATCTGTATTTGTGAGATCATTTACCCTAATTACAAGTAGTAAAAAAATTGATTTATAGAAAATCTAAATAATGCTTTAAAAATAGAATTTTATCATGAAGATTAATTCAGATAATTATGGGAAAAAGAAAACAGAACTTCTATGTGGATTTGTATTAGAAGATTCAAACAAAGCTTTAGGATTACCTAAATTTGATACAAAAATATCATCTTCAATTAATCAATCGATAAAAGATATGAACGGTAAACTAGGAAAAGTTACAATCATTCCAATACCAGGAAATAAACAAGCTCAGAGAATTCTACTTGCAGGAATTGGTAAGAAAGAAAATTTAACAAACGATACAATAAGATTCGTTTCAGGAAAAATTGCACAAAAAGCAAGAGAATTAAAATTGAAAGAATTTTCAATCATCACACCACCTACATTTGTATGGGATTCAATTTCAGCAGTTTCGCAGATTATAGAAGGTGCCAAAATATCATTATACAAATTTGATAAATTCAAAGCTGAAAAATCAGATAAATCACCAGACCTTACAATCATTGTTCCTAAATCAAATGAAGGATCAAAAGCAATCAAAGTTGCAGAAATAATATCTGAAGGTGTAATGTTTGCTAAAAACATAGCAAATCTACCTCCAAACGAATGTACACCCACAACATTAGCAAATTTTGCTAAAGATATTTCTAAAAAGAACAAAATGAAATGTACCATCATATCACAACCAGAATTAAAGAAAAAAGGTTTTGGAGGAATTACAGCAGTAGGCAAAGGAAGTAAAAACGAGCCTAAACTAATTACCATAGAACATAATCATGGACCTAAAAGTCAAAAACCAATTGTTCTAGTTGGAAAAGCTGTAACATTTGACACGGGAGGAATTTCATTAAAACCAGGTCAAGGCATGGATGAAATGAAATTTGATAAATGTGGGGGTTGTACAGTTTTAGGAATCATGAAATCAGTTTCAGAATTAAAATTGCCAATTAATGTAGTAGGAATTATCCCATCAGTAGAAAATATGCCAGGTGGAGAGGCATACAGACCGGGAGATATTATAAAATTATACAATGGAAAAACTGCAGAGATTCTAAATACAGATGCAGAAGGTAGATTAATTTTAGCAGACGCACTAGCATACGGAGAAAAACAATATTCTCCAAAAGCAATTATTGATTTTGCTACTTTAACAGGAGCATGCATAGTAGCATTAGGAAATAACGTAGCTGCAATTGTATCAAACGATAAACAACTAACAAAAGAAATTACAAATTCATCTAAAACTACAACAGAAGAAATTTGGGAACTACCATTAACACAAGACTACATGGATATGATAAAATCAGATGTTGCAGACATTAAAAATGTTGGAATAGGAAAAGCAGCAGGGACCATCACAGCTGCTGCATTTTTGAAAAGTGCAATCAAAGATACACCATGGGTACATTTTGATATTGCAGGAGTTGCATGGACTCAGGGAGCAGCTACAAAACAAAAACCATACAATCCAAAAGGAGCTACAGGTTTTGGAGTAAGACTGATTTTAGATTACTTACAAAAATTATAAAATTAATAACCCCTGCTATTTCTATCAGGTTTACTAACATTTGGATTTCTCCAGCCATGTTTTTCCATCATGTGATTTAGTAATCTAATATCATTATCAGATTTTTCTCCACAGACGCTACAATTTGGCATTGAAATCAATTCAATCAAAGAGTATGGATATTAAAAGATTGATTAATAATTGAAAAATGCCAGCACTATTGCTTCCCAACAGCTCTCGCATGTTAGTAACACAATAGCGCTATCAGGTTTGACTTCTAAGTTCGGAATGGGATTAGGTCGCACCCTGACGCTATGGCCGGCTTGAAAACTATTCAATAATTCTTATCTATTAAGGTAACGAAATATTTCAAATCAACTCAAAATAGGTATAAAGCAAAGAAAATATCGAATTACAATCATGACACACAGAGTTGCCGTACTGGATCAGGATTTATGCCAGCCACAAAAATGCGGATTAGAGTGTATAAAGTATTGTCCAGTTAACAAATCAGGTGCAGAATGTGTTACAATTAATGAAGTGTCAAAAAAAGCCCAAATTGATGAGGATATTTGCAATGGGTGCGGAATATGTGTCAAAGTATGTCCATTTGATGCAATAACAATTGTAAATTTAGCAAGTGAATTAGCTACGGATAAAATTCATCAATATGGAACAAACTCCTTTAGATTATACAAATTACCAACTCCAAGAAAAGGAGAGGTTGTAGGATTATTAGGTAGAAATGGAATGGGGAAAAGCACTGTAGTTAACATACTTTCTGGAAAATTAAAACCAAATCTTGGAAGATATGAAGATCCACCAGAATGGAATGAAATTTTTAAACATTATAGTGGAACGGAATTAAAAAATCATTTTCAAAAAATAGAAAAAAATGAAATTCGTGCTTCAATAAAACCACAACAAATTCATCGTCTTGCAGAAGCATTTGATGGAACAGGAAATGAATTACTTGACAAATATGATGAACGAGGAGTAACAAGAGAATTAGTTAGAGAATTAGGATTACAAAATTCCATGGAAAAAAGTTTGAAAGAACTTAGTGGAGGAGAACTACAAAGGATTGCAGTTGCTGCTGCTGCATCAAAAGATACAGAGTTTTACTTTTTTGATGAACCATCATCGTACAACGATGTGTATCAAAGAATAGGGGTTGCCAGAGTAATACAAGGTTTAGCAAAAATTGGAAAAAGCGTAATGATTGTAGAACACGATTTAACATTACTTGATTTTCTTAGTGATTATATCGAAGTGTTGTATGGTGAACCAACAGCATATGGAATAGTATCAAATATTTTATCAACTAAAATTGGAATCAATGTTTTTCTTGATGGATATTTACCAAATGAAAATGTTAGATTTAGGGATAAAAGATTCTCCATGGATGTATCATCATCATCTACAGATATTTTCCAAGAAGGTAGTGATGTTGTAATTTATCCAAAACTTGAAAAGAAATTTGATTCGTTTTCAGTAACAATTGAGCCTGGAAGGGTACGAAAAGGCGAAGTTTTAGGAATAATGGGTGCAAATGCACTTGGGAAAACAACCATGATGAAAATGATTGCAGGTGTTGAAAAACCAGATATGGGTTCAATTGATAAAAAAATAAAGATAGCATACAAACCACAATACCTACAAAATGATAGTGATGTTGAAGTGATAGCACTTTTAGAAAAAGCAAGCGGAGGCCCTATCGAAGGAAGTCAGGAAGAAGAACAAATTCTAGATCCACTAAAAATTAGAAAATTATACAATAAATCGATAAGAAATCTATCAGGTGGGGAACTACAAAAAATTGCAGTTGCATCATGTTTAATTCAAAAAGTAGATCTATATGCACTAGATGAACCTTCAGCATTTTTAGATGTAGAAGATAGAATTGCAGTTGGAAAATTTTTACAGAAATTTGTTCGCTCCTATGGAAAATCGGCAATTGTTATCGATCACGATTTACAATTAATGGATTTAGTGTCAGATTCAATGATAATATTTGAAGGAGAATCAGGAAAAGCAGGGTTAGCTACAGCACCAATGCCAAAACCTGAAGCAATGAACAGGTTCCTAAAATCATTAGACATGACATTTAGAAGAGATGAAAAAAGTTTGAGACCCAGAGTAAATAAAATAGAAAGTAGATTAGACAAAGATCAAAAATCATCTGGAAATTTTTACTACAAACATTGACTCGAATGCTAAAAAATTCATTAGAAAACATATTGACATCAGAAGAAAGTGATGAATTAATTTCGGCATTTGATCAGATTGGAAATATAATCATAGTCAGAATACCTGAATCATTACTATCGAAAAAGAAAATTATTGGTGAAACATTACTTAATCAAGTAAAAATTGTAAAAAGTGTATTCTATCAATCTTCGCCTGTAGAAGGAGATTTTCGTACAAGAAATCTAGAGATTCTTGCAGGAGAAGACAATACAGAAACAGAATACAAGGAATTTAATTGTAAATTTATTGTAGATGTTGCAAATGCATTTTTTTCACCACGTCTTTCAACAGAAAGAGAAAGAATTGCAGAATTAACTCAAGAGGGAGAAACAATGGTAAACATGTTTGCGGGTATTGGTATGTTTTCAATAATGGCTGCAAGAAAGAAAAAATGCACCGTATACAGTATTGATTTGAACCCAGTAGCATCAAAACTTTGTGAGAAAAATATGGCATTAAACAAACTTGCTGGCAAAATAATTTCAATTAATGGTGATGCATCACAAATCATCCAAGATCAATTAATGAATAAATCAGATAGAACGTTAATGCTATTACCAGAAAGATCAGATGAATTTTTAGATTCAGCAATAAATGCAACAAAGAGTGGAGGAATTATTCACTATTATTCCCACATGCATGCAGATAAGAAATCAGAAGCTGCAAAATTAAGTGAAGAACATTATCTAAAAACAACATCAGTCAAATCAGAAATTCTGGGTTCAAAAATTGTAAGAGCGGTAGGTCCCAGATATTATCAAACAGTAGTGGATGTAAAAATTACTAAATAGGTGAATCATCAGACGATGTAATTGTCGCAGATGTAGGCTTTTTTGTTGCAACTACATATCCAATCCAAGCAATCATTGCAAGAATACCACCAACTGCCATTAATACAGATAATTGTAAAACAATTGGAGACCATTCAGATAACATGAGCAAATAGGCATAAACAAAAAATGTGCCAATACAAAGTGAGAAAAGTAAAACTCCCAGACTCCTACGCTTATCCATATGAAAAAACTTTCGTGGACTTATTTATCGGTTATCTTCTCAAAACTTCTTTCTAATACCAACAATCACCATAGCTGGAACTCCAAGATACATTCCAATGTTTAGTGCAATTACTGACAATCCAAATCCCAATACTTCTGATTCAGAATTTGCGCCCTCCATTAATGAGAGTGATGAAAGCATTGGAGTTAGTCCAACTTTTACAATTTCTTTAAGCATTGGACTTTCACGTTCCATGTCTGCAATTGTTGGACTAAAGGAATAATACAATTCGTTAAATGTGCTCATGAATGCAGTTCCTGATTCTGTATTCAATAATTGGTTGTCACGAATTTCTCTAAGTAGTTGAACTTGTGGTGCTAGCTCTGAACCGTATGTTGCTGTTGCAATTAGACAACCGCCACCATTACCAGATTTTACACTAGTTGTTTCTGTTACAGATTCAGTGGACATATTTTGAGAGAAAGTTGAAACATCAGTCCATTCTTTTAGAGTATAATCATTAATGTGATTTACAATTAACATTGTACCATCCATAAAATCATAATCATCATGATAAATCGTAAACTCACCAGAAGTTGTTTCGCCCAATACTGTTGCAACATCTCCATTGCTCACAGAGATTGTAACCTTGCCTGGAGATTCAATAAAAATAGTCAATGGCGTATCAGGAGTAGGAATTTCATAAACATCTTTATCTAAAAATACCAAGACAACACCAAAAGCAATTGAGGATGATCCAATCATAATCATAACAGCAAATACGATAATTGCTATAACTTTCAATCTACTTCAATCGCCATCAAATATGCAGATTCACCATCACGGTAATATGCATTGAGTTCTAGTCTAATTACAAATCCAAGTTTCTCATAAAGACGAACGGCATCAGTGTTACTACATCTAACTTCTAGATAAAATTCATCACAATTCCTAGTTTTTACACCAATTACAGATTCTTCAACAAGTGCTTTACCAATGCCTTTTTTTCTATGCTCATCAAGTACTGCAATTGATACTACATGTCCTTTTTTTACAAAACCTAATTTCTTAAAATTTGAAAATCCAAATTCAGTTTTACACATTTCATAACCAACAATTTTACCATCTATTTCTGCAACCAAAAATGCTTCGGGCAATTCTTTCAATAATGATTCATAGAAATAGTCAGAATAATGTTCAGGCAAGGTTTTCAGGTTAATTTCCATCACGGATATTAGATCGCTTGGAGCAGCTCTACGTATACTGCAGTCACCTAATTGTCTCAAAATTACTTGCATAACATACCATGAAAGTATCAATATTTAATTTTAAACAAAAAGGTGATTAATGGAATAAGAGCATATGAAATGAATGGAAGAAGATTCTCAAGAAAATATTATTTCATTAGTAAATTCAATTTTCAATGTGGGGGAGTTTACAAAAACAGAATTTACATTAGAATTTAAAATTACAGATATAGAATTTCAAACAAAATTTGAAGATTTAGCAAGAGGATTAGAAAATATGAGTTATGTTTGTAAATTATTAAAAAAAGATAATGAGATTTATGTTCAAATTCAAAAATTTACCAGAAAAAAAGCTAGAAAATTACTTAATGCAACCTGGGCACCTAGATTTTTGTTTGTAATCGTAATATCATTTGTAATGATTGATGGTTACTATAGAACATCTGGAACAAATGCTATTGTAGAAATTGGAGATCCATTTCAGATGGCAATTGTTTACACACTTGCATTATTAGGAATTTTAGGAACACATGAGCTTGGACATATTATTGCAGCAAAGATGCACAGGTTAAAAACAAGTTGGCCATACTTTATTCCAGGTTTACCAGTGATTGGAATTCCAACATTTGGTGCATTCATTCAATCAAAGGGATTAACAATTAATCGAAGAATTTTATTTGACGTAGCTATTGCAGGGCCAATTGCAGGATTGGTAATTACAATGATAGTTTCACTGTATGGAGCATATACTGCACCAATTTTAGATCAAGAAATAGCTGAAGGATTATTTGCTGATCAAATACTAGTGGAATGGGAACAAGGAGAGCCACTACTAATGACTGCAAGTTTAGCAGTATTTGGAAAAGGAGGTCCAGGTTATGAAGTGATCATGACGCCAGTAATGTTTGCAGCGTGGATTGGATTTTTAATTACATTTTTGAATTTACTTCCAGCATGGCAACTTGATGGCGGACATATGGCAAGAACTTTGCTAGGTCAAAAAATTCACAGATATGCAACGTATGGGAGTATGCTAGTACTTGTTTTACTAAATTATTGGCTTATGGCAATCTTAATTTTAGTAATGTCGACCAAAAATCCAAGCGCAACTCCACTTGATGACATATCACCACTTACAAGAAATAGAAAGATAGCATATATTGGAATTATAGTATTAGCATTTTTGTGCGCACCACTGCCATCAGGATTATTTTCAGGCCTTTTACCTTAGAAAAAGTCTAGCACCGTCATTTACTACTGCAACTTTTTGTCTTGCGCCCTGTGTTTTTAAAATATAATCCATAGAATATTTTATTCCAGGTAAAGAAATCATATCAAGTTTCTTTACATAAAATTCAGGCAAAATAGAAACTAAACCAATTTGAAAGTTTTTTTGTATTTCTGAAAGAAAAAGTAAATCTTCCATTCCATCTACATATTTTGTAGGATTTCGCAATTGTTCCAAAGTTAATCTATCTTCAATGTATTGTTGAATGGCATCAGAACCTAAACCACCTTTACATTCAGCAACTAAAATTGCAAGACCATCTTTCTTAATAGCATTTGAACAATTCCAAAGTGAAGATAAAGAATGTCCTAAAGTATCATTACTTGCATCTTTACCAGTACTCATTATCATGGTTTTATGTTGACCAATATCTTTAATCGAATTTAATTCTAAGATTTTAGTGGTAGAAAGAGTTTGAGATGGATGACCAATTGTAAAGTCAAGTATTCCTTCAGAATTTGAAATAATTTCAATTGCTTGAATTTCAAAATTATCAACAAATTTTTTTGCTTCAGTTAAACTCTCAGTATATTGACCAGGTGTAGGAAGATTACCTTGTCTTTTTGCATATGCTGAAAGCATAGATTCTGTACCAAATTTTTTGATAAGACGGGTTGCAATAGTCTCATAACCAAATAGTCCATCAAATCCCATTTCACCCATAAATACAAGATTAGTATTAGAAATATCAACATCGTCAAATTCGTTAATTGCACTACCTTCAGGTAAACCAGACTTAACTAAATTTAGAATTTTTTTCTCAGCTAATATTTTAGGGAATGGTTTTGATTTTTGTTCACATAATGTGAATAATGATGAGATAATTTTTAAAATAGATTTAGAATTATGTAATACTACTAATTCTATTGGTTTGGATAAATCAATAGAATTTAGTTTCTCATTAATTGCAAAATCATCCATAATTTTGCCATCAGAATCAATTTTTTGTTCTAAATTTTCAGCTTTTATGTCCAAAACTACGTCTGTAATCCCATAATTCAACCAAATTTCAGGCATAATAGATAGTAAATACAAACTAAAATAAATCCAATGTAGTGAATTTTGATATGGAGTTTGTGAAAGAATTTGTGACCTTTTTACATGAAAAAGAGATAATAAAATTTGGAGATTTTACACTAGCCAGTGGAAAAAGCAGTTCATATTATGTTGATTTAAGATTAGTTCCCAGTTATCCTCGTGAATTTAGAATGATGACAAAGTATCTTGAAAATCAAATTATAGAAGATATAGGATTAGATAATTTTGAAAGTATTGTTTCAGTTCCCACAGGAGGATTAGTAATTGCATCAGCATTAGCAATTGAAACAGTAAAACCACTAATCTACGTCAGAAGTAAACCAAAAGATTACGGTACTTCAAAATCAGTTGAAGGAAAAATTCATGATGGAATGAAAGTTGTTATGATAGACGATGTTGCAACTACAGGCGGTTCGGTTGTAAATGCAATCAAATCACTAACTGAAGTAAATGTTACAGTAAAAGATGCATATGTGATTGTAGATAGAATGGAAGGTGCAGATGAAGCTTTTGCAGAGCATGGAGTAAAAATGCATTCAATGTTAAACATACTACAAATTACAGAAATATTGTATGAGCAAAAAATGATTGATGTCGATATTTTTGATAAAGTAAAAAAACAGATTAGTAAGTAAATTATGGCAGCTCAGACAAATGCCTTCCAATCATCAATTTCAGATATAACTCTGATTCTTCATTGCAGCCAGTAATTTTTGTATGCACTCAGTTTAAAACTAATTGAAAATAATGGGCCCGATGGGCTTCGATCCCATGGCTCACCGGTTATGAGCCGGTTACTCTACCAAGCTGAGTTACGGGCCCTAAGGTACTAAATTTTTTTTGAGGTATAAAATGTTATGAGATTAGCAGTATTGTTCATAACAACTATCAAGTAAAAGATTTTGTGCTGAAACAGATTTTTCAGCAATTTCAATTAGATTACTTGTATCAGCATCAGATTTTTCCAAGATGTTTCTCCATGATGCCGTATGTCTAATATCAGCTTCAGTATGGAGTTTGAAGTATTCAGTTGCGTCATCGCTAGTTATTTTATAAAATTCAGACAATCCATCTAATTTTGTTTGACTAATTTTAGGAATCTCTTTTTCAAATGCATACATTGCACATGAACCACCATCAAAAGTGTTCATTAATTCAGTCAAATCAAATACGGCTTTTTGAGTTTTATCTGATCCAGAATATGAAATTAATTCATCTTCAGAAATACCAAGTTCTCCAGCAAAGCTAATCCAAGGTTTAATGTGATCAGATTCTTCTTGTTGATTTTCAATTAATTCAGTAATTACAGAATTTGGTGCTCTTTCAATAATTGGGGTCATAAATTCAGGAACTGCTTTTACAAGTTGAAAGTATTCCTTTGAATATCCTGCTAAAGATTCCTGAGTTAATTTTCCATCAGACCACATTTCATAAAATGGGTGTTTTAGTAAGCTTC
>JACKQG010007660.1_pt1 | contig 10764 bp, 11 predicted proteins | sample 8237621 | NCBI WGS metagenome assembly JACKQG01 (sample SAMN15677084, study PRJNA649215) | marine metagenome | biome: marine; feature: Black Sea; material: saline water; isolation source: suspended particulate matter (SPM) from the Black Sea western gyre | collected 2013-06-09/2013-06-10 | depth... | reverse complement strand
CTGGAATGAAAATCTCATCTCCAATGCTTGACATTTAACACAGTTGCTTCGGGGTATGAAGCAAATGAAGGGTCATAACATGTTACCAATGAACAATAGTCTGGTTTGGCGAGCAAAAAGTATCTTCAGTGTCATGGCTAGAGGGTGAAAAAATAAGACATAATTGGGCAAATGATGAGGAAAATCGGATTTTAAGCTTTACAAGTTTGGATACTGCCTTAAAATGACGATTACTCTTATTCCAAAAATATCGTTTTATATGTGGAGCGTGTGCGGATGGCTGAAAAAGAAGTCAAAGATATTGACAGTCTCATTGACCAGGGACTTAATGATGAAAAAAGTGAACTGGATCTGAGGGAAAAGGAACTGGACGATGAGGATCTGATAAAAGTCCTGGAATCCGACAAGATTAAAGGGATTACCGCCTTGTTTCTGGAGTTTAACGAAATTGGGGATGAAGGCGTCAAGGCTCTGGCTGACTGCGAAAAAATGAAATTTTTGACCGCCTTGAATTTGTTTAAAAATAAAGCGACGGATGAAAGTGCCAAGGCTCTGGCCCAATCCAAAAACATGCTCAATCTTTCCGAACTGATATTGAGTGATAATGAAATTGGTGTTGAAGGCACCAAAGCGATAGCGACTTCTAATATTCTGGGAAACCTGGTCTCATTGTGGCTGGGAGATAAGCTTGGCGATGAGGGTGTGGAAGCTTTAGCCACATCTAAGACTTTAACCCGGCTTACCCAGCTTTCTCTATACCGCAATGATATCGGAAATGAAGGTGCGATTGCGATTGCTAATTCCAAAAACCTGAGCAATCTGACGGAATTGAATTTGAACTGGAATTTCATCGAGGGGGAAGGTGTGGAGGCACTTGCGGCTTCTGAGACCTTGAGCAACCTGACCCAATTGACCCTGACTTATAATCCGATTGGATGGCGAGGTGCTGAGGCGATTGCAGGTTCTGCCAACTTCAGAGAACTCACTTTGCTTGATTTGTATGAGACGGATCTGGGAGATATGGGGGCCAGGGCTCTGGCTCAATCTACCAACCTGCCAAATCTGGAAAAGATGGTCTTGATCCATAACGATGTGGGGGAAGGGGTACAGGCCATGTTCAAGGATAATAAAAATTTTCCTAAGTTGAAGGATGTGTATTTTTACGGGGCCAAAGCTGAAAATTAATTCTGTTAAAGTTTTATCAAACAGGGGTTCCCGGATTTTGAGCCGGGAGCCCTTTCTGTTTTTAGAGAGCTTTATTTCTTTTCGAAGCGCTTAATAATTGTAGAATGACAGCTCTCTTTTTAATGGTGGACTCATAATATGTTTACAGGCGAAAAACCGGATCTGCTCGATATCATGCCTTTCCGGGAAGATAGTATTTATGTGGTGGGAAAAGATGGCATTCCCCAGCACTGGGACGGGGAGGAGTGGTTGCCTGTCCGAACCGAGAATACCAATCCGCTGATGGGTATTTGGGGGCCGCATGAGCAATGCATATATGCTGTGGGTATTGGTGGGGTCGTCCTTTTGTATAATGGTAAGGACTGGAAACAGGTTGATACGGGTAGTTACGACTCGCTCAACTCCGCCTATGGCATTGATGAAAACAACGTCTTCCTTTATGGCGTTGGTGGACGCATGCTCTACTGGAATGGAGAGAAATGGGACTACCGGGAACCCAACACCATTCATGATTTGTTTGGCATGTGGGGTACGGATGCAGACCATATCCACACGGTGGGCGGTGAAGGGATTTATCGGTATTATGATGGCAAAGAATTCCATCGTCGTGAGGATTTGACTGATGAACAAATCTCTCTGTTCGGTGTCTGGGGCACCCACGGTGATAATATTTATATTTGCGGCTCTCACGGTACGATTTTGAATTACGATGGAACGGACTGGAAGCCGATGGAATCGGGGACCGAAGAATATCTGTTGAGTATCTGGGGAACCTCTGCGGAAGACATTTACGCAGTCGGAGATAACGCTGTCATGCTTCACTATGATGGTAAGAAATGGTCTCCCATACAGCCGTTGAAAGACGAGTATTTCACAAAAGTCAAAGGGCTTGGTTCTAATCAGGTATATGTAGCCGGTGAAAATGGGACAGTTATTAAATATGACGGCAAAGAATGGAGTGACATGTCACTATGATTTTCAAACGTCATTTAGAAATCAGCGATAATTTTGTGGAGCAATTATGTCTGCCTTGACCTCAAGCCACCTTTTATCCATTTTTGGATTCAACGAGAACGATATTTTTGTCGGAGGTGCCGAGGGCACCATGTTGCATTATGACGGCAGTCAATGGTCGCCGATGGAAACAGGGGGTCGCTGGACTTTTAAGGATATCTGGGGCAGTGCGCCGGATAATGTTTATGCGGTGGTGACCGATGGGCGAATTCTTCATTACGACGGCAAAACCTGGTCGCCTGATGAGGATATGGAAAAACTTCCTCCCATGAACGGCATTTTTGGTCTCGCCTCGGATGAAATCTACGCCTGCTCAAGACTGGGTAAAATTCTTCGCTATGATGGCAGTTCCTGGAAATATACTCAGACGGGAACTGATACCGATGTGACCCGGTTATGGGGCTGCAAAGAAAGCGGCATGCTGGCTGTGGGCTTCGATGGTCTGGTGCTCAAGCAGGAGGGTGAAGGTTGGAAGCGCATGACCTTCAACTCGAATGCCGAGTTTTATGGTGTTTGTGGGTTCGGGCCTGAAGAGGTTTATTTAGTTGGATCTGAAGGTGCCATTTTAAAGTTTAATGGAGTAGATTTCACAGAAATGCCTTCCCAGACCATGGAGTTTATTCTTGATGTCTGGGGTCCTTCCCGGGAAATGGTGTTTGCGGTTGGTGATGAAGGAATGATTCTCTATCTTGATGATAATGAATGGACCCGGATAGAATCCAATACCAAAGAATACCTCACCGGTATCTGGGGCAGTAGTGAAGACAATATCTATGCTGTTGGTGATAATGGACTGATTCTGCGTTGGAATGGTGAAGACTGGAAAGCTGTAGAAGGCTGATGATGCTTATTGGCCTCACCCCTGAAATCCCCCACCTAAACTGCTTGACACCGGCTTTGGCCTGATGTTAAGGTCTGGTTTCTAAATACTTGATATTAAAGGCGGCCTAATATATTTATCTGGCCTTATTTTTGGCAGGTTGCAAGAGCACAGGTCTCCTGTGCTTTTTTATTATTAGGACGTTATTTTAAAGCAAAAATACAAATTCTCCCAACCCCCTTCGTAGAAGGGGGGGATTTAAAGGCCCCTCATTGTTAAAGTACCCGTTCCGGGCATGAAAGCTTCGGAAGGGAATATCACAAGGGGCTGGGGTGATTTACAACTTAATGTGCTAGCTAATCATCGTTATGTTCAAGCCCTCATTAGAAGAGTTCAAACAGAAAGCCAAATCGGGAAACCTGATTCCTGTTTATAAGGAAATTCTGGCCGATCTCGATACGCCTGTATCCGCTTATATGAAAATCAGAGGCGGGGAATACTCCTTCCTGCTTGAAAGCATTGAAGGTGGCGAAAAATGGGCGCGCTATTGTTTTCTGGGTTGCGATCCATCGGTTGTGGTCAGCACCAAGGGACGAACTTTGACTTTGATCGAAAATGGAAAGACTGAACAACGGGAAATTAAATCAGGCAGTCCCCTTTCGGCGGTAAAAGAAATACTGGCCCGTTATCAGCCGGTGCCGTCAGTCGGACTGCCCAGGTTTTCAGGCGGGGCGGTGGGGTTCGTCAGCTATGACATGGTTCGTTTTTTTGAGGACCTCCCTGAAGAAACGGTGGATGATCTAGACGTGCCGGATTCGCAGTTTGTCATCACCGATACCATGCTGGTGTTCGATAATGTTTCGCAGACCATTAAAATTGTATCCAATGCTTTTGTAGAGGGCGATGACCTTGAGGCAGTGTATAAAAATACAATCCAGAAAATTTCTGCTTTGGAAGAAAAATTAAAAACACCTCTTGCCAGAGGCACTGCACCCGATGAGGGAAAACAAACCGCGTTGAGTTTTGAATCAAATATGAAGGAGGAAGACCACAAGCAGGCGGTGAACCGAATCAAGGAATATATTTTGGAAGGGGATGCCATTCAGGTTGTGTTTGCCCAACGGTTGAAGTTTGAAATCTGCCGAGATCCGTTCGATATTTACAGAGCCTTGCGAACCATCAACCCTTCTCCCTATATGTATTACCTGAAATTTGGTGAGCTTCAGGTTGTCGGTTCTTCCCCAGAAGTCCTGGTGCGATTAGAGGATGACAAGGTAGAGGTTCGCCCCATAGCCGGAACCCGTAAGCGCGGACAAAATGAGGAAGAAGACCGGGCACTGGAACAGGATTTGTTGAAGGATGAAAAGGAACTGGCTGAACACATTATGTTGGTGGACCTTGGAAGGAACGATCTCGGACGGGTTTCGGAAATCGGTACGGTGGAAGTGGATGAGCGTTTTACCATTGAGCGTTACTCTCATGTCATGCATATTGTTTCCAATGTTAAGGGAGTTTTGAAAAAAGGTCTGGACTGTTTTGATGTTCTGGAAGCGGCGTTCCCAGCCGGAACTCTTTCCGGAGCTCCAAAAATCAGGGCTATGGAAATTATTGATGAACTGGAACCGACCCGACGCGGACTTTATGGCGGTGCAGTGGGCTATATCAGTTTTAACGGCAATATGGACACCGCTATCGCTATAAGAACTTTGCTGATTAAAGGAAATACGGCTTATCTTGGCGTTGGGGGTGGGATTGTTGCTGACTCGGTTCCAAAAAGTGAATTTGAAGAAACCATGAATAAAGGGCGGGCTTTGTTGAAGGCCATAGAACTGGCTGAAAAGGGGTGGGTGGTATGATTCTGATGATCGACAATTACGATTCGTTCACCTATAACCTGGTGCAATACATGGGTGAATTAGGTGCCGATATACACGTGGAGCGCAATGATCAGATCAGCCTGAAAGAAATTGAGGCGTTGAAACCGGAGAAGATCGTTATTTCTCCCGGCCCTTGCACACCGGCTAAAGCCGGAGTCTCGGTGGAAGTGATCAAATATTTTGCCGGGAAAATTCCTATTCTTGGAGTTTGCCTCGGGCACCAGTCGGTAGGAGTAGCGTTTGGGGGTGAAGTCATTAAGGCCGGTCGCCTGATGCATGGCAAGACTTCGATGATTCGCCACGATGGAAAAACCCTGTTTAAAGATCTGCCAAATCCGTTTGAGGCAACCCGCTACCACTCTCTGGTTTTGAACCGAAAAAACCTGCCGAACTGCTTTGAAATTTCCGCAGAGAGCGATGACAACGAAATTATGGGAATCCGCCATAAGGAACTTGCTATAGAAGGCGTGCAGTTTCACCCGGAATCCATTTTGACAACATGTGGAAAGGAGTTGCTGGGGAATTTCATTAAAGGAAACCACGCATGACGTTCCTGCCGGCTCTCCACTCTGTTGTAGACGGAAATGATCTGACTGAGAATGAAATGGTTTCTGCCATGACTGAGATCATGGAAGGAAATGTGACCGACTGCCAACTGGCGGCATTTTTGACGGCGTTACATATTAAAGGTGAAAGCGTTGCCGAAATTGTGGGTGCGGCACGGGTGATGCGGGCAAAAGCTGAGAAGCTCAATATCAAGGCGACTCCTCTAGTAGACACTTGCGGCACGGGGGGTGATGGTGCTGATACGTTTAATATATCCACTGCCAGCGCTCTGGTTACGGCGGGCGCGGGGGTTAACGTCGCAAAACATGGCAATCGGGCCGTATCGAGCCGGTCTGGCAGTGCCGATGTTTTAAAATGCCTTGGGGTGAATCTCGATGCCAGCTTGCCAACGGTGAAACGTTGTGTTGAAGAGGCGGGTATCGGTTTTCTCTTTGCTCCTTTGATGCATAAGGCCATGAAACACGCCGCCGGAGTCCGAAAGGAGCTGGGCTTTCGCACCATTTTTAATTTGCTGGGGCCTTTGACCAATCCGGCTAATGCGCAGGCCCAGGTGCTGGGTGTTTTTGATGCTAAATGGGTTCAACCTCTGGCAGAGGTTCTTGGTGACTTGGGTTGTTCGCATGCGTTGGTGGTTCATGGCGCAGATGGTTTAGACGAAATTACTCTGACTGGAGAAAGTTACATAGCAGAAGTGAAAAAAGGGAAAGTAAAGAGTTATAAACTCGACCCTGATGAACTCGGTTTTGAAATTTGCTTCTCCGAAGACCTTAAGGGAGGAACCCCTGAGGAAAGTGCCGCGATGATTGAGGGTATTTTGAATGGCGAAAAAGGTCCCAGGCGGGATATCGTATTGTTAAATTCTGCTGCCGCTATTTATGTGGCCGGAAAAGCAAAGTCTATGGAGCTGGGAGTCCAATGCGCTATTGATTCTATCGAGTCGGGTAAAGCGCGCGATAAACTGGAAGATTTGTGTAGAATCACCAACGCTTAAAAAATTGAACGTAAAATCAAATCCGCCTAACTCCTTTCGTAGAAGGGGGAAATTTAATGGACACCTCTTCACCGAAGAGGGGCTGGGGTGATTTAGAGCCACTTTGAAAATGTCGAACATACTAGATAAAATTTTTGCAGACAAACAGAAAGAACTGGCAGGTACAAAAAGGAAACTGCCCTTGCCAGAGCTTAAAGTGCGCATGGGAGATCAGGCACCCGTCCGTGATGTTTTCAAGGCATTGAACGGGGGAAAAAGTTCCAAAATCATTGCAGAGATCAAGCGGCGCACACCTTTTAAGGGTGAGTTGCGGGAAAATTTTAATGCAGTTGAAATCGCCGGGGACTACGCCAGAAACGGCGCAGCCACACTTTCCATCCTGACCGAGACTAATTATTTTGGCAGTCATATTGGAATCTTGAAAGAAGTGCGGCCCATCGCCCCGATTCCATTGCTGCGTAAAGATTTTATTTTTGATGAGTATCAGGTTTACGAATCCAGAGCGCATGGAGCAGACCTGTTTTTGTTGATCGCCACCTGGCTTGAGCAAAGCCAATTGACCGATTTGCTCAGTCTGGGCAAGGAGTTGGGCCTTCCTGCATTGGTGGAAACTCATAACGAATACGATATGGAGAAGGCCTTCGAGTCCAAGGCGAGTTTGATCGGTATCAATAACCGCGATCTCACTAATGGCAAAACCGATTTGAATATTTCCCGACGTCTGATCCCTATGGCATTGCAGGAGCCGGGCAGCACTCTGGTCTGTGAAAGCGGAATTAGCGGCCGGGAAGAGATCGAAGAATTTGAGGGAATAGGGGTGCATGCATTCTTGATCGGCGAAAGCTTGATGACGGTTAAAAATATTCCTGAAAAGCTAAAGGAACTATTGGGCAATGGCAAAACTACAGGTAAAAGTTAAAATCTGCGGGATGACGCAATTGAAGGATGCGGTGTTTGCCGCCGAACAAGGTGCCGATGCGGTCGGTTTTATTTTTTATAAAAAGAGTCCACGGTCAGTTACGATGAAGACCGTTCGGGAAATTATTTTAAAATTGCCACCTTTTGTTGATACGGTGGGTATTTTTGTTGATGAATCTGTTGACCGTGTCAACAAGATCGCTGATTATTGCGGGCTGGATATGGTGCAACTGCATGGTGATGAGTCACCTGCATTTTGCCGAAAAATTCATAGGCGGGTGATCAAGGCGTTTCGGGTTAAAGACCTTCAGTCCATCAAACAGTTGGAGAAATATTCTGTCAGCGGTTTTCTTCTGGATACGTATTCCGACAATCTGCATGGGGGTACAGGAAAAACTTTTGACTGGAACCTGGCTCTTCCCGCTAAAAAAATAGGGCCGGTTATTCTGGCGGGCGGATTGACACCGCGTAATATACGTCAGGCGGTCAGTCAGGCTCGCCCTTATGGTGTGGATGTGTGTTCGGGTGTGGAAAAATTTCCGGGAGTCAAGGACCCTGAAAAGGTCCGCGCGTTTTTGACAAATATTAGATCAGGGAGTAAATCATGAAGCCGCATAAACTGCCCGACTCTAGCGGGCATTTTGGAAAATTTGGGGGTAAGTACGTCATAGAAACTCTGATGCCTGCTCTGAAAGAATTAGAACAGGTTTATGAGGAGGCCCGAAATGATCCGCAGTTTAAAAAGGATCTGGACTATTATCTGAAACATTATGTTGGCCGCCCCACCTCACTTTATTTTGCCGAGCGTCTTTCTGAGCATCTTGGCGGCGCGAAAATTTATTTGAAACGTGAAGACCTGACTCATACCGGGGCGCATAAAATCAATAACACCATCGGCAGTGCCTTGTTGGCTAAAAGAATGGGTAAAAAACGGGTGATTGCCGAAACCGGAGCCGGGCAGCATGGCGTGGCAACGGCTACCGCCGCTTCTTTGTTCGGACTTGAATGCGAAGTGTTCATGGGGGAAGAAGATATGCGAAGGCAGGCCCTCAACGTTTTTCGCATGCGACTTTTAGGTGCAACGGTCACTCCCGTGACAGGCGGAACGCGAACGCTCAAAGATGCCACCAGCGAAGCCATCCGAAACTGGATCACCACTGTTGAGAGCACTCATTATATTATTGGTTCAGTAGTGGGCCCGCACCCTTACCCGATGATTGTCAGGGATTTCCAAAAGGTGATCGGCGAAGAATCTACTGAACAGATTATGGAAGCAGAAGGCCGACTGCCCGATGTCTGTGTGGCTTGTGTGGGAGGGGGCAGTAACTCTATGGGACTGTTTTATCCGTTTCTGGAAAATGAGGAAGTCCGACTGGTCGGTGTTGAGGCCGCAGGTCTGGGTGTTGACACGAACAAACACGGTGCTTCTCTCACCAAGGGATCGCCAGGGGTTTTGCATGGAATGATGAGTTATCTCCTGCATGATGAGGATGGGCAGGTGACCGAGGCACATTCAATTTCCGCTGGACTGGATTATCCCGGCGTGGGTTGCGAACATAGCCATCTCAAGGAAACGGGCCGGGCGCAATATGTTCCGATCACTGATGCGCAAGCGATGGAGGGTTTCAAACTGCTGTCGCAACTGGAGGGTATTATTCCTGCCCTTGAGTCGGCGCACGCCATTGCCCATGTTATGGAAATGGCTCCGACTATGAAAAAAGATGAGGTCATTTTAGTTTGTCTTTCGGGTCGGGGCGATAAAGATGTGAATCAGGTTGCAGATATGATGGGAGTTTCGTTGTGAGCCGGATAGATGACCGATTCAAAAGCTTAAATGGCAATAAAGCACTGGTGGCCTTTTTTACTGCCGGAGATCCTGATCTATCTGCCTCAAAAGATATTTTTTTGGTGATTGAGAAAAGCGGTGCCGATATCATCGAGATAGGTGTCCCGTTTTCCGATCCACTTGCCGATGGCCCTGTCATTCAGGCTTCCGCGCACCGTTCCCTGCAAAACGGCACCACCCTGAAAAAAATCATTGAGTTGGTGAAAGATATCCGGAGCGAATCGCAATTGCCGATTGTTCTGATGAGCAGTTTTAATCCCATTTTTGTTTATGGTCAGCAAGCGTTTGTCGAGGATGCGGTCAACGCCGGGGTAGATGGAGTGATCATTCCCGATCTTCCACCTGAAGAGGCGGGGGAGTTTTTAGGGTTCGCGAATAAAAATAATCTGGATATGATTTTTCTTTTAGCACCCACCAGTACCCCAGACCGGATTCAGATGGTGGGGGAGGCGAGCAAAGGTTTCATCTATTATGTTTCTCTGACGGGAACAACAGGAACAAAAGAGGCACTGGCTAAAAATCTGGAAGAGAAAGTTTCCGCTATCAAAAGCAAAGTGAAATTGCCAGTGCTGGTTGGGTTTGGTATCTCCGGGCCGGAGCAGGCTAAAGAAGCCGGGCAATGCTCGGATGGAGTGATCATTGGCAGCGCCATCGTCAAGTTGATCGAGTCCCACTCCGATCCGGTCGAACGCAATCAAAAGATTGCGGAGTTCATATCTGGCATTAGAGCCGCTCTCAACTGACCCCAAATATTTAACCCCCTCAATCCCCCTTGTCAGGGGGACGATCATTTCCCCCCTGATAAGGGTGGCCAGGGGGTTACTTTTAGCATATCAGTTCCTGAATCGGAGCATAAACCTACATGCCTTCCCGTATTTCTGTCATCATCCCCGCATTCAATGAAGAGCTGTCTATAGGGCTGGTTCTCGATGCCCTGCCGCAAAACCATATCCATGAAATCATCGTTGTCGATAACAACTCGACCGATAACACCGCCCGGTGCGCCCGTGAAAAAGGTGCTCGTGTGGTTGCGGAAAATAGAAGAGGCTATGGGTCCGCCTGTCTGAAGGGGATTTCTGAACTGGACAATCCGGACATTGTAGTTTTCCTGGATGGAGATTTCAGCGACTACCCGGAAGAACTTGTGCAATTGGTTGCGCCGATAGAATCAGGTGAAATGGATTTTGTTCTGGGCAGTCGCATGATCCTTCCCGCAAGCCGTTTGGCACTGCTGCCACAATCGCGTTATGGCAACCAACTAGCGGTATTTTTAATACGCCTGTTTTTTCGCCAGCAATATACTGACCTCGGTCCATTCCGCGCCATTCGTTATGATTCGTTGAAATCCATCGCCATGCAGGACACCAATTTTGGCTGGACGGTTGAGATGCAGATCAAAGCCGTACAAAAAGGACTGCGTATTCTGGAAATTCCTGTGCAATACAGGGATAGAATAGGGGTCTCCAAGATCACCGGCACCTTTTCCGGCACCATCAAAGCTGGAACAAAAATCATTTACACTATCTTCAAGTATTTGTTAACCTGA
>JACKQG010007658.1_pt1 | contig 10766 bp, 10 predicted proteins | sample 8237621 | NCBI WGS metagenome assembly JACKQG01 (sample SAMN15677084, study PRJNA649215) | marine metagenome | biome: marine; feature: Black Sea; material: saline water; isolation source: suspended particulate matter (SPM) from the Black Sea western gyre | collected 2013-06-09/2013-06-10 | depth... | reverse complement strand
GAGATAAATCGGGAAGCGGCACGATTGGTGTTCGATGATCTCTTTCAGGATGGAGTTGAGGTCATTGCTCAAAGACCGACGTCCACGGGTTATGCTGCAATCATTGAGCCAACCGTTGGAAACTATCAATACTCCTATAATCAGCTTAAGAACTTGGGATTTGCAATTACGCCGGAAGCAATGCTGGCTGTGCAGGTTTCTCTGGTAAATGAAAATGGCGAGATCGTTTTTAGCAAGAGCTATGACAGCGGTCTTCGAAGTGGCGATTCATACATGTTGAGCACGGAGCCTGCCGAAAGAATTAGCGAAATGACTCACGGGTTATTTGTTGAGCTGTTGACGATGGCGGCAAAAGATTTTCATCTGGAGCTTATGAAGCAACAAGATTAGCGCTACAGCGCACATTTCTTATTTCGCGTGCTGTTTTCTATAGGCACTGTACGCATGAACGTTGCTGTAATTTAGTAGCAGCGCGATCGGTCTAGCTTTTATCTCTATCGAACATCAGCCGAATTTTGACCAAAACTTCATCAAAAGCATTGTAGCCGCCGGCCTAACCTCCAATTTTGCTGTAGAAAATGGTCTGTAGGGATCAAGTCTTATTTGCTGATTTCACTAAAAAGGGCGTTAATGGTGCGTATACTCGATTTCTCAATTTAAAAAATATTATTTGTTTTGGAGTTATGATGATAGAACCTCTGGTGGCTCAGGATTTCTCTGCGAGTGGTGTAAGTGAAATAGATGATGTGCTCGGGAACGGGGTAAAAGAGTTTTCTATTCCAGGGGCTGTTGCACTTGTTACGAATGGGGAGCGTAATATTTATTTAAATGCTTTTGGAATGTCAGATTCGGAAAGTAAAAAGCCAATGACGAGCCATGCAATCTTTAGAATTGCCTCAATGACTAAACCGATTACCTCTATTGGGGTTCTTCAGTTGCTTGAGGATGGGAAAATCGGGCTTGATGATCCAATTTCAAAGCATTTGATTGACTTACCACAATTTGAAGTTTTTGATAAGTTTGATTTTGACGATGGTTCCTACACTACACGACCTGCACAAAACGAAGTCACAATTAGGCATTTATTAACCCATACCTCTGGTGTGGCTTACAATTTTAATAGCTTGGAACTAACGCGCTTAGGTAAGTCTCTCGGTAACCCTACTTACCCTTTACAACACGAGCCCGGAGATAAATGGACTTACGGTGCGTCGACAAGGTTGCTGGGCGATCTAATTATGGAAAAAACAGGTCAGGGTTTGTTTGAATTTTTCAAAGAAAGTTTACTTCGACCATTAGATATGAATGAAACTTTTTTTGAGGTTCCTGAAGACGACTCAGGTCGAGTAGTGACTATCCATCAGAGAACAAACAAAGCTTTTGCCGAAATAAAAAACCCGAAGAAGATAACTGCGCCAGAATACGGTGATGGCGGACTTAACTCGACTGCGTCTGATTATGCAAAATTTTTAAGGATGCTTCTCAATAATGGCACGTCTGATAATGGCAAGTTGGTACTTCGGCCTGAAACGATTGAAATGCTAGCTTCAAATCATATTGGAGAACTTAGAACAGAGCTGCAGCCTATGGCTCGTCCAACGTTTGCGCGCGAATTCCCGGAACCTGAGAGGCGTGGCGTCGATTATTGGGGATTAGGATTTCAGATAGCGGGTGCAGATAGTGAGTTAGGGCGTTCGAAAGGGTCTCTGTCTTGGGCTGGAATTTTTAATACTAAATTTTGGGTTGATCGAGAAAAAAATATAGGAGCGATTTTGTTTATGCAATACCTGCCATTTGAAGATAAAGCACATCTTGAAATGTTAAGTAGGTTTGAGGAAATGATTTATAAAAATCTCAAGAGTGGTTTCGGTGGGTAGGAGTTTTTACCTCCAATTTTGCTGTAGAAAATGGTCTGTAGGGATCAAGTCTTACTTGCTGATTTCACTAAAAAGGGCGTTAATGGTGCCTATACTCATTATTAGAGTTTTCTAACCTCGTTAAGGGTCGAATCGAATGAAGCTACAGATCTACGCAGATGAAACTAAGGCAGGCGTACGTGCTGAGTAGCGTTAGACTTCTGTTCTTCCTTGTAGTCTTACTGCCGCTGTCGCCTGTTTTTCTCCTCGGTGCTGTGGCTTACATCATTCGCCTCAAGCTCTACAACCAGCCCAAAGGAATTTCTGGAACGGCGTACGAACCGTTTTTGACGCGTGTGATGGCGCACGTCGTTGGCGGGCGGGAAGACGAAATTGCTTATCGCCTTGCCCCGATGTTACCGGCTTTGACTCCCCTGACCTTGCAACTACTCGTCTGGCCCTTAGCGCTGGCAAGTCGGTTAGCTCGTTATAAACCTGTTCTTTTCTGCGGTCCGGTCACACGTCCGGCGACAGTGATGATGATGATGGCCCTGCGCAATCAGTTCTACGATCAAGTGCTGCGCGAGGTCGCCGCGAACGTCGATCAGGTTGTAATCCTGGGTGCAGGTTGGGACACGCGAGCATACGAAGAGCTTAATAATGGCGACGTTCACATCTTCGAGGTCGACACACCGGCAACTCAGCTGGCGAAAATCGCTGCGCTGCAGAAAGCAGGCATTGAATCCAGTCACGTCACCTTCGTTGAGACAGACTTCAACCAGGTGTCGTGGGTGGATGCGCTACAAAAACACGGTTTCGAACCGGCATTAAGAACGCTTGTGCTATGGGAAGGTGTGACGATGTACCTACCCGAAGACGCGGTTCGCAGCACGCTTACAGCCGTCGCCGAGCTAGGGCCAGGTAGCCTCATCGCATTCGACTATTTTGCCCGCGAGTTCGTTGAAGGCGACGGCGGGTTCAAGTTCGTCGCGCCGTATATGAAGTTATCCATAGACCTTACATACGGTGAGCGCTTTATCTTCGGGATTCCTCTTCGCTCTGATGGGAGCGCAGCGGTAGCCGCGCTTCTCGAATCTTGCGGCCTGACATTGGAGCGTTTTGAGATGGTAGGTAGGCAAGGCAGCATGACAGCGTTTTACGGTTTTGCCGTGGGCGAGCGAATGTAATAGCTGCTATACCGTTAGTGCCGCAAAGCGTCCGGTGTTGCATCGACCAATTGAATCCGCAGCCGAAAGCTGCCATTTTTCACTCTTATGGCTATGATGTGCAGAATGGAAGTATCGCCGCATAACTAGCCTCCGGCCTAACCTCCAATTTTGCTGTAGAAAATGGTCTGTAGGGATCAAGTCTTATTTGCTGATTTCACTAAAAAGGGCGTTAATTGTGCCTGTACTCGAGAAGTCGTGAAAATGCGAGGATAGTGGTGCTCACTAGGTCAAAAGCTGACGAGTAATCCCTTGTCATCCTGATGACACGTCAGCTCTTGGCACATAGCTCATGTGCAAGGCGCTTTGTGCTCAGCAATCACCAAGCATGACAGTTGTTCGGAATATGTGGGTTATTTCCCCTATCCTCTGCCAACGATTGACAAGTGCAGCTATGCTCAAAGGTCGCGGTGGTTAATAGAACAGTATCAGTTGGTGCACAACTCCTTGCCGAAAAACGGCTTTTCCCGACTTCTAGCCCGACTTCTAGCCTAAATCCCCCTCATAAGGACACTTTTTCGACCAGATACCACCAGAGAACATTACGCTCTATTATTGTTGGGTATTCCTATGCTCAGGTTTTGATGCTCCAGACGGGTTTTCCTCTATTCATCAGCCTCTTTGCCTGACGCCTGAATTTTGCTTTCGGGAGAGTTTAGCTGATTGGTCTTACTGTCCTCACTGGTAGAGGGCGATTCAGTTTGTTCGGTCCCATCAGCCTGTTTTTCGTTGAGTTGGGCTTTGCCTGCTGCCAGGCTAAATTTAGCCAGAACCAGCATAAATATAAGTATTGCGAGTTTGCCAAAAGCATTTTCTATAGCAGTCACAGTGTCGGGTATTAGCAGAGAATAAATATAGTCAACAAAAGTCAAGGCACTGATGATATACAGTAAAACGGCAAAGGCAATTTTTAGGTAGGCGGCTAATTTAGTCATGATGAGATTGTATAGAGGTTTTTGCCAATGAGCGATGCTAAACGCTCCGGAATTATTTTGCATTCCCTGGATGTTCTTAGCAAGCTTGCAGCCCTGGTACCCCGACCCCGACATAACCTTGTTCAGTATCACGGAGTGTTTGCTCAGGGCTGCCATCAGCCAAATTCACGAATGAGAAACTCATCGCTCCCTTAACTTGGGCTCAAAGACTCAAGAGAGTCTTTTAATATTGATTTAGCCATGTGTCCATTGTGTGGTGACTCCATGCACGTTATCGCCGACATGACTGACCCAGATATCATTCAGAAGATCCTGGATCACATAAGGAGGCCGCCTAGGTCACAACCACCACCGATTAAACTTGCACCAGCTATCCAATCCTAAGACATCCCCGGAATAAAAAAGCCAGAAATACCACACCACTGAGCCATAAATTTTGATGAATAACAGCAATCACCAAGCATGACCGTTCTTCTGAATATGTGGTTTATTTCCCCTATCCCCTTGAGCCAATTCGTTATATTTGTGACTGGTAGCACGTTAAAAAATTCTACGGAGATAATGAACAGATTTGTTACTATCTGCCTTCCAGCTTAATTAATAGAGTCGGATTCCATGAATAAAAAACTTCTCCTAGCGACATCAGCTGCCACCCTAATTTTTGCTAGTGCTTGTGGCGAAAAATCAGAACCAGTTACATCGCAAGATGCCGAGCCTTTGGTGAAACCTGCCGCGCTTGTTGATTTTCAACCTACTGGCGTTATCGCCGGAACATTACCTGAGATTGCTGAGGCGCTAAATTCTGACCAAGTTTCTTCAGAGGCTTTGGTTCAGGCATACCTTGATCGAATTGCATTAATTGATACTGCTGGCCCAACATTGCAATCTGTCTTAACGATTAATCCTGATGCACTCATTGAAGCCAAAAAACGCGATCAGATGCGAGCAGCAGGCAATGTTATGGGAGCATTGCATGGAGTTCCGATCTTATTAAAGGACAACATTGGTACAGTTGATAACATGCCAACCACTGCGGGCGCATTGGTTTTAAAAGATAACTATGCAAAAGTTGACAGCCGTTTGGTTGCCGGGTTGCGGGCATCCGGCGCTGTTATTCTGGGTAAAACCAATCTAAGTCAGTGGGCCAATTTTCGCTCTGAAGATTCCATGTCAGGCTGGTCTGCGCTAGGCGGTCAGGTTAAGAACCCCCATGTCCTCGATAGAAACCCCTGTGGTTCAAGTTCAGGTTCGGGTGCTGCAGGCGCTGCCTCTCTGGCCGCAGGTACCGTGGGAACCGAAACCAATGGGTCGATTATCTGTCCATCCAATGTAAACGGTCTGGTTGGTTTTAAACCAACTGTTGGTCTCGTGCCTCAGCAAGGCATCATTCCAATATCCCATACTCAAGATACAGCGGGTCCAATGACCAAGTCGGTGATGGGTTCTGCCATGATGATGGATGCCATGACGCAATCTGAGGGCAACCCATATACTCTGAGTCTAAATAAGGATGCTTTGAAGGGTGTACGCATAGGCGTACTTAAATTTGCTGTTGGCTCTTATGCAGCAGTGAATCAATTGTTCAATGCCGCACTTGCTGATCTCGAGGCAGCTGGCGCAGTGCTGGTTGATATCGAAGAACGACCAGCATCGCCATCAGGGCTGGGATTAAATTCATATAACCTCCTTAAATATGAATTTAAAGATGGTTTGAATAAGTATCTTGCGGGCACAGATCCTGACAAAGTGACAGCCCGCACGCTGACAGAAATTATTGAATTTAATAACACCAATGCGGCGCTCGAACTGGCGCTATTTGATCAATCGATCATGGACGCGTCCGAAATCATGGATACCTTAGAAAGCGATGATTACAAGCAAGCGGTTGAGATGGTTCTCAAGGCTTCGCGAGAAGATGGTGTCGATAAACTTCTCACTGAAAATGATGTCAGCGTGCTAGTAGCACCTTCTGGTGTCCTTGCATCTGTTATCGATCCGGTTAATGGTGATAACTGGCCAAGCCCCTGGCCAGGTTATGCTTCTCCAGCAGCGCGGGCGGGCTACCCGCATGCCACAGTACCTATGGGTGCGTTCAGAAATGTGCCGGTTGGTGTTTCTTTTATAGGAACGGCTAATCAGGATGCTGAGGTTCTGGCTTTTGCTTATGCCTATGAGCAACAGTCGCAAAAACGGGTGACGCCCAACTATCTGGCAACTGCCGCAGCAGACGAAGATATCGCTGCTGCAATGAAACCCTACAAAATGTAATACACAGCAACATCTCACAAATCTCACCGGTATACTAACTAAGCATTGACTTCAGTGTATCGGTTGACTCAGTTTATCAGTAAACTTTTTCATGAGCTGTTTAGGCCGTTGAGTAGTATCGGCCTAGCTATGCTGTTTGGTTATAACTATTTATGTGCAGCTCAACGCGAATCTAATCAATACAACGGTTTCAAAGAATTTTTCATTTAACCCCGTGGATTACAAGTAAGGAGCATCATCTGATGATTGGCAAGAGAATTTTATTGATCGCACTACTGTTGTTGAGCCCCTTCTTGCGGGCGGCAGACATCAAATCTGAGGACCAAGTTTTACCAGAAACCAAGTTAATTTCGCTCAAGATCGAACTGCCCGCTTTGGCAGAACCTATCGGTAATTATGTGCCTGCGGTACGTTCAGGTGATCTTGTTTTTCTGTCCGGTACCGGACCAATACTTCCAGACGGCACAGTAATCACCGGACGATTAGGCGATGACATCTCCATTGAAGACGGCTATGCGGCGGCTAGACTTACAGCGATACAACACTTGGCTATGCTGAAAAAATCAATTGGGAGTTTGAATAAAGTAAAGCGCATTGTTCGCGTTTTCGGCATGGTCAATTCAGATCCAAGTTTTACCGAGCAGCCGAAGGTGATCAATGGCTACAGCGATTTAATGGTCGAGGTGTTCGGAGAAAAAGGCAAGCACGCTCGGTCAGCTGTAGGCATGGCAAGCCTCCCGATGGGTATACCTGTCGAAATCGAAGCCATCGTCGAAGTAGAACACTAAGGGCCTCAACTGTTTAATCGCCTGAGCTCAAATTTCCGGCCACCAGGTGAGATTTACTACACGCCGATCTACCATATACTGGCGCAATTTAGCAGAACCATCCGTCCGGGCGACAATAAGTGATGACAACCTGCTGAGTGTGCAAATGTTGAATACCACCAAAAATCCGATCAGTTATCAGCTGGTAATCGGTGAGCAGTCGGCGGAAATAAGCCTCCCTGCTAATTCCCTACAGACAGTTCGTGTCCAATTATAAAGGCAAATCACAATGCCCGCTTTGGAGTTGTATCTAGCGTTCTCGTGATGTTGCTCAGATAAGTTGACGCTGCTCAATCGGATGTCTATTATGCGCTGCCTTTAATTTGAGATGGTGCTTTGCTGACCGACTTGCCTTTGGTGCCGTAAGGGTCGTACGCGCGGACGCATGGTGATTGAACTTTTGTGTCTGGGCATTGAACGATCTTTTACCAAACCGCCGAACACATTGATAAATAAACATCGAGAGAACATATGATTTTACTGAAAAAAGCAGGCGTTATCGGCTTGTGGTTATTGTTGATACTTACCACCGCGATAATTACCTCAGCCTATAAGCAACGCTCTGCGGATGGTCCGAATCGAGTTTTCTCTGGCGGCGCATTAGTCTCTGGCGAACTTTATCGTGGCGACGAACCAGACTGGAGCTTTATCAACGACATCGACACGCTCGAGTTGCAATTGCTCACCCCAGAACAGTCTCGACGAATTTGGACCGCATCTATCGACGGAAAAATATACGTATGGTCGGGATACATGAACAGCCTCGTTGGCAAACTTTGGAAGAGTTGGCCGGGCCAGGCTGAGCAAGATGGTCGCGCTATCGTGCGCATTGCTGGGGTGCGCTATGAGCGTCAGTTGGTTCGCATTAAAAGTGGCGCAGGACTCGAAGCGCTAACCACGCTAATGAACGATAAGTACGGGTCAGCGGCGACACCGGCAGTCATTGATTCAGGTGATCTGTGGCTGTTTGAAGCCGCGCCAAGAATGACAGAGGGAGCGCAATAATGAAAAATTTGTATGCACGAATAGCCGGTGTTGTAGCAGTCACCACCCTAAGCGTATGGTTCGTACCCGGCGTTGATGAGGCTGTTGAATTCTTTTTCCAAATTGTGGTCCTAGTCGCTTCTAGCTAACTTGGCGCAGTTCAGACGATCGGTCGCTGACTTAAATAGTGATACAGATAGCAGCTAAAACAATACAGAAGGCACGCGCATTGAGGAGTACAGACCACGCCCCGGAATGAGCGAAGCGCAGGATTTTAACCACATGCTAGATGCTTTCTTCAACAGTTACCTTATAGTGACGTACGACGTTTTTCGTTGCTTCGCTCCATGAAGATGCAAGCACACGATTCTGATGTGAATCGAACGCTGCCTGATCCACAAACTCTTCATACACTGTGAACATAGTCGGTTCTTCTGAATCTTGAACGACCTCAAAGACGATACATCCGGGCTCTTCCCTTGTAAGCGCCATATGTTTTTCTAGCGCTACAGTAATCTTGGCCAGCTCAACCGCTGGTACTTCTATGTGCCCAGAGAGAGTGACCTTACTCATACGCAACCAAGCAGGCTAACGCCTCTAGTCGTTCTTTTCCTAAAATTGCCACATAACGCAGTGCACACGGGCTGACGAACTGCGAAGCAGTTTGGCAGTCCGAGCACGCTTGCGCGCGGTTGTGCTGCAAATTGAAACAATGCGTTAGTCTGAGTACCAATACCTAATAAATTTATTTTCACTTTTACTCCAATAAAAGAGAGAGCCTGCGCTCTCAAGTCTAAAGTAAGATAAAGACTCTGTTGTGATCGTTTTATCCTTAGGTGGATCACTTTCAAATCTTTGAATAGAGCGCTGTATTATCTTTTTAGTATCTTGAACGGAAAGTGTATCAATGCCCATATTTAGGCCACTATAGATATAGCCTTTATCTGGGTAGGTCTTATCCCAGTTGTCGATATTTAGTCGAAGCCAAGAGTAGCCGTTAGGGTTTGATAGATGTATAAATAGACCATCGCCTTGAAATTCAGTGCTTACTAAAATTAATGCCGCATCTATTTTTGAATCTCCATTATAGTCGCCAGTGGCTTTCACTAGCTCGACAGAGAAGTGAACTCTGTAATCGTCGCTTAGTTCTTTCTTTGTTGGATATCTCCACCCCTCAGGCAGGTCGAGTGCTAAAGCAGATACAGGGAAAAGAAATGTAAGAAATAAGAAGCGTATCATTCTCATGCCTAGTAACGCCTCAAGAATCGGCGCTGCTTGCAGCGTCCGGGTTGCTGGACTTGTTAGGCGATTTAAACGGGATGTCTATATTTTGGGTAAACCCTCCCATTTTAAATATGAACCCTTCTAAATCAAAGTCATCTGCATGATCGCTAATTTTACTTAATACTTTGTATCGCACCTCATATGCAGGAGTGGCTTTAAATGCCTCGAACTGTCGCACTTTAAATGCCATGTATTCCTCGAGATCCATTTCATCAGACTCCAACACTAACCCATCTTGTATACGAATTAGCAGGTAGTTTTCGTATTGAGAAGCATATGACAGGTGCACATATCTAGTTCGCTTACCGAGCGGAACAACTAGCAAACCTGTAAACCAATCCATTTTGCGATCGGATTCATTTGGGAATGTTTTTAAAAACACTGATTCCCTTAAGTAGCTATGCTCTTTGTGTGGATCACGTTTGGCGATGGTAATATCGCTAACAACTAAATAATCTTCATTTATTGAAAATGTGGCGATGTATCCACGCCAGTTTCCGCTAGATCTGACTTCTGTTTCAGGCCTTAGCTCTTTCTTTACAAAAAAAAGCTCTTCGAGCGGATTGGTATGGAGGCGATACTTTTCTCCTTGATACATCAAGTAGTCTGATCTTTGTGGCGTAGCAAACACGTTCACAGACAAAAGTAACGATAATAAATAGGTTAAGAATCGAAGCACTTTGATTCCTCATTCGCCTAACGCCGCAAACACAGACTGAGCGATAGCGAAGTCCAGCCCACGTTACTTTGTGGGTGATTGTGGTTTGCCTTGTTATACGCGCCGCTGGTTACAATCGCTATTATAATAAATGACGGGCTAATTGGACCACGCCAGACAGAACTATTACCGACTCGATAATAAGCACCATTTGCATTTTATCTTTACCGACGTTTAAGCAGAGAAATGGCAACTATCGGCTACAAGTCGACGTTCGCAACGTTCATTTTCGGCCGAATCAAGTCGCCATGTGGGACCCCACCTCAAGAGGTTAGGCGACGAGCTAAGTATTTGTAGAAATGGAAAACTCCCAGTTCTTTTTCGCAAATCGCCCCTCGCTCAATAAAAGCTGATCGCGTAGTTCGCTGTAGCTCTGAAGTGCCCAATGAGTCCTCTAGGTTGATGCCAGCGAGTGATTTTTGTGTCGCGACACCGAGCGCCACGTGATCGTCAATGGGATCCAAGATGCTTTTGTCCATAGCCATGCCGGTAAATACCCAGGTTCGATCAATCGACTCAGGGACAAACGACAGCCAGTTTGCGCCGAAGGGTAGGAGCGGTATAACCAAATTGGGATACACAAAGATGGCGTTCATCGCTGAAGCATCGCGCGGTTCCAGTCGAGCAACTACTTCCGGCGCTTGCTCTTTGGCCTGGTTGACTCCCTT